>Ga0189274_100014_pt1 | contig 339474 bp, 300 predicted proteins | sample N5B1minimetaG_FD_130323 | JGI IMG/M metagenome (GOLD analysis project Ga0189274, IMG submission 130323) | Marine microbial communities from the Costa Rica Dome - N5 B1 mini metaG | ecosystem: Environmental > Aquatic > Marine > Oceanic > Photic zone | place: Costa Rica: the Eastern Pacific... | reverse complement strand
GAATAAATCCAGACCGATCCGTCGTCTCCAGGATGCACAGACTGTAGCGCCATAACGCTGCCCGCGCATCCCTTCCTTCTGATCTACAATGTCAAAGAACTCAAAGGCCGAAGCCCCGAACCGTCCAGTTCGCGTCGCCGTCTCGTTGGCGCCGCACCCCGTCGGTGGAGGCGGGTTATAGGGCCCCAATCCGAACCTGTAAACACCTTTTTCGGAAAAAAGTGCATTTAATCGGCATTTTTATAAATACTGTTATTTTTCAAAGTGATAGCTAAACAGGTCCATCCAACCATAACAGTCAAACAAGACCATCCCCAAGACCCGTGGTTGAAAAACCCAGCAAAGCCGCTGAAAACAGCCTGCAAAGACCAGGCTTTTGGCGCGCAAAAAACATTGAACCGGATCAAAATGATTCGAAAAAGGCCTGCAAGCCTCACACCGGGATCCCGACAAGTGCACCTATACAGATTAAATCCGTTTGATTTGGTGCAATGCGTAAACGCAGATACCTCTTAATAGTATAAGGCGACATGTGACCGACAGGCTGTGCGTCGTTCAGGCAAGTTCGTAAAATGCTGCAAAAGCAAATATGTGAACCTTTCCTTTACATTATCACCCGATGATAGGGCGAGATAGAGATACCCCTCATTAGAAGACGGGCATCAGGGGACCGAAGGAAGATGATGAGACTGCGACAATATCTTATATGTGCTGCCGCAATTGCGGGGCTCTCTCTCGCCGGGTGCTCGGGCACCAACCTAGTGCCAAACACTGGATCTGGCAGTGGGGATGGCAAAGGTGGACAACCGGGACCATCCTTTACCCAGTTCACCGATATTCCGATGCCATCCAATTCCTCGCTGGATATGGATAAAAGCATCATCTTTGGTGCATCCGATGCCTGGCATGGACGCGTTGTCCTGAATGCCGGCGGATCCCCCGCCCAGATGTATGACTTCTACGAGCGTGAAATGCCCAACTTCGGCTGGAGCAAGGTCACCGTGGTGCGCGCCGACATTTCGGTTCTGGTTTATGACCGCGAAAACCGCGTTGCCACCATCAAGCTTACCGGAGGATCGTTTGCGGGCTCGATTGTCGATATTACGGTGTCGCCAAAAGGCTGAGACAGCTTAGACAAGACAATCCAGAAACAAAAAGGGTGCCAGAAGGCACCCTTTTTTAATGCATCTCAAAGATCGCCGACTTAGCGCGTTCCGAACAGTCGGTCACCCGCATCGCCAAGGCCCGGCACGATATAGGCCTTTTCATTGAGCTTTTCATCAAGGCCCGCGGTATAGATCGGCACATCCGGGTGCGCATCCTGGAAGACTTTAACGCCTTCGGGTGCAGCGACCAGCGCCATGAAACGGATATCCTTGTCAGCCACACCGTATTTGTTCAGCGTATCAATTGCGGCCACCGCCGAGTTCCCCGTCGCCAGCATCGGATCGACCAGAATAAAGGTACGGCCTTCGACTTCCGGCAGCTTGACGAGATATTCGACCGGCATGTGGGTTTCCGGATCGCGATACAGGCCGATATGACCAATACGCGCGGACGGCATCAGTTCGATCAGGCCATCGGCCATTCCCGAACCGGCGCGCAGGATCGGCACAACGGCGAGTTTGCGCCCCTGAATGACAGGCGCCTTCATCGGGCAAATCGGGGTTTCGATGTCTTCATAGCTGACAGGAAGCTCGCGGGTGATTTCATACCCCATCAGAAGCGCAATTTCCTTGAGCAACTGACGGAAGGTCTTGGTCGAGGTGCTGACCTTGCGCATGTGGCTCAGCTTATGCTGGATCAGCGGATGATCAAGAATATGAAGGTTCGGGAAATCCTTGTGCGTGCTCATGTGCTTTCGGTCATCCTGTCTTGCTTTGCAGCCATCCGAAACATGCGGCTGCCGGTCTGATATTTGCGAACCTAGCGCGTAGCGCCTTTGTTCGAGGATGGCAAGTAGAATGCCCCAATCAGAAGACAAAAACAAACCCGATAAGATGAAAACGGCAACATCATCGCGTTAACCCCGATGCATCGCCAAAAACAAAAGCGGGGTGACACGTTCCTGCATCACCCCGCCCCGCATTACTGCATCTATATATATAAGGTGCGCCCAAACGGACGCAGATGGTCAATCCACCACGCGGTCGTTTGGCTCTGCACGTACCGGGAACCCGTCAAGTGAATGGTCGGCCTTGATCTTGGCAGCCGCATCACGGGCGGCAGCAAGGCTGGCATAGCCACCAATCCGGACATAGTACCACGCCCCCTCACTTTCTGGTCCGCGCACAACCACTGCCACCTCAAGTCCTTCGCCCCGCAGTTCATCGGCGCGCTGCTTGGCATTTTCATGGACCTTGAAGGCGCCAACCTGAACCGAGAACGGCTTGTCAGCATCGGTCGCAGCAGTGCTATCTTCTGCCGGGGCACTTGGTGCCGTTTCTTGGGTGGCATCAGCAGTTTCTGTTGCCGGTTCTGCTTCTGCCTCGGCCTCGGCTTCGGCTTCAGCGGGTGCAACTGCCTGTTCAGCAGATTGCGTAGTGCTGCTCTCGGTGCTTTCCGTCGCCTCGTCAACGGCCGGGGCATCAGGTGCTTTGGGCGCATCAGCCGTTCCGGTCACGTCCCGGATTTCCGGGGCAGCAATGCCCGGCTCTTCGGACGGGGTGGTTTCGGTTGATTCGGGTTCTGGCGTCGCGTCCGCCGCCGGTTCTGCACTGTCGGTTGCCTCATCTGAAAGCGCTTCGCTGCGTTGCGCGATCAGATCGCCGACCGGGTCTTCGCTGTCGGCGCTGATTTCCGGAATCGCTGCGGGTTCGGTGACGTTCGGTGTCGCGTCCTCGATCACGGTAGGCTCATCGGGTGCAGAGGCCAGCATTTCGACTTCCGGCTGTTCTGTCAGCGTGGTGCGGGCACCGTCATCAGAATCCATAAACAGTCCTGCGCCAACCAGCATTCCGGCAAAGAACAAGACAAGCCCGAGCATGCCTGCGCCTGTGACCAGGCCAAGAAGGGTTTTGCGATCCATATCCGCTATCCGTGCATTAAGGTTTTGCCGATCACCGGGCCGTGTTGCCCTGCGGCCATTGCCATCACCCTGCCCGTCTCGACCGTAAATAAAGGCCGGAAGCGGTGCATCCTTTTGCCCGGCATCCGGGTCCGTCGGGGCATCCGGGGTTGCGCGCAAATCGTTTTTCGGGGTGTGGTCTTCGTCAGCCATGGACGTGGCGATCCTTCACGACATCAAAGTTACCCTGCGTTTGTAACCGCCAGCACCTTTATAAAACGCTAAAGCCCGCACCGCTGCACAACCTGACAGCGCGCCAGGATTGCCCAAGCATCAATTCATTCGGATAAAAAAAAGGGGGACTGGTATGTTCCCCGGCATTGTCCCGCACAATGATCCGGATACCAGTCCCCTCGAGTGAGAGAGATCGACCTTCGGGGAGAGAGAGTCCCGAAGATAGAAGCCATCAGGCACGCCATGTCAGCCTGATGGCTGGTCACAAACGACGTTGTCGCCTGCATTTGACAAACACAGTCATAGAGCATCACTTTTTCAAATGCAAACGATTATCACACACATTCGCAGAAAAATTTTGAATTCGCCAAAAACCGCACGTGTTTGATGGCTAAGTGCCCCCACCAAAAAGAGAATTTCCCAAACACAGCCACTTTCAAACACCTTGAGAGCCGCAGTTATCCTCAAGGACAGCAAACTAAGGGATTGTGTTCCAAATCAAGCTCTGGTTGGATCAGGGAAACTACTCATGAGAAGTAGGGGTGTGAATGGGAGCGATGCGAGCCAACATTATTAATACAAAAAATAAGTACGGTTTGCTCTGGAGTGACAAAAATGACGGGAGACAAGGCCGCGAAGACGGCTATTACAGGAGGCGCTACCAGCCTTCTGACGTTACGGCGAATTTTGCTCGTAACAGGGTTACTGGTATCTGGTGCAGTGACCTGGATGCTTCTTTGGACCGGTGACACCTATCGCAATTTTGCGATTGAAACACTGAACAACTCGGTCAGTGGTACAGTTAATTTCTTTGTCGGATCGCGTATCGCGACCGATTATGCCGACAAGATCACCCCCATTGCCAATGAATGGTCACGCCTTGGAAGTCTGGTCAAAAGTTATCAGGAAAATGATCAGACCCGCATGAAGGCCGAACTCGACATTCTGTCGAACGCACGTGAGGTCGTGCAGGGGGATGTGAACCTTCTTGATGCGGTTGCCTATGATCAGGAATTCAATCAGCTGGCAACGTCTGAGGCCAATCTGGGGGCAAGCGTTACTGACGACCCGGAAGTCAAAGCCTATCTCGCGAACCGCGAAAAGGCAGAAGCCCGCAAGCCTGCAAGCTTTATGTGGGCGACACCGGATGGGCGTCCGGTCTTTAGCCTGATCCTGCCTGTCGGCGGTTTCCGGGCGGTCGGTTTCCTTGAAGTCATCACCGACCCCCTGCCCCAGCTTGAGGGCATAGGCAAGGTTCTGGGGGGCAACTTCCAAATTCTTGATAATTCCGGCACGGTGCTGTTTGAAAGCCTGGAATTGCCGGAAATGGCCCAGGCAGAGGCCCAGGCCCCGTCAACGGAAGATGCACCTGCCCCTGCTGATGATGCAGGCGATGCCGCACCAGAAGCCGCCAACGAAGCAAGCGACATGGCGGCTGCAGAATCCGGTGAAACCCACCGCGCAGCCGTCAGCCTGACAATTGACGATGGCCGGGGTGGCGTTTGGGCCGAAGCACGCTTTGACCGTGATATTTCCGATTTCTACGAGCAAACCAACAGTCTGCGGCTCCTGTCGATTGAGATTCTTGTCGGCGTGCTTTTGGCGGGATGGATTGTCGGCTGGATCCTGTTGCGGACAACGGTCCTGCGCAATCTGCGTGCTTTTGCCCGTGCGATGACTTCGATCTCGAACGGCGACACCAACGTCAATTTGCCAGATGTCGGCAATGACGAAATCGGCGAAATGAAAAAGGCGCTGATTGCGCTGCGTGAATCCGTGCGTCAGGCCATGATCTTGCAAAACATGGTCGAAAATACACCGACCATGACGGCGATGATCCTGGCTGATGGCAAGCTGAGTTATCTGAATGCCAGTGCACAGGATTATCTTGGCGAGACACCCCAAACGGTGTCGGGTGATTTCCTGAACCTTGGTTCGGACTTCCAGGCAAAGCTTGCCAACCCGAACAACTTGCCGTTCTCCGAGATCATCCAGACCGAGCGTGGATATCTTGATATCCTTGCAGCACCGGTGCGCGACAAGGACAACGTCCTTTTGGGCACCATGCTGGCCTGGAATGACGTGACCGAGCGCGAGGAAAGCAAGATCGCGGTCACCGAAATGATGGCCGAGGTCGCCCGTGTGGCGCAATCCGTCACCGAGCAGTCCGAAGGGTTGCTCAGCCTTGCCAATGAACTGACAAGCCAGTCGGAAAACACCGTTCAGCAGTCAGGCAGTGCGTTGGATGTTTCACGCGAGGCAGCGTCCAATACCCGCAATGTTGCGACTGCCGTCGAGGAGCTTTCATCGTCGATCGCCGAGATCAACCGTCAGGCCACCGAGGCATCCGACGTGACCGGACGGGCACGCGAGGAAGCCGAGGAAAGCCAGCGCAATATCGGATCGCTTGAAAAGGCCAGCTCCGAGATCGGATCGATCATTGATCTGATCAACGACATTGCGCATCGCACCAAGCTTCTGTCACTCAACGCGACGATTGAGGCCGAACGTGCCGGTGAACTTGGCAAGGGCTTTGCCGTGGTCGCCAACGAGGTCAAATCGCTTGCCGATCAGACGGCAAGTGCCACTGGCCAGATTGGGGATCTGACAGCGGCCATTCAGCAAGAAGTGCAAAAGGCCGCACATTCGATCAGCACGGTTGGCGAGGTTATTCACCAGGTCAACGACATCCAGTCGACCATCACCCAATCGGTTGATGAGCAACGCCGTGCAACCGGCGAGATTTCCGAGAACGTGCAGCGCATTGCAGCAGGTGCCGGATCAATGGATGAAATGATCACCTTTGTGAATGACGGGGCGCAGGGCACGGGCCGCAATGCCCATGACCTGAACACTGCCAGCCACAACCTTTCGGAAGTGGCGCGCAACCTGTCAGAAAAAATGCGTGAATTCAGCGAGCGGATGAAACTGACCTGATCAGCTTTCCAATCCGAACTTCACAAAAACAAAGGGCGGCACTTTCTGGTGCCGCCCTTTGTCATGTGACCCAAATGGTCTTGTGATCAGCTTGCCACGGATTTCGAGGCGATTTCATAAAGATCGCGCGAAATTTCCGGTTTGGCGAGGATGCGGTTGAGCGCTGCCTTCATCTTGTCAGCACGAACGTCATCATATTTCGCCCATTTGCCGAGTGGCGAGCACAGACGTGCGGCCACCTGCGGGTTGATGTCATCAAGTTCGATCAGGCGATCAGCATAGAATTCATAACCCGAGCCATCCTTGGCATGGAAATGGCGTGGATTGCCCATGGCAAAGGCCCCGATCAGGGCACGGACCTTGTTGGGGTTGCGCATGGTAAAGGCCGGATGGCTCATCAAATCCTTGACCCGTGCCAGCGTATCATCGCGCGAGGACATGGCCTGCAAGGAGAACCATTTATCCAAAACGACCGCATCACTGGCAAAGCGTTGCTCGAAATCGGCCAGTGCGGTTTCGCGGCCCGGATGATCAAGGTTATTAAGCACCGAAAGGGCAGCCATCTGATCGGTCATGTTGTCAGCCGTGCCATATTGCGCGACAGCAATTTCGGCATACTCGTCTTCGCCGCTTGCCACCAGATAGGCCAATGCGGTCGCCCGCAAGGCCCGCTGTCCGGCAGACGTGGCATCCGGGGTAAAGGCCGCATTTGACGCATTCTGGTGATAGGTATTGGCGAAATCATCGCATAGCACCTGCCCGATACGTTTACGCAGGGCGGTTCGCACCTGATAGATCGCCTCGGGATTGGCGGGCTTGCGCTGCTCGGACAGGAATGCCTCGCCCGGCAGGACAAGTGCATCAGACCGAAATGCCTTATCAAGATCATCATTGATAAGTGTCTGACGCATCGCGGCAATGAAGGCATCGACACGGTCCTTTTCACCGTCAAAGGCGGCATCAACATCGCCGCCATTTGCCTCATATGCGGCAATGGCCGACAGCATCAGACGGGTTGCGTATTTCTGCCCGGCTTCCCAGCGATTGAACGCATCACTGTCATGGCCCATCAGGAAAGCAAGCTCTTCATCAGGCTGATCGGTGGTGATGTTGACCGGTGCCGAGAATCCGCGGTTAAAGGACAGAACCGGTGCCTCAGCCACTCCCTCGAACACAAATTCCTGGCTGGCTTCCGTCAGTTCCACCGTTTTGGCCAGAAGATCAGACCCATCCGCGCCCAGAAGGCCGATTGAGATCGGCATGTGCAGCGGCTTTTTGTCTGGCTGTCCCGGGGTCGGGTCGATTTTCTGGGTAATGGTCAGGCGGTATTGTTTGGCATCCGCGTCATAGTCGCCCTGCCAACTGAGTTTCGGCGTGCCTGCCTGCGAATACCAGCGTTTGAGTTGGCTGAAATCCGCACCATTGGCGTCTTCCATCGCCTTGGCAAAATCATCGCAGGTCACCGCCTGCCCGTCATGGCGATCAAAGTAAAGGTCAATGCCCTTGCGATAGCCATCCGGACCAAGCAACGTGTGCATCATGCGGATCAGCTCGGCACCCTTTTCATAGACTGTCGCGGTATAGAAATTGTTGATTTCCATATAGCTGTCCGGGCGGACCGGATGGGCCAGAGGGCCTGCGTCCTCGGGGAACTGGGCGGCGCGAAGTGCGTTGACGTCCTTGATGCGCTGCACCGGGCGGGAACGTTGATCGGCCGAGAATTCCTGATCGCGGAAAACGGTCAAACCTTCCTTGAGCGACAGCTGGAACCAGTCGCGGCAGGTTACACGGTTGCCCGACCAGTTATGGAAATATTCGTGTGCAACGATGGATTCGATGCGTTCATAATCCACATCGGTCGCCGTATCGGGCCGTGCCAGAACGAATTTGGCGTTGAAAACATTCAAGCTCTTGTTTTCCATCGCCCCCATATTGAAGTCCGACACCGCGACGATATTAAACAGATCCAGATCGTATTCGAGGCCATAGACCTCCTCGTCCCACTTCATGGACCGTTTCAGGCTGTCCATCGCATAGTCGCAGCGGTCCTCGTTGCCATGTTCGACAAAGATACGCAGCGCCACATCACGGCCCGACATGGTCTTGAAACTGTCTTCGACACAGGCCAGATCACCGGCCACCAGCGCAAACAGGTAGGACGGCTTGGGGAACGGATCTTCCCACACCGCGAAATGACGCCCGCCATCAAGATCACCACTGTCGATCAGGTTGCCGTTTGACAGCAGGACCGGGCAGCTTTCCTTGTTGGCATTGATCGTGACCTTATAGGTCGCCATGACATCGGGACGATCCGGGAAATAGGTGATACGCCGGAAACCTTCGGCCTCGCATTGGGTGCAAAACGCGCTTTGCGAAACATACAGCCCCTCAAGGCGGGTATTGTTGGCCGGTGAAATCTGGGTTTCGAGTTCGGCAATAAAGGTTTCGCTTGGTGCAGCAAAGCGCAGGCCTTCCTGATCCACCTTAAAATCGCTTGAGGCCAGACGGGCATCATCAAGGGTGACGGAAAGGAGCTTCATATCCTCGCCATGCAGGAAAACTTCGTCGCCCTTTCCGGTACCGCGCGCAGGATTCGCAGCCATAAACAGGCGCGATTTCACATTTGTGACGTCCCGATCAAGGTCAAAAACCAGTTCGACCTTTTCGACAACAAAGTCAGGTTCCTTATAGTCTTCGCGGCGGATCACTTGCGGCTGTTCAGACATTTAGGTGTCCTTTTTTCCTTGGGCTGCGCGGTTTTGGAACGGATTGTATAAATTCGCCAATTTCGCAATGCAGTGTGGTGTGTCAGAACTGAATTTCGGTCATTGATCACACTGATAAGATAAATTTCATTTTTCCTCAAATGCGGAGTTTACGGCACCGATTTTAATGGGCATACTCTCAAACGGTGGCGCGAGGGGGGCCAAAGTTTCACATTTCGTGGGGCGAGAGTGATCTTTGGTTTCCCTCAACCTTTCTGCCAGTTTTTCCAGACAAAACCTGTCGCGCAGATCGTCGCCAAACGGGTCGCATCCAATCCAAAATCAAGATATCCCATCCTTTTCTCACCTAATAATTTGTGAGTTCCGCTTGAACGGGATAGAATAATTGCGACCTGTCGGGGAAAGATAACTTTCAGGGGAAATATCCAATGTCCGAAACGTTCCAGATTCTGATCGCTGATGACCACCCGCTTGTGCGCGGGGCGCTCAAACAGGCGTTAAGCACAGAACTGGAAAATGTCTCGGTGCTTGAAGCTGAAAGCCTGTATGAGGCGATTGATCAGGTCGAGGCACATAAAGGCGATATCGACCTTGTCCTGCTTGATCTTCATATGCCCGGCATGAACGGCTTTACCGGCCTTTTCACACTTCGCGCATCCTACCCCGACATACCGGTTTCCATCGTTTCGGCCAGTCAGGAACTGCCTGTCGTGCGTCGCTCCATCGAATACGGCGCGTCGGCCTTTGTGCCGAAATCGGCCCCGGTCGATCAGATCGGCCTTGCAGTCAAAACAGTGCTGGATGGTGGCATGTGGATGCCCGACTGGGCGCGCGAGGCCATGGAAAACGGCCCGGCAGACGATGAAGCCACCGGTCTTGCCGAAAAGATCGGTCAGCTTACACCGCAGCAATTGCGTGTTCTGAACATGCTGACCGAAGGCAAGCTCAATAAACAGATTGCCTATGAACTGGATGTGACCGAAGCCACCGTGAAGGCCCATGTATCGGCGATCCTGCGCAAACTTTCGGTCCATAGCCGCACCCAGGCCGTGATCATCGCCCGCGAATTGCAGCTTCAGGAACCGGCCATCGACGCCTGATCTGCGCGGTCACCTTCCTGCCCGTCCCCGGAAACGCCCGGCTGTTAAGCCGATCATACATATATCCAGATTTCAGCAGACGTGTTTGCCCTGCCCGTCAGAGGCCATTTCTGTCGGCCAGATGCCGCGTGCATACCTACACGCCACCGCGACGGTGTCCTCTCAGCATTCACGCCCGATTGCATGGCGTGTCACATCGTCCCATTGCCAAAACCTTCAAACGCTGCCAGTTTTGTGCGATGAACAAGGTCGAAGTCATTGCCCATGATTGTCTGGGTGTGGAAGCCGTCATGGCCGAAACACGCCATTGCTTTGCCAAGCACACGCATGAGGCGTTTGGCATTGGCTTCATGCATTCCGGGGCGCAGAAATCGGCCTCCGGTCGCGGCATGGTCGAGGCCGGGACTGGCAACATAATCACGGTCAATCCGCGCGAAGTGCATGATGGCCATCCGATTGGCGATGGGCCACGCGGCTGGAACATGCTGTATTTCGACCCGGACCTGATCGCGCGCGCGGCAAGTGACCTTACTGATGCCGCCACCGACCAATATGAATTCATACGGCCCGTGATGGACAGCCCCACTGTACGGCACTGCTTTGGTGCATTGTTCGATGCCATCACCAACGGATCGGAAGAAAGCGCACGTCTTCGGCGCGAAGAAATGCTGCTGATGATGCTCCATCACGCCATGATCGGCCCCGGTGAACCCACCCCGAAATCAAACGTGCGCCAAGCCGTTGCCAATGCCCGGATAAAACACGCCAAGCCGTTGCTTGATGACAGCCCGACAGACAGCCACAGCCTTGATGATCTGGCAGACGCCACGGGCTTAAGCAAATTTCAGACGCTTCGCAATTTCACCCGGGCCACCGGCCTGACGCCGCACGCCTATCTGATCCAGCGGCGCATTGACCTGGCGCGTACCATGATCAAAAGCGGCGCAACGCTTGCCGATATCGCGAGTGCAGCCGGGTTCGCTGATCAAAGCCACCTCAACCGTCACTTCGTCCGTGCCTTTGGCCTGACACCGGGCCGCTATGCCCGCGCCGTTCGCGCGAACTAAGCCACAACAAAAAACCGTTCCCAACCCAAACGTCATTCCCGCGCAGCCGGGAATCCATCTTTGCCGTGATTGCGCATGGATTCCGGGTCTGCGCTGCGCTCCGCCCGGAATGACGAATTTGGCAAAATCATCCTGCAATTCCGTTCAAGAATGCCCTGCTGTCTATCCGTAAATTGAGGGCAACAACAGTCAAACGAACGGACACACCATGATCAGCTTCGATTTCCTGATAACCTCGCTCATCATCGTCGCCCTGCCGGGCACGGGCGTGATCTATACGCTTGCCCTTGGCCTTGGGCGCGGCATGAAGGCCAGCATCTGGGCCGCCTTTGGCTGTACGCTGGGCATCGTCCCGCACATGACCGCCAGCATCCTTGGCCTTGCCGCCCTGCTCCATGCCAGCGCAGTCGCCTTTGAAATCGTGCGTTATCTTGGGGTGGCGTGGCTGCTCTATATGGCTTGGGGCATGTGGTTTGGGACCGGTGCAATGAAAGTCACCGCCAATGAAAGCACCACAGGCGTGCTTAAAATCATCCGCGACGGCATATTGCTCAACCTGCTGAACCCCAAGCTTTCAGTCTTCTTCCTCGCCTTCCTGCCGCAATTCGTCAGCCCCAACACACCTGACACGACGCTTGAGATGACCCTGCTCGGCCTGATCTTCATGGCGATGACATTTGGTGTGTTTGTGGTCTATGGCTGCTTTGCTGGCGCATTGCGCAGTCACATCATCGAACGCCCAAAGGTCATGGCTTGGGTGGGCAAGAGCTTTGCGGGCGCCTTTTTCCTAATGGGAATAAAACTCTTGTCTTCATAACCATAAGGCTTATTCACCAGCCTTTTGAACACCCTCAAGGTTGTCATCATCTTCATCCGCGACACCCTCAAGATACTTCGCGTATGTTTTGTTCAGATATTTCAGAGAATGTTCTTTGTCCACTCTAGCCTGCAGATGATCCTGTACAAACCTAAGTCTGGCATTGCATTCCGACAAGACCTCAGACCATGTCTTCGCCCACACAGAGATTGAACCATCTTCGTTCTGATAAATTAACCCTTGAGGCTTGTCTTTCTGCCTCGTTTTCATCTCAGCATTACCATCCATATCGTTGGAAATGATCCAAAAGCTCCAACGTGTTTTCAGGCTCTTGAATCTCTCATCGGCGGCAACAGCGAAAGCGTATGACTCAATTTGGGATAGCTCAGTCATTCCCAATTTTACTGACGGCCTTTTAAGTTCGACGATCAGGTGCTCCCGTTCATCGGCGTGATTTTGAGGAATTGATCGCGAGAGCATGAGGTCAACTATACCAACTGAGCCGTCAACCCTACGAACCGGCTTATCGATAACCACTTCCTCTTTCAGTAGTTCCTTGTGCTTCTCGAGCACTCTAGTCAGCGATTGATCATCCACCGATAGATTGAATTCTTCACCGAATATCCATGTGTTGTTATCCGCAATGATCCGGTGCAACTGACTTCTTTCTTTGAGAACGCTTTTGCTGTCTTTGTCAAACAACAAAGCCTCCAAGCCACTTACGAACTTCAACCGGTCCGATACTTTCTTGGATGCGGTAATAACGTTGGATAGATCGGCTTCCGCTAAAAGCTTCGAAAGTTCCTTTTGTTTTCGGACCGGTAAATTCAATACTTCTGAAAAAATGTGTTGTAATTCTTCTGGGCCACTCTCGATTGCCGTTTTCAGCATATTGAATTGAAGTGCTTTTGATTTCTTATCTTGCCCCGAAAAACTATCCAGATGCTGAGAAACATTCAGGGCTACGATATCAAAAACCTTTCGCTCAGCTTCTTCAACTGGCGTAGAAGGATCCTGTTTATAGGGGTATATTTTTTCTCTCTTCCACTCTTCAATTTCAGAGCGAGCCGCCTCTTTGTCTTTTTGTGAGAAGTGCTCTTTGATTTGTTGAGCGGCCTCGGAACAGACATCGACCAAGGGATGCACATCCAGCAGTACGTCCAGAAGTCCTTTCTCTTGGAGTTGGGAGACAAGTGATGACTTCAAATACGCTGAAAAATTGTAGCCCGGAGAGTGGAAATTAGGGTTAAACTTACTAAATGGGAAACCTTCATCTCCACATAGAAACATCCAACGTTCCGACGTAGATTTCCACTCGATCACTTCGAGTTTAAATGAATAGTCAACGCCATTATAGCTTACGTCACTCAGCTTCCTCTCAAATCTCTCAACTATTAGTTCGTCGGGATTAAGTCTTTCGCCTGAAATGTAAATGTCCACATCGGGATAGTCTGTTAAGTACAAAGCGAAGGTCTCAGAAAACGACTGTACCGCCTCGCTTCCTTCCAAAGAACGGTATACTCGATCCAATTCCGAGATCACGACAGTAACACCTGTCTGATTAATTCCTTCTACAAGCGATGGCTCGGATACTCGAAAATCCGCAAGATCATCTCTAATCAGCGTTATGGTATACTCGTATACTTTTTGATTTTCCTCGTACCGCACTTTCCATTCGGAAACACGCCCAAGCGCAAGGGCCTTAAATCGCCCCTTGCCCTCTTTTCCATGCAGAAATCTCTTTTTGTCTCTAGACAGACTACCGAGGGCCTTCCAAGAGCCTCCGAGATTTCCAAATCTCTCAACGATTTTGTCGTGACGGATACCGTGCCCATTATCGGATACCGAGATAGATGTCATCCCGAGCTCGTTGTATTCAATATCTATGTCGACACGGGTCGCGTCAGCATCTAAAGCGTTCCAAATGAGCTCAGATATCGCCGGAATTGGCCTCGCGCCGGACAACTTTTGAATATGGTCCGCAGCAACCGATACTCTATGGTTTTTAGTTTTCATAAGCGAGTATTCCTGCGAGATGGTTCGAAAAGGCGACAAAGCATAAGAAAGATGATGCCACTTCAAATTATATAATTAAACACTTAATCAACCAAGAATCTACTCCGCCGCATCACTCCCCAACCGATTAAGCGCGCGCGTCATCAGCGCGCGCAGCTTGGCTGGGCGCAGCGGTTTGTTGAGTAGCGAGTAGCCTTGGGCGGCGATCAGGTCGGCGGTCTCGGACGCGCGGTCGGCGGTGATGATGACGCCGGGGACGTTAACGCCGTGAACATCGCGAAGCCGGATCAGGACATCAAGGCCGGTCTGGCCGGAATCAAGGTGGTAGTCGGCAAGGATGATGTCTGGAGAGAACGGTTTTTTGCCATCGACTTCCTGGGTCAGCAGGTTTTCGGCAGCCGTGCCGGATTGGGCCGTCACCACGACGCAATCCCAGTTTTCGAGCATGGCGCGCATGCCATCCAGGATCGCCGGTTCGTTATCAAGACACAGTACCCGAAGGCCGCCCAACTCGCCCGCCATGCGGCGTTTGGGTTTGGGCGTGGCAGCGGTATCGGCAACACCCAGCGGCACTTCGACCGAGAAGACCGTACCGCGACCGGGGCGTGAGCGCACCGAAACCGGGTGGCCCAGCGACTTGCCAAGGCGATCCACGATGGCAAGACCAAGGCCAAGCCCCTTCACATCGGTGGTTTCCGGACCTTCGAGGCGATGGAATTCGCGGAAGATGATTTTCAGTTTGTCTTCGGGGATGCCAGGCCCGCTATCCCACACTTCGAGTTTGAGCGTGTCACCACGCACGCGGCAGCCGACCACCGCCCCGCCGGTGCGGGTATAGCGCATGGCGTTGGAAATGAAGTTCTGCAAGATACGCCGCAGCAAACGACTGTCACTGCGCACCCAAAGATCACGCTTGTAAACCTTGAAACTCAGCCCCGCATTTTCGGCAATCGGACCGAATTCGGTTTCAAGTGCGCCCAGCACATCGTTAATCGCAAAGTCACGCACGGTCGGCTGCATCGCACCAGCATCAAGCTTGCAGATATCAAGAAGCTCGTTGAGGAGTTCTTCAACCCCCTTGAGCGACAGATCCACCTTGCCGACCAGATCAAGCACGTCATCGGCCAACCCCTGCTTGCCACCAAGGGCGACTGTAAACAGGCGCGCGGCATTCAGTGGCTGAAGCAGGTCGTGGCTGGCGGCGGCAAAGAAGCGGGTTTTGGTATCGTTGGCGGTTTCGGCCTGTTCCTTGGCGTCCGAGAGCTCAGAGTTTAGGACCTCAAGCGCATGGGTACGTTCGGTCACGCGGGCTTCAAGGCCCTCGTTGGCTTCTTTGAGCGCCTGTTCGGCGGTCTTGCGTTCGGTAATGTCGTGATAGATGCAGAAATAGCCCAGCACTTCGCCGGTTTCATCAAAGTGCGGGATATAGGTGCCTTCGGCATAGCGGCCTTCGCGCACGCCCAGGGTGGCGCGTTCATCATTGCGGTTGCGCGTGATGGCGGGGAATTCGATCTCGAAGCTTTGGCGATAGCCCTGCAACACAAGATCGATCATCGGGGCGAGATGGACATAGCGTTCCTCGCCCACCGCTTCGCGGACCGACATGCCGTGTGCCTCAACCCGACGCAGGCCAAACATCCGTTCATACGGTCGGTTGGTAAAGCGCAGGCGCTGGTTCTTATCGGCGTACGCAATCATCACCGGAATATTATCGGTATAGATCCGGATGTTGCGTTCGCTGTCCCGAAGGGCTTCTTCGGTGCGCACACGTGCGGTGATATCGGCAATGGTCGCGACAAAACCGCCATCGGGCATCGGGTTGGTGCGAACCTCAAGCACCATGCCATCAGCACGCTTGCGCTCATAGGTGTGGGGCAAACGACGCATCTGTGGCGCGGCATTGCGGCCCAGCAGCACATCAATATCCACCGCCCGGTTGCCGTTATCGCGGCAGATATGGACAAGCTCGGACAGTGGCAATGTTACCTGAATGTCGCTGGTCGAAATGCCAAGCAGATCAATGAAACGGTGGTTCCATGTCGCAAGCCGAAGGTTCTGGTCAAACACCCCCACCCCTTGCGAGATGTTTTCAAGTGTATTGAGCAAAAGATCGCGGTTGAACTTGATGGCCTCGGACGCCTCATCAAGCAGTTCCATCGCATCGCGGCGCGAAACGGCCTTGTCGGGCAGAAGCAGCGCCATCACCACGCGCGATGATGCAGCCCCGACGGCACCCGATAACAGATGTTCGGTAAAGTTCGCGGCATCAACATCGGCAATATCAGACCGCTTTGTCGTCCCTTCGCGCGCCTGCAGGTAATTGCGAAAGGCACGCTGTGCCCAGTGTTTCCCCAAAAAGCGTGCGGCCAGATCTTCGAGGTCGCCCAGCGTCACCCGACCCGGCCAGGTATCGTTACGTGCCTTGGTATCCTTGCGCCAGACATCGACAAAGACCTGTGCCTGACGACGTTGGGTCACCCCCTGCACGCCAACGGCAGAGCCGACAAACATCAAAACGAAGTTCACACCAAGCGACCAGACAACACCGTGGGTCAGATGGTCTTCAATACCGACACCCAAAAGGGCCTGCGGGTTCAAGATACCAATGCCAAATGGCCCGTCGGTCAGGATCGAGGATGGCAGCAACCCGCCTTGCACAAAGGCCGGGATCAACAGGGTATAGGCCCAAAGCACAAAGCCTGACATCAGGCCAAGCCGCACCCCCGTCCGGTTGATGTTTTTAAGATAGATCGCCGCCAGAACCGCCGGGCCGAACTGCGCCATGGCGGCAAAGGACAGCATCCCGATATCGGCCAGCGCATAGTTTTCTGCAAGGAAGCGATAAAAGCCATAGGCGAGGAACAAAAGACCGATCACGGCTGCGCGGCGGATTTTCAAAAGCACCTGACTGACATCGCCAGACATGCGTTTCTGAAGACGTTCGGAGCGCAGCAAAAGCGGCATGACCAGATCGTTACAGACCATGGTCGACACTGCGACACAGGACACAATCACCATGCCGGTACTGGCCGATAGCCCGCCGATAAAGGCCACCACCGCCAGCCAGTTCTGCCCGCCCAGCAACGGCAGTGTCAGAACAAAGGTATCGGGATTGACCGTCGGGTCATCGCCAAACATGTACAGACCGGCAATCGCAATCGGCACAACAAAGATATTGATTGCAATCAGATAGGCCGGAAACAGCCAGCGGGCGCTGGTCAGGTTGCGGCTGTCATCATTTTCGACAAAGGTGACATGGAACTGGCGCGGCAGACAGAAAATGGCAAAACCCGCCAGCATGGTGGCGATAAAGAAGTTCGACGTCATCCATGTATCGGGGATGAACATTTGCCTGATGTCGGGATCGGCCAGCGCACGTCTGTTGATATCGACAAACCCGTCAAACATGCCGTAAACGACGAAGAAACCCACCATCAAAAGGGCGGCGAGCTTGATCAGGCTTTCGAACGCCACCGCCAGAATAAGGCCATCATGGTGTTCGGACGCATGGATATAGCGCACACCAAACAGGATGGAGAAAACAGCCATCAAAATGGTGACGTAAAAGGCCGTATCCTTGGAAAAGTGGCCTTCGGAATGGCGCACGACCTGTTCACCCAAATCGCCAATCAGCACATCAAAGGACATCGAAACCGCTTTGAGCTGCAGCGATATATAGGCCAGAACGCCAACCACCGCGATCAGCGCAACAAGGGCTGCCAGACTTTGGCTTTTGCCATAGCGCGAACCAAGGAAATCGGCAATCGAGGTGATGTTTTGCTTGTGACAGACACGCGCGATTTTGGTCATGATGCCAAAACCGACAACCATCACCACAATCGGGCCGATATAGATCGGCAAGAACGCCCAGCCGCCTGTCGCCGCCGACCCGACAGAACCAAAGAACGTCCAGCTTGTGCAATAAACCGCCAATGACAGGGCGTAGACCGTTGGCTTCAGCCGGGATGCGCGCCATTTATCGGCATATTTGTCGCCATAATGGGCAATGGCAAACAGCAACCCGATATAGGTCATGGCAACAATAAATATCAGTCCGCCCTGGATCATCCGCGCGTAGTCCTGTGTGTCTTTCTGTAACCGGTTTTCAATCCGGCCGCCAAATCAGGCGGTTAGGATAAACTCTGATCGGGGACTATACCACGGCGGCGTTATTGTCTAAAACGGCGCAAATCGATTTGAGACCAAAGATCAAGGAAAGCGTGGGCAAGATGGCTTCTGATTATGGCTTTTACGCTGGCATCCTGCGGTTTGTTGCCAAGAAAACCGAGACCGAAGATCCGGAAATCCGCATCATGATGGGCCATCTGGCCGGGATTTCCGATGCGATCGAACAAAGCGGCCGCTTCATGGTCGAACGCAACAACTGCGAAAGTGCCGCACGCGCCTTTGCCGGTGTTGCCAAATTCCTGCAGGAACGCATCCTGCCCGAGGCCCTGAATGCCGGGAACGAGGGTGCGGTCGAACAACTTAAATGGACGATTGAAACATCCCTGGTTCTGGCCGCCGAACTGGTCAAACGTGCGGCGAATGAAGAGCTTAAAGATCAGGACAGGTTCACCTTTGACCTGCCCGCCGCCCCGAATGCGCCAACGGTGCATTGAGCCGACCACATCGGCACCGGCACGGACAACAAAAAAGGCCGACACCCGAAGGTGCCGGCCTTTTTTTGTTTGGATGCCTGAACGGCTTAATAATTGCCGTTGGCAAAGACATTGGCGCGCTGATTAAGCGCGGTTGCCTCGAACTCCTTGCCATACGGGGCGGCTTTCTTGGCAAAGTCCATGAGCGATGCATAAATGCGGCCGTTAAGGTCACTCTTGCCTGCGATTTCTTCAACCGCTTCCTTGGCTGCACCGGCAAAGGCATTGATCAGGTCATCATTGAAGTGACGGATCTCGGTACCTTTATCAAGGATCGCCTGATAGGACTGGACGTTGTTGAATGTGAAGTCCGACAGGGTCTGGTCGACATTGGCCTGTGCGGCAACGGCAACGATTTCCTGCAAGTCTTCGGGCAGTTCGGCGAACTTGTCCTTGTTGATGAAGACTTCAATGCCAGAGCCCGGCTCTGCAAATGCCGGCGTGTAGTAATATTTGGCAACAGATGCGAGACCAAAGGCATAGTCGTTCCACGGACCAACCCACTCGGCCGCGTCAATCGCGCCTGACTGCAAGCTAGGTAGAATGTCTGCGGCTGGCAGAAGCGACGGGGTCGCCCCCAGACGACGCATGGCTTCGCCACCGATCCCGGCATAACGCACTTTAAGGCCTTTAAGGTCCTCGACCGAGTTGATTTCCTTGTTGAACCAGCCACCGGCCTGAAGACCGGTGTTGCCTGCCAGGAAAGGCTTGACGTTGAACTGTGCATAAAGCTCGTCCCACAGCGCCTGACCACCGCCAAAACGCAGCCAGCCGGACAGTTCCCACGCCATCAGACCAAACGGAATGGTGGTAAAGAACGAAACAGCCGGATCCTTGCCAAACCAGTAATACGGGGTGGCATGCGCCAGATCGGCAACGCCCTGCTCGACCGCATCCATGCATTCAAGGGCCGGAACAAGTTCACCTGCACCATAAACGGTGATGTTCAGGCGACCGCCCGACATCTTGTTGACACGCTCGGCAAACAGTTCGCCGTTCGCACCAAGACCTGGTGTTCCTTTCGGCCAGGGCATAACCATGCGCCAGTTGGTGGTTTCATCGGCTTTGACGATGGCCGGTGCGGCAGCGGTGGCGGCAAATGCACCTGCGGCAACGCCTGCACCGCCCAGAAACGCGCGACGTTTCATTGTGGGGCTCCCAGTATTGGTAAAATTTTGCGTAAAACGTTCACGAAGATAATTTCGTAACCTTGATGGGCTCCAAAGTTACGTTTTTTGCCGTTCGCAACAATTCATGTTTGCGGGATGCTGCATCGCACTCGGCGCATGACATCGACATTTTATCAACAAATCTTCAACCATAAGCTCAAAAAAACAGGGGCTGTCCAAATGACAGCCCCTGAATGGGTTCGAACCTTTCGGCTCAAGCGTAGTTGTAGACCGGACTTAGTAGCCCCAGACCTTTGCACGGTGCATAAGGCCAGTGGCCTCGAACTCCTTGCCATAGCGCGCCGCTTTCTTGACGAGATCAAGGTAGCTGGTCGCGATCCGGCCCGCCAGGTCGTTCTGGCCTGCGATTTCATCAACGGCGGCCTTGGAATGTTCGGCCAGCGCCATGATGACTTCATCGGGGAACTGACGGACTTCAACACCCTTGTCGATCAGTGGCTGATATGACTGGATGTTGTTGAAGGTAAAGTCGGCCAGGGTATTTTCGGCAATCGCCTGTGCGGCAAAGCGAATGATCGCCTGCAGATCCGGCGTGAGCGCGTCAAACTTGTCTTTGCCAACAAAGATTTCAAGGCCCGGGCCCGGCTCATGGAAGGCCGGGGTGTAGTAGTATTTGGCAACCTGATACAGACCAAACGCCATATCATTCCACGGACCAACCCACTCGGCCGCATCAATCGCGCCAGACTGCATCGCCGGCAGGATTTCGCCCGGCGGGATCATGGTGGCGTTGGCACCGGCACGGCGCATGGCTTCGCCGCCAAGACCGGCATAGCGCATTTTCAGGCCCTGCAGGTCATCAAGGGAATTGATTTCCTTGTTGAACCAGCCACCGGCCTGCATGCCCGAGTTACCGGCATAGAACGGCACGACATTAAATTCGGCGTATGCTTCTTCCCAAAGCTTCTGGCCATCGCCAAAGCGGATCCAGCTTGAAAGCTCCCACGCGGTGAGACCGAAGGGAATGGTCGAGAAGAAGTTGAGTGCCGGATTTTTACCCTGCCAGTAATAAGGCGTTCCGTGGGCCATTTCGACCACGCCCTGTTCGACCGCATCCATGCATTCGAACGGCGGAACCAGTTCGCCCGCACCATAAATGGTGATGTTCAGGCGACCGCCCGACATCTCCTTGACCATGCTGGCGAATTTCTCGGCATTGGTGCCAAGGCCCGGCGTACCTTTTGGCCATGGCATCACCATACGCCAATTCAGCGTTTCCTGCGCAGACACAACAGCCGGCGCTGCAACCGAAGCAGCAACCGCACCTGCACCCAGTCCGGCCCCTTTAAGGAACTGACGACGCTTCATTTCGATCCCCCTAGATTATTCTATTTTGGTGGTTTTTTGCGTAACCACCAGCCTACGGAGGGGGATTTTGGCCAAAACAGCTGTCGTTTTCCACTATTTTTGCCGAAATCAGGAAATATTTTTTCATTACGCTACGGAAAGCTGGCGTTTGCCCAATGCCGGGGTTTTCACGATCCAAGGTAACGATTGTAATCAGCGACAAACTGTTCAACCGTACCGGCACCCTGCGGTGTGTTGTAATACTGCTTCCAATAGGCCGCCAGTCCGTTAACGTCATTCGGATCGGATGGCATTGCCGCCGGTGCGCGATAATAGCGGATGCGACACAATGCTGTGGCATAGGCCAGATTGGTCGCCACTTGGGCGTCCTTGTCCGGGGTCCCATCGGGGTTTGCCGGCTGTGCTGCCAGAAAACCATCGACCTTGGCTTTCAAATCCGCCCGGTAATCAAGATAGTTTTCATAACAATCATGCAAGGTTGCCGGTTCCATCTGGAAAATGCCCAGGGCCGGACCACCACCAACCTGCGCAATATAATCCCCCAGATGACTTTCATGGGCAGCGGTTCCCATGATCAGGTTCTCAGCAACATCAGGTGCTGACAGTCCCAGCTCTGCGAGAACCGGTTTAACGACGAGTGTGCGGAGCTGCGTGGCATTGATTGGCATAGAAGCCTCCATTTAGCCAAAGGTATAAACAGCTCTATGACGTGACAGATCGGAAAATGAGAAATTTTTCCTCAATTTTCCTCTAATGCGTGTATTTTCGACGCTTTATTATCAAATTTTGTGTGAAATAAATCACATAAACCTAAGCTTTCGTACAGTTCAACTAATCCCTCCCGCCCCAACCTAAAGTTAATCAGGTCGTTTTGACTATTCGAAATGCTTGCCGGTTTTGTGGGGGTACAGAAAGTGACACATCCTGAACTAAAACGACGTCTCGACTTCATTGGGCTTGATGAAACCAAAATCAAACAGCTCAAGCGTGCGTGGCCTGCTATCGAAAAAAACCTTCCGGTCATGCTTGAAGAATTCTATCGACGCGTGATGAGTGACGCTGGTTTGGCCAAGATTATTGGCGATCCATCCAATATTGAGCGCCTCAAGAATGCCCAAAGGAAACACTGGGCGAAGCTGTTTGAGGGGGACTTCGATCAATCGTTTTATGATGATGTCCGGCGGATCGGCAAAGCCCATGAACGGATCGGCCTGACCCCGGAATCATATGTTTCGGCCTATAACTTCATGCTGGGTGAAATCACCGCTGTTCTCTGCAAGAACTTCGCCCGTGATTCGCAGCTTCCAACCATATTGATCGCCAGTACCAATGCATTGCTGGTCGATGTCGAAATGGCCATTACGGTCTATTACGAAGAAACCCAGACAACCTACTTCAACAAACTTCAGGACATGTCAGACGAGTTTGAAAAAACCATCGGAACGGTTGTTTCCGCTGTTTCAAGCTCGGCACAGGATATGTCGCACGCCTCGGAAAGCCTTATCGCAAGCATGGGCGAAACCCAAGGCGAGGTTGAAAAGGCAAAAAGTGCGGCAGAGCTATCAGCTGATAACGCGACGACTGTGGCGGGTGCCGCGGAAGAACTTGATAGTTCGATCCGCGAAATCTCAAGCCAGGTTTCACGCGCATCGACCATCTCCAACGATGTCGAAAACTCCGTTCAGCAGACATCAGAAACGATTGAGGCGCTGAACACCGCTGCCGAACAGATTGGCACTGTGGTTGAGCTCATCGACAAGATCGCCAGCCAGACCAATCTGCTTGCGCTAAACGCCACCATCGAGGCTGCCCGCGCGGGCGAAGCCGGCAAAGGCTTTGCCGTTGTCGCAAGTGAGGTCAAAAACCTTGCCAACCAGACAGCCAAGGCAACCGGCGATATCACAGACCAAATCAATAATGTACAGCAAAGCACGGTTGCCGCTGTTACAGCCATTCATGGCGTTGCTGGCCAGATCGGTAACATTGTCGAGGCGGTCACGGCGATTTCGGCTGCAGTAGAACAACAAGCCGCAGCAACCACCGAAATCAGCGGGAATATCAATGCCGTGTCATCGGCCAACCGCGACGTAAACAACAGCCTCGAGTCTGTCAATGACACTGCAGCCCGGACGAACTCGGTTGCCTCAAACGTTTCGGAAGTATCGCGGAAACTTAAACAGAACTCGGAACAACTCCGCTCCGATGTTGATGCCTTCATCACCAGACTAACATCGTAAAATGCTTCCAGTCCGGGGCGTTGCGGGCTAGCGATCGCGCGCCTCGGACGGTGTTATGCCAAACACGCGCTTAAACGCAGTTGCAAAATTGGCCGGACTTTTATATCCGGCGATCCACGCTGCCTGCGCAATGGTCAAACCATCCTTTTCCATCGCGTCACGTGCAGCAACAAGGCGACTTTCCCGGATGAAATCTTTGACAGTCATGCCATAGGCATCCTTGAAGATACGCTGCATGCTTGTCACGCTTATGCCAATGGCTGCGGCAATTATCGGCAGGGTTTGCGCGTCGGGATCGCTTGAGAGAATATAATCACGGATTTCCTGTGCGCGCTGATGGCGATCCAGGGCATCGGGCTCCGCGCTTTGAACATGCGTGGCGGCACCTTCTGTGACGTTCTGAATAGCCGAAAGCGCCTCGGCCAGGATTTCCAACCCCCGGCTTTCTTTATAAAGCTCGCGCACGATTGGATCCGTCGCATGCGGATAAATCAGTTGGTCAGCAAGGGCAAGCACCCTGCGTGATGGCTTCCAGCTGCGCACAGATATGCCGCTTTTGAACAACCCGGTTATTTCTTGATAACGCTCCGGCGATTTGCCAAGTAGCTGCCCCACCACCCAGTCATACCGCGCCGAAATCATCACCTTGCTCAGTTCACTGCCCTTGTGAATAAAGCGCCGAACCGAGGACGGCTTGGGCACAGCCCAGATGAAACCGACCGGATGGTCGCGCGCATCAAGATCTATGGGCACACCGTCAAACTCCGCCTGAAGACGGCCTTTCAGAATAACCGCGACCTTGACGGCTGCCTTCACCTCATACTTGGCTATGGCGTCCTTCATATCGACCGTATCCGACGTGTGAATATTCAAAAAGGACGGCGAGTTGCTGAAAGACATACGTCCACTCATCAAGGAGCCACTATCGGTCGTTGAACCCTCAGTCGCCTTGATCCGGGTGCCCAGTTCTTCCAATTGTCGGCTGGTAATAGAGTCACGCCGCGTTATCTGTCGGTGCGCTGTTACCCCCACAAACCTCTCCTGTGTTTTGAATTCACAAAGCATCCCCGAACATGTGCAAACGACCAAATAGGGCCGTTGCGCAAACATGCTGGCGATTTCGCAAACATGTCCGGCGATTTGGCAAACATCATTCCTGTTGCGCTCCCGCCTGCGAAAATAATATTCACAATCATTCGCATTTGCAATTATATTTCTCAGGGAATGAACATGCCTCAGTTACCCGCGCAAATCTCAACACTCCGGATCAGCGCCCTTTTGCGTACGACCATCCTTGCTGGTCTTGCCCTGTCGGTTCTGCCGACAGTCACCCATGCCCAGGATGCAAACACCGATGAAACCGAAACCGTGACCCCGACAGTAGAAGTCACGGCATCGGCCAGTTCGGCGCAAAGCCTTCCGGGTGGGGTTTCGATTGGTCAGGAAGAGCTGGACCGTAAAAATCCGCAGACCATCAAAGATGTATTTTCATCTGATGCATCTGTGGAAGTTGGCGGGCCGACCGCCATTGTCCAGAAGGTCTATGTTCAGGGGATTGAGAACACCAAACTCAATGTTCAGATCGACGGCGCGCGCCAGGTGGATTCAAGCTTCCATCATATCGGCACGGCGATCATTGACCCGGCGATGCTCAAGTCGGTTGATGTGGAATCCGGTGTCGCCCCGGCAGACGCCGGTCCGCATGCGCTGGGCGGGTCGATGTCCTATGAAACCCGCGATGCCCGCGACGTTCTGGATGCAAATGAGACATTTGGTGGTTGGGGCAAGTTGCAATACAACTCCAACACCAAGGGCTTTGCCGAATGGCTGACCGTTGCTGGTCAATCCGGTGGGTTTGAGGCGCTGGCGTATCTGAAGAACAGCAACCAGGGCAATTACAAGGACGGCGACGGCGATGAAGTCGCTGGCACTGCTGATGGCAGCGAAAGCGGATTGGGCAAGTTTGCCTTTACCGGCAATGACGGCGGCCGCTTTGAAGCATTTGCCAGCCACCACGAAGACGAAGGTGTCCGCCCGTCCCGACCAAACTTTGCTGTTCTTGCCAACGGCGCCTCGCCGCAATGGCTGTCTTATCGGGATACTTCCGTGGGCGTCAGTTATGTTGATGAAATGCCTTCCGGCAATCTTGCCCCGGAACTCAGCCTTGCCTATAGCCGTACGGTCCTCAACATTCCGGCCCTTCAGGGCGGGCCGAACTTCTATCACGTCAAATCCGATATCCAGTCTATTAACGGCAAGGCTGCCAACAGTTTTGAAGTCCACAATGGTGTGATCACCGCCGGGATTGATTTCTATCGCGATGAAGCGACCGGCTATCACAATCGTTCACCGCGCAACGGCAGTTATTCGGAAACCTCGACCGATATTGGTGCGTTTTCGCAGGCCCGACTGTCTTTGACAGACCAATGGCGTGTGTCATTTGGTGGTCGCGCAGATCAACAATGGTTTGAAGGCCTGAATGGGGAGGACTTCTCAGAATTCGGACTAAGCGGCAACGCCAATACCGAGTTCGATGTAACCGATCAGGTCATGGTTTATGGCGGCGCGGGCACGACCTTTGGTGGCTTGCCACTCGGTGAATCTGCAATTTATGACTTTAGCGAGAACTGGAACTATGACGGCTTTGGACCTTCGCGCTCCTATAATGCCAAGGTCGGTTCACGTATCGCGCTTTACGATTGGACGCTGGACGGGAACCTTTTCTACAACCTGATTGATGAGTCCCACGATCTTTCGAGCTCTACACGGAACTCGACCGTCGATCTCGACACCCGTGGCGTCAATCTTTCGGCGATGTATAACTATGGCCCGGGCTTTGCGCGTCTGACCTATTCGCACACCACTGTGAAAACCGATAGTGGTGTACTACTCAGCACCGAGGCGTCCTATCAGGGCGTGATCATGGGCGACATCTTCAACTTTGATGCCGCTCACAGCTTTGATGATTATGGTTTGCGCATTGGCGGCAGTTCCGAGTTCGCGTTGTCTGATGACAGCCCGGAAGACAGGGGCAATGAAAAGCTTGATAGCTATTTCGTCGCCAATCTTTATGCCGAATGGGTCCCGGCTGCATTGAACGATGCCGTAACCCTGCGTGTCGATGCGCTGAACATCCTTGATCGCGATTATATCGACCGTGCAACGACCGGCTATGACAGCACGCGCATTAGCGAGCCATTCCATGAACCGGGTCGAACCTTCCTGCTGTCGGCGAAAGTCGATTTCTAAAGCGCTTCTGCGCAGCAAAACTATAAAACCGAAATGGGTGGCACAGCGCGTGCTGCCCGTTTTGGCGTTTTAAACAAACCCCATGACAACCGATCCGGATTGCCTGACATGAAATTTCGAAACCTTCTGAGCCTTGCCGCAGCAACCGTAATGTGCGCGATGAACGCATCTGCCGGTGAAACCGTGACACTCACCGACGTTTCGGGACGTGAAGTCACAGTTGAGGTGCCCGTTAAACACATGATCCTTGGCGAGGGACGTTTTCTGCCCTCTGTCGGCATTCTGGACCCGGAGAACCCGGTGCGCTGGATTGCCGGGATGATGGGAGAATTCAAATCGCTTGATCCGGCTTCTTTCGAACAGTATCGCAAAAAATTCCCCGAGATTGATGGCATCCCGCTGGTGGGTCGCCGCAACGAAGAAACCTTCTCTGTCGAAAAGGCCGTCACGGTCGAACCCGATGTGGCGATCTTCGGCATGTCGGGTGGTCACGGGCCGGGATCGACCAGCCATGAAGTCCTGTCTGTCATGGGCGCGGCAGACATTCCGGTCGTAATGATCGACTTTCGCGCCAAACCGTTTGAAAATACGCCCAAAAGCATCCGCCTTCTTGGCAAGCTGATGGGCAAGGAAGAACAGGCGGAAGCCTTTGTGAAATTCTATGAGGAAAACCTTTCAAAGGTCACCTCACGCACAGCGCAAATCACCAAGAAGCCAGGGGTCTTTCTGGAAAGCCGGGTTGGCCTTGCCGAGAATTGCTGCGAGGCCATGGGCAATGAAATGATTGGCAAGTTCGTCACTCTTGCCGGTGGCAAGAACATCTTTGCGGACATCATTCCCGGCGTGATCAGCCAAGTCTCTGCCGAACAGGTGATCTATACCGATCCGGACATTTATATCACCACCGCCATCGGATCGGCCGGGCTGGATGCGAAAACCAATTCAGGACGCATTGTTCTGGGTGCAAACACCAATGCCGATCAGGCACGCGCATCACTGGCACACAGCATGGAACGCACCGGCCTGCCCTTGCTAAGCGCAGTGAAGAACGGCCAAGTCTATTCCGTCTGGCATCATGTCTATAACAACCCGATCAACGTGTTTGCCCTGCAAGCCATGGCGAAGTGGATGCATCCCGACATCTATACTGACCTTGATCCTGATGCCGCCCTGGCGACCTTTTTTGCACAGTTTCAGGCCGTCGACCTCAACGGTGTGTACTGGGTGGGCCTGAACGCCGCTTCATCGCAGTAATTCGCGCAAAAACAAACCGAGAGACCGTCAGATGTTCACCACAAAAGGATCGGTCAAGACCGATAAGGCTGCCAGGTATCTTGTGCAGCTCTGCAAGCATTTCGCCCACAAGGTTGATGTCGATTTGCGCGAAACCTCAGGAGATGTCGCCTTTCCCATGGGGCTTTGCATCATCACCGCCAAAGACGATTGTCTGACCTTTAAAGGCCAGTCACACACGGCTGAAGGCATTGAGAGGATGAAGGGCATCATCATCGTCCATCTGGACAAATTCGCATGGCGTGAAGCACCGCTGGAATATCACTGGCAAGATGGTGAAACCCCGGACTAAGGGACGACAGAAAACACAAGAACCGCCAGCCTGGAAAAGCTGGCGGTTTCATTTTTACCGAAGCTGATAGTTCACCGGAACAGTCCAGATAACCTGCTCTTCGGTCATCTCGGCAGGGAATGGCGGGAATTTCCGCACACGTTCGATCAGACGTTCGGTTTCACGATCCAGAATGCTTGATCCGCTTGAACTGATCATGCTGGCCTCAAGCACGGTACCGTCGCGTGCAATGACAAGACGAATACGGTTTTCCCCTTCGATCCGCCGGCGTTGGGCGCGTTCCGGATATTCGCGATAGCGCGCAAGCATCTCCAGAACCGATGCCTGATAGTCAACCATCATTGCCTGACTTGCAGCACCACCGCCGCTCCCGGTTGAAGAGCTTGCCGCCTGACTTTGGCTGGTTTCACCCGTCGTGCCGTCCGACTTGACGGAGTTGGTGAGCCCGGAGGGCTGCGGCGTTGGCTGGGCGGCCTTTTCGACCGGCTCAGGCATTTTGACCGGTTCCGGCGTCACAGGCTGCTCAACAGGTGGTTTCGGCTTCCTGCGGACAGGCAGCACCTCTGCCAGTTGTTGCTCGACGACTGGCTCGGGCTCCGGTTCGACTACTTCTTCGACAACCGGTTCAGGTTCTGACAGTTCCTCTATAATCTCGGGTTCGGGTTCGGGTTCCGGCTCTGGCTCTGGTATTGGCTCGGATTGTTCTTCAACGAATTCCGGCTCAGGCTCGGGCACCGGGATCACTTCTGGTTCAGGTTCAGGTTCAGGCTCAATCACTTTCTCGACAACCGGTTCCGGCGCAACTTCCGGCTCAGGTTCCTGTTCTTCTTCCGGCTCGACGATTTCTTCGGGGACTTCGGCGGCAGTGCTATCGACCGCATTGGCACTTTCTGTATCGGTCTCGGCCTCGCCAGTCTCGGCCGTCCCTGCGCCAAGCGAAATGCTGATGCTCTGGACGGCCCCTGCCCCGCCCCAGCCGGATGGCTGCGGGTCGGGCATCGCAAGCACGATCCCGCCCGTCAGGACAAGGCCGGTCAAACCGGTCGCAATCAAAAGGTCAACGCGCTTGGACATGCTATTCCTGTCCCGGTTGCATGGCCGTCATCAACTGGACCTTTTCGATCCCAAGTTCCTGCAGGCGTGCCAGAAGGCTTACGACCCTGGCACCCTCAACTTCACGGTCTGCACGGATTTCAACCGGACGACCGATATAATCGGCTGGCAGCATTGACGACAGGCGATCAAGCCCGCCCGTCAGGTCATCAATGCCGATTTCACCATTGCTGCCAAACCACAGGACAATGGTGTCTTCCGGCTGGCCTTCGGCGGTTTGGCTGGCCGGTGGATCAACTTCGAACGGGCCCAGCTTTTGCAGGCTTCCGGCAATCATGAAAAAGATCAGAAGCAGGAAGACAATGTTGATCAAGGGCAACATCGGTTCCTGAACCGGGCCATCTTCGGCAATATGGATGCGGCGCTTCATTCAATGAACTCCACATCCGTGACACCACCACGCCCCAGCGTATCCATAACCTCGACCAATCGTTGCAGATTGGCACCGTTCACCGGGCGCAGGCGCACTGGCGATCCTTCGTGATCACGCAAAAGCGTGGATGCCAGATTGGACAGCGCAACAGCATTGCCATTGATCGCCAGGCCACCATTGACGTCAACCTCGACCGTGACCGGGCGGGTGTCGCTTTGACTGGTGGCGCGACCATCCGAAATGCTGACCGACATCTCGAAACCCTTCCAGTCAAGGAAGCTTGAGGCCAGCATGAAAAAGATCAACAGGATAAAGACAACATCAATCAGCGGGGTCAGACCGATCATCGGCGATGTACCGCTGTTACGTTCGCGCAACTGCATGGGGCGACTTCCGGAAACGGTGTTTATTCGGCGGCGTGGCGCAGGTCGGTAAGGTTCGATACGCGGCTGAGCGACTTCTGGGCCAGTTCACCGCGATTGATCACCAGCGTACAAACATCTTCCATGGTCGACGCTGCCCGGCCAATCACGCCCTGCATCCACATATGGAATGCGGTTGCCGGAATCGCGACGACAAGGCCGATAGCTGTCGTCAGAAGTGCAAGCCAGATACCACCAGACAGCACAGAGGGATCAATACGGCTGCCTGCCCCTTCCATACGCTGGAACGCCTCGATCATGCCCATAACCGTGCCCAGCAGCCCCAAAAGCGGGCTCAGCACGGCAATGGCGGACATAATACGCAGACCACCATTGAGACCATCGATCTCTTTGCGCGCACGGGCGGCAATCAAATCAGATGCCGCTTCGCGATCCTGGGCGGAGTTGACCGGCAAGGTCATGCCAGACAGTCCGATGCGGGCCGCCGGATGACGACGACGCGCCAGAAGTTCGGCTGCCTTTGCCTCATTCCCGGATGACAGATGATTTTCGACATCCTTTACGAAGCCATCGGCAAACACACCGCGACGCAAGAAACCGACAAGCTTGTAGAAGAACACCACAAGCCCGATCAGCGCCATCGCCGCCAGCACCCAACCGACCACACCGGCCCGGTCAACTTGTTCAATCACAGGAACACTGGTGAAATCCCCCAAAAGACCATTGGACTGGGTTGTCGCTGTCGCATCAATGGCAAGTCCGGTATCGGGATCGACCATCACAGTGCCGTCCGCATTGAGCGTTCCGGTCGCAGCGGCACCATCTGCCTGTGCGCCATCGGAAGAAAGCGGGGATTGCGCATCCACGGATGCGGCAGATGAATTTACTGGGTCAGACATGTAACTTTCCCGATCACAAAATTGATCATCACCAGACGTCAAGCTCTGATGCGTTTGAAACTGATTTGCATTCTTTACAGGAAATAGAATTGCGATGCAATCGCAACAAAGCAGCCACAACGTTTTTGCCCTGATTTCCCGTTCGGGCATCAGCCATTGAGGCAAAACAAGCCATGTTGGGTATTGGTGATCTTTGCCGGGAAATGCGTGCCAAAGCCCGGATATGCAAAACCCCCGGAACTTCTGGGTTCCAGGGGTTTTGAATTGGTGAGCCCGACAGGATTCGAACCTGTGGCCAACTGATTAAAAGTCAGTTGCTCTACCAACTGAGCTACGGGCCCTCAACGTTGGTGAGCGGCGTTTTAATGGGCCAGACGGGATCGGTCAACCCCCCTTTTTACGCGAAGATGCACATCAGCTATGAAAAGATGAAAAATACCCGATTATGTCAGTGAATCTTGATCGAGAAACACCAGCACGGAACACGAAATATCGTCTCGATGACAAGAACCAGCCATCGCCAATGGACAAGTTGTGCAAGGGAAAGGCAGACAAATAAAAAGCCCCCGAAACCGGTTAGGTTTCAGGGGCTTATTGGTGAGCCCGACAGGATTCGAACCTGTGGCCAACTGATTAAAAGTCAGTTGCTCTACCAACTGAGCTACGGGCCCTCAACGTTGGTGAAGCGCGTTTTAATGGCACAGGCCCCATCGGTCAACACCTGTTTTCCATATTTTGGCTCTTTTTGCGCATTCAGCCCCAAAAACGCGAAAGCCGCCCCACAAAGGAACGGCTTTCGGTTGCAATACTTGAAAGTTCGCGATTATTGCGCGTCAGCAGCAACCTGCATTTTGACGATTTGATCCGGGTCGGCAACGCTGCCATTGGCCCAGGGCGCGCCCTTTTTGATCATGTCGACATATTCCATGCCCTCAGTCACCTGCCCCCAGATGGTGTACTGGCCATCAAGGTGCGGTGCATCGGCGAATACGATGAAGAACTGGGAATCCGCACTGTTCGGGTTGGCCGAACGCGCCATGGAAACGGTACCACGAACATGGCGTTCATTGGAAAATTCCGCGTCCAGTTTCTGGCCCGAACCGCCAGTTCCATTACCCTTCGGGTCGCCGGTCTGGGCCATGAAGCCTTCGATCACACGATGGAAGTTCAGACCATCGTAAAAGCCTTCACGGGTGAGTTCCTTGATCCGGGCAACGTGGTTCGGTGCCAGATCCGGACGGAGCTGGATCACAACGCGGCCATCTTTCAGGTCAAGATACAGCGTGTTCTCCAGATCCTGTGCGACAGCGTCGTTTCCAGTGGACATGGTGATAAATCCTAGTACGAGAGCAATAATTGAGAATAGACGAAAAAGACGCATGGCCTGCGTTATTCCTTTTCTTCTGCCAGCTTTTCGTGCAGGCGTTTGAGCACGTTGGCGGGCACAAATTCAGTGACATCCCCACCCAGACGGGCGATTTCCTTCACAAAGCGCGAAGACACAAACTGCTGTTTGTCAGATGCCATCAAAAACACGGTTTCAACTTCCGGGGATAGCCGGGCGTTCATCCCGGCCATCTGGAATTCATATTCAAAGTCCGACACAGCGCGCAGACCACGGATAATGGTGCTTGATCCGTTTTCCTGCGCAAACTGCATCAGAAGCGACGAAAATGGCTTTACTGAGGTACGGGCGGCCACTTCACCGCCCGCTGCCTTAAGCGCACCCTCAACAAGTGCACAGCGTTCCTCAACCCCGAACATCGGGCCTTTGCCGGCATTGATCGCAACACCGACAATAAGCTCATCGACGATCCGGGTCGCGCGACGAATGATATCCATATGCCCCTGGGTTACCGGATCAAAGGTGCCCGGATAAATCCCGATACGCGATACGGTAGAAGACGTTTCAGTCATCAAACTTCCAGTTATTCGTCGCTGTCTGCGTCATCAGATGCCGGTGCTGCGGATGCATCCTCGTCAGATGCCTCTGCGGCCGGTTCGGTGGTCTCGGCAGTGCCTTCGCCACCTTCGATCACACCTTCTTCACCATCAATGACCTCGTCCTCGTCGCCAAGGTTTGACAGACGTTCGACAGCAACGACTTCTTCGTCCTTGGCCGTACGGAACAGCGTCACACCCTGGGTCTTACGACCGGCAATGCGGATATCATGGGTTGGCATGCGGATGACCTTGCCACCATTGGTGACCATCATCAGTTCGTCGCCTTCCTCGATCACGAACGATGCAGCAACGTTACCGTTACGCTCGGACATTTCGATATTGGCAAAGCCCTGGCCACCACGGCCCGTCACACGGTATTCATAGGCAGACGTCCGTTTGCCATAACCGTTTTCGGTCACCGACAGGATCAACTGATCACCGTCATAGATTTCCTGGTAGCGGTCAGCACTCAGTACCTCAAGCGGCAGGCTGTCCTCGGAGATTTCCTCACGGCGCAGCTTACCGGCAATCGACAGATACTCGTCGCGTTCTTCCATGGTGACATGGTTGCCAAACAGCACCGACATCGCAATGACTTCGTCTTCGTCGGCCAGACGGATCCCGCGCACACCGACCGAATTACGGCCCGTAAACACGCGCACGTCCGTCACACGGAAACGAATGCATTTGCCCTTGCGGGTGGTCAGAAGAATATCGTCATCATCGGTACAGGTCTGAACCGCAATCAGCTTGTCGCCACGTTCTTCTTCAAGCTTCATGGCGATCTTGCCGTTTGATTTCACATTCACGAAATCAGCAAGACTGTTACGGCGCACGTTGCCAGTCGAGGTGGCAAACATCACATGCAGGTTCGGCCATTCTTCCTCATCAGGAAGCGGCAGAACGGTCGTGATATATTCGCCTTCCGATAGCGGCAACAGGTTCACAAGCGCCTTGCCGCGTGATTGCGGCGTGCCCATCGGCAGACGCCAGACCTTCATCTTGTAGACCATCCCCTCGGAGCTGAAGAACAGAACCGGGGTATGGGTATTGGCAACAAACAGCTTGGAGACAAAATCCTCCTCGCGGGTTGCCATGCCCGAACGGCCCTTGCCACCGCGGCGCTGGGCGCGATAGGTCGACAGCGGCACACGCTGGATATAGCCGCTGTGCGACACGGTCACGACCATGTCTTCGCGGGCAATCAGGTCTTCGATGTCATGTTCGAATTCTGCTTCCTGAATTTCGCTGCGACGCGGGTCGGCGAATTCATTGCGCATTTCCGAAAGTTCATCCTTGAGGATGGAAAGCTTGCGCTCACGCGAGCCAAGGATATCAAGGAAGTCCTTGATCTTCTCACCCAATTCGGTCAATTCGGCCGCGATCTTGTCACGTTCCAGACCGGTCAGGCGATGCAGGCGCAGCTCAAGGATCGCACGCGCCTGTGCTTCGGACAGGCGATACATGCCATCCGATGAGCCAACCTGGTTCGGATCGGCAATCAGTTCGATCAGCGGAACAATATCGCCCGCCGCCCAATCGCGCGCCATCAGCTGTTCACGCGCCACGACCGGATCGGCCGCATTACGGATCAGTTTGATGACTTCGTCGATATTGGAAACCGCAATACCCAGACCAACCACGACATGGGCACGATCACGTGCCTTTTTCAGAAGGTGGATGGTCCGACGGGTAATGACTTCTTCGCGGAACTCGACAAAGGCCTGAATGATGTCTTTCAGGTTCATCAGTTCCGGCTTGCCGCGATTAAGCGCAAGCATATTCACACCAAACGAGGTCTGAAGAGCGGTAAAGCGGAACAGCTGGTTTAGGACGACATCAGAGTTGGCATCGCGCTTGAGCTCGATCACCATACGCACGCCCGAACGGTCAGATTCGTCACGCAGATCGGAAATGCCTTCGAGTTTCTTTTCGCGCACCAGATCAGCGATCTTTTCCATCAGGGTCGCCTTGTTCACCTGATAGGGAACTTCGGTCACGATGATGGCTTCGCGGTTGGCACGGATTTCCTCGACATGGGTACGTGCGCGCATGACGACCGAACCACGACCGGTCTTGAATGCCGAATGGATGCCCGAACGGCCAAGAATAAGCCCACCGGTCGGGAAGTCCGGACCATGGACAAATTCCATCAGCCCTTCGACGGAAATGTTGGGATCATCGACATAGGCCATGCAGCCATCAATGACTTCGCCAAGGTTGTGCGGCGGAATGTTGGTTGCCATACCAACCGCAATACCACCGGCACCATTGACCAGCATGTTGGGGAAACGGGCCGGGATAACAGACGGTTCCTTGGTGGTTTCGTCATAGTTATCGCGGAAATCGATTGTGTCCTTGTCGATATCATCAAGCAGGAAGTGCGCGGCCTTGGCCATGCGCGCCTCGGTATAACGCATGGCGGCGGCCTTATCACCGTCCATGGAACCAAAGTTCCCCTGCCCGTCAATCAGCGGCAGGCGCATGGAGAAGTTCTGCGCCATACGGACCATTGCGTCATAAATCGCGCTGTCGCCGTGCGGGTGATATTTACCCATCACATCCCCGACCACACGGGCGGATTTGCGGAACGGTTTGTTATATTCAAACCCGTTCTCGTGCATGGCGTACAGAATACGACGATGTACCGGTTTCAAACCGTCTCGGACGTCAGGCAGTGCGCGGCTGACGATCACGCTCATTGCGTAATCAAGATAGCTCCGGCGCATTTCTTGTTCGATGGAAACCGGGAAGATATCGCGGTTCTCAGGATTGGTCTCTTCGGTGGACAAAGCCCGTGACCTCTTAAACGCTTGATCAGAAATGATTCAATCGGCGTGACATGCCCCGTTTTCAGGCGCATGCCGGACCAGAAAGGCGGAAAGTATCAGGTTTGTCGCGCACAAACAATATTGACAAATCCTATCCTTCACGGTTGGGAAAGAAAGTTCGAAATTTATCGCGAATTCAGGGATTTCGCTGCCCTGAAAACCATCATTTTCGCGCGGATTTTTCGCCTTCAGGCGCTTCCATCACAGCGGCCATGGGATCGGCCTTGGCACCTGCGGCATCGGCCGGTTGCGATTTACGGCCAAACCGCATCTGAGATGCCGCAATCCCGCCCAGAATAATGGCCAGTGCGATCAGGGCATTTGGCTGGGGCACCTCGCCCAGAATAAGGAAACTGATTAGAACCCCGACGGCCGGCACCAGATAGTTGTTAAACACAAGGAAACTGGCCCCTGCCACGGCAATGATTTGCAGGATCAGGAACATGGCGATGCCGGTCGGGAACATGCCGAGATACATGATCGCAAGTGCGCCTTCCAGATCCCAGTTCATGGTCCAGGGCTGATCGACAATCAGGGTAAAGGGCATCAGCATCAGTGTTGCGAACGTCAGAATAACCGCCGTCGATCCGATGCGCGGCTGATCGCGCAGATTACGCGCCACAAGCGATGAGATCGCATATCCGATTGCCGCGACCAGAATGGCCAGCTGGAACAGGAATTCACCGCCCAGCCCGGAAAGCGTTTCCGGGCCAACCAGAACAATCACGCCAATCGTGCCCAAAATCACCCCGATCACCTTGCCGGTCGACAGCTTTTCATCCTGGGTGAAGAAATGCGCCAAGACGACAGTCGTAAGTGGCACGGTCGACATCAGGATCGCCGCCAGCCCGGCATCAACCTTGATCTCGCCAAAGCTGATCAGGAAGAACGGAATGGCGTTCCCGACCAGCGCCACCATAAAGGTCGAGATCCATGCACGCCGCCCCGTGGGCATTTCTGATTTGCGAATCAAGGCAAGGCACCACAGCACAAGGGCGGCAAAGGCCAGACGTCCGCTTGCCACCACAAGCGGCGAATAGGCATGCACACCGATTTTGATGAAGGTGAATGAACTTCCCCACATCAATGCCAGAAGCACCAAAAGCAGATATTCGCGAAATCCCGGACGTGTCATTTTGCCAGCCTATTTTTGCCATACTTGTTGGGTCTAATCGCTTTTACAAACAGACCAGATCACAGCGTTAAAACCGATCAGGGTTTTAATCAAGGAAATACAACCCACAGGAATTTGGCCGGGACTCAGGCACGAAAAAGCCCGCAAACGCGGTTTGCGAAAATTTCGCACAGATCGACCTGCCTTAAGACAGATCAAAGCGTTTAAGGGCCGAAAATGAAAAAAGATATCATCGGAACACGAAAATTGTTGCGAATGACTTGCAATTGCATTACATTCACGACAACAAAAAAAATTCGGGATACGAGAAGATGAGTTACGTTGATCAGGAATTGACGGTCGAAGATATGCTTGCCGACCCGATCGTTCAGACATTAATGCGCTATGATGGCATCTCTGCCAGTGATGTCCGTCACACGATAGAAGCAGTAAATCAGCATCGCCCGGAAAATCCGGACGATGAAGACGCTGCCTTCAACTGGAAACCGGGCAACGCCGCTGATCGCTTGCGCGATACAGCAGCATAATTAAAAACTCTGCGATCAACGCCCGTGGGCGTTTAACGCCCAATCATAGGTGTATCCGGCGATATCAAGTTCTGTGATATCGCCCAGATAGGTCATCAGATCAGGCGCGGCAAACGCCTTTAGATGCGCAATGAACTCCGCATCACTCTCGCCGAAATCATCCCTATACCAATCATACAGGCTTGAAAGCACAAGACTTCCATCGGCATTGATACGCACCGCGCGTGGATGATTGATGAAATCACGCGCCGCCTGATCAAGCTGCGCTTCAAGTTTGTCGGCATCAAAGGCCTCTGGCGCCAATGCCGGGCAGCCAATAGATGCACAATTCACCACATAATGGATGCGCGCATCGCGCCAGATCGGGCGCAGGATGCGGTGCTCGATATCATCAAGGCTCAGTGTTCGCCCCTCCACCGTGATCAGCTTTTTGCCCCACGGTCCAGAGGCAAATAACCCCGGCGAGATATCAATATCACGGATGCTGTCCACCGGATAATGATCCAGAACCACCTTGACGGTCAGCGCATTATAAAGGTTCACCCAATAGGCAAATTGCTGATCGCGGTTAAGCTGATCGACCGCGCCCCTGGTCATGGCATCAACATAGCCCGCAACCATCCCTGCCCCGCCATCTTTGCTTGCTGCTTTATAGTCAAAGCTGGTCACACCGGGTTCCTGCACCGTGACATAGCGATCCAGAACGACCTGCCAATCCCCATGATCGATCACCTCGGCACTTGCAGGATCATGCGCCTGCCAGTCCGGCCATAAATCTGCATCCGGCGCGGCTTGCACCGAGTTTGGCGGGGCAAGCATCAACACAGCGATCAGAAAAGGGACCAAGGCAGAAATCATAAAACGCATCATCGACAAACCGATCTGGAACAACTTTGCCACTACCTTACCCGGCAGATGCAAAACCACCGCATCAAACCGGCGTGATCTGATCGCGGATCCATGGCGCTGCCGTTGCCATCGCCTTGATCTGCTTATGTACATTTAACCCAGAGTTGGGCTATACTAAGCCCCATGATACAGGCAGGTGCAATACAGGTTATCCCCGGCAGTGGTGGGCAACTTGGCCAGATTATAGCCACACGCGCCCTGCCCGGCTCCGGGAGCCAACCGCCGACCAGCGGGTCGGGCGGAACGGTTGCGTCTGCGCCGCAAACCTTACCGGCCGCCGTTGCGCTTGTCCCGCTTTCAAGCACCATTGCCGCCACCCAGGCCCCTGCAAACACATCCACGTCGCGCGGTGAGACGTCAAATTCAACGCAGACCACCGGCACGAACGAACCGGCCCCAACACCCCCGCCTGCCCCGGCGCAAACAGCACCTGTCAACAGCGCGGCATCGGTGGTCACGATCATACAGCAGCTTGATCCGCGTGATATTAACGGTGGCGCGCCGGAAGAACCGCAAATCCAGAGTCCGACACAACGTCAGCAGGAAGAACGCGAAGCCACCCCTGAAAGCGCACGTCAACCCACGTCAAACCCGGCGCTTCTGACCGCGACCGAACGTGAAATCGTGCAGGAGCTGCGCGCCCGTGACGCCGTTGTGCGGACAGAGGAAGAAAGCCATCAGGCCCTTGCCGGCGCAAATGCCGGCATGATCAGCTATAGCTACACGCCGGGTCCGGACGGGCGGCTTTACGCCACCGGCGGCAAGGTCAGCATCCGGCCCATTCAGGGCCTTGATGGTATCGCTGCCATCGCCAACCAGGCCGCCATTTCCCGTGCGGCATCCGTCCCCGGAAGCTCAGCGGCTGATTTTAATGTCGCCAAGGGCGCATCGATGAACATCTCGGCCATGATCTCGGCACAGGCTTATGCGGCGGCAGAAAGCTATCGCATGACGCTGGGCCTGAATGCTGCGCCGGGCACCGTGGATCTGAGCGGATAATCCCGGCTACCACAAACGAAAAAAGCGGCCCCGTCGGAGCCGCTTTTGTTTTGTCGTGCGTTTGTGCTCAGGCGTAATGCCAGAACACATCAAAGCCCGGATTAAACACCGTTACCGGGCCTTCGCCAGTTTCGATTTTTTCCGCAAACCTGGCGGGTTCAGCGCGTTTTTCCAGCGTGATCTGATCACCATTCAATGGCAGGCCGTAATATTGCGGGCCGTGGATCGACGCAAAGCCTTCAAGCTTGTCCAGCGCCCCTTCTTCCTCAAATACGTGGGCCAGAAGCTGCACGGTGTTGTTGGCGGTAAAGATCCCGGCGCATCCACACGGGCTTTCCTTGCGTTCATCGGTATGCGGCGCTGAGTCCGTGCCAAGGAAGAAACGCGCATCACCCGATGTGGCCGCTGCACGCAGCGCCAAACGATGCTTTTCACGCTTGGCGACCGGCAGGCAATACATATGCGGATGAATGCCGCCGACCAGAATGGCGTTGCGGTTAATGATCAGATGGTGGGTCGTGATCGTCGCACCCAAATTCTTGTCATTGGCTTTGACATACTCGACACCGTCTTCGGTCGTGATGTGCTCCATCACCACGCGCAGTTCCGGCAGACGCTTGCGCAGCGGATCCAGAACCCGGTCGATAAACACCGCTTCGCGGTCAAAGATATCAATATCGGGATCGGTGACTTCGCCGTGTACACACAGCGGAATGCCAAGCTCTGCCATCCGCTCCAGCGCTGGCATGGCATTATCGAAATTGCGCACACCACTGTCCGAATTCGTCGTCGCCCCGGCCGGATAAAGCTTGAGTGCGGTGATCACACCAGCCTTGTAGCCTTCCTCGATATCATCGGGATTGCTGCCCTCTGTCAGATACAGGGTCATCAGCGGCGTAAAATCATGGCCCGACGGGATGGCCGCGGTAATCCGGTCGCGATAGGCCACGGCATCAGCCGTCTTAACCACCGGCGGCACCAGATTGGGCATGATGATCGCACGGGCAAAATGCTCGGACGTCTCGCCAATCACACCTTTCAGCATATCGCCATCACGCAAATGCAAATGCCAGTCATCAGGACGGCGAAGGGTAATGCGATTGGTCGACATGCGGCGATCTCCTGGCAAGCAATGAACCCGTTTGGGAAATATGGAGCGTTACCTAGCAGATTGAAGAGATATATGGAAATATGAAGTTTCGCTCAGGCTCGCGATGAACCTTTTCTGAGGAGCTTAGGTTGCAATTGAGTTGGCTGACCATTTTTCTAATCTACCCGCCCATCATTGGCCTCTTGTTGTTCGGCCTTTGGGGTTTTCTCAGCTTTTATGGAGGAGCGTTATTGAACTGGTTAGATAATTGGCAAAGCTTGATTGGTTCAATGATTGCGGCAGTCGTTGCCATTGGCTTATTCCAGTGGCAACGAAAACTCGATAAGAGCAATGCAGTCAAATCACGAGTAGCTGTATTTGAAATTGTGCTGAAACAAGTCCATTCAAAGGTCAATCACCTTTACTTTGAAGACAGAGCTAAACGTTACAGAAATATAGCATCTAGCATTCGCGCCACCAACGATGAACTTCATCAATCCAAATGGTGTGACAGCGAAATTCGAAATGACATACAGAATCTAATAAGAAACTGCGAACGTACTCGCACGAAGATCATGACAATACCTTGCGATCAGTATCTACCATTCAAACTCCGCAACCAAGTATTGGAGATTGAACATTTTCTCGATTGGTTGATAGACGACTTTGAAAAAATTGATAGGGAACTCGTTGCTCAACGCAACAGTAGGCATGACATCGCTGCAACGCTTGATCGTCTAAGCACCAGCACCGACGCTCTTTTCAAGCCCCTCATACAGACGAGTAATGTCGACAAATAACAAAACTGCACCGCATCTGAAAACGCTTAAAGACCACGCATTTCTGCCTGACCTTTTCACATGCTCTTTGTCACTTCTGTCAGGCCAGTGAAAGCACCGGCCCCTCAAGCAGATCCATCAAATCCCCGAAATATCCGCCTGAGCGTGCGGGCGACGTCGGGTCAGAGGTGATGGCCACCGCAAGGTCTTTTTCGGGATGTGCCGCGATGATCTGGCCGCCATAGCCGCGTGCGATAACGAAGCCGCTGCGGCTCAGGAACCAGCCATAGCCATACGCGAGCCCCGAATAAGGTGATCGGGTGCGGGCCTGGGTTGACTGGCCAATCCAGTCGGCCGGAATGATTTGGTCGCCATCAAACCGGCCTTGATCGCGCATGAGGGTTGCGATGCGCAACATCCCGCGCGGTGTCATCGCCATCTGGTTCCCGCCGAAATAATAGCCTTGCGGATCCTGTGTCCAAGCCGGAATTTCAATACCCAGCGGCTGACCAAGGACATTGCGCGCCTGCGCCAGCAGGCTTTTTCCTGTCGCAACCGTTAGCACCGCACCAAGGATATGCGTGGTGCCGGTTGAATAGATCATACGCCCGCCGGGCGTGGCGACCATCGGTCGGCGTAGCGCAAAGGAAACCCAGTTGTCGGAATTGACCCACGCGCCGTAGTTCCGTCCTGATGTGCTCTCAAGCCCGGCCCTAAGCGTCACCAGATCTTCAATGGTCAGGTCCTCCACACCGGGGGTGGCATTCGTTGGAATGATAGACGGCGCGATGTCGCCGATGGTGGCTTTGATTGAGGGGATCGCGCCTTCTGCAATCGCATTGCCCGTCAACAGACCGATGATGCTTTTCGAACAGGACTTGATGTTCGCAACCCGATCCAGGCCCGGCCCGCGTGGCGCTTCGGCAACAATAATCTCGTCACCGCGCTGGACCAGGATCGCATGAAGCTGGGACATGCCCGCAGTTCGCGAACGGATATCGGACGGGATTTGTGCGAAGGCCCGACCCACAAAGGGCGCGGCCGCAGCACCCAGAAGGGTCATTGAGAAGGCACGGCGGGTCAGCATCGGAGGGTATCTGTCGCTCGGCATATCCATCAGTCCTTGGCGGTCGGGATCATATGCGCATTCAACTTTCCAGCCAAACAAGCCAGAAGACATATTCCTTATCTGGAATTAATTCGTCAGGAATGAGACATCGGATCACAATCGAACAAGCCCGGGGTCAGGAGCTAGACACTCACGGCAATATCCGAAAATGCTTCTCCTGCCAGTCTTTGCGCAAAAGCGCGCTCCAGCCCCTGCTCAAACCCGCGGGTGTAGCCTTCGGTATCAAACAGCGGCCTGGTCTGGCGGTTCGTGGCAAGTTTGGTGCGCAGTTCTGCCAGCATGTCCGGGTTTTGCGCGAGCTTGAGGATGAGCTCCTCGTACGCCGCGGGCGTGTCTGTGATCAACTCCGGCAGGCCGATGGCCGACAGCAAGCTGGCAGCAACACGGGCGGCAAACTGCTGTCCGGCCAGTGTCACCACCGGCAAACCGGCCCAAAGCGCATCACTGGCGGTCGTGTGGGCGTTGACGTTGAAGGTATCGATAAACAGATCCGCGTGGCGCAGGCGGGCGAGATGTTCGGATTGCGGCATGTAACCGGCAAAAATCAGCCGGTCGCCTGAGATACCGTGCTTTTCCGCCACCGCACGCAGGTTGGCCTTTGCGACATCATTATTGCACCAAAGCCAGAGCACGCTGCCCCCCACCTTCTTCATCACCCGCATCCAGATGGCAAATTCGCTTGGCATGATTTTGTAGTTGTTGTTGAGACAACAGAAGACAAAGCCATCTTCGGGCAGGTCAAGCTCGGCACGTGTCATCGGCTTGGTCGAGATTTCGCGGGTATTGTCATTGGGCTGATAGCAATCGGGAAGATAAATGATCTTCTCGTGATAACCGCTGCGCTGTTCGGGCGGAATGACGACCGGGTCGGCAACGATATAATCAATGAAATCTGCACCAAGCGTGCCGGGATAGCCAAGGTAGCTGATCTGCAAGGGAGCCAGGCGTTTAGCAAACGGTTCCAGTCGGCCATCGCGGGTATAGCCCTTGAGATCAATCGCGATATCAAGGTTCTGTTCACGGGCAAGCTTGGTCAGATCACCATCGGACATGTCGCGCACATCAAAGAACTGATCAACATTTTCAAGCACCTGATCGCGTTGTGCATCGGTTTTGCTTTTGCCATAGCTGAACACGAAGATCTCGAATTTTGATCTGTCATGATGGCGCAAAATGCCCGCCATCAGAAACATGGTCGCATGATCATGAAAATCGGCCGAGAAATAGCCTAGCCTGATTTTGCGCCCGTCCGCCGGGGTCGGCTGGATCGTCGATATCGGGGCCGCCGCCGAGAAATGGCTTTTCGCCCAGTTGCGCGAACGGGCAAGTTGATGGGCGGGATTATCCTCAAACGGTAACAGCGGGAATGGCAGGGCCGCCGCGCCGGTCACACCAAGCTCGGCACCATATTGATCAAACAGGTCGCACGCCCGCCAGTCACACAATTGGCTTTGCTCACGCAGTTGTTCGACCATTGCCAAAACATAGCCCGGCTTGACCGCAAGGGCGCGTTGATAGGCCTCAATCGCCTCTGGACCGGATTTAAGCTCTGCCATGGTTTGGCCCAGTCCGTACCAGGCCTCGGCCAGTTTTGGCTGCAGCTTGAGCGTCTTGAAATATTGCTGTTTGGCATCCTCAAGCAGTTCACGCTCACGCAGTGTATTGGCAAGATTATAGTGCGCGTCGACATAGTCGGCCTTGCGCGCAATCGCGTTCATATAACAGCTCTGGGCTTCTTCAAGCTTGCCCGCACCTTTAAGGATATTGCCCAGATTGTTGTGCGCCTCGGGAAACTCCGGCGAGGCCGCAATGACTGCGCGATAGCACTGCTCTGCCTCAGACAGCTTGCCAAGACGTTCAAGGATGACACCAAGATTACTTTTGGCGGCAACCATATCGGGTTGCAGATTTACAACCTGACGCAGGGCCTGTTCGGCGTCATCAAGCAGGTTCAGATTGCTGCTGACCGCTGCGCGAAAGTTCCAAAGCTTGGCAGATTTGCCATACTGGCCCAAAAGCTGCCCGGTCATGGCATGGACATCTTGCAGGCGACCGGCCTGATAGGCTTGTGAAAGTTTGGCAAAGACTTCAGCCGGGGGTTCGCCTGAGGCCCGGGATGCGCCGCCCTTTGCACCCATAGCCGGTTTGACAGGGCCGCTTAACTCGGCCAGAGCCGTTTTGACGCGTTCGTTTTTCGGATAATCAGCAAGGATCGCCTCATACAGGGCGCGCGCCTCGGCCATTTCGCCTTTGCGCATATGCGCCTTTGCGCGCTTCATTGCCTGATCAACTTTGAGCTTCGCCATACGACCCCGAACCTTGATGTTTTCGGGCAGTCTAGATGATAAACCGTCAAAGGCAACCGGGCCGGGTCAAAAACGACCGCAAAAGACAAAAGGCCAGGCATTTCTGCCTGACCTTTTCACAAATGGGGCGAGTGATGGGACTTGAACCCACGGCCCCCAGTGCCACAAACTGGTGCTCTAACCACCTGAGCTACACCCGCCATCGTGTGGCGCGGTTTATATGGCCCGAGGCCCCCAACGTCAAGCGCATATTTTCAATTTTTTCCCCTGATTTCGGCCAAGTTGTTCAAAGCGCCGATTTTTGCGGGCTTGAGCCATCCGCAACCGGTTTCTTCATCCATTCCTATCCGTAAAATGGGCACCCCACCCGTCTGAACATCTTGCATCCCTGACCACATGCCTTAATTAATTTGGTTCAATAACAAGCCATTGCCAAAACACAGGCTGTCAGAACACCCATATATAAAGGGTTGCCTGCTTGTCCTGAGGTGGAAATGGCCACAAAAGAGAAAAACAGACGGAGTATCGGAATGAAGTGGGGCGTTCTTAGCACCGCCAAGATCGGCACGGAAAAGGTTATTCCGGCCATGCAGGAAAGCGATCAGCTTGAAATCCTGGCCATTGCCGGTCGCGATCTTGAAAAAACCCGCGAGGTCGCAGAAAACATGCGCATTCCGCGGGCCTATGGTTCGTATGAAGAACTGCTGGCCGATCCGTCGATTGAGGCGATCTACAATCCCCTGCCCAACCATTTGCACGTGGAATGGTCAATCAAGGCGCTTGAGGCCGGTAAACATGTTCTGTGTGAAAAGCCGATCGGCCTTCATACCGAAGACGCCAAACGCCTGATCGAGGCGCGTGACAAAAGCGGCAAGCAGGTGCTTGAGGCCTTCATGGTCCGCCATCATCCGCAATGGCTTGAGGCCCGCAAGATCGTTGAAAGCGGCCAGATCGGTCAGCTCAACACGGTGCAAAGCATCTTTACCTATTTCAATGCTGATCCGAATAATGTGCGCAACAAAAAGGACATTGGCGGCGGCGGATTGCTTGATATCGGCTGCTACTGCATTGTCGGCCCGCGCTTCATCACCGGCAAGGAACCAATCCGTGTGGTGTCATTGGTGGACAAGGATCCGAAATTCGGAACCGATCGTCTGGTATCGGGCATGCTTGATTTCGGTTCGGGCCTGCAGGCAAGCTTTGTTTGCGGCACACAATCGGCCGCTGTTCAGCGCGTGCATATCCTTGGCACCGAAGGCCGGATTGAAATCCTGATGCCGTTCAATCCCGTGTCGGAAAACGAAGCCGTCATTCGCGTCGCGGGCCAGAAACAACCAGGCCTTGACGAAGCACGCGAAATCAAATTCCCGGTTTGCAACCACTACACCCTGCAGGGTGAGGCAGCCACCGCGATCTTCAAGGGTGACAGCCCGATCGATTACCCAATCGAGGACGCGATTGCCAATATGCAGATCCTCGATGCCTTTTCCCGCTCTGCCAAGACCGGCAGCTGGGAAATGGTCAAATCCTGATCAACGCATTGCAAGTATCAAGATACAGCAAAAGCCGGGGAAACCCGGCTTTTGCTTTGCCCGTCATGCGCCCGCAAACAGGGCGGATTTGGCCCTAAGCCGCGGGAACATGAAATCATTGAACGCCCGAATGCGCGGCACAGCCTTAAGATCGCGGTGCATCAAGATCCAAAGATCATTATCAAGCCCGTCAATCGCATCACCAAGGATGCTGATATTGCCAAACGCACCGGCAAGAAACATCGGCAACACCGCATAGCCCGCCCCGGCATTCACCAGCCGTGCAACATTCAAAAGCGAATTGCTGCGCATCGTGACATGCTGTTCCTGGAAATGCTTGTCGCGCCACTGGGCGGCCTTGATATGGGCAAGGCTTTCATCGCAGGTGATCCATGGCCCGTCAGCGTCCTTGGGATCACCCATGCCCTTTGCCGCACAGACCACGGACCGGATCGGGGCGATTTGCCGCCCGACAAGGTTTTCATTGGGCGCGTTGCTTGGCCGGATTGCGATATCGGCATCATGCCGGTTGAGGTCATAAAACCGGTTGTCGGTCACGACATGTACAGTGATCTCAGGATAGGCCGTGGCAAAAGCGGCCAGGTCATCGGCCAGCACCGCGTGAAGCAACGTATCGGTCGTGGTCAATCGCACCGTGCCGGTTGGCCGGATATCCTGCCCCGCAAGGGTACGGGCGAGAACGGCCATTTCCGCCTCAAGGTTTTCAGCGGTCTGCATCGCTGCCAGACCGGAACTGGTCGGCTGATAGTCGCCCTGCTGACGTTCAAACAGCTTGGCACCAAGGCGAGTTTCGATGTCGGCCATCCGCCGAAACAATGTGGAATGATGAAGACCACATTGTCTGGCCGCCTGGGTAATGCTGCGTGCCCGCCCCACCGCCAGTACCAGTTTCAGATCATCCCATTCCAGCATGTGCAACCCTCCAACTGCGCCGCCCAACGATTCGCATTATTGCACATACTGTTTGAATTATCACAAATTTACTTCGTACTAACGCACATCAATACTGGTCCCATCACCAACAACATTCCAGATGGAGATTGGAAAATGAGCAACACAATCACCCGTGACGAACTCAAGGCCGCCCTTGGCACCGCCAACGCACCCACCCTGATCGAAGCGCTTCCGGCGCGGTATTATGTTGATGCCCACCTGCCCGGCGCGATCAACATCCCCCATGACGCCATTGATGAAAACGTGAAGCAGATCCTGCCCGATTTGAATGCACCGATTGTTGTTTATTGCGCCAATGGTCCGTGCAAGAACTCCGGCATCGCCCGGATGGCGCTGACCAAGCTTGGTTACAGCAATGTGCGGGATTACCACGAAGGCAAAAGTGACTGGCGCGAAGCAGGCCTCCCGCTTCAGGGGCAAGACGCACTTGAACAAACCGCCTGATCTCCCTTCGCGCAACCAGAACGGGCCGACATTAAAAATGTCGGCCCGTCTTATGCTGGTGCAGGAACAGCAAACTGTCTTATCGCCAGCTTGCGTTGCGAAACATCGCCAAATTTACTTGGCAAAAGCCTTTTTCATCCGTGCAATCGCTTCGTCCATTTTGGCTTCGTCCTTGCAGAAGCAGAACCGCACGAAGTTGCGCACCCCGCCATCTTCACCCTGATAGAAGGCCGAAACGGGGATCGCCACCACGCCTGCTTCCTTGATCATGATCTGGCAAAACTCGACATCATCGCAGTCATAGCCAAGCGGACGGAAATCACAGGTGATGAAGTAAGTGCCCTGGGAATCGAGCACGTCAAACCCGACCTCCTTCAGCCCCTTCATCAGGTAATTGCGCTTGGCTTCCATTTCGGCGGTGAAGTTCTCGAAATAGGTATCATCCTTGTTCAGACCGAATGCCACGCCATGCTGAAGGGCGGGTGATACGGTAAAGACAAGGAACTGATGCGCCTTCTTGATCGGCTCCATCAGTTTGGCGCAGGCCGTAATATAGCCGATCTTCCACCCCGTCAGCGAAAAGGTCTTGCCGGCTGATCCAATGCGCACGGTGCGTTCATGCATCCCGGGCAGGGTCATCAAAGGTGTATGCTTGCGCCCGTCAAAGACAAGATGCTCGTAAACCTCGTCACACAGCGCGATCACGTCATGCTTGATGCATAGATCGGCGATGAATTGCAGCTCGTCTTCGCGATAGACTTTCGAGCACGGGTTTTGCGGCGAATTGAGCAAGATCAGCTTGGTTTTGTCGGAAAACGCGGCTTCAAGCTCTTCGCGCGGCAGCTCCCATTCTGGCGGGGTCACACGCACCAGCTTGGGAATGCCGCCTGCCAGCTTCACCATCGGCAGGTAGCTGTCATAAAGCGGCTCGATCAGGATGACTTCATCGCCCGGCGCAACCAGACCAAGGATGACATCGGCCAGACCTTCGGTCGCACCGACCGAGACCAGGACTTCTTTCTTGGGGTCGACCTCGATTCCATAAAACCGTTTGTTGTGATCGGCAACCGCCTGAAGCAATTCCGGAACACCGGCCAAAGGCGGGTATTGGTTGGACATATCGGTCAGTGATTTTGCCGCGACTTCGCGGATATCGGCCGGGCCGTCTTCATCTGGCGCGCCCTGCCCCAGATTGATGGCCTTGTGCTTCAGGGCCAGCTCATTCATCACTTCAAAGATTGTAATCCCGCCAGAAGCGAAAAGCGGATTGCCGACAAATTCGGTCATGAGGCGTCCTTTATATTATGGTCGTTCACCGGATGGTGGCCTCCGGTCGAGTCCCGATCATCGTGCACATTTTCGCATCTGATAGAACCCTTTCATAGAAAATCCTGTTGCATGATGGCCCCCGATTGGCAAGTCCGGAACCAATCAAATGCCCCCGCGTGCCTGTCAAATCGGTCATTTGCATATTTTTTGAACATCTTGCCTAAAACGCAGTCAGCGGCAAGGTGGAAAATCGTAAAAATTTCATGGGTTTTGCTGGGTTTTCGCAACGAGAATCCTTAGAATGCCGTGGCCGGTAAAAACTGGCATGGTCCGTGCAATAGTCAGCGGGCGAAGCATTACGCTTTACAGAGTTCAACGCAACTCTCGCCAAAAAGCAGAGGGCGCTAATGAAAAAAATTGAAGCCATCATCAAGCCGTTCAAGCTTGACGAGGTAAAAGAGGCCCTTCAAGAGATCGGTCTCAAAGGGATTACCGTTACCGAAGCCAAAGGTTTCGGACGTCAGAAAGGTCATACGGAGCTGTATCGCGGCGCCGAATACGTTGTGGACTTTCTGCCGAAGGTAAAGCTGGAAATCGTTGTCGAGGACACGCTGGTTGAGCGTGCGATTGAGGCAATCCAGCAAGCCGCTCATACCGGGCGTATCGGCGACGGTAAAATTTTCGTTTCCTCACTCGAGGACGCGATCCGTATTCGTACTGGTGAACGGGGTAACGACGCGATCTGATCGGTCACGCCACGCTAAGAACACCATACGGTAACTGTTTATGAGTTTTAAAGGGTTGCATCATGTCTGACGCTGCTTCTGTACTTAATCTGATCAAAGAAAAAGGCATCCAGTTTGTCGATCTGCGCTTTACCGATTCCAAAGGTAAATGGCAGCACACCGCGCAGGATATCTGCACGATCGACGAAGACGTCTTTGTTGACGGCATCATGTTCGACGGTTCGTCGATCGCCGGTTGGAAAGACATCAACGAATCTGACATGATTCTGATGCCGGATCCGGCAACCGCTGTTGTTGATCCGTTCACCGCTCAGCCTTGCCTGATCCTGTTCTGCGACGTTATCGAACCGGCCACCGGCCAGGGTTACGAGCGTTGCCCGCGTTCGACCGCGAAACGCGCACTGGCTTACATGAAGTCTGCTGGCATCGGTGACACCGCATTCTTCGGCGCAGAGCCGGAATTCTTCCTGTTCGACGACGTCCGTTGGAGCACCTCGCAGGAGAGCATGGCGTACGCGCTTGACTCCGAAGAAGGTCCGTACAACACCGGCACCGAATTCGAAGGCGGCAACCGCGGCCACCGTCCGGGTCCGAAGGGTGGTTACTTCCCGGTCCCGCCGGTTGACTCGGCAAACGACATCCGTGCCGAAATGGTCAACTACATCAACGAAATGGGCGTGCGTTGCGAAAAGCACCACCACGAAGTTGCTCCGTCGCAGCACGAACTGGGTATCGCATTCGGCACACTGATCGAACATGCCGACGCCATCCAGATCTACAAGTACTGCATCCAGATGGTTGCACACCAGTATGGCAAAACCGCAACCTTCATGCCGAAGCCGATCTTCGGTGACAACGGTTCGGGCATGCATACCCACCAGTCGATCTGGCACGAAGGCAAGCCGCTGTTCGCAGGTAACGGCTATGCTGACCTGTCTGACACCGCCCTGTACTACATCGGTGGCATCATCAAGCATGCCAAGGCTCTGAACGCCTTCACCAACCCGTCGACCAACTCCTACAAGCGTCTGGTCCCGGGCTTTGAAGCACCGGTTCTGCTGGCATATTCTGCACGTAACCGTTCTGCATCCTGCCGTATCCCGTACACCGCATCGCCGAAAGGCAAGCGTGTCGAGATCCGCTTCCCGGATGCGATGGCCAACCCGTACCTCGCCTTCACCGCGATGCTGATGGCTGGCCTTGACGGTATCGAGAACAAGATCCACCCGGGCGAAGCAATGGACAAAAACCTCTATGACCTTCCGCCGGAAGAGCTCAAAGAAGTTCCGACCGTTTGCGGCTCGCTGCGTGAAGCTCTTGAAAGCCTTGATGCAGACCGTGAGTTCCTGAAAAAAGGCGACGTCATGACCGACGACCTGATTGAAGCTTACATCGAGCTCAAGATGGAAGAAGTCATTCGCTTCGAACAGGCTCCGCACCCGGTCGAATTCGACATGTACTACAGCGCATAATCTTCCTTTTGGAAGACCATGCTTACGGGAAACGCCCGGCCGGTTGGCCGGGCGTTTTTCGTTTCAGCTTAAACAGTTTGCTTACCCCTTGCGCTTAAGGTTGACCTGATCTTTCGTATCAGGATTTAATCATCTCCATAAGCAAGGCAGGACTAGGCTCATAAGCTAGAAACCATATGGCAAAAGGAAACCAAAAATAGCCAGCCACCAAGCTGAAAACGTTCGAGTTATATTATATTAAAAAAACTAATCTAATCTATTGGAACCTTGAGGAGCACCATCCAGAGGCGAGGCATATCCATTCACATGGTTATCTGCAATAACTCCTCGGCCAGCAGAAATACCATATCCCCCGGCAAATGAATTCGATGTCACAACACGGTTATTAACAACCCTAGACCCTTTTTCACCAGAAACAGATATTCCTCGCCAAAAATTCCGGATAGTTGAATTTCTTACTTCGTGATCACCACCGCTCCCGCCAAAAACCCCGTAGCCTCCGATGCTTGCTTTTTCGTTTATGATAAGATTGTTTTTTACTCGGCCGCCCGTCGAAGGAGACGCAAGGTTTATGCCAACACCCTCACCATCAGCATCTCCCCGATAATGTTCTTGCACATATATGTTCTTCACAACAAGGTTTTCAATTATGCAATTGTCGCCATTAACTTGGACACCAAATGCGTAAGGCTCATCAGAAATACCGGAAGTTTCAGATACCATTCCTCCCAATATATGGACATCTCTACCTTCGACCCATATACCAATGTACCGATTATTAGAAAATTCCACACCTATTGCTTGCGTTCTATCTCCCGAAAACTTGCCACCAACACGAAATCCGGTTATGCGACCTCCTCCTTTACTATCAAACAGCAAGGAATTTTCCCCAAACATAGCAACACCGATATCCCAATCGTCTCCTGCGGCCTCAGTTTCTATTGAGTGACCATTGAGATCGAGAGTTGCTGGCCCCTCGAAAACAAGACCATGACCGCTTTCCACCTTTATATCGGACCAAAGGATATACTCTCCCTGAGAATAATTACCACTCTCAGTTATAATCTGCGCACCGGAAGCAGAAGTTGGCAAGGCACCGCAAATTGATAAAAGAAATAATAAGACCAAGCGCATCACACTTTCAATTATTTGACTGATAATAAGACAAGGGCGCATTCTCTCTTCTCAGGATGTCTCGAACACTTTCACCAATATTCAACCATTCTCATAAAGATGAAACCTCTGAGATTATAGTATAACTTCATTTAAATATAAAATATATATCAATATCAATCATAAAATTATAGACTTACACTTCCATTATCGATCCGACACGGACCAGACACTGAAAACCAACCTTCACTTTGGCGGACAGGATGAAATGCAGGACACCGAAGCGTTAATGCTGGTAACCTTAGTGAATACATAGACGATTCACATTCTGATCAGCGAAACGCTCAAATTCCGTAATCATAATAAATTACTATAAATTAGAAATAATGATAATTAGTCACGTTACGAAAATTTTTTATTAGTAATTTCGCATTGTTCATTTTATATTTTTTGGGTGCCGATCACGAATAAAATTATGTTACTATATTTATTCTCCTAAATCTAAGATCTAACAACATGGTATGCTCAGGATTCTGGCATTGAACAAAAAAAAGCAGCGGAACACTGAAGGAATTTAATACATTAGATTTCAAGTACAGAGTTGTGCTAACATGCTTGACCTGATCTTTCGTATCAGGATTTAATCATCTCCATGAGCAAGGCAGCGTCCAAGCCCAGTTTCGCGGAAAAACGCAATCGCCAAAAGGCCGACAAACTGATCCATGCCGCGCAAAGCGCATTGGCGTCAGGCAAGGCGGGTGACGCTCTTGAACATGCGCGACAGGCACTGGCACTGGTTCCAGATTATGGTGCCGCCCATCTGGTTACTGCCCAAATTTACCGTGCGACGGGCAATCTGAATGAAGCGGCAAAAGTCCTGCAGACTGCCTGCAACCTGCCCGACACAAAAATTGAATATTTCCGCGAGCTGGCTGGTATTTTTGCTGCAAGCAAGCGGTATGATCTGGTGCAACAAATCCTGTTTGCGGCTATCCGGAAATTTCCCACGCATGCCCAGACTTACAGTGACCTTGGTGTCTACCTCATTCAGGGTGATCACATTACCCAGGGCATAGCGATCCTCGAGAAGGTTGTTGATCTCGCGCCCAATGACTGGGGCGCACTTACCAATCTGGGATCGGCACTTCTCAAGGTTGGACGTGTGCGCGAAGCACTGCAATATCTTGGTCGTGCAGAAGAACTCGCCCCGGATGAACCGGATCGCTGGATCAGTAACTTGCTTCAGATCGGCGAAGCGAAACGTCATATGGGTGATCTTGACGGTGCTGCGGAATACTTCCGAAAAGCAATTGACGAGAACCCCAAGTCGGGACGTGCATGGCATGATCTTGCAGATGTGACGAAATTTAAGCCTGACAGTCCCGAAATCGCGGCAATGGCCGAGATCCTTGCAAATGAGGACAAGCTGGCCAAAGTTGACCGCGAAATGATCGGCTTTGCACTGGGCAAGGCCTATATCGATAGCAAGAATCCCAAACAGGCGATTTTTCATCTTGATCGCGCCAATGCGTTGCGTCGTCAGGATTTTGCCAAGGATACCCCCACGCGAAAGGCCTATGATTCAAAAAATGCCTGCGAACGCGTTCGCGCAATAGCAGACTATTTTCCAGCCACACTGTTTGAAAACCTGCCGGAAAAGACCGTTGAAGGCCCGGACCACGCATTTATCGTGGGCATGCCCCGCTGTGGCAGCACCCTAACGGAACAAATTCTTGGCAGCCATCCCGAAACGCTGCCCACCGGCGAATTGCGCAGCTTGCCGAAATACAAGGACCGGCTGTTTGGCACCACCTTCCCCAGTCAGCCCGAAGACCATACCAAGATCAGAAATCAGGCCATGCTGACAGAACTTGCGAAGCTTTATCGCGACGAAGTCCATGCGATGTTCACGCCGTCGTCAACGACCAAAATCATTATCGACAAGATGCTGGGGAACTTCGCCTGGGCTGGCTTGATTCTGCTTTCGGTGCCCGGCGCCAAGATCATTCATTGCCGCCGCAACCCGGTGGATACCTGTTTGTCGTGCTATTCCAAGCGCTTCGCCAATCTGCAAGTCTACGCCTACGACCAAACCGAACTGGGTCATTACTATCGCGCTTATGAAGACCTGATGGCACATTGGCGTGCTGTGTTACCCAAGGACCGATTTATCGAGGTAAGCTACGAAGATCTCGTCGCCGATATCGAACCTGAAGCCCGCAGACTGATCAAGTTTCTGGACCTGCCGTGGAATGATGCCGTGCTTGACTTCCACAAGACGGAACGTTTGGTCCGAACCGCGAGTGCCGCGCAGGTTCGTCAGGGCATCTATCAAACCAGCGTTGAACGCTGGAAACCCTACGCCCCCTATATACAACCGCTCCTGACCGCCCTCGGGATCGAAACACGCGACTGACCAACAGACGCAACGCGCAGCTTTGCCCGCTTAGCCGTCGCTATGGAGATCTGGTTCCAGTTCGGGGGTATACAAGCAATATTGCGCCTTGCCCGCTGCCTTGGCTTCGTACATTGCCTTGTCGGCACGGCGGAGTTGCTCGCTCATATCACAGGAGCCGCCGTCAAATACAGACAGTCCGATTGAGGCCGATATGCCGCAGTCATGTCCTTCCCAGACAAATGGCTGGCTCATTTCGGCAAGGATGGCGTCGGCCACCACGCTCATTTCCTTTTCGCCACCCTTATTCAAGAACAGCAAGGTGAACTCGTCGCCGCCAAGGCGTGCAACTTCTTCTGCCCGGCGCGCCGCACGCTTCAGGCGCTTGCCGGTTTCCACAAGCACCCAGTCACCAGCCGCATGGCCTTGCGTGTCGTTCAGCTGCTTGAACCCATCAAGATCAAGAATAAAGATCGCTGCCGGGGTATCTGTCCCGCGCAGAACATTTTCACACTGATCAAGTTTTTGCATGAAACGCGCGCGGTTGGCCAACCCGGTCAGTTCATCGTTGTTGGCCTTGTTTTGCAGTTCGCGGGCAGCGTGTTTTTGCTTGGTGATGTCACTGGTCCACCAAAGAACGGCGTCTTCGCCTTCGAATGACAGGGGTTCAATTGACGTCTTGAGCCAACGGGCATCTGCCATATTCGGTCGGCGCAGGCGAATTTCGACATCCTGCAATTCACCGAGCGCATCCATATCCTTAAGCGACTTTTCACGATAGCGCTCTGAAAGCAGAATGGCGTCAGATGGTTCCTTTTCGTCTTCGATGCCAAGCATTTTGGCAAAGGTGGTATTGAAGAACCGGAACACACCACTGTCGCGTTTGGAAATCCCAACCCCGATTGGCGCGCTTTCAAGCAGTTCCGTCAGGCGCTGGGACGCTTCGGCGACTTCTGCCTGGGCCTTTTTCAAGCTGGTCACATCAATCAGCGAGCCAATGGTGCCGGCGATCGCCCCGCTTGGCCCCTTAAGCGTTGAAGCCGCAAACAGGGCAACGCATTCCTGATCGGCGATGGCAAAGCTGATCTCGTCGCGGACCTGACCTTCTTTTTCGCGCAAGGGAGCTTCGAGTTCTCCAACGGTTTTGGCAAGTGATTTCGGCGCGAAATCGGCCATTCTCCTGCCGATTGCATCCTCTGCACCAAGGCCGAACAGTTCTGCAAAAGCACCGTTACACCGGGTAAGTACCCCGTCGCGATTTTTGAGGTAAACCGGGGTCGGCAAAACATCAATCAGGTGCTGGATAAAGGTTTTGTGATCCGCCAATGCCTTGGCAAGTTCCTGTGCGCGGCCAACATCGCGCAATACAAGCGCAATCGTCCCTGACGGACCTTCATCGCAGTGCCAAACAAATGGAATTTTGCCCAAACGAAAAGCAGGAAGTTCGGAATGCGTGCCCGACGAAATCGCAGCAAGGGCATTTCGTACTGCTCCGACCGCATCGCCATCAGTAAATTCGCCATTCTTGGCAAGATAGGCCAAGAGCTGCTTAATCTCTGTGCCCGGTCGCAAGACGGACTTGGCATCCGCTAGGTGCTTTTGCCCAGCAGCATTGACATGCACGACCTTCAGGCCGTCCGGATCAAGAAAAATAAGGCTATCACGTGACAACGCCGCAGTTGCCACCACATCCGCACTGACTGACAAGACACCCGGCGCGCTGCAAAGCAACGCTCTCCCTTTATACGCGTTTTATGTGATGCCCCAAATCAGACCTTTTAAGTCGGTCTTGTATATTTATGCGCAACCCATTGCATATACTCGAGAATAAGTCATTATTTTTCTTGTTGTACAGATATCAAACGCGAATGTTTACCCGAATATCGCTATTTTTTGGTCGGAAGATCAATGTAGCCGCGGTCAATGCAGTGCTCGAGCTCCTTGGCCACGGCCAGCATTTCCTGAAAACTTTCACGCAGATGCTTGAGCTTTGCCAGTTCCTCGGCAGTCGGGTGTTCTTCGGCCCGATCATCGCAAAGATGAAAAGCGAATTTCAGATACTCCGCACGCAGGCGTGCAACCGTAATCATCAGAGGAACGGCATTTTCAACGGACATGTCAGGGATGGCCGGACTGATGATCTCGTGATTGATCTCACGCAGAACATGCTCCATGCCCATCATGAAACGGCTTTTGCTACGCGTCGGGTCCTGTGTCATGGCCGTAACTCCTGCACCATAGGAATCTGAATAATCGCAACATTATCCGCCCGGAAAGTAAAAACTCCTATAACAACTTACCACCCATGGTCGCATTTTCGACCTTTCGGCCCCCGATTGCCCGTGATCGCACCTTGCAGGCACATCCAAGGCGGGCTAGAGGTTAAGGCAACAGTTTATTGCAGATGGGAATTCGATCATGGAAGCGCGTGTAAAGTGGCTTGAGAATCTGACCTTCACCGGCACCAGCGGCACCGGCCACGGCGTCGTCATGGATGGCGACAAGGATAATGGTTTTGGACCGAGTCCAATGGAGATGCTCCTGCTGGGTCTTGGTGGCTGCTCGTCGATTGATGTTGTACATATCCTCAAGAAGGGCCGTGAAAACGTTCTGGATGTTGAAACCGATGTCAAAGCAGAACGTGCGGAAACCGATCCCAAGGTCTTCACCAAGATCCACCTGCACTTCAAGGTCAAAGGCCAGGATCTCAATGAAACAAAGGTTGGCCGTGCGGTTGAGTTGTCGGCAGAAAAATACTGCTCGGCCTCGATCATGCTTTCAAAGGCAGCTGAAGTCACCCATAGCTGGGAACTGATTGAATAGCCGGTTTCGGCCAAGCCAACTGTCCAAAGAAAAGCGATCTGTTCACAGGTCGCTTTTTTGTTGCTCGCACCATACCGGTACGCGCGTTAACATCCCTGTTGGCAAAACAACAAACCTCTTCAAACCCGGAAACGGATCGGAGCAAAACCAATGGGCACGTCTCGCATCATTCATACAGGGCTTGCATCCCTTGCCCTTTGTGGTCTTTTGGCGACAGGTGCCTGCGCGACACCCGACACGGCACTTGAACCGTCCGGGGCGGCGATTACGCCCCCTGCCCCCGGAACTTCGTTTGATGATTACGTCCAATCCACGCGCCAGAAACTGCGCGATGTAATTTCCCGAACACGCTTTGCCGGGGAAGAAAAGCCGTTTGGGGAACACACCCTAAATCAGGTTGTCGACATGCGCGCACCCTATGCACTTGGACCGGTTGGCGCCACATGCACTGTCGACGATCCCGCTTTGCAGGGAAATGGCCTTGGTTTCCTGATGGTTCACGGCCTTACAGACAGCCCCTATTGGCTAAGTGACATTCGCGACAGTTTGCGTGATCGCTTCCCGTGCGCGGTCTTCCACGGGCTACTTCTGCCCGGTCACGGCACGGTTCCCGGTGACTTGCTTGATGTGGACTATGAAGACTGGCTTAAGACGGTTCGTTTCGGGTTGAACAGTTTTGACGATGATATTGAACACATCATCCCAATGGGCTTTTCCACCGGTGCAGCCCTGATTGGCCGGGTGTATAGCGAACAATCACACAAAGACCGGGTCTCGGCACTTGTCATGCTGTCGCCCGGTCTTGCCGCCAAAAGCGATCAGGCGTGGCTTACCCCCTATGTACGCTACGTCAAAGACTGGGTCGGTCAGGGCGAAAACAACGATCCGGGCAAATATGGCTCGATGGCGATGAATGCCGCCGCCGAGTTTTACCTGCTGACCGAACCCTATGGCGAAGGCAGCCTGCCTGACTTTGACATCCCGGTGTTCGGGGTTGTCAGCTCAGACGACCAGACCATCAATCCCGATGTCATGCTTGATTTTTATTGCAACAAGGTCACTGCATCCCAAAAACAATTGGTCTGGTATCAGGGCAGGATTACCTCTGCCATGAACCTTCCGGACTGTGCGGGGATTGATGTTGTGCGCTCGGAAAATGATCAGTTGCGCACACTCAATCATGCGCACACGGCCATTACCATGAGCCCGAATGATCCCATCTATGGCCTGGATGGCTCGGCCCCTGATTGCGGGCATTATCACGATCCCGACGCACTTTCACGCTGCCGGACTGGTAATGATGTCATGTATGCGGAACGCAATCTGTTTGATACGGCCCCGGATGGCACGCTTCGCCGCGGAACGTTCAACCCGGATTTCACCGGCATGATGGACAAGATGAAGGATTTCATCACGACATCTGTGACCGCCCAAGAATAAGCCCGAAATGTGCGCATGACATTTACGACTGAAACCCTCGAAACGCCGGATGGCATCAAGCTCCGTTTTGGCGTTCAAACGCCTGAAAACGCAGGTCAGCACATACTGATCCTGCAAGGGCGCGGCGAATATATCGAACGCTATCAGGAAACCGCCGATGAGCTTGCAGCACGTGGATTTGGCTGTGTGACTTTTGATTTTCGGGGTCATGGTGGTTCTTCGCGTGAAACCGATGACCCTGTGATGGGCTACATCCATGACGTTGCGCACTATATCGCCGACACGGGCCATGTCATCGAGCATGTCAAACAGGCACATGGTATCGAATGTCCTTGCGTCCTGACCCACTCGACTGGCGGGCTGGTCGCCATGGCGATGATGCTTGATCAACCCGGTCTTTGGGAAAATGCCGTGATGGTCGCCCCGTTTTTCGGGCTGGGTGGGCATGACTGGTTGTCGCTTGCAGCGCAATTCGTTGCTGACAGCATGTGCCGGTACGGGTTCGACAAACAATATCTTCCCGGCCAAGCCAAGCTCAGCCCGCTAGCAGAGTTTGAGCCCGATAACATCCTGACGTCGGATGCAACCCGTTATGCCCGCAACGTCGCGATCCTGAAAGAACACCCGAACCTTGTGGTCGGCGGTGTATCTGCCGGTTGGCTCGATGCGTGTTTCAAGGCACAGGCATCGGTTTCAGACCGCATAGAGCAGATGAAATCCGGTCAATGGTTGCTACCACCAATCACGATGGTGCTGGCCGGAAACGATCAGGTTGTTTCCAATCAGGTTACCGAAGACCTGTTTGGCGGCGTTCCGTCCGTGACGATTACGGAAATTCCGGAAGCCCGCCACGAGATCCTTCAGGAGCGCGACCTTTACAGGGACAAGTTCTGGCAAGCCTTTGATGCGCATATCGCACGTTGTCAGACGGCTTGACGATCAAAGCTTGGCAAAAAGATCCGCCTTAATACCGTCATCGACAAAGGCAGCTTCGATGGCCGTACGGGTCAGGCCCCGCAGTTCTTCCGGGGTAAAACCAAACACCTCTTCAGCACGCTGATATTCAGCCGCAAGCGAGGTAAAGAAGAACGGCGGATCATCCGACCCCAGAGTGACCTTGACACCGGCATCATAGAATTTGCGCAATGGATGAGCTCCATAATCCGGAAAAACCGAAAGCGCGATGTTTGACCCCGGGCAAACTTCCAGCACGATCTCGCGCTTGGCCAATGTTTCGACCAGTTTCGGGTCTTCAATCGATCTTACGCCATGGCCAATACGGGTCACTGGCAGCTTTTCAATTGCGTCCCAGACGCTTTGCGGTCCTTGAACTTCGCCAGCATGGGTCGTGCAACCAAGACCACCATCACGGGCGACCTTGAACGCCGGATAGAAATCTTCCTGCGTGAACATGCTTTCATTACCGCCCATGCCAAATCCAACAATGTATGGATGACCACAGGCCACGGTTTCGCGGGCAACCTTCACCGCCACATCCGGTCCGATATGGCGCACACAGGTCATGATGATGCGGCCGACAATGCCGGTTTCCTTGTTGGCGCGATCAATGCCTTCGACCACCGCTGCCAGATGATCATCAAACGACAAGCCACAATCAGCCGCATGGGTAGGGGAACAGAAGATTTCGACATAAATCGCGCCGGCCTTTGCCTGCTCTGTCAGGTAAAAATAGGTCAGGTCGGCGTAATCCTGCTTGGTGCGGATGGCGGCACTTGCCTTGTCGAAGCTATTGAGGAATTCGGGAAAGTCGTTCCAGATGTAGCGATCCTGATCATCGTAAATGTCATCAGGCAAGGTCATTCCATTGCGCTTGGCAAAGCTGCGTACAAGTGTGGGCGTCATCGCCCCTTCAAGATGCAAATGCAGCTCTGCCTTTGGAATGGTGCTGTTCATCGCCGTGCTCCGGTTTTCTTGGTATTGAGTTCCGTCTGATACCTTCTAACCCGAAGCACCCCGCAAGGTCTACGCGGCAACAACACGTCGCGACGATTTTACAGCGGCCTGCGATTGACGGTTCTCCGCATCGTCCGCCAGTGCCGCCAGCGGGCCGATAAATGGCTCAAACCGCTGCCATTTCTGCACCGAGTCCTGGTTGATCGGACGGCGCACCTGGATCATGCTGGCAGTTGCGGCGGCTTTGTCGCTTCGATAAAACTCAAGGCATCCGGGATGCCAGTCCAGCCCGCAATGCGCCAGATAATCCCGGGCTACGGATTCTGGATCGGACACCAGATCTTCGTAAGAAAGATCATACATCTGACCACGATCATCGGCTTCAAAACTGGCTTTCATCAACGCGACATAGCCGCGATAGTAATCGGCCAATTCACCAAGATCGTCGGAGTAGCGCATCGGGACTGAGAACGGCGTTGTGTAAATCGAAAGACAGGTCGCAAGCGGGTGACGATGGGTGTGAATGATCGGTGCATCGGGGAAAACGCGCCGGATCATCTCAATCCGCATGAAATTGGCTGGTGTCTTGTTGGTGACAAAGCGTTTTTCGGGCGCGTAGGCCTTTAACGCGTCAAGGTATTGCTTGCGAATTCTGGCTGCAGCCTTGCGGTCAATGCGTGCCAACTGCTCTGAAATCGGACCAACTCCGACCACGTCAATCACCGCCTTGGCAAAATCGCCGATCTCACCCGCAGCATACACATCGGGATGGGCACCAAGAATACGCTCGGTCAATGTTGTTCCGGACCGCGGCATGCCGACGACAAAGATCGGCTGTGGCCCATCTTCCTCCGCTGCCCCTGCAGGATCGCAAACCGGCGTTTCCCCCGCCATATCACGCAAACGCGCAAGCTCTTTACGCTCATGTACTATGTCAAAGGGGCGCTCTGCGCGGTTTGCAGCATGTCCCAGCTTATAGAAATCAAAGGCCTGCTTCATATTGCCGTTGGCCTCTTCGATCCTGGCGCGCGCAAAGGCCGCCTTGTAGCGTTCCGCGTTCGCAAGGTCTTGCTTGTCGAGCATGGCATCAAGATAACCGACTGCACCCTCTGGCATGGATTTGGGGCGCATAAAGGAGATGATCAGGTAAGGTTGCGCACTATAGAATGGATTGGCTGAAACGATGGCCAGACATGTGGAAACAGCCTTGCTTGCCTCATTGGCTGCAGCATACGACGTAGCCAGCATCATCTGCACAGCCAGATTATCCGGATATCGTGCGACAAACCTTTCAAGCAAATCAAATGCTTGGGCGTTCTGTTCCTGATGCAAATGGATCCGTGCCAGCAGAATTTGTGCATCATCATATTGTGCTGATTGCGCAGGAATCAGCACAAGCGCATCAATTGCCTCCGCAAGTCGCGGTGCGACGCATACTCCAGGACTTTTGCTGAGCTCGTCCTGAAATATGGCATCCGCCAGCATATAGGCCAGAATGCCGTTCACGGGCTCTGTCCCTAGACGCTTTTGTATTGCCGTTTCCAAGGCCGCAAAGTCATTTGACTGGTAGGCATACTGGCGAAAATTTTGCGCAACCGGCGCGAAGAAACGGTCTTTCAAAGGCAGCGCATGAAACAGCCTTTTTAACCGCCGACCTGCGTTTGCAAGCGAACCTGCCTGCAATTCGCTGACGGCCGTCATGATCTCGATATCGGTTCTTTTGGGGTGCAGGCGCAAAATCCGGGCACCAATTTTGGCCGCTTGGTCAAATTGCCCGGCCGACATTGCCCGTTTCATTTCCGAGGCAATATCAGATTTTATCGCCACCATCTGTCCTCGACATTACAGCGCCAGCGCGTCTATCAAGACGCGCGCATTTTCTGAACCGCGCCATGATCGTCATCCAGCATCATAAGTGGGCCGATATAGGGTTCGAAGCGGCGCCACTTGGCAACAGAATCGCTATTTAGCGGCCTTCTGACCTGCAACATGCTTGCGGTTCGCGATACCTTTTCCGACCGATAGAATTCAAGACAACTTGAATCCCAGTTGATACCGCAATGGGTGAACAGGGCCCGTCCGACGGTCTCCGGCTCGGCGACCAATGTTTCGTATTCCAGTTCAAACACGGTGTTATGCTTATCCGTGTCGACAAATTCGGCCATCAATTCTTCAGCAGCCCGATAATAGGCCGCAAGATCATCAAGGTTATCAGCGTAGCGCATGGAATTGACAAACGGCGTCGTATAGATCGATACGCAAGTCGCGACAGGATTCCGACGCATATAGACAATCGGAGCCGTCGGGAAAATCATCCGTATCAGGCCAACACGCGTGAGATTGCCCAAATTTTTGTCAATTACAAACCGCGCATCCGGGGCGTAACCGCGAAGTGCGGCAAGATACCGCCGCCGAATTTCATGAATTTCGGCTTTACCCAACTTCGCCATCTGGTCGGCAACGTCCTTAACGCCCGTTACCTCCCAGATGATATGTGCAAAATCACCAATTTCCCCCGCGCCGTGAACATCGGCATGGGCCCCAAGAATGCTTTCTGCCAATGTGGAGGCAGAACGCGGCATGCCAACGATAAATATCGGGGTCGGCGCTTCGTCTGTATGTATGGAACGTGGTTCGCCATGCTGAACCGTTTGGTTCAGAAGCGCCCGAATACGTTCGAATGATGTGAGATCTTTATTGATGTCATACGGCGCAATCGCCGCACTGATTGCATGTCCCGTCTGATAGCGCGAAAACGCGGTTTTCATGTCGTTACGACTTTCCGCCATTGCGCCCAATGCAAACGCGGCCTGAAAACGATCAATAACCGGGTTCCGCGTATCAGCCAAATAGGCCTCAAGAACCTGTTCGCTGTTTTCGGGTAACGCTAGCGGGGAAAGATAACAAAGCACGAGATAGGGCCGTGGACCGATATCGGTGTACTCATCGATGAGGGAAAGCGCACATTTTTTTGCAGCCTCGACTTCACCGGAAATCGCAAGTGTCGAAAGCTGGAACAGCCGCAAAGCCCTGTCGTCAGGATTGGCCGCGACCAATTCGGTCAACAATGAAAAGGCCTTGTCGGTCACTTCGCAATGGACATACAGACGCGCCAGAACTTCCTTTGCCTCACGTGCACGCGGGTAATCTGCTGGAAGTTTTTCAAGCAATTCAATCGCGTGAAAGATGTCTTTCGAATAAAGGCGCGCCATCCCCTGCTGATTCAGACGCTCCAGAACCAAATTGGCAATCGCTTCCGAGTAGATCGGATGCGCATTCTGCTTTTGGCGTTTGCTTTCAAGCACCTGAACAACGGCGGAAAAGTCACCCGTAATACGGGCATACTCGTGCAGGTTTTGCAGAATGGGCGCGAAATACTGATCGCTGGGCGAAACATCGGTAATTAACCGTTTGAGACGCGCGCCAGCGCGCGAGAACCGCTTTGCATGAATTTCCGCAACAGATGTCATGACAGACAATAGGGTGTTACGCGAATGCGTTTTTAGCAGCCGAGCGCCAACATCCGCAGCACATGCGAATTCGCCAGCCGACATGGCCTTTTTCACTTCGGCTGTCACATCAGCGTTCCCGTTTGCCACAAATGCCCCCAATTACGCCTGTTAAACGACTAGCAACCACCTGATAAACCATGACTATAAGTCATTAATACCGCGTCGCACAACACTCAATGCAGCTATTTGCCTCACATTTTAGAGAGCAATGCCCAACTTATGCCCGACAACCATATTCTTCCAAAGGCAAGAATGGAAACTAAACGAATACAAGTCACTTAAAAGTGAATGCAATTAATGTTGCGTCGGCAAACAAATGCATGTTTGGGGAACGCCAGCCGAAAAAGCCAAACAATTGAATGGGCTAATATAAGTCGTACGTCCGGGAATCTTGTGAATAGGACGATCTGGTTTGCGCGTGCCACAGCATCATTTTACGGAGACGCGGGTGCTTTTTCTGGATAATCGGATGTTTAACGAAGCAAGAACCGCACCGCCAACGATCAGCAAGCATCCCGCAATGGTTGCAGGCGTCGCGAGCGCTTTGCCAAAGGCAATTAACAAACACGTACTGAGCAACGGTGCCCCATAGGCCGCAACGCCAAGAACCTGAATGTCACCGTGCTTGGTGCCATGGTCCCAAACAAAGAAGGCGGCACCAACCGGCCCCAGCCCAAGCCCCAGAATTGCCAACCACTGCGTTGTATCCGGCTGCACCCATGCTTCGAGAATAATATGCGTTCCAAATCCCAGAAGCGATGCACCGGCACAAAAGCCGCAGACAGCCCCAACCGGCACATTGCGATAACGCCGGTTCAACACGGAATATCCCGACCACAACAGTGAACAGATGATCGCAGCACCATATCCAGCCGCAAATGCCGGATCGAACGACACGCCTTGCCCCTTGCCGATCAAAAGGACTGCCCCCGTCAAACCAAGAACAGCACCCCCGACATGCTGCCATTTCAAACGTTCACCGGGCAAAAACGCGGAAAACAAAACAATAAAGAGCGGCCAGAGATAGGCAATCAGACTGGCCTCAACCGCCGGCGCGTTGGCCAAGGCCACAAAATAGAAAAAGTGATAGCCAAACAGGCCCACAACACCCAAAAGCCAAGCACCAAGTGGCTGCCGCAACGCGCCCACCACACTGCCCCCGCGCAGAGAAATCCAAGCGGCACCAAACAGTGTCGCGATGGCAAAACACAGGCTGACCAGCTGAAATGGCGGGATGGATGCCAGTTCGGTTGTAAACAGCGCAAGCAGCGCCCAAAGAATAACGGCTATCGCCCCGATCAACGTCGCCTTGCGCTTGCCATTCACCACATTCATCGACATCGCCCCATATTGCTGCTTCTTGCACAGGGGAAGATGCCCGCTCACAGCAGGCAGGTCTTTGCCCAAACTCCAGAAGTTCGCGGCAAGAACGGCGCAAAACGATAAAGATGATGAAAATGTTTCTTATAGAAGCGCTTTAGTATGTGAGGTCATGAGCGCTGCTCTTGGCTGCCCTTGGCGAACAGCCAAAGCGTCGTGAAAAGGCGCGGGAAAAAGCACTTTGATCGGAAAACCCGACTACGCTCGCCAAGTCTGACATTGAAAGACTGACCTCCCGATCACGCAAAAGCGCCATTGCCATTTCAAGACGCTGCTCTGTCAGCCAGCGCATCGGGCTTGTCCCGACGTACTTTTGGAATGCCTCAAACAGGCTGCTTTCCGATTGTGTTGCAACAGCTGCCAGATCAGCGATCGAAATATCTTCACCCAACCGGGCTTCGGCCCATGCCATCACGCGAAGAAGACGGGACGGCAATGCCTGCGTGGCGAATGCCCCCAGACCGCTTGCGCGCTGACTGCGCAACAACAGTGTTTTCAGACATTCCAGCCCGTCTGGACAGACATCCTCATTCGCAGCCGACAAATGGCCCAGCAACCCGACCAGTCCCTGTTGATGACCGGTTCGAACTTCAAGATAGGTTGAGGCCCCGCCATGGCGATACCACAGCGCCTCTAGTCCGGTGCGGCGCGCCAAGTCCGTATTCACGTCAAGAACCAGAAAACGGTTCAGGCCCTCTGCCCGGTAGGCATGGGTCTTGCCCGCTTCGACAAACGCCATCTGACGGCCAAAAACCTCACCACCCCGACCTTCGACCTCCATCTCAAGACGGCCAAGATCAGAAATGATGATCTGATGGAAATCGCTATGACTGTGGCTTTCCGCTTCGGCACGGTATTGCCGCATGCTGTAGTGCATCTGGTCCTCTATCGGGCAAGTTTGTCGTCAAATATTACCAGCGCAATTCGCAAGAACCAACGCTTTCGCGCACAGTGCCGGTTGAGCAGGAACAAAGGACCTTTGCGCTTTAGACATCCAATAGAGCCAATGCGTTGATTGAATTAAGTTCTACGCTGGATTTTTTATCGTTTAAACCCATATGTTACGCTAGAGTCAGGAGCTGGAATTAGTAGAGTAAAGCAAGCTGACAAAAGGCCAGCAGCACGACCGACACCCGGGGAGAATGATGTGACCTACTGTGAAAAATGTGATTCAGTTCCTGAAATCGCACCTGAAAACGGGACACTCTATCTCTGGCCGCCTGTCGCACATACGACGGGCAAAATTCTAAAGGGTGCGAAGTCGATTGATGTTGATGTGGAAAAGTCACCGTCAGCCACCACCCTGTCCATTCAATATAATCGTCCGGGACTAAGTGCGCTGATTGATGTCATCTCGCGCGACCTTCTGCCCGAAGAGCTATCTGACACCAAGGCCCTTATCATGCCTGGTACCGATCGCCCGGAGATTGATGACATCGCAGACATCACAAGCCTTGGCGCGATCCGTGCGGCAATCGGTGCCGAATGGCTGGGCGATCTGTTGCGCGACAATCGGCTGAATTCGGTGTTTCAGCCAATTTTTTCTGTTGGTGATTTCAAGAAACCTTATGCCCATGAATGCCTTGTGCGGGGTGAAAGCGTGTCAGGAGATGTCATCAATCCCGGCCAGCTTTTTGATGCGGCGCAGTCGGCGACGCTGTTGTTCCAACTTGACCGGGCAGCGCGCGCAGCCAATGTCCGCAATGCGCACAAGGCCGGGATCACTGGCAATCTTTTCATCAACTTTACGCCAAGTTCGATCTACGATCCGGATTCGTGCCTGCGGTCCACCATCGAGGTGGTCGAACAATGCAATCTGGACCGCAGCAACGTTGTTTTCGAAGTCATCGAAACCGAAAAGGTCCGCAGCACCGCACATCTGAGCGCCATTCTGGAAAGCTATCGTGCGTCGGGGTTCCGGGTTGCCCTTGATGATGTTGGTTCGGGTTATTCCACCCTGAACCTTTTGCCTGAACTGCGCCCGGACATCATCAAGATCGACCGCGAACTGGTTGACCATGTTGATCGTGACCATTTCAAGCAGGCAATTGTCAGCAAACTGATTGCCCTGGCCAAGCAACTCGATATCGAAGTCGTTGCCGAAGGCATTGAACGCACCGAAGAACTTGATTTCCTGCGCAGTCATGACGTCGACTATGTGCAGGGCTTCTTGTTGGGTCGCCCTGGCCCGTCGCCATTCACCGTGACGGCAGATTAAGCACGCAGATCGCGCCCTAGATGCGGCTCATATCGGAAAGTTCCCGCCCGACCATCCGCTTGTAAGTTGCGACGATTTCACGCCCCTCGGCGCGCGGTACGGAAATGGCAAGGCGCATGGTGGCTTCGCCGCAATACATGATTAACAGGCACCGCGCGGCGATTGTTTTAAAATCACCATCATTGCCACGCACCCGCAAGGTTGCCTTGGCCAATTGCTCCGCATTTGTCCGGCTCACTTCCATTTCCATGTCGCGCAGCGTCTTGTCGGCTTGCGTTCCGGTCCAGATATCGCAAATCACCGGCTCGGCCAGAAACAGTTCGTAATAGGTGTCGATCAGCTTATCAAAAGCTGCGAGCAAACCTTCGGCCGAATTCACCTCTGCCAGCGCCTCTTCGATACAGTGCAGGGATTCCTCGTTATAGCGATCAGCAAGCGCATGAATGATCGCCGCCTTGTCCGGGAAGTACTGATACAGCGATCCGATAGAGACTCCGGCCTTTTCCGCCAGTTCTCCCATCCTGATCGCATCACTGCCGTGAGTCGAAATCAGATCACAAGCCGCATTGAGTATGTTGTTGACCCGTTCTCGACTTCTTTTTTGTGTCGGCGCACGGCGCATCTTTTTCACGTTATCAGTCAATCGCTTAGATCCTTTATTCTTATGACGCCCAAACACATCTGCACGGGTTTAGCACACTTTTGACGGCTTAGAATACTTGACGATCAAAATATGAGGATTTATCACATTTGGCAAATGTGAGGATTACTCACATTTAGAAACCCTCTATCAGGAGCTATTTTGATGTCAAAGAATCCCCGTTTTCTTGTCCTGGGCGCGACGGCGAAAACCGGCCGCCGTGTTGCGGATAAACTGAATTCTCTCGGTCATGATGTTCGTGCGGTTTCGCGCAGCACGACGCTGGCCTTTGACTGGACCAACCCGCAAACCTGGGATGATGTTTTGCGTGACCGCGACGCTGTATATGTCACCTTCCAGCCCGATCTCGCAGTGCCGGGTTCTGACGAAATCATTGCAAACTTCGCCAAGTGTGCCCTGCTTCATGGGGTGAAACGCATCGTAATGCTGTCGGGTCGCGGTGAAGATGCCGCCCATCAGGCCGAACATGCCCTGCATCTTTCGGGCGCTGATGTCACTGTGTTGCGCGCCAACTGGTTTTTCCAGAACTTCAACGAAGACCTGTTCTTGCCCTATATCCAGCAAGGCACACTGGCCCTTCCCGCCGGTGACGTACCCGAGCCGTTCATCGACGCCAATGACATTGCCGAGTGCGCAGTTGCCTGCCTGCTTGACGACCGTCATATCGGCAAGACATATGAACTGTCTGGACCGACTGCGGTGACGTTTGCCGACGCCACCAAGATGATTTCCGACGTTACCAATCATCCGGTCACTTTCGTGCCTATCAGCATTGAAGAACTTGATGCTGCCCTTGCCGCAGACGGCTTGCCCGATGACTTCCGGGGATTGATCCGCTATCTGTTTTCCGAAGTCCTTGATGGCCGCAACAGTCAGCCGACCAACGATGTACACGAGATTTTGGGACGCCAACCCAACAGCCTGCGCAACTTCGTTGAAGAAGTCGCCGGAACGGGGATCTGGGACGTCGCCAAACGCGCCTGACCCCAAAATGCAAACGGCGCGTCGATTTGGTTACGACGCGCCGTTTACCTGTGCTTTATCCCGCTTTTCGGTCGCCCTGTGCCACCGCACGGAGTTGACTACGAGAACAGGGTTTTGTTTTCCTCGATGATCTGTGGCAGGCGTTCCATGGTCCCCGAAAGGTGCTGTCGCATCTCGGCACTTGCAGCATTACCGTCGCCTGACTGAATGGCATCAATAATTGCCTTGTGCCCTTCAAGAACAGAAATCATCTTGCCCGCACGCGGCAAATCAAGGGTCCGTACACGGGCCAGATGACCACTGCGCGCGGTGATCTGCAAATGCAGGTTTGACTGGCTCACGCCGTTAAACAAGGCGGCATGAAACGTTTCATCAAGCTGCTTGAAAAGGTCAATCTGCTCGATATCTCCAACCAGTGCTTCCTGCATCTTAACAATGCCCTTGGCCTTGACCACGGCCGATGACTCTTTGGCCTCAGCCAACTGACGGACCACTTCGCATTCTGCTGCAACACGCAGGAAATGCTCCTCGCGGATGCGGGCAACATCGATCTTGGTCACCACTGTGCGCGACTGTGGATAGGAAACGACCAGACCGTCCTGTTCAAGACGCATGATGGCTTCGCGCACCGGAGACTGACTGACATTGAAACTTTCAGCCAATTCAGCACGGACAAGCGTCGTTTCCGGCAGAAGCGAAAGCGAGATAATCCGGTTGCGGACTTCTTCATATACCAATGCCGAGGCCGGCACATGGGCGTTTGTTTTCAAATTGCCATCATGCACCGCAAGCAGCCCACCTGTTGTGGTATTCATTTTTTGTGTCTCCCTGGCATTTGCGCATATGCCCCTATTCGTCTGAAACTGTCATTACATCAGTGTATTGGGCAACAACAATGTCAAACTTGGCACGGCTGCCATCAGAACAAAGAACAGCACCATCGCCACAAAGAACGGAATGGATGCCCGAGTATACGAGCCGGTCTTGACACCCAAAATCCCGCAGACGGTAAACATGATCACACCGACAGGCGGTGTGAGGCCACCAAAGTTGATCAGGGTCACAATCAAAATACCCATATGTACCGGGTCATAACCGGCACTTACCAAAACCGGCATGACAATCGGGGTCACAAGCAGGATGTTTGCCGCCCCTTCAAGGAACATGCCGCTAACGACCAAGACACCAACCACAAGCATCAGGATGGCCGTTCTGTTTTCGGTAAGCGTGGTGACAAATTCAGTAATCTGTTGCGGGGCACGTTCAATTGTCATGGCATAGCCAAGCACGGCCGCCATGATGATCAGCAACATCACCATGCCAAGATCAGAAATCGAACCAAAAATGGCTTCCTTGAGCCGGGCAAAGTTCAGTTCGCGATAGATGAACAAACCAACGCCCAGCGCATAGAACACCAAAAATGCCCCGGCCTCTGTCGCGGTAAAAATACCAAACCGGAACCCGATGATCAGAATGACCGGAAAGGCCAATGCCCAGATGCTTTCAAAGAAGCTGGCCGTCAGATCCTTGAACTTGGGAAGTTCCGGGAGATCCGGCGTATAGCCGTTTTTACGCGCAACCAGCCAGGATGTAATCATCAGGACAATGGTCAGGAAAATACCGGGCAGAACCCCGGCCAAGAACAGGCGACCGATGGAAACTTCGTTTACAAACCCAAACAGGATCAAACCGATGCTGGGCGGGATGGTTGCCGTAATCACCGAACCAAAGGCCAGAACTGCCGCCGTATTGGCCTTGGAGTAACCCTTTTTGATCATGCTTGGTCCAAGCAGGCGCGCCTCCATCGAGGCATCAGCAACAGCCGACCCGGAAATCCCCCCCATCATGAAACTGAGCACGATGGAAACCTGTGCCAGACCACCGGCCATCCAGCCCGTCAGAAGACTTGCGAATTTGACAAGACGGTGGGTAATGCCCGTCACATTCATCAGGTTCCCGGCAAGGATAAAGAACGGCACAGCCAAGAGCGGGAAACTTTGGGTCGCGGTGACCATTTTCTGGATCACAACGGTTGGGGGCATCGCACCGGTCATGACAAAGACCGGGATGGACGCAAGACCAAGTGCAAATGCGACTGGCAGCCCACAAACCAGAAACAGTGTAAACAGACCTGCAATCAGCAACAGCATCAGTTGCCCCCTCTGTTGCGGACGCGACGGATAAGTTGCGAGACCATGGTTCTAATCATCAAAAGAATGCCCACCACCATCGAGGCATGAATATAAGACGCATTGATTTGCGCTGCCCCGACAAGACGCGGATGCATCAGGATCATGTTTGTCCATGCGTAATTCAGCAGAAAGACAAGAAAGGCGATGATCACCAGAATATTGATGACCTCCAGCCAGTGGCTTGTTCGTTCCGGCAAGATTTCACGCAAAAACTGAAGACCAAAATGCCGGTCTTCCTGCATGGCAATGTCTGCCGCCAGCATGCAAAGCCAGGCAAAGATCAGTTGTGCCATTTCCACTGACCAGATGATCGGCGATCCCATGGCGCGCGCGACAGAGGCCACCGCCACAAGGATGACCACGGCGACAAGCAACATGCCCCCACAGGCAAACTCAATCCGCTTGAGCATCAATTCAATTTCCATTGTGAAGTTTGAAGTGCGTTGCCAACACTCAAGGCAACGCACTTTCGTAAGGCAGGGTGTCCGTACCGGGTCTTAGCGCCCGAGAACCTTGTTAACAATGGCGGCTTCTGCCTCGAGATCAAGCATCTCGTATACCGGTGCAACGGCTTCCTTGAACGGTGCCAGATCGACTTCGCTAACCGTAACACCACTTGCCGCAACGTCTTCAAGCGCCTTGTCACCAAGTTCAATGGTCAGGCCGGATGCATAGCGGCCATTTTCAACCGCAAGATCGCGCACGATTTTCTGGTTTTCCGGCGAGATATCGTCCCAGGCATCAGCGCCAACGACCAGCGCGGTTACCAACTGGATATGGCCGGTTTTGGTGACATTTTCGATGACTTCATAAAGCTTGGCGTTCCAGATGGCTGTTGGCTGTGCCTCGGCGCCGTCAATCGTGCCAAGCTGAAGTGCGCTATATACCTCACCCCAGGCAATCGGGGTCGGTTCAGCACCCATTGCACGGATGGTTTCAATCCAGACCGGCGCGCCGATGGTACGCATGCGCACACCCGAAAGGTCCGCCGGACCAGAAATCGGCTTTTGCGTCAGGGCATGGCGTGCGCCCTGATACCAGTTTGAGGCAATCATCACGAGACCGGATTTTTCGCGAAGCTCTTCGCCCCAGGCGATGTATTCATCCGAAAGCGCAAATTTATCGGCCTGCTCATAGGTATCGAACAGGAACGGTGCAGACATAATCGCCAGTGACGGTACAAAACTCGACAAACGGGCCACATCCGTGACCGTCCCGACAGCCGCACCCGCGCGGGCTTGGTCAATCATTTCAGTGGTGTCACCAAGCTGGGAATTGTGGAAAACCTCGATCTCCACATCGCCGTTGGTCGCCTTTTCGACTTCTGCCTTGAACTTTTCAAGGCCCTGCCCCATCGGATCATGCGGTGCCAAAACCGTCCCGATGCGAAGAGTTGTCGCCGCCGCTGCCGGCATTGCTGCCGCCACCGCACCCGCAAGCACGGCACACAGCCCGAGTGATTTCATTGTGATCTTCATTTTGGATGTCCTCCCGATGAATTGGCTTTTTGCCAAACTGATATTTTAGTTGCTTTAAAATTCTAGATATCCCGCACTCTTCTTGTCAACGGATTTCTCAAGCTTGTTAAATTGTTTATTTACAATAACTTATGATGAATTAATCGCGCCTGACACAATTGCCTGTCATCAGCTTCCACATGATTTGGAACAGATGAATGTTTCCGGGCATGCCAAAAACACGGCCGAACAAAACCACAAACAGATGGATCCAGGCATGCGAAAACAGTCCGTACAACACAGTTGATCGGACTGAAAACAGCGCCAGCGGATAATGGAAATGCCTAGCGGGAGATGGCGCGATATTTCGCCGGTGTCAGCCCGGTAAAGCGACTAAACCGGGTGGTAAGGTGTGCCTGGCTTGAAAAGCCCGTCGCAAGCGCGATCTCCGCGACTGGCGCGTTGCCGTCGCGCAGCATATGCATTGCGCGATCAATCCGCCGACGCAGAACAAACTTGTGCGGTGCCTCGCCAACGGTTTTGCGAAACATCCGCGCAAAGTGATAGGATGACAAGTCAGCGACTTCTGCCAGTTCCTCAATGGTCAATGCGTGATCAAGGTTGGCATCGATAAAATCAAGCACACGACGTTTGATCGCAGGCGAAAGCCCACCCCGAACCTTAAAGCCAAGATCACGGCGGGTGGAATAACTGCGCAGCATATGGCCCAGCAAAAGTTGTCCGGCATTGGACATTGCCATCCGGTCAGCCGGCACATTCCAGTCAAGAGGCAGCATCGCATGCCGCACGGTTTGCTCAATCAATGGATCAAGGAAAAAGGTCTTTTCCGGGACTTCCACAGCATTGGGTTCGACATCAAAGGCTTCGACCACCGCGCGTTCCCAAGAAGCATGCGGTATATAAAGGTGAAACAGCTCCACCTCGCCATGCACAACCCAGTCCGATGTCAGATGGGCCGGCATCAGGCAACAACGGCCAGGCCCGCCACCCGTCAACGGATCGGCACCGATTTTGCGCTGAATCCCCGTCCCGCCATTCACATAAAGGCTGATGGTATGATGATCAGGATCTGTGTAGCGGGTCAGGACATCCGCCTTGCGACGCCAATGGGCTGCCGAAATGCTGTCACCGAAATCGCCCGCACGCAGCAGGTTCGCATCCCCAATCAGTTGATTGAAGACTTCAAACTTCTGGTAACGCCCGTTGGGCTGAAAAGCGGTGCCGGACTCTTCCATAACCTGTTCCTGACATTGAAGCCGTTATCATCGCATTGCCGTGGCCTTTTGCAAAGCAAGGCGAATGCAATGCTGCCCTGTTTTGCGCAAGAATGTGAAAACCGTTGAAAAATTGACAGCCACCTAACCGGTGAAATGACGCAGCCAAAGCTTTGTCCTTTCTGCATCCCGTGCTTCATAGGCAGCAAGGGCATCACAAGGGTTATCGAACGCCTGTCGTTGCGTTCCTTCTGCAAGGGCCGTCAGTCGCATGGTGTACCATGCGGTAATGCCGCCTTCGGGGACGCTCGTAAATCTGGGAAAGGTCGGGTCTTGCGCGGCTGGTTGTTGCCAATGCATCGGCAATGACGGATCAAGAACCAGCGCACGGGCCAATCCAACCACATCAATTGCCCCGCTGGCAACGGCGGCTTCAGCCTGTGCACGGGTTTTAAAGCCGCCGGTCAACATCAATGGCCTGGATGTGATTTCGCGGGCCCGCTTGGCAACCCCCAGGAAATACGGCCCATCACCACCCCCGTCAGAGGCCGCCTTGGAACCGGGGAAATATGTCCCGCCGCTGATATCGATCAGATCAATACTGGTATTATCAAGTGCGGCAATGACGGCAAGTGCATAATCTTCGCACAAACCACCTTCAAGTTGGTCGGTGGCATTGAGCTTAACGGCGATCACAAAATCCGGTCCAACCGCGGCACGCACGGCATGCACCGTTTCAAGAAGCAAGCGCATGCGATTGGCAATTGATCCGCCATACTCATCACGTCGCTTATTGAATAACGGCGATAGAAACTGACTAAGCAGGAACCCGTGCGCCGCATGAATCTGCACCCCGCCAAAGCCGGTTTTCCGGGCAAGCTTGGCGGTCTTTGCGAAACGGGCTGGAATTTCACGGATCTCGTCATCCGTCAGGGCCGAACAGGTCAGCCCCGGCAGATCAAGCGCACTTGGCCCCTTTGGCGTACTGGTCGGGGTATAGGCCAAGGCCCCGGCATGACCAAGCTGCAGCCAAAGATTGCTGTTATTTGCTGTCCCTTGGCGCGCCAAAGCACGAAACCGTTCAAGGTCAGAATTATCATCAAGCACAAGATTTCCGGGCTTTTCGGCAAATCCCGGATGCCCCTGCACTTCGCCAATGATCGAAACAGCAACACCACCATCCGCCCAGCGACGATACAGGTGCATTTGGCAAGCAGTCGGATGTCCGGTGCCATCCCCAAGGGAATCCGACATCGCCGATTTAGCAATCCGGTTTTCAAGGATGGCACCGCAGGGCAGCTCCAGCGGTCTGAACAACGGGTTTTCAATGGTCATTGCGCATTCCAGCTGGTTTGGTGCTTATGAACGGGTATCGCAACAGGCACCATCAGTGCCCTTTGCCAGACGGGGATGGCCAATTCAGAACCAGTCCCGACAAAACGTCGCCCGTCTCTGAAAAGGTGCCAGATTGGCTGTGCTGATATTCATGCAGCTCTGCAGCCGTCAGATAAGACAGGTTTTGAACGGCAGGTGTTCCGGCCCTGGATTCAAAGGGGCCGACCCGATGCGCTGCGCGCTCTTGCTGCCAGGCTTCAATCGCGACACGTAGATGACCCACAAGGCCAAGAGGGGCATGTTCGAAAGATGTGATGGCTTTCATGATGAGTTTCTCCAATCAATGTTTTTTGTAGATTGAGGAAGACTCATTGATTAATCAAACGAGAAGATTTAATCTTATCTATTAGCGAAACTCACAAATATGTATTTCTGAACCTGAAAGGCCGGTCATGAATTCCACGACAAGCGTTGTTCATAATCTTGACCTCGATCTTGCCCGCACCTTTGTAGCGATCTGCGAGACCGGGAATTTCTCGCGCGCGGCTGAAAAGGTTCACCGCAGTGCCTCGGCGATCAGTCTTCAGGTCAAAAAGCTTGAAACCATGATTGGGCGGGAATTGTTCAAACGCGAAACCCGCAAGGTCACCGTGACCGAGGATGGCGAGATTTTGCTGGGCTATGCACGCCGTCTGCTCAAACTCAATGACGAAGCGATGTCGCATTTCCATGCGCCGGAGTTTTCTGGCACCGTGCGGCTTGGCGTCCCCAATGACACGGGTGTGGTTGTCATTCCCGAAATTCTCAAGCGGTTTGCGCAAACCCATCCGCATGTCGATATCGACGTTAATCTTGGTCCGACCCGCACCCTGCGAGAGCGCGTGGAAACCGGCGATCTTGATATTGCGGTCTTCAGCTATAATGCAGAACTTGATCACCAGCCGCCGATCCATGCCGAACCGCTGGTCTGGCTGGGGGCACGACATGGCAGTGCAATTGACAAACGTCCGCTGCCTGTGTCGATGGCGGAACCGGGTTGTTATTGGCGGACAGTGGCGCTCAAGGCGCTTGACGATGCAGGGATGGATTACCGCATCGCCTATACCAGTGAATTCTGTCAGGCCCAGATTGCCGCCGTGCGCGCCGATCTGGCGATTGCGGCAGTGCCAATCAGCGTGATTTCAGATGATCTGGTGCATCTTGGCCCGGCACATGGCCTGCCCGAAATTGGTGAATATCGCATGACCCTTGCCAAACGCGACGGCCACGGGCCGGTTGAAGACGCGTTGGCTGAACATGTTATTGCCGGATTCCGCAAGAGTTCCGAACGCGGTATGCGGGTCTTTGCCTGACTGTTTGCCAAGGCTTGCAGATCCTCAGTCAACATACCTGCATGACGTATGACCCGCATCGTGAATCAGGATTCGGTTCATCTGGCCATTTGACAACAAAATCCAGTGAAAAACCGACTACCAAACGCTGAAAATATTTACCCGCAGAACAACCCCAGAAATGCACCTATCGCCCGCCCCGCAAGGGCTGAAGTCATTGGAATCTCGAACTTAACGGCAAGAATTAGGTGTAGAATTCAAAACCTGTAGTTAAGAAACTGGAAACGTGTAGCGTTTTCTGTATACTGCCCGACGAATATAAAGGCCCAATAAAACAGGGAAGGCTACACTATGGGAAAACTCTCTACCCTCCTCTTTTCGGCTGCACTTTCGACGGCTGTCGTCGCAGGCGCATCTGCACAGGAACAGGTAAAGATCGGCATGCTTCAAGGCTTCACCGGCCCGACGGAATCGCTCGTCAAGCCGATGGCACTTGGCGGCGAATTGGCCATTCAGGAAGTCTCCGACAGCGGCCTTCTGCTTGGCGGTCGTGAAGTTGTTTCGGTACGCGGTGACAGTACCTGTATCGATGCAGCAGCAGCCACAGCCGCAGCTGATCGTCTTGTGACGTCTGATGGCGTTCATGGCATCAATGGTGCAACCTGCTCGGGTGCGACCACTGCCATCCTGAACAACGTTGTCCGTGCAAACGGCATCGTGATGATTTCTCCGTCGGCGACCTCGCCGGCGCTGACCGAAATCGAAGATGACGGCTACTTCTTCCGTACCGCTCCTTCAGATGCGCGTCAGGGCCAGATCATTGCTGAGATCCTTGACCGTCGCGGCATCGGCTCCGCAGCACTGACCTACACCAACAACGACTATGGTAAAGGTCTTGCTGACGCCATTCAGGCAGCTTACGAAGCAAAAGGCGGTAAAATCACCGCTGTTGCCGCACACGAAGACGGCAAAGCCGACTATTCTGCTGAAATCGGTACCCTTGCATCTGCAGGCGGTGAAGTTCTGATCGTTGCTGGTTACCTTGACCAGGGCGGCAAGGGCATCATTCAGGCATCGCTTGATACCGGTGCGTTCGAAACCTTCGTTCTTCCGGACGGCATGGTTGGTGAAGCACTGACAGATAACTTCGGCGATGCACTTGACGGTTCGATCGGCACCAACCCGGGTACCGACAGCCCGGGCGCATCGATGCTGGCAGAACTCGCTTCGGGTAAAGGCTTCAAGGGCGACGACCCGTATGTCCCCGAAGCATACGACGCATCTGCACTGCTGCTTCTTGCCATGCAGTCCGCAGGTTCGACCGACAGCGCGGTCTACAAAGACCACATCATGAAAGTTGCCAATGCACCGGGTGAGAAAATCTATCCGGGTGAACTGGCCAAAGCGCTTCAGATTCTGGCTGATGGTGGCGAAATCGACTATGTCGGTGGCACCGCACTTGAGCTGATCGCACCGGGCGAGTCCGCTGGTAGCTTCCGTGAAACGGAAATCAAAGACGGCAAGTGGGAAACGGAGATGTACCACTAAGCCGATCATTCTTTGATCGCTAACGACGCTGGAACTGTCAGGGACTTCGGTCTCTGGCAGTTCCTCTATTACCGGGCGCTACGCGCAGCTTAGCGAAAGGATGCCCGGGACTGATTGAATGACAGGGTCAAAAACTCCCCATGATACGGGTCGAAAACATCGCCAAGAATTTCGGCGGCATTCAGGCGGTCGATGGCGTATCGCTGTCGATCGAAAAGGGCTCCATAACCGGCCTGATCGGGCCGAACGGGGCCGGAAAAACCACGCTTTTCAATATTATTGCGGGCGTCTTCCCGCCGTCTTCGGGGAAAATTTTCCTTGATGGCGAAGACGTTACCGAACTGGAACCCCATGAACTGTTCCACAAGGGCCTGCTGCGTACCTTCCAGATTGCGCACGAATTCTCGACACTGAGTGTGCTGGACAATCTGATGGTGGTTCCGGGCGAGCAGCCCGGCGAGCAACTCCGTCACAGCTGGTTCAACTATTCTCGCGTCAAGGAAGTCGAGGCACAAAACTACGAGCGTGCGCTCGAAGTCATCGATTTCCTTGAAATTGACCACATCAAGCATGAGTTGGCAGGCAACCTTTCGGGCGGTCAGAAAAAACTGCTGGAACTGGGCCGCACCATGATGGTCGAGCCGAAGATCGTCTTTCTTGATGAAGTTGGTGCCGGTGTGAACCGTACGCTGCTTAACACCATTGCGACCTCGATCAAGCGCCTGAATGAAGAGCGCGGCTATACCTTCTGCCTGATTGAGCACGATATGGACTTCATTGCACGCCTGTGTGACCCCGTCATCGTCATGGCCGAGGGCAAGCTCCTTACCCAGGGCACGATTGAAGAGGTCAAAAACAACGAGGAGGTCATCGAGGCCTATCTCGGGACAGGTCGCAAGCATGAACGGAAGGTACCGTCATGAGTTTCTTAAGCGCAACCGGTATGACCGGCGGCTATGGCGGGTCCGATATTCTGCATGACTGTACGATCACTGTCGAAAAAGGCGAGATCGCAGTCGTGGTCGGCCCGAACGGTGCGGGCAAGTCAACAGCCATGAAGGCGGTGTTCGGCATGCTGAACCTGCGTGAAGGGTCTGTCGTTCTTGACGGCAAGGACATCACCAATCTTGCCCCGCAGGAACGTGTGCCCGAGGGCATGGGTTTTGTTCCGCAGAACCGCAACGTCTTTGTGTCGATGACGGTGGAAGAAAACCTCGACATGGGGGCCTTCATCCGCAAAGACGACAAGATCGAGGAAACCAAACAACAGATTTTCGATCTGTTCCCGATCCTTGGCGAAAAACGCAATCAGCCAGCCGGCGAGCTTTCCGGTGGTCAGCGCCAGCAGGTAGCTGTGGGGCGTGCACTGATGACCCAGCCAAAGCTTCTCATGCTTGATGAGCCAACCGCTGGTGTCTCGCCAATCGTGATGGATGAACTGTTTGACAAGATCGTGGAGGTCGCCAGAACCGGCGTTGCCATCCTGATGGTCGAACAGAATGCCCGTCAGGCACTGGAAATCGCCGATCACGGTTTTGTCCTCGTACAGGGACGCAACCGGTTCACCGATACGGGCGAAGCCCTTCTCGCCAACGAAGAAGTCCGCCGGTCCTTCCTGGGCGGGTAAATGGGGTATTGAATGGAAATCCTTAACGCACTTGCGCTGTTTGCCAATTTCGTGGTCGTTCCCGCGACCGCCTATGGCGCACAGCTCGCCCTTGGGGCGCTTGGCGTCACACTCATTTTCGGCATCCTGCGGTTTGCGAATTTCGCACATGGCGAGTTGATGTCGTTTGGCACCATGATCACCATCCTGGTCACCTGGTTCCTGCAGAATATGGGCGTCTCTATTGCCCCCTTCCCGACCGCCCTGTTGGCTTTGCCGATTGGTGTATTGGCCGCAATCAGTATGGCGCTTGTCACGGATCGGATGGTATTCCGGTTCTATCGCAAGCAACGCTCCAACCCGATTGTGTTTGCCATCGTGTCGGTTGGCGTCATGTTCCTGATTGCAGGCATCATCCGTATCGTCATCGGCCCGGCCGATCAAAGCTTTGCAGATGGCCAGCGTTTCATCATCGGCGCATTTGACAGCCGCCGGGCCCTTGGCCTTGATGAAGGCATTGCCATCAAGCAAAGTCAGGTGATCACGGTTGTTGTGACCGCCATTGTCGTTGCATGGCTGTTCTGGTTCTTGCAGAAAACCCGTTCGGGCAAGGCCATGCGCGCTTATTCCGATGATGAGGATCTGGCACTGCTTTCGGGCATCAACCCGGAACGCGTGGTGACGATCTGCTGGGTCATTGCGGCGGCACTGGCAGCGATTGCGGGCACGCTTTACGGCCTTGATAAGACCTACAAGCCGTTCATCTTCTTGCAGATCCTGCTGCCGATCTTTGCGGCCACCATTCTGGGCGGCATTGGTCAACCGGTTGGCGCGATCCTTGGCGCGTTCATTGTTGCCTTCTCCGAGGTAACCGTGACCTATGCCTTCAAGAAGTTTCTCGCCTATCTCGGCCCCACGGACTGGGCGCCAGAAGGCCTCGTGCAACTGCTGTCTACTGACTACAAGTTCGCGGTCTCCTTCATCATTCTGGTCGCGGTTCTTCTGATCCGACCAACCGGTATTATTCGTGGGAAAGTGATATGACGAAGAGAGTTGCGCTCCTATATGGCCTGATGTGCCTTGTGTTGATCGCGATCGGCTTTCTTCAAAGCTGGAACGTCGCCTTTGGCATTTTCAATCTTTGTGTGATCTCTGCGGTAATGGCGCTCGGCGTCAACATGCAGTGGGGCTATGCCGGCCTGTTCAATGTCGGTGTCATGGGCTTTACCGCCCTTGGTGGCCTGACTGCTGTTCTGGTTTCGATGCCCCCTGTGGGCGAAGCCTGGGCCGCTGCGGGCGGGGATATTGCCCTGTCCTTGCTTAGCCTTGCGGGAACCATCGTTGCGGTCATTTACGCCCGCCGCGTTGTGCCGCCCGTCTTGAAGCTTCCGGTCACGCTTGTTCTTCTGCTGGCGGGCTACTTCCTTATTGGTGTGTTCTTTGGTCCGGCAACCGATGCGATTGAAAGCATCGATCCGGCGCTGAGTGGTTATCTTGGTGGTGCGGGACTTCCGGTCCTTGTCGCCTGGCCGCTTGCCGGTCTGGTGGCGGCAGGTGCAGGCTGGCTGATCGGGCGGATCGCGCTTGGTCTGCGGGCGGATTATCTGGCGATTGCCACCCTTGGCATTTCCGAGATCATCATTGCGATCATCAAGTACGAAGAATGGCTGTCACGTGGCGTCAAGAACGTCACCGGCATTCCGCGTCCGGTGCCCTATGAGGTTAACCTGGTTGAAAGCGAATGGTTCATCAATCTGGCGAACTTCTTTGGGGCGAGCGAGATTTCCGATGCCGCCAGCCTGTTCGTCAAGCTGTGCTATGCGGTGCTGTTTGTCATCGTGCTGGCCATCATCATGTGGTTTGCCGAACGCGCATTGAAGTCGCCATGGGGCCGCATGATGCGCGCCATCCGTGACAACCGTGATGCGGCTGCTGCGATGGGCAAGGACGTAAAACGTCGTCATCTGCAGACCTTTGTTCTGGGCTGTGCCGTTTGCGGGATTGCCGGTGCGATGCTGACCACCCTTGACGGTCAGTTGACGCCAACCAGCTACATTCCGCTGCGCTACACCTTCCTGATCTGGGTGATGGTGATTCTCGGTGGTTCGGGCAACAACTGGGGCTCGATCCTGGGTGGCTTCATCATCTGGTTCCTGTGGGTCGAAGCAGAGCCGTTTGGCAACTGGTTCATGTCCACCGTGACCGCACCGCTTGGTGAAGAGTCGGAACTTGCCCAGCATCTGGTCGCTGGTGCCGCCTATATGCGTTACCTGATGATGGGGGCGATCCTGTTGACCGTGATGCGATTTGCGCCAAAGGGGCTGATCCCCGAGGCCACCAACCGATCAACGGCAATGACACGGTCTTCCTAAACAGACACGTCAAATCGAACGGGGCGGATACCTTGCGGTATCCGCCCCGTTTTTTATTGGCGAGGCAAACTTGCCGGCAAGAATCTGAAAAACAACGCAAGAACGTGAAAGCCACGCGAGGCTGATTGTGGCCTATTACCGGCTTGGGGATATGCCCCTGAATACTCGTTCCCTGATTGGTCCCCGCGCGTCACCAGCCCGCGTGACCAGCTCGCGCAACCCTTCGTGCCACCAATGCTTTTGCACGTGCTGTTTTGAAAGCCCCGATGATGACAGCCCTCTTATTCGTGATCGTTACCGCCTGCTGGGGATTTACCTGGTATGCGATCAAACTTCAGATCGGTCCGATCCCGGTCGAAATTTCGATCTTTTATCGCTTTGCGCTAGCGGCCGCAGTTCTGTGCGGTTTCCTGTTGCTGACCCGTAAATGGCGCCCGGTGCCATGGCGCGCGCATCCGTGGGTCGTGCTTCTGGGTTGCGGGCTGTTTGGCATCAACTTTATCCTGATGTATTCGGCAACCGGCTATATCGCCAGCGGCATCGTGGCGGTCATCTTCACCACCTCGACCATTTTCAATGCGCTGGGAAACTGGGCCTTTTACGGCAATCGTCCGGGCTTGCGCTTTGTTTTTGGCGCGGCCTTTGGTTTGGGCGGGATTGCGTGTCTGTTTGCCAATCAGATCTATGCCCTGTCGCACAATCCGCACGCGATTACCGGAATGATATTCGCCCTGTGCGGCACGGCAGTCTTTAGCTGCGGCAACATGGTCTCGGTCAAGCTGCATGCCATGGGCATCCCCAACCGTGATGCGGTTGCACGCGGTATGATCTATGGCACGGTATTGTTGTTCATCTTTGCCATGCTCCGCGGCCAGACGCCGACCCTGCCAACCGATCCGCTTTATATCGGTGGCTTGCTTTATCTTGCCATTCCGGGCTCGGTCGTGGCGTTTATCGCCTATCTCGCACTGGTCAACCGGGTTGGTGCCGGACGAGCGGCCTATGTCACCGTGCTGTTCCCGGTGGTAGCCCTTACCGTCTCGACCTTCCTTGAAGGCTATGTCTGGACCCCGATTGGGGCAACCGGGCTTGCAATGGTGTTGCTCGGCAACATCACGATTTTCGCAAAGCTTCCGAAATTCATTGGTGTGAGGAATAAAACCCTCGTGGCGGAACAGGAAATCTGATTGTCTGATGATTAAAACGGGGCCGCTTTGGTCCCGTTTTTTTTAATCCCACCTTCAGGTCCGAAACTAGCGAGCAGCAAAAAGCCAATCCGCCTAATCTTCGTTGGTCACCAACAGATCGACGGAGCCCGCGATGCTGCCCCATGAAAACACCACACGTTTGATATCGCTTGATATGGAACTGGCTGCACGCCCGAAACATCGTGGTATTGATGGGCCAAGAAACCTCTCTAATGCAGGCCGCTTACATCCCAAGCAACCACCTGCCCAACCGATGGATCGCGTCAGCTGGTTGATGCTGATTTCGCTATCGGTCCTGTGGGGTGGATCATTTTTCTTTACCGAGATCGCGCTTGTCGATCTGCCGCCCCTGACGCTTGTGCTGTGCCGGGTGTCGATTGCGACCATGGTTCTGTGGTGGGTGGTGGTGTTGCGCGATATCGTGATCCCGCGTGATCCGAAGTTCTGGATGGCGATTGGCATTATGGGGGCACTTAACAATCTCGTGCCCTTTTGCCTGATTGTCTGGAGTCAGACACAAATCACCAGCAGCCTTGCAGCCATCCTGAATGCAACCACCCCGCTTTTCACCCTGCTGATTGCCCACATTGCGACAGATACGGAAAAACTGACGGCGCGCAAAGCTATCGGCGTGCTGATCGGGTTTGGCGGTGTGGTTGTGATTTTCGGCCTTCCGACATCTGGCAACACGACAGGCCTGCTTGCGCCGGGTCCCGTTTTGCTTGCCGCCTTCAGCTATGGCTGTGCCGGGGTGTTTGGCAGACGTTTCGCCACCACCCCGCCGATCCTGACGGCGGCTGGCATGACAAGTGCCTCCAGCCTGATGTTGCTGCCGCTTTCAATCGTGATTGACCAGCCATGGCACTTGCCCATTCCGACAACGAGCACGATCCTCGCCGTTTTGGGTTTTGCGACGCTGAGCACCGCCCTTGCCTACATCCTGTATTTCGCCATCCTCAAACGCGCCGGGGCAAGCAACCTGCTGCTTGTTACCTTCCTGATCCCGGTCAGTGCGATTTTGTTGGGTGTTGGCTTTCTCGGGGAAACACTGATGATGCAACATATCATAGGCATGACGGTGATTGGGGCAGGACTGGCGATGATCGATGGTCGACTGATGCCCAGGAAGAGAGGATAGCGACCTTTCAGACCTTAGCCCTCAATTGGCTTCTCATAAACCACCCAGTTCGAGGCGTTGCCGATCTGATCGTAAAGCCGCCGTGCTGTCGCGTTGTCTTCTGCCGTGATCCAGGCCAGCTTGAACCAGCCGCGATCGCGGGCAGTTTCGCCCAGCCGCTGCATCAGGGCCTGAGCCACTCCGTGGCTTCGGGCTTCTGGTGTGACGTATAGATCGTCAAGTTGGCCGAACCAGCTACCCGTCAGGGTTTCCGGCACGGCGCGGTATTGGGCAAATCCGATCACCTGACCGTCCCTGAGAGCCAAAAGGCAGTCCATTGGTCCGTCAGGCTCGATGATCCAGCCCCATGTCGTATCAAGTGCGGTTTCAGAGACCGCGCAGCCATAAAACACCATATAGTCGCGAAACAGGTCGGCCCAGGCATCCCGGTCGGCACCCGTCGCGGGGCGTATTTCGATCATCTCGGCCATCAGTCTGCCATCTCCCAACCGATACGATAAAGGTTCGTTCCCGTCGCCTTGGCGGCATACATCGCCTGATCAGCGATATGGATCAGGGTATCAAGCGTTCGGGCATGTTCAGGATATATCGCAATACCAAGGCTCGCCCCCACATGATACGTACCGTCCCCGAGCTCCATCGGCGTGGACACTGTACCAATGATCTTCTTGGCGACACCATGCACCTCTGCGTCGTTATCCAGATCCTCAAGGATGATGGTGAATTCATCACCGCCGATGCGCGCAACAGTATCAGTTGCCCGAACAGCATTGACCAGACGCTGCCCGGTATTGACCAAAACACGGTCTCCGGCAGCGTGGCCAAGTTCGTCATTGATCAGCTTGAAACCGTCCAGATCGATAAAGACAACGGCAACCTGTTTTTGATGACGGTTTGCTCGCTCAATCGCCCTTGAGAGCCTGTCCTCGAAGATGATCCGGTTGGGCAAGCGGGTGAGCGGATCATGGAAAGCAAGGTCGCGGATTTGATCGACTTCTTCGCGTTCCTCGGTAATGTCGCGCACAACGCCCATCATTTTGACGGTTTCCCCGGCCTCATCCTTGATGACGTTGCCGGTTTCGCGCAGCCATCGAATTGTGCCGTTCGGCCAGACAACGCGGTATTCCTCGTCATGGTTCTGGCCGGTTTCAATGCAGCGGATTTCACCTTCGCGGACACGTTCCTTGTCGTCGGGATGTACCGCATCACAGAACAGGGAATAGGTCGGCGTTACCTCGCCCGGTTTATAGCCGAACATGCCGTAAATGGCGTCGGACCAGTAAAGTTCGTCGGTATCCACGCGCCAGTCCCAGGTCCCGATGCGCGCGAAATACTGGCTTTGCTTGAAGCGTTGCTCTTCCTCATGCGCGTCCGGTCGCACACGTGAGAGATCACGGACGATCAGCACACGTTCATTCTGACCCCGGAGCACGAGGCGCTTTACCTCAACCGGGAAAGTCGTCCCGTTCGAGCGCATCGCGTTGCTTCGGTATTCGGTTGCCTGCGTTTTATCAGTATTTTCAGGCCCATCAGGCAAAAGGTCGGTAAGACGAAGCCCGGAAACCGCGCCCTCCGGCTGATCAAACATCTCTGCCGCTGCGGCGTTCAGCGCCTGAACCGATCCATCTGCGCCCAACGTCACGATGCCGTCCGAAATGTTCGCGATCAGGGTATCGAATACATTTAGCCTCGTCCGCGCCTGCCGGCGCGAATGGACGGAATATGCCAATGCGCCAACGGCAACGAACGCAAAGATAATGGAAAGATAGTCGACATAGGTCATCGGCAGGCGTGGTTTTCCCGGGTAAATTTGTCGCGCTGAATATACACATACCAATGTATAATTGGAATCTAACCTTTGGAACAATCTCGCCTTTAGTGGGTCTCTGTCCATGATCTGGAACAAAGATCACAGAAAGTCGCTCCTCGCCTTCACGCTGCCGATCAGGTGGTTTCGGCCTCTGCCCGGGATGGTTCTGCCGGGTCATCGGTAACTTCGGTGTCGGTCTGATCCATGCGATCAAGCACGATACAGGCGACCAGATCCCCGCAAACATTGATCACCGTGCGGCTCATATCCAGAAGCCGGTCCACCCCCATGATCAGGGCAATCCCCGATGCCGGAACACCGATGGACACCAGAATGGTCGACAGGATGACGATCCCGACACCGGGCGTCGCCGGCGACCCAATCGACGCCCCCACAGACGTCAGCACAATCAGAACCAACCCCGCAGAGCCAATCTCAACACCAAAAACCTGGGCGATGAAGATCGCTGCAACGCCCTGATACAAGGCCGTGCCGTTCATGTTGATTGTTGCACCAAGCGGAATGACAAACTGGCTGATATGTTTTTTGACCTTGAGCGGCCCTTCGGCCGTTTTGATCGACAGCGGCATCACAGCGGCCGAACTTGAGGTCGAAAAGGCCAGCAACATGACATCCTTGGCCGCACCGATAAATACGCGTGGTGGCAAACCGCCGTATATGCGCGCAACCACAAGCAACATCCCAAGCATCAGCCCTAGGCCCAGCAGCACCGTCGCCACATAGACCAGCATACCCAACAATGCCTGTGGCCCGGTATCGGCAGTCAGACGCGCCATCAGACCAAAGACGGCAAGCGGCGCCAGCCACATGGCCCATTTCACGATGGTCAAACAGACTTCCTGCAAGCTCGCCAGCAGATCAAGCACCGGGCGGGCTTTGTCGCGTTGCATCACGACAAGCGCCACACCAAAAATGCTGGCAAATATAACAATCTGCAGCATGTTGCTTTCAACCATCGAGGACAGCGGATTGGACGGCAGAAGCGTTAAAACATGTGCCGGCAAATCAAGTAGCCGTGCCTGCCCGCTGCCAGCGGCCTCGGTTGGGGCCCCGATCGCACTGGCCAGACCAAGGTTGGTGGCATCCACGTAATCGCCGGGGCGGATAAACAAGGCCAGGGCAACCCCGATGGTCACAGCAATCGCGGTCGTCAGCACAAAGAACAGCACTGCCCGAACCCCAAGCCGACGCAGTTGATCAATATCATCCGACGAACACAGGCCACGAATAATCGATGAAAACACCAGCGGGATGACGATCATCTGGATAAGCGCAAGGAAAAGATGTCCGGGAAAGGCCAGCCAGTTGCCCACTACCGATGCCGTTTCGCGCGACAGCAGCCCGGTTGTCGGACCGATCAGCAGACCGGTCCCCACCCCCAGCACCATGCCGACCAAAACTTGCAACCAAAGTCGCCCGCGCACCAATGCCTGTAGCGAATAGGCAAATGGCAATAGCGACCGACGACGCGTCTGATCTTGCCCGCCCGACATTGTTCCACCCCCGGTTCTCGTCAGAAACGCTAGTACTACGTTACCTTATCAGCAAAACGCCAGTCCAGTTGGTCAAACTGGTGATAGGGAAAACCGGGCGAAGGATATCAGCGCAATCTCAAGCGCGCGATCCACACCAAGCCGCGCAACCTATGCACGGGTCAGGTCTATTTCTTACCGGCCTGCGGATTGGCAATGGCGTCGTGATCGACAAGGTCCCACTTCTGACCGGCATTCCGGTAAATCCGCTTCTTTTTGTTCGGGTAATCCGCAACGTCGTGGTCAAGCCTTTCACCGGCGACAATGCAGCGAAGCACGTCTTGCCCTGTATTTTTCATCGTATGGGGCAGTCCGCCCTTGCGATAGCCGATGAAATCACCTGCTTCGATAGGATGGGTTTCGTCACCAATTATGACCGTACCTGTCCCGGAAAGAACATAGGTGCATTCGTCCTCGAAATGGTGGACGTGATACTCGGTCGACCAACAACCCGGCGGGACATCGATGATGTGAAAGCCAAGCCCGGTCAGCCCGGTCATATCGCCCAATGACTTGTTTGTGCGCTTTGCATTTTCATTGAGAAAATGGGTCTTTGCCGTGCCGTCAAAGGCATCAATTTCTGATTTCTTTACAACATACTGTGTCATTGTCGTTCCCTGATCTCGATCTGTTTCCATCAATGGTGACCGAACTATTTCGTTGCCTAAAGAGCAGGCCTTCGTGCCAGAATAACGCCTGTGACAACCAAAATGATACCAAGGATACGCATGACGTTAACCGGAACGCGCGGCGCGCCAAACAGCCCGAACGTATCGATCACGACCGAGCTTGCGATCTGCCCGGCAAGGACCAGCAAAACCGCCGTTCCAATCCCGACCTTTAGCCCCAGGATCGAAATCGACAGCAAATAAAATGCGATGATTGCACCGCCCAGGACTGTCGGGATGGCAATGCTGCCCAGCATGTTCAGGCGCAAACCACCGCTGAGATGCGCAAAGAGTGTTGCAGCCACAGCCGCCGTCAGAAAAATGCCAACGGCTGCCGTAGGTGCACCGACCCTATGGCTAACCTCGGCACTCATCGCCGCCATCACCGGGATCGCAAGCCCGGCCAAAAGCATCGTCAGGTACATCCAGCCACTGCCCTCGTTCATTCTATACACTCCAAACAGCGTCAATCGGGAAGACATCAACGGCATGCGAGGTGCCGTTGATGTCATAGCCTCTGCACGGGGGGGAAGCAGGGGCTAGCTTTGGGTTGACCGGATATCTCGGACGGAGCGGCCCGATATGCCCCAGTCGTCCAGAGACACCTCGTCAATCACAACAAAAGTTGTCGCGGGTGACTTGTTCAGGACCTTCTGAAGCAGATCAGTTACGCCCTTGATCAGTTGCACTTTTTCTTCCGGAGTTGGGCCGGTTCCATCCGGCCCGCCTTCACGGGTGACCTTGATATTGACGTACGGCATTGCTCAGTCCTCCTTTGCGCGATACGCGAAAACCTTGGTGATCACCTTCCATCCGTCATCGGTATGGATCAGTGTCAGCAGGTCTTGATAATCCCGGCCCATCATGGTCATGCGGGCTTCGACCAGGCCCATCTGGCGGCCCGTCAGGGATACCCGGTCAACGCTTTCGCGGCGGGGATCACCGCGTTTGGCCGGGGCTTCACGGTTATCGATGCGCGTCATGTACGTCTCAAGATCCATGAACTCGTGATTGCCATCCGTCGCATTGACATAGGCAAGTTCCGGGTGGAACACGGTGCGCAGGACTGCACTGTCAGAGTGATAAAGCCCTTCGAAATAGCGCTCCATCAACGCGTCGATCTGCTGCTCATCAGATGATTTCATCACACAAGCCCTTCGGCCTTCATCGCAGCCAGCGTTGCCGGGCGGGCCTGAATGCGTGCAACAAACGTCGCAAGGTTCGGCCAGTTGCCCAGATCGATTTCCTTGAAATTCGCCCAGTTTGCCAGAACAAAGGTATAGGCATCCGCAACGGAGAACCGGTTTTCAACAAGGTACTCGCGGCCATCTGCCAATACGCTTTCAAGGTAATCGAACTTGGTTCCGACCTTTTGCTTGGCCGCAAGCTGTTCCGCCGCGCTCGCCCCATCGGTGAAAAGTGGGCCCCAGGATTTGTGAAGCTCTGCTGCGGCGAAGTTCAAGAACTGCTGCAGGCGGGCACGTGCGACCGAACCGGGCTTTGGCGAAAAGGCACTGTACGGGTGGGTATCAGCAATGTATTGCAAGATCGCGACACCTTCGGTCAGGGTATCCCCCGTTTCGATCTCAAGGGCGGGGACATAGCCATTCGGGCTGATTTCGCGATATGTGCGGCCGGTTTCGGTCAGGCCTTGCGCAACATCAACGCTTTCGATGTCAAACTTGGCCCCCACTTCATGCAACATGATGTGGCTGGCAAGCGAACAAGCACCGGGCAAGTAATAGAGTTTCATGGGTAGCTCCTTTGGTTTGATCTATGCCCCCTTTAATGCCAAACCAGACGAGCAATTGATAATATCGACTTTTCATAGTAATGATCTATAAATCAGATCATCTTGAGGCATACATGAACCTCGAACAACTCATCGCCGTTGACGCGGTTGTCAGTACCGGCACCTTTCGCGGGGCCGCGGATCGCCTGAACAAGGCGCAATCGGCCATCAGTCATCAGGTGCGCAAACTCGAAGACGAGCTGGGCTTTGCCATCTTCTCACGCGAAGACTACCGCCCCCGCCTGTCATCAGAGGGCGAGGTCTTCCTGCGCGAAGCCACCCGCGTGCTTGATCAGTTCCACAAGCTTCAGGCCACGGCACAGGAACTGCGCAGCACACAGGAACCGCTGGTGCGCATCGCGCTGACCGCGACCATGTCGCTCGAACCGATCCTTAAAATTCTCGGTGAAATCGGCGATAAATTCCCCAATACCCACATCGCGGTTGCCACCGAAATGATGGGCGGCCCGCTGGCCCGGTTGATGAAGGGGGAAGCCGATCTGATCATCGCGGGGTTGGAGGGCGTCGACATCGACCACGTCGAAACCACGCCTGTCGGCGCGGTCGTCATCCGCCCCGTCGCCCATCGCAGCTTCCCCGTGGCCGGGCGCAGCGGCATGCGCTCGCGCATGGAAATGCAAAGCTATGTTCAGGTCATCGTCTCGGGCACCGGTGGCCCGGATTACGACCAGTCGCGCGATGTGCTTGCAGGCGGACGGCGCTGGACCGTTTCGGACTTCGCCACCAAGAAATCAGTCATCATGAATGGCCACGGCTGGGGCGGCCTGCCCGAACACATGATCGCGGAAGAACTTAAAAGTGGCGAACTTGTTACGCTCAATATCGAAGGCTTCCGACCGCGTCATACTGAGGTGTTTGCCATCAGAAGGCGTGATCAGGCAATGGGTCGGGTGCAGGGGGAGATTTGGCGGGCACTAGGTCAGACGAAAGCTGATTGAGCCGAAGTAAGGAACTAGTATAGAGGTATCATCAGTAATCGGACCTTAAACCCTTCGCTTCATCACATGGGGGTTCAAGTCCCTCCGGGGCTGCCATTCTTCCAAATAATCATTTAATGTCGTTGGTTCACGCTGAATGTGTCCCACCGCAGGACTAGGCTGTAAAAAGCGGCCTTCAAGTTTACGACTAAAAACAACAGTATCTCTATCAGGGCTCGAAGAGGGTAGATATGAATGAAGAAGCGCTAATAGGTATGCTTGCAAACGTTGAGACAAAAGGTGATTTTCTTCAATTTCTGACCCTAGCAGTCAAGGATTTCGAGAAAAATAAAGATGAGTGGGAGAATCAAACGATCTCAAGCTTTCTCGAGGCGATGAGTGCCTGGGTGCGTGATATGGAAGGGCACTTTAGAAACAATGGCCAAGAAGTGCCAAATATCAAAGACTGGAAGTTCTTTGCAGAGGCAATTTATGCGGCGCGAATATACGAATGATTTAGATTATATATTAGTTATTTGATGTGTAATAAAACAGGGAAAGGTTTATTTCTTGGCGAAGAGATCTGTTAGCTGGATTATGAAACGACATTTTATGTGATGTCGTTTCATAATCAGATAGAACCATTAAAAAATGGTACTGGTCGCTTATTTGCAGCGTTGAGCTGGCGGCACAACTCAGAAACACCAGACGATAGTAAACAAACAAGAGCAGTGATTTTGGAGTGCAGCATCATTGACGTTCATTGGCGTGGGACGAAACTCATGTTGAAGGTCCAGCTCGAAAGCTGCATGCCTCGCTTTATCGTGAACTAGGGGGTTCAAGCCCGATCCTGTGCGCACAAATGAAACAAGCCCTGCATCAGGGATGCAGGGCTTGTTTGATTGGTAGCGGAGGAGGGACTTGAACCCCCGACACGCGGATTATGATTCCGCTGCTCTAACCAGCTGAGCTACTCCGCCACAAGCAATTTTGTGTTGTTCCGTACGGTGCGGAACGAGGCGGTTTTTAAGTCAGGGAGCCGTCCCCGTCAAGCGCCTTTTTGACGATTTTGTCAAAAAACATTCCCGTAAAACTTCTGGTGAAACTGGCGGGCGAGGAACATGCGCCCTCGCCCGCCCTATTCGTTAATCGGGCAATCCCGATCAGGCGGCACTTGCCGTGTTGCCAATCAGCTCTTCACGCGTGATCCAGCCACCGCCAAGCACGCGTTCGCCCTGATAGAACACACCTGCCTGCCCCGGCGCGATGCCGAACTGGGCATCGTGCAGTTGAATGCGGGCTTCACCGGATGCCTCGGGGTAGACGGTTGCCGTAGTCGGCTGCATGGCCGAGCGCAGTTTGACTTCAACCTCGACCCCGTTTTCATCGATCTGATCGCCATCAAGCCAGTTCAGCTCGCGGACATAGACCAGTTTCTTGGCAAGGGCTGCCTTGGGCCCAACAATGACCTGACGCTTTTCCGGCGAGAGTTTGACGACATAAAGCGGTTCGGCCGTGCCACCGATATTCAGCCCACGCCGCTGCCCGACCGTGTAATGGATCAGGCCACGATGATCGCCCAGCACATTGCCATCAAGATCAACGATCTCGCCCGGCTCACCGGCCTCGGGACGGAGCTTTTCGACCAGACGGGCATATTTGCCATCCGGGACAAAGCAGATGTCCTGACTGTCGGGTTTGTCTGCAACTTCAAGACCATATTTGGCGGCCAAGGCACGGGTTTCCGCCTTGCTCATCAAATGACCCAGCGGGAAGCGCAGAAAATCGAGCTGTTCCTGAGTGGTGGTGAACAGGAAATAGCTTTGATCGCGGTTGGGATCGGCTGCGCGGTGCAATTCAGCACGGCCATTCTTCCCAAGTTTACGCTGCACATAATGGCCGGTCGCCATGCAATCGGCCCCCAGGTCATAGGACGTTTCAAGCAGATCACGGAACTTGACGGTCTGATTGCATTTCACGCACGGGATCGGGGTTTCGCCGCGCATGTAGCTGTCGGCAAAATCATCGATCACTTCTTCGCGGAAGCGGGATTCGTAGTCCAGCACGTAATAGGGAATGTCGATATCCTCGGCCACCTTGCGCGCATCATAAATATCGCGCCCGGCACAACAGGATTTCGCACGGGTCGGGGCATTGGCCCCCATATCATAAAGCTGAAGCGTGATGCCCACCACGTCATAGCCTTCTGATTTCAGAAGGGCCGCAACGGCAGAGCTATCAACCCCGCCCGACATGGCAACAACCACGCGGGTATCTTCCGGGGCTTTATCAAAGCCAAGAGAGTTCATGTTTCTCACCCATCCGTGGGTCAAGGCCACGGCGACAAGAGGTTAATTCAAACACACCAAGCGGTGCACTGGATGCCCGCCTGCGCGGGTATGACGGCAACGATAATCTGTCATTCCCGCGACGGCGGGAATCCAACGGATAACGGGCGGCATAATGCCACCCGCACGTAATCTTTCGAGCTTATATAGGAGATATTGGCCTATTTTGCCAGATCAAGTCCCATTTGCCAGAAATCGGCTTCAAGGCGGCTTGCCATGGTAAAGGTTTCCACCAGCCCTTCGAGGCGGCGATGCCCCCCGCGCGTGGCGGATGTATGTTCAAGCAACTCGATCTCGGCCTTTGCCACGTCCTGAAATTCCTCGGACGCATACATTTCAATCCATGCCCGATATGGATTGCCTTCAAGCACAGTATCAGAACTTGCCATCAAGCGGTTTGCGATTTCGGCATAGCCCACCATACAGGGCATCAGGGCCACTTGCAGGTCCACCACATCGCCCTGATGGCCGCGATCAAGCACATAGCGGGTATAGGCGATGCAGGCGCGTGCTTCGGGCTGGGCAATGATATCGGCCTCAGACAGGCCCCAGCCTTCGCAGAACTCCAGATGCAGCTTCATTTCCATATCAAGGATGGCATGGACCGTGCCCGAAAACTGGCGCATGGCATGCAGGTCTTCGGCCTTATAGACCGCCAGCGCATAGGCGCGCGAAAACTGGATCAGAAACAGGTAATCCTGAATCAGGTAGTGCTTGAATGCGGCTTCCGGCAACGTGCCATTGCCAAGCTGCTTGATAAAGTCATGACAGACATAGCTTTGCCAGGCATCGGGCGCACAGGTGCGCAATTTGCCAAACAGGCTGTCGGCCGGAATGATGTCGGTGAAGGTGGCGCTCATGGTGTCCTGCCCTGCACTTTTGGTTACGGATATGAAAAGGCCAGCCTGCGGAGGATTTCCGGGCTGGCCTATTTGATCTGTCGACTTCGGTGGGCTTTACCATGGATTCCCGCTTGCGCGGGCACCCATTCCGTCAGTCCCGATCAGTCTTCGCGTTCGTCGATCCAGGCCATCTGGATGGCTTCGAGAATTTTCTCGTTCGATTTATCGGGATCGTCTTCGAACCCTTCAAGCTCGGTAACCCACTTGTGCAGGTCGGTAAAGCGAAGGTTGAGGTTATCCTTGTCAGGATGGGCATCCTCAAGCTCGATCGCGATGTCCTGAATATCTGTCCAACGCATATCTGTCTCCTTTGGCGCCAAGGCGGTCACCCGCCCGGTCAGCAGAAGGTGATAAAACTTACTTGTCGACCATCATGTTACGGGTCGCGGACGGCAGGGTCACGCGCAGGCCGTCAAGCTCGTCGCTCATGATGATCTGGCAGCCAAGGCGCGACGTTTCGGTCAGGCCAAAGGCAAGATCAAGCATGTCTTCCTCGTCTTCGGACGGCTCGTCGAGCTTGTCAAACCACTCTTCGTCAAGAACAACGTGGCAAGTCGAGCAGGCCAGCGAACCTTCGCATGCGCCTTCCAGATCAATGCCATTCTTGTGGGCAGCTTCCAGAACGGACAGGCCGTCGGCAACTTCGAATTCCTTTTCGGTGCCATCCGGCTCAACAAAAACGATCTTAGGCATCTGTGCCTTTCTCCTCGGTAATACTTTTCGTTCGATCTCTGTTTATGTACGAAGCTTCGCTACGCACTTGTCCGGCCCTGACCTTGGCGGTTGTCGGGGACAATCGCCGCAGTTCGCCGGTTTGTCAATTCTACCGGTGTCGATTAATTCACTTACTAGTTCACTTCATCGACATTTTGCCCGGCAAGTGCCTGGCGGATCCGGCTATCCATACGGGCCTCGGCAAACGGGCGCGATGCATTTTCAAGCGCCTCGGCGGCGTCATTGATGGCTTCGCGGTCCTCGCCGGCCATGGCCGTTTCAAGGTTGGCAATCGCCCGATTGATACTGGCTTCGTCGTCCTTGCTCAGAAGGGCGCGGTCTGCCTCCATCGCGGCATTGACCGCCAGAATGTTCCGCCGTGCGTCAACGCGGGCCTCCGTCAGGACACGCATTTCCATGTCTTCTCGGGCATGTACCATGCTATCGCGCAGCATGGTCGCCATATCGGACTCATTGATGCCATAGGTCGGCTTGACCGCAACTTCCTGTTCCGTGCCCGTGGTTTCCTCGCGGGCCGATACGGTCAGAAGACCATCAGCATCGACATTGAACTGCACGCGAATGCGCGCGGCCCCTGCCGCCATTGACGGAATACCGGTCAAAACAAAGCGCGCAAGCGATCTGCACTGATCGACCATTTCGCGTTCGCCCTGCACCACATGGATCATCATGGCCGACTGGCCATCCTGATAGGTGGTGAATTCCTGTGCCTTGGCGACCGGGATCGGGGTGTTGCGGTCAATGACCTTTTCAACAATCCCGCCCATGGTTTCCAAACCAAGCGACAGCGGCGTGACATCAAGCAGAAGGTTGTCCGAGCCGCCTGTCAAAGCCTCTGCCTGAAGGGCAGCACCAAGGGCGACAACCTCGTCCGGGTCGATATCGGAAAGCGGTTCCTGTTCAAACAGGTCTGCCACCGCCTTGCGCACAGCCGGTACGCGGGTGGAACCACCAACCAGCACCACACCCTTGACGTCTTCGGGCAAGACATCGGCGTCATCCAGCACCTGTTCGGTGATGGTGGTCGTGCGCGCAACCAGCTTGGCGATCATGCCATCAAACTGTTCACGGGTAACACTGTGCTTGGTTTCCTTGCCATTCAAGGGAACGGTCACTTCGACACTGTCCTGATCGGTCAGGCTTTCCTTGACCGTCCGGGCGGCTTTCAAAAGGCGTTTGGCATCGGATGCGTCAAGATCATCGGTCGCACCGCCATCCTTGCGTTCCGCCAGAAGGTGCTCGGCGATGGCGTGATCGAAATCATCGCCACCAAGGGCAGCATCCCCGCCGGTCGCCTTCACCTGGAAGACGCCCTTTTGCATTTTAAGAAGCGAGATATCAAAAGTCCCGCCGCCAAGGTCATAGACGGCATAAAGTCCCTCTGCCCCGTTATCAAGGCCATAGGCAAGGGCAGCTGCGGTCGGTTCATTGACCAGACGCAGGACTTCGATCCCGGCAAGTTTTGCGGCATCCTTGGTCGCGGTACGCGCACCATCATCGAAATAGGCAGGAACAGTGATCACGGCCTTTTCGACCGGTTGATCAAGGCTTTCTTCCGCCCGTGCGCGCAGGGACCGCAGGATATCGGCAGAAACTTCGACCGGGGTCAGAACCCGGTTGCCAACATTCAGGCGCACCATCATCGGTTCGCCGTTTTCGGTCTCGGACTTTTCGGGCACTTCAACGTGATAGGGCAGTGTCCCCGCGACCGATTTGACATCGTCGAGACCACGGCCCATCAGGCGCTTGACCGATGAAACCACACGGCTGGCATCGGTATTGATCTGATCGCGTGCGGCTTCGCCCACCACCGGCGTGTCATCGCCATAATAGACAACCGACGGCACAATCGCATTGCCACCGGATTTATCACGCAGGACTTCGGGTTTTTCCGAGTTCGAGATCGCAACAACCGAGTTGGTCGTGCCAAGGTCGATCCCGACAGCTATCTGGCGTTCGTCCTCGTGCGGAAGTGGCGTTTCGCCCGGTTCGTGGATTTTTAGCAGAGCCATCTTTACGTCCAGTCTTTCTTTTATGATCAGGCAGCGGCAAGGCGCGATTTCTTCGCGCGCGCTTCCTCGGTCATTTTCATCAGGTATCTCAGACGGGTGGCCAGTTTTTTGGCCGCGTCATAGGATTTGCTGTCAAAGGCGGCACCAAGGTCCTTTTCACAGGCGCGTGCCTGTTTGCGGGTATCCTTGATCATGGCATCGATCGTGATTTTGTCATCGGCATCATCAAGGGCCTCGCGCATTTCCATCGCTTCCATCAGAAGTCCCGGATCATTAACGGTATGGCCTTCGCCGCCTTCTGGCTCATGACCGGCCAGACGGAGCATGTAATGCGCCCGCGCGACGGGGTTTTTCAGCGTCTCGAAAGCTTCATTGAGGCTTGCGGCCTGTTGCGATGACAAGGCCTGTTCACGGCCGGATCTGGATGCAAACCGATCAGGATGGAGCTTTTGCTGCTGCTTGAGATAGGTCGCCTCCATCGCATCGACATCAACCGCAAAGGAATGTTCCAGACCAAAGCGGGTAAAATGATCCAGCTGGCCCGGGGCTTGAATGGCGTTGCAGGTTTCGCAAAACAGTGCGCTTGCTTCGACCGGCCCCTTGCAGGACCAGCAAACCTTGTGCGCAGTTTGTTCGGTATTGCTCACGCGATGCACTTCCGAGGATTAAAAGACAAAAACAAATCAGTTCAAAAAGGTGACCGGCATTCGGTGAAATCACCCTTTTTCAGGCGATGGCCCCGGCGATGTCGCCAGGGCCATAACCATTCAGAAAGCAGGGAAAGCCCGGCCTGATCAGACGTGGAAGGATTCCCCGCACCCACAACGACCTTTTTCGTTGGGGTTACGGAAAACAAAGCCTTCTTCCATCTTGTCGACCTGGTAATCCATCTCTGTACCAAGCACGAACATGATGGCCTTGGGGTCGATCAGGATTCTCACGCCGTCCTCAAGTTCGACGACTTCTTCGAAGCCATCGGCACCATCAGCATATTCCAGCGTGTAGGACAGGCCCGAGCACCCTTTGCTGCGCACACCCAGCCGGATGCCGTGCGAAGGTTTCCCGCGGCTATCAAGCAACGCCTTGATGTGATCAAGGGCAACCGGTGTGACAGAAATTGGTGACGGTAGAGCCATTTTATTCTCCCAAAATTCCGAAAACGTTGGGGAGCGGGCGCTGCTTATTCAGCAGCGTCCACTTCCACTGCGCCGTTTTTGGTCTTGTAGTCGCTGATTGCAGCCTTGATCGCGTCTTCGGCCAGGATCGAGCAGTGAACCTTGACCGGCGGAAGTGCAAGTTCCTCGGCAATCTGCGAGTTCTTGATCGAACCGGCTTCGTCAAGCGATTTGCCCTTGACCCATTCGGTGATCAGCGAGCTCGACGCAATGGCCGAACCGCAACCGAAGGTCTTGAACTTCGCATCTTCAATGATGCCTTCCGGGGTCACCTTGATCTGCAGCTTCATGACGTCGCCGCAAGCCGGTGCGCCAACAAGGCCGGTACCAACAGACGTTTCGTTCTTGTCCATGGAACCGACATTGCGCGGGTTTTCGTAATGGTCGATCAGCTTTTCACTATAAGCCATGATAGGAATCCTCCTAAAAAGTCCTGAGTCTCTCTCACGAGATAGAATACATATCGAATGTGTCGATAGTACGTTTTCGGTCGTTGTCGTTCTTAGTGCTCAGCCCACTCGATCGACTTGATGTCGATGCCTTCCTGCGCCATTTCCCAAAGCGGGCTCATTTCGCGCAGACGCTCAACTGCGGTGCAGATGGCATCAACGGCTTCGTCGAGCTCTTCCTTGGTGGTGTAGCGACCAATGCCGATACGAAGGGATGTATGGGCCAATTCTTCGTCAACACCAAGAGCACGCAGAACATAAGACGGTTCCAGCGATGCCGACGTGCAGGCAGAGCCCGACGACACGGCAATGTTCTTGATATCCATCAGAAGGCTTTCACCTTCGACGTAGGCAAACGAAATATTCAGGTTGCCGCTAACGCGTTCGTGTTCGTCACCATTGACATAGATGTCTTCAAGACGGTCACGGAAACGCTTGAGCGTGTAGTCACGCAGCTCTTCGATGCGGGCGTTTTCCTCGGCCATTTCGTTGGACAGAATGTCACACGCCTTGCCAAGACCCACGATCAGCGGGGTCGGCAGCGTACCCGAACGCATGCCACGTTCCTGACCACCACCGGTGATCTGTGCAATGACACGCACACGCGGACGACGGCGAACATACAGCGCACCAATGCCTTTCGGGCCATAGATCTTGTGACCGGAAATCGACATCAGGTCGATTTTCATGTCGTCAACGTCAAGGTCGATCTTGCCAACCGCCTGCGCACAGTCGGTGTGGAAGAACACTTTGCGCTCACGGCAGATTTCACCGATTTCCTTGAGCGGCTGGATAACACCGATTTCGTTGTTCACACCCATGACAGACACGAGTGCGGTTTCGTCGGTGATGGCAGCCTTGAGTTCTTCAAGGTCGATCAGGCCGTTATCCTTAACGCCAAGATAGGTCACTTTGTAACCTTCCTGCTCAAGGTGGCGGGCACTGTCGAGCACGCATTTATGCTCGGTGACAACCGTGATAAGATGCGGCTTCTTCTTGCCGTAGAACTTCATCACGCCCTTGAGTGCGAGGTTGTTTGATTCGGTCGCACCCGAGGTAAAGATGATTTCCTTGGCTGATGCGCCGATGATCTTGGCAATCTGACCACGTGCGACTTCAACCGCGTCTTCTGCTTCCCAGCCAAAGCTGTGGTTGCGCGAATGCGGGTTACCGAATTTCTCGGTGAAGTATGGCAGCATTGCCTCGACAACCCGCGGGTCGGTCGGCGTCGTCGCCTGGTAGTCCAGATAAATCGGCTTTGCTTTAAGCTCGTTCATTTTAAAGGCTTCCTCACTCACTCTTTTGTCAGGCAGCGTGGCGCGTCTTCTTACGCGCTGCATTGCCCCTCATCCGGCTCCAAACTCGGACAAATGTATCAATATCCTCGGCAGTGCTTTCAAGTCCCAGACTGACCCGAATGGCCGAGCCCGGCTCGTCAACACCCATCTCCTTGAGTACGTGACTTTCACGTACCTTGCCTGAAGAACAGGCAGATCCCGAACTGATGGCAACACCTGCCAGATCCAGCGCCATAACCTGAGTTTCCCCAGGCATTCCAGGCAGGATCAGGCAACTTGTATTCACCAGCCGCTCCGTTCCCTTTGCGGCGATCTGAAGCTCTGGGGCAACAGACGCCAGTTCCGTCTCAAGGCGGTCACGCAAAACTGCAATATCCGCCATCTTTGCCATGTTGGCTTCGGCACGTTTGGCCGCGGCTTCAAAGCCTGCGATCCCGACAACGTTTTCCGTGCCACCACGGCGGTATTTTTCCTGCCCGCCACCCCGGATCTGGGGGACCAGCATTACGCCCGGTGCAATCGCCAGCGCACCAACACCTTTCGGACCGCCGATTTTATGGGCCGAGATCGACACCATATCAACCAGCAAACGGTTCATATCGACTGGCAAACGTCCCAGCGCCTGAACAGCGTCACAATGGACCTTCGCACCATATTCATGCGCCAGCAGACCAACCTTGGCCACCGGCTGAATGACACCGGTTTCATTATTGGCCAGCATGACCGACACCAGAACCTTTTGCCCGGCATCCGATGCGTCCTTAAGCATCGTTTCAAGGGCGACCAGATCAATCACGCCGTTTGCATCCACCGGAATGCGTTTGGCATCGGGCCGTGCTTCGATGACCGAGGGATGCTCGACCACACTGGTAAATACGGTCACGTCCTCTAATCCGTTTAACGCCAGATTGTTGGCCTCTGTTCCGCCGCTGGTGAAAACGATCCGTTCAGAATCGCCCCCCACCAGATCGGCGATGGTGCGACGGGCATGATCAACGATCTTGCGCGCGGCACGGCCACTGGCATGAACCGATGACGGATTACCTGCAACATCCATCGCAGCGATCATGGCCTGCTTTGCATCATCGCAAAGCGGCGCGCTGGCGTTGTAGTCGAGATAAACCTGATCGGTCATCAGTTTAAAATCATCCTTATTCGCATCTGCCCTCGATATAGAGGACCAATTACTGTGCCGCAACCTGCGACGGCTCTTCGATCTGGGTTGTTTTACCCGGGAATGTCCGAAGCGTTCCCGCCACGTTGCGATCCACCACATCAGCAAGGCTGACAGAGGCAAGATAGAGATAAATCTGGTTGCCGAGCTCTTCCCACAGTTCGTGGGTCTGACAACGGCCCTTGTTTCCCTTGCAGCCCTTGGGCGAGCCGGATTTGCAACGGGTTGCACGGATCGGCTCGTCCACAGCCAGAATGACATCGGCCACACGGGTTTCAGTGGCATTGCGTGCCAGCAAATAACCGCCGCCCGGGCCGCGCACTGAACGGACCAAGCCGCCCTTGCGCAATTTGCCAAACAGCTGTTCCAGATAAGAAAGTGAAATTTCCTGGCGGTCCGCAATATCTGCAAGTGCGACCGGTCGGTCCTTGCTGCTTTCAGCGAGATCGACCATTGCCATCACGGCATAGCGGCCTTTTGTACTCAGCTTCACGGTGCGTCCTCCTGCCTTGCTTTCGGGTTACCTAAAGCGGGCTTGTTCATTCACATTACGCAATGCATGCGCAAATTCTATTCCGATGATGCGACGATACGCGGTTTTTCCGGTGCGCTTTCCTCGCCGGCTTTTTCAGCCTCCAGCGCAACGACCTTGTCGCGCAGCGTCTTGACTTCACGACCGAGCTCATCAAGGGCACGTGCCACCGGATCCGGCAGATCGCCAAGCGGCGTACCATAAGCACAGAACCGGTCATCCTGTTCACGGCGTACAATCTTGGCCGGAATGCCAACCACAGTTGCCCCTTCAGGCACCTCGGAAAGCACAACCGCGTTGCCGCCAACACGTGCATTCTTGCGCACGGTGAACGGGCCAAGGATTTGCGCGCCAGAGCCAACAATCACACCGTCTTCAAGCGTCGGGTGACGTTTCAGACCGCGCTGACCATCGCTGTTTACGCTAGGCGACGTCCCGCCGAGGGTAACGCCCTGATACAATGTTACATCATCACCAAGTTCCGCGGTTTCACCGATCACAACACCCATGCCATGGTCGATAAAGAAGCGCTTGCCGATTGTCGCCCCCGGGTGAATTTCGATCCCGGTCAACCAGCGCAAAATCTGCGACAGGAAACGGGCCGTAAGGCGAAAACCGCGCTGCCACAGCCAGTGCGTACCACGATACCCCATGATCGCATGGAACGCCGGATAGCTGATCACGACTTCCCAGCGGGATCGCGCCGCAGGGTCACGGGCAATCATCGCGTCAATTTCCTGACGAATTAGCTTGAACATGGGGCGGTCCACTGTGTAATTAGTACCTTCGATTCCCGGCAACCACTTCTACGCCCAGCCTCGCGCAGATCGCGAAAGCGGGTGAGACACGCAACATCGGGTTAGCCGGAATATAGGATAACCGAGTAACTTGGTCAAGTATTTGCCCAACGCAATTTATGCACAAACACGAAAAAAACTCACAAAAACACTCGGATATTTTTGTTACACACATCTTTCCATTCGTGGACAGGAGCAGTCTGATCCATGCCTGAGGTCATTTTTAACGGCCCCGAAGGTCGCCTTGAAGGTCGCTACCATCATAACGGCGCTGACGATTCGCCCATCGCACTTATCCTCCATCCAAACCCGCAACAGGGTGGCACAATGAATAACAAGTTGTGCTTCAACATGTTCAACATGTTCAAGGATCGCGGCTATTCCGTCATGCGGTTCAACTTCCGCGGCGTGGGTCGCTCACAGGGTGTCTTCGATCAGGGCATCGGCGAACTCTCGGATGCGGCATCCGCGCTTGACTGGATGCAGACCTATAACGCCAATGCGCGCGCAACCTGGGTCGCCGGTTATTCGTTCGGTTCCTGGATCGGCATGCAGCTTCTGATGCGCCGTCCGGAAATTGACGGATTTATTTCGGTCGCAGCCCCGGCAAGTGAACATGACTTCACCTTCCTTGCCCCTTGCCCGTCATCCGGCATTCTGATCCACGGCAGCCAGGACACCAACATCCCGGTGGCATCGGTTAACAAACTTGCCGACAAGCTCAATGCCCAGAAGGGTATTGAAGTCGACATGTGCGCGATTGACGGTGCCGATCACTATTTTGCCAAACAGCAAGATGACGTGATCAAGCATTCGATTGCCTATCTGGACAAGCGCGGCGCTTAGCGCGCTACATGCTTTGAAGAATAAAACGGAAGGCCGCCTGATCAGGCGGCCTTTTTTGTTGTGTACAGCTTTCCACCACAACACGGTTCCGGGACACCGGTTGTTCCGGGGAAACTTAGCGGCAAATCCCGCAAATGTCGCACGGCCAGAAAACCAAAACATTCCGCCTCAACCGCATCACCATCCCAATTCAGTTCGTCCACCGAGCGTACCGGTACACCAAGACGGGCTGCAAGTGTCGCCATGATGTAATCATTATGTCGCCCGCCACCGCAGACGAACCAGCCTTTCGGCGCACTTGGCAAATGGTTCACACCGGCAACAATGGCCGCCACCGTGCAATTGGCAAGCGTTGCCGCCCCGTCAGGCACATTCAGCTTGGCCTCGACCACCAGCCCGTCGATGCGTGTTGCCATATCTTCGCGATCAAGTGATTTCGGCGGGGTCCGATCAAAATACGGGTCTTCAAGGAATTTGACCTCAACCATCGGGTCGCCCGTACCTGATGCGGCAGTTGCCCCGTTCAAATCGACCGGATTACCGGTATGGCGGAGCATCCAGTCATCAAGCCTGGCATTGCCCGGCCCGCAGTCAAAGGCCAGCAATGCATCGCCCGCATCGATATAGGTGACGTTTGAGACCCCACCAATATTCAACACCGCCACAGGCAATTCGACACCGGCACTTTTGATCAGGGCAGCATGATAGACCGGGGCAAGGGGCGCCCCCTCACCCCCGGCCGCCACATCCACCAACCTGAAATCGGCCACCACCGGAATGCCGGTTTGTTGGGCAAGCATGTGCGGCGTTCCGATCTGGCGCGTGATGCCATTACCCGGTTCATGAAATACCGTCTGACCGTGAAAGCCGATGACGCCAACATCAGCCGCTGAAACACCGGATTTATCAAGCAGCATGTTAACGGCATCAACATGCACCTGTGTCAGATCATCGGCCACGACATGTTCGCTGTTGGTCGCGCTGCGATTGCCAAAACAGTCGCGCATGCGTTCACGCAATTCCGGGGCATAGGGCACAAACACCGACTGCCCGGTGCGGCGCACCTCGATGCCATCGGTTTCAATCAGGGCCGCATCCACCCCATCAAGGGACGTGCCGCTCATCATGCCAATTGCTGTGATCCAGCCTTGTGTCATGTCGTGCTCCGTGCGCGGTAAATTGGTGGTTTAACGCAGACTAGAACGAAATTATCGCGAATTCGTTACCCGGATAGCAGATCTGTTCGCCGATGCGTTGCCGAGCGGATGTTTTCTGTGCTAGATCATCGCCTCCGCACCAATCGGCGGATCGAATTTTCTATCACAACCAACATAGCGCAAAAACCATGACTGAACTGAAGTCTGATTTTCTCCGCGTCATGCATGACCGCGGTTACGTCCACCAATGTACTGATCTTGAAGGCCTTGATGCCTATGCATCGGATAATACGGTGGTGTGCTATGTGGGTTATGATTGCACCGCTGACAGCCTGCATGTCGGATCACTGGTATCAATCATGATGCTGCGCTGGTTGCAGAAAACCGGCCACAAGCCGATCGTCCTGATGGGGGGCGGCACGACACGCGTTGGTGACCCGACTGGCCGCGATGATGCGCGCCCGGTACTGACCGATGAAATCATCGAAGCCAACATGGCGGGCATCAAAAAGGTCTTCCAGCAATTCCTGTCGTTTGGTGACGGCCCGACCGATGCGGTCATGGTCAATAACGCCGACTGGCTGGACAAGCTGAACTACATTGAGTTCCTGCGTGATTTCGGTCGCCATTTCTCGGTCAACCGCATGCTGAGCTTTGATTCCGTCAAGCTCCGCCTGGATCGTGAACAGTCACTGAGCTTCCTTGAATTCAACTACATGATTCTGCAGGCTTATGACTTTGTCGAGCTGAACCGCAACTATGGCTGCACCTTGCAAATGGGCGGATCGGATCAGTGGGGCAACATCGTCAATGGTGTCGAGCTGGGCCGTCGTGTCGATGACAAGTCTCTGTTTGGCCTGACCACGCCGCTGATGACCACCGCATCGGGTGCGAAGATGGGCAAGACTGCGGCTGGCGCTGTCTGGCTGAATGAAGAACGCCTGTCGTCTTATGACTACTACCAGTTCTGGCGTAACACCGAAGACGCAGACGTAATTAAATTCATGCGTCTGTTTACCGAAATGTCGCTTGATCAGATTGCCGAATACGAAAAGCTTGAAGGCTCTCAGATTAACGAAGCCAAAAAGGTTCTGGCATTCGAGGCCGTCAAACTTTGTCGTGGCGAAGAAGCAGCCCTTGCAGCGGCTGAAACCGCCCGCAAAACCTTTGAAGAAGGTGTTCTGGCAGATGATCTTCCGACTGTGGAAGTCGCCAAGGCTGATCTGGATGCCGGCATTCCGGCCTTTGACCTGTTCCGTCGCGCGGAGCTTGCCAAATCGGGTGGTGAAGCCCGTCGCCTGATCAAGGGTGGTGGTGCCAAGATCAATGACGAAAAAGTCAGCGATGAAAACGCAACCATCACGGCCGATGCCGTCAATGCGGATGGTGTGATCAAGGTTTCTGCGGGCAAGAAGCGCCACGTGCTGATCAAACCTGTCTGATCACAAAATACCATTAAAAAGCCCCGCACGACTATCGGCGGGGCTTTTTTTGTGCTGCGCTATCAGATTAACCCGGTTCGGCACCTGTGATCAGGTTGCGGAACACGCCGGGCACAAAGGTCGAGAGCGGATTGACCGTGATACTTGGTTCATCAAGATCGCCCTCAATGGTGTATGTCGGGGCAAAGATACCGCCCCCCTCTTCACCGACCAGAATATCCCCAAGCAGCGGAATTGCACCGAGTGCCGAGTTCAGCGCATAGACCGGCACAATCGATCCGGCAAGACGGATCTCGGATTTCGCCAGATCAATCGAACCATTGGCTGTTACCCCGACAGCGGCCCCGTTTGCCGCCACCTTTGAAAGTGACAGGACATCATTTACATAGGTGAAATCGCCATTGAGCGCGTTAAACGAAATACCATTGCCTTGCAAAACATCGCCAAGCCCGGTCAGGGATGCGGCACTCAGGACACGGGCCGCAATCGGTGCGTTAACGACGCGAAATTCATCAATGCTGGCCTTACCGGTGAAGGGCTGGGAAACATCACTTTCATCGACCGTACCTTCAATCGTCATGCGCCCGCCCAGAAGGTTGTCATACATATCAACCGCACGCAGGAAACGACCGGCATCTTCACTGGTGAGTGTTACCTTGCGTGTCTGGAAATCCTCGCGGACAACCTGGGCAAACACGTTTGCACGGTCGCCAAATGCCCCATTAAGAACAAGACGATCCCATTCCTGACCGACCGTGTGGATCGAACCACGCACATCGGCCAGCAGTTCTCCATTGGCCATGACCATTTGTTCGATGTTCAGGAACACCTCCGTGCTACCACCAGAGCGTTCGGCACGTTCGCCAATCCCACCGCTATTGGCGTCCGACAGGTCCTTGCGCCTGTCCTCGCCGTCGTCTTCTTCATCCACAATCCACGGGGTGGCGATCAGTTGGCGGGCGGTGATTTCCAGTTCGCGTTGGTCGCCTTGCTGGCGCAGTGCGATTTTGCCATCATTCAGAAGCGGTTCTTCGCCTTTTAACAGGAAGCCATCGGCTGCAAGCGTGACAAGATAGTTCTGCGCGTCTGGTTCAAGTTCAGGTGTTTTTTCATCGGATGCCTCATCATCGATGAACGAACGCAGATCAAACTGCGCACCACGAAGATCAATCAGCACTCTTTCGTCTTCTTCCATACGAAGAGTGCCGGCAATGCCGATATTCTCGCGGAATCGGGTGTCTTGCAGCTCGACCAGCCATTTGTCGGCCATGACGTTATCACCACGCCAGCTTCCACGTCCGCTTGCTTCAACGGCAGGCGCCAAGATCGCGAAACTATCGACCACCCCGCCACCGTCAAACTGGACGGCAACATCAAACCTGGCCGATGCGGCAGCACCCGGTTCCTTGCGATAGCCTATTGTTTCAGTCGGAACGGAAATTCTGACATCGGCCAGATCAATATCACCGACCACGCGCACCGCGTCGGAGGCAACCTGAATATCAAGATCGCCCTTTGCCATCCCGTTCAGGTACGGCCCCGGGTCAAGTTCGATATCAGGCAGAACCGCAAGATCAAGATCGCCCGACAGTTTGTAGTGACTTGTGACAGCCGCGCCGTCGTCAAACGTTTCCACCCAGTTGATGTTGGTAGTGCCGCGGCCAACGGTTGCCGTGCCGCCCAGCTCCAGCCCCTTGGTATTGACCTGCAATTCAAAGCTGCCATCGGCGATGTCCATGCCGCGAAATGCCGACGCAATCGCGGCATTTTCAATGCGCGATGCTGCTGCAACCTCAACATCATCAAAAGTCACATCACGCAAAAGCGGAAAATTCAGACGCACGCGCGTGGCTTGATCACCCCTGATCCGGGCCGGGTCAATGCCCAGACGGGTTGCAAAACCAAGCGGTTTTGCCTCGATCAGTTCAAGGGCCTTACGCGCGCTGCCTTGTGCCACAATTTCAATATCGGCGGAGGGCACGGGTTCATGCAACTTCGAGAAGACGATACTGGCATCCGTGACTTGAAGACCATCTGTCTCACCGGTATCGACAAAAATACTGAAACTGGTTTCGTCAAACTCGGCGCGGCCAGCGGCATTCAGCACACTGGGCATTTCACCCAGATAATGTACCGTCACACCCGACATCGTCATTTGGCCGCCAAGATCATCAAGAATAACGTCGTCTGCATCACCCTTATGCAGTTCCGTATGAAGCGTCGCCTGATGAACGATCCCTTCGGAAAGGTTGGTGACAACCCATTCACGGGCGTCATATCCAACGCCTTCGGGCCAGAGGCGATCAAGATCATTGGTCGCGACATCCTTGGCCGACGCATCAAGGTTCACCTGCCACTGCCCGAACGGATCAAGCACGACCCCCTGAAGCTTGGCTGACGCATCACCGACATTTATCACAACGTTATCGATGCTGAACCGGCCAGGCACATAGCTTGTGACGATCTGCCCATCTGAAACGCGATAGGTTGCGCGCATTTCGTCGGGAAAAGTGATGATGCCGCTGCCAACCGAAAGATCCGTCGAGGCAACAAGCAATTCCCCGTTCGGATCAAAAGTTGCCTGCAATTTACCGGACACAGGTACGTAGGCATCGCGTAATTTTTCAAACACATCCGAGATACTGACAAGGTCGGCCAGCTGCACCTCACCCAGTTCCGCTGCAAGATCAACCTCGCCGGTTTCCCTGCTGTAATCACCAGTCACCTTGACCTCGGTTGAGATATCCCCCGCACTGACCAGCATGGAGGCTTCTGCCCCGATCCCGAAAGCCTGACGCGATAGCATGATATCGGCTTGTGGTGCGGCCCAGACAATTCCGATTTTCTCATCGCGCACCTGAAGATCAGCATTGACGATCCCAAAGCTTTCAAAATAGGCCGCCGCCGGAATATCGGTACGCTCGCCCGACAGAATGGCAAAGACATCTTGCAGAACAGAGTTTGCGGAACGCTCGACGGTTGGGGATTCAGACTTCACTTCTGGAATAGGGTCAAGTTCTGCCTCTGGTGCGTCGGGCAGCTCAATCGTGACGGATGATCCACGACCTTTTTCATAGGTTTGCGCCGCAGGGGCCGTAACATCATTTGCTTGATCTGTGTCTTCGGCCAGGGCTGTAACATCTTCTGCAGCGTCTGTGGCAACATAGCCGATATCGATCTTGCCATCCGCGCTGCGTTCAAGGCGGATGCGCGGACCAATCAGATTAAGTTCGCGAAGCGCAAGGACGCCTTCAAACAGCGCCTTGCTGGAGAACACCACATCGGCTTCGGGAACGTTAAGGAGCTCCTGATTGTCAGGACCAAAGATGCTGACCTGGCGCAAACCGACATCGAACTTTTCATCCCAGCCACGCCAGCGCAGAACGATATCGCCCACGGCCAGCCGGGTATTTCCCATGGATTGATTGAGATGATCAACAATATACGGGGTCAAGCGGTGCAGGGACACGGGTTCCTGTGACAGCCGCCAGATGGTGACAGCTGCGAACACGCCGACAAACAGGACGATGGCTGATAACGTCAGCGCCAGCCATCCGGCAAAGGTCTTAACGTGGCGCACTCTTTGTACCCTGTTTTACCGATGTCATATGCAGCAATATCAACAACCTGTCATATCCGCGATGGTTGTCGATTTGTCATTGGCAACCATATTACCTGAAAGTACCAGACCGTTATTGATCTATTCCCCTTTTTGTCCGATCACAGAAAAGCTAGAAATGGTTAAGTCGTCCTGTTGATCAGGACACCCAACTCCTTGCAGAAATTATGCAATCAGGCGCAACCCTTTGCATAGCGCGGTTTGTTGCCACTTCGCAATACAAGGAACGCAAAAAGTGTCTCTTTCCTGGATTTCACAGGACCTGCCCCACGCCTTCGATTCCGACCGTGTCGCCAATGCGTTCGAACGCTGGAACGCGCTGGGTGATCGGCCCGTTTTCGAAAGCTTGTCAGACAAAATTGGCGAGATTGCGTCCGATCCCCAAAAACGTGCGGTTCTTGAAGCCCTGTTTGGCAACAGCCCTTATCTGACCAATCTTTGCCTGCGTGATCCCGATACGGTGTGCGACGTGTTTGAAAATGGCCTTGAACAGGCCTTTGCCAACGCACTTAATCCCGTCAACGTCAGTGCGAATGCCCGCGATCTGGATCAGGCCGCGACAATGGCCGCTGTACGCATTGCGAAACGCAAGGCGGCCCTTGTGATCGCGATTGCCGACATCTGCAAGGCCTGGCCGCTTGATCAGATCACCTCGGCAATCAGTGAAACGGCCGAACGTACCCTTGATTTCACCATGGCGCATTGCCTGTCAGCCATGGCGCGCCTGCGTAAATATGACCTGCCAAACCCGGAAAACCCGCTTGAAGGATCGGGCATCTTTGCCATTGGCATGGGCAAACTCGGTGCGGGGGAACTTAACTATTCATCGGATATCGACCTGATCTTTCTCTATGACCAGGATGTGGTGACCTATGTCGATCCTGATCGCATTCATCAGGACCTGGTGCGGATGGTACGTGACATCACCCGGATCATGGAAGAACGCACGGGTGATGGATATGTGTTTCGCACCGACCTGCGCCTGCGCCCGGATCCTTCATCAACGCCACCGATCCTGTCAATGATTGCGGCTGAAACCTATTACGAAACAGTCGGGCAAAACTGGGAACGCGCGGCCATGATCAAGGCCCGTATCGTCGGTGGGGATCGCAAATCAGGTGACGAGTTTCTTGAAATCCTGCGCCCGTTTGTCTGGCGCAAGCATCTTGATTTCATTGCCATTCAGGACATTCATTCCATCAAGCGCCAGATCAATGCCCACAAGGGCGGCAGCAAGATCAACATCCCCGGCCACAACGTTAAACTGGGCCGTGGCGGTATCCGCGAGATCGAGTTTTTTGCCCAGACCCAACAGTTGATCTGGGGCGGGCGTGAGATTGCGCTCCGTGGCAAGGCGACCTGCGACACGCTGCGCACCCTGACTGAATTCGGTCAGGTATCCGAGGAAGTCCGCGACGAGATGGTGGCGGCCTATGAATTCCTGCGCACGGTCGAGCACCGCCTGCAAATGATCAATGATCAGCAGACCCAAACCCTGCCCGATACAGATCAGGGGTTGCTCGCCCTGGCGACCTTCCTTGGGTATGAAACGCTTGATGCCTTTAAGGCCGACTTGCTGCTTCATCTGCGCAATGTCGAAAACAACTATGCTGAGTTGTTTGAAGACGACACGACCCTTGCCGGTGCCAGTGGCAACCTTGTCTTCACCGGCACCGAAGACGATCCGGAAACCCTGATCAATCTGCGCGAGATGGGCTTTGAAAATGCCGAAAACGTCTCGGTCACGGTGCGTGGCTGGCACCATGGCCGCTATCGCGCAACCCGGTCGCGCCGGGCGCGTGAAATCCTGACGGAACTGATGCCGACCCTTTTGGCGGCACTTGGCAAAACCACCAACCCCGACATGGCCTTTCGGGCCTTTGATGATTTCCTCAAGGGTCTTCCGGCCGGGGTGCAGCTGTTTTCGCTGTTCACGGCAAATCCGCAATTGCTTGAACTTCTGGCACAAATCGCCGGGACGGCGCCACGCATGGCGAAATATATCGGGCGCAACGCTGCGGTACTTGATTACGTGTTGATGTCGGGATTCCACGAGGAACTGCCCGATGCCGATGCCATGATTGCCGAACTGGATGCACGCCTGTCGCGTGAAGACATGGTTGAGGACTGGCTGGATGCTGCGCGGCGCTGGGCCAATGACCAGAAGTTCCAGATTGATGTGCAAACCATCCAGAACCGCCACACACCGCACGAAGCCGGTCGGGCCTTGGCCGATGTTGCCGATGTCGCCATCCGCGCCCTGTTCCCGCGCATTGCCGAAGATTTTGCCGCCAAACATGGTACGTTTGCCGATGGTGGCCTTGCAGTCTTTGCGCTTGGCAAACATGGCGGTCAGGAACTGTCCCCCGGCTCGGACCTTGATATGGTATTCATCTATGAAGTGCCTGAGGACGCCGAGGAATCCGATGGCCAAAAGCCGTTATCGCCCGGACATTATTTCATCCGCTTAAGCCAGCGTTATATCAACGCCCTGTCCGCCCCGACTGCCGAAGGGGTGCTGTTTGAAACGGATCTTCGCCTGCGCCCCAGTGGGTCCAAAGGACCACTTGCCACCCATTTCAAAAGCTTTGAGACCTATCAGAACAATGAAGCCTGGACCTGGGAGCACATGGCGCTAACCCGCCTGCGTGCTGTTTATGGCCCCAAAGCGCTCTGCGACAAGGTTTTGGCAACCACCAATGACGTTCTGTGCAAGCAACGCGATCCGGACCAGCTGGTCCGCGCGGTTTATGATATGCGCAATCGCATGGAAGCCGGCAAAGGTGACAACCACCCATGGGCGATCAAGATGCGTCGTGGCGGGCTGGTTGATCTGGAATTCATTGCGCAATACCTGCAACTACGCCACGCCCATGACCATCCCGAAATCCTGTCGCCCACAACGCGCGAGGTTTTCAAGAATCTCGGCACGGCGGGCATCCTTGAAGCTGACGAAGCCGAATTCCTCGCCAATGGCAGTTCCTTCTGGCTGGCCTTGCAGGCCATGCTGCGCCTGACCACAGAAGGACCATTTGACCCGGAAAAAGCCAGCGAGGATTTGCAAAAAATGCTGGCAAACGCCGGAAAATGTGATGATTTCGCAAGTCTACAGGACAAGATGGAAATGACGGCAACACGCATCAAGGAAATCTATGATCGCGTGGTTGCAACGCCTGCGGAAAAGATTGCGCCAACTGATGCGCCGCAATGATCCAAGACCCCTTGCCATCCTTATAAGGCTTTGTATTTTCACGGTTGCAACATGCCGCTATGCGGTCCCGAAAGATAAAGGATAGACCATGACTGTTGATGTTGGTGACAAGGCCCCGGATTTTGAACTGCCGACCGATGGCAATGGCAGCGTTAAGCTGTCGGATCTGGCAGGAAAACCGGTGGTGATCTATTTCTATCCCAAGGACATGACACCGGGTTGCACGACCGAGTCCTGCGAATTCCGCGATGCCGAACCTGATTTCAGCGCTGTGAATGCGCAGATCATCGGTATTTCCAAGGACAGTGCGGACCGGCACGACAAATTCAAGGCCAAGCATGATCTGAACTTCATTCTCGCCTCTGACGAGAACAGCACCACCTGCGAGGATTACGGTGTGTGGAAGGAAAAGAACATGTATGGCAAAAAATTCATGGGCATCGAGCGGTCCACCTTTGTCATTGATGGCGATGGTGTCATTCGTAATGCTTGGCGCAAGGTAAAAGTCAAAGGCCACGTTGCCGAGGTGCTTGAGGCCGTTAAGGCCCTTTAGGCAAAGCACTTTTCATGATTGAAGGCCCGGCTGCCGAGAGCCGGGCCTTTTTCGTTGCCTGCCCCGGAAAAGCGTTTCTGATCAAAACGCTGATGACACTACCTTTTACTGATTGTGTTGCCATACCTTGCATGTCGGGATAAAAATTCAGACTTGGGAGTAAGGAGTATCGGGTGACCGGTTAATCACCTGATCGGGGAAAACAAGCCGGGACTGCCGGCAAAGCAGGTACAGCAATGAACAAGAATGTTGTCGATCTCGACGATCAAATGCTTGCGGATTTTCGCGATGAAGCAAATGACATCATCAATTCCATCGATGTGATCTTGCAGAACGCGCGCAGCAAAAGCGAGCCGGGCCATTTGACCGCCATCCAGCGCGAAGTTTTCAATCTGCGATACAAGGGCAAGTCCGTTGCCGCACCGCTGATCAATCTGACCAGCCACCGCCTTGCCGACTATGTCACCACCTGCAAGGAATTGAATGAAGGCTCGATCGAGGACATTCAGGCCTTTGTCGACAAAATCGAAAAACTGCTTGTCGGCGATATGAGCGCCGATGGTCAGGATACCGCCGAATTCGTGCGTGAACTGCCATCCAAACGCGCACCCGACATTGACCCCAATTGGCTGAACAAAGCCAATGTCGAGGCGCTTCTGGTGATTCCGCAGCGTTCAATGGCAACCATTCTGGAACGTGAACTTGCCGCCTGTGGCTATCGCAGTTCGGTTACACAAACATCGTTTGAAGCGATTGAGCTTGCCGTCCGCACCCGACCGGATTTCATCATTGTCGCCAAAACCATCGATGAACTGAGCGGTGTCGATCTGGCGAACGCCCTGCAGGCGATGCCAAAGACACGCGGCATTCCGACCGCGGTTCTGACCTCGGACGCACCGAACCACCCATCTCTTCAGGATCTGCCATGCCGAACCGCCATCATCCGCAAGGGCAATGCCTTTGGCGAGGATCTGGCAGAGGCACTGGCGCGCTTTAACATCACCTGATTGATACGCGCTTGAAGATTAAAAAAGGCGGTCCGGCATTGATCTGCGGGCCGCCTTCTTTGTTTGCCAATTGACCTGTGCGTGCGCAACTGGCAGACAAGGCCAACCCATTTGCCATCATAACCAGTCAAACGATCATGACCCAACTGACCCTCTCTGATGCTGCCAAGAAGGCCCTTCTGACCGTCGATGCCACGGAGAAGGCCAATGTCACTGCCGAACTGGCAGCCATGTGGCGCAATGGCGAGATCAGTGAAGTCGGATCAACTGATCTGCCCGACCGCCCCGGCCGCCCGGCAAAGCCGGAATTACTGCCCCCCAACAAAATGCCCAAACGCAAGAAAGGCAGTGTTCAGGGCCGTATCGGCCTTCTGCATGCACTGGCCCACATCGAACTGAACGCGATTGATCTGGCGTGGGATCTGTGTGTACGCTTTCCCGAGGCAGACATGCCGCGCGATTTCCATGATGCATGGGTTCAGGTCGCCGATGATGAAGCCCGACATTTCAAAATGATCAACAAGCGCCTTGGTGAACTGGGTGCGGCCTATGGCGATCTGCCCGCCCATGACGGGCTTTGGCAGACATCGATGGACACGGCCTATGACATTTTGCCACGACTGGCGGTCGTGCCGATGGTGTTTGAGGCGCGTGGCCTTGATGCCACGCCGCCAACCATTGAACGGCTTCTGGCGCATGGGGATACGGAAAGTGCCCGTATCCTTAAAATCATCGCCCACGATGAAATCGCCCATGTCGCTGCGGGTCGAAAATATTACGAATATGTCTGTGACCAGCGCGACCTGCCTTACTACACCACGTGGCATGATATGCTGCGCAAACATTTCCGTGGGCCCCTTAAGCCGCCATTTAATGACGAAGCGCGCTATGAAGCCGGCATGCCGCCGGACTATTATCAGGACTATGTCCTTGAATTGCCTGACATCGACGGCGATGACCAATAAGGCTTGTGCACAGCTTGTAAGAATTCATCAAAAAATTGATGCACCTCATGGTAGTGCAAACTGAAATCAACGACACTCCCCCTCGCGATATTTGAAGAAAAGACGTTCTTTTCCGTATCATCAGCAAGGAGATGTCACCATGCCCTCCACCATGAAAGCCGCCGTCGTTCGGGCGTTTGGCAAGCCGCTGTCGATTGAAGAAGTCACCGTACCCAAGGTCACGCCGGGGAAAATCCTGGTCAAGATCGAGGCATCCGGCGTGTGCCACACCGACCTTCACGCCGCCGAAGGCGACTGGCCGGTCAAGCCGAACCCGCCCTTTATCCCCGGCCATGAAGGTGTCGGCATCGTTGCCGAAGTTGGCGAAGGCGTGACATCCGTCAAGGAAGGCGACCGTGTTGGTGTACCTTGGCTGCATTCGGCCTGCGGGCACTGCCATCACTGTGTTACCGGCTGGGAAACATTGTGTGGCGAGCAGCTTAATACCGGCTATTCCGTGAATGGCGGCTTTGCCGAATATGTTCTGGCCGACCCGAACTATGTTGGCCATCTGCCCGACCCGCTTGAATTTGGCAATGCAGCCCCGGTGCTTTGTGCCGGTGTCACGGTCTATAAGGGGCTTAAGGAAACCGAATGCAAGCCGGGCGAAACGGTGGTGATTTCCGGCGTCGGCGGGCTTGGCCATATGGCGGTTCAATATGCCAAGGCCATGGGCATGAAAGTTATCGCCGTTGACATTGCCGACGAGAAACTTCAGCTCGCCAAAGACCTTGGTGCGGACTGGACCCTGAATGCGGCAGAGGCCGATGTTGTGTCCGAGGTTCAAAAACAAATGGGCGGAGCCAATGGCGTGCTGGTAACCGCCGTTTCGCGCGCGGCCTTCCAACAGGGTGTAGGCATGCTGGGTCGTGGCGGGACCATGGCGCTTTGCGGTCTGCCGCCGGGCACGTTCGAGCTTGATATTTTCGATACCGTCCTGTCGCGCAAAACCATCCGTGGATCGATTGTCGGCACCCGTGCCGATCTTCAGGAAGCGCTTGATTTCGCCGGTGACGGCAAGGTGCATTCCCACTTCACGACCGAGCCGATGGAAAACATCAACTCGATCTTTGATCGTATGCGCGATGGCAAGATCGATGGCCGTATTGTCATGTCGATCTGATCGACCGAAACATCGTCACACTGACAAAAAGGCTGCCATCCGGCAGCCTTTTCTTTTGGATTCAGGCCGCCTTGACCCGTATCGCGGCCTCATGGTCGAGCAGCCATTTCTTGCGCTCAAGCCCACCGGCATAACCCGTCAGGGTACCGTTTGATCCGATCACCCGATGGCACGGAACAATAATAGATACCGGGTTAAGCGCATTGGCCCGCGCCACCGCCCGAACCGCCTTGGGGTTGCCCAACTGATCGGCCAGCCCGGCGTAAGAGACGCTTTTGCCACTCGGTATCGTGATCAGGGCATCCCAAACCGATTTCTGAAACGCGGTGCCGACCATATTGATCGCATCTGTTGGCAAAGCCCCGACAGTACCTGTGAAATAGTCATCCAGCCACTTGATCACCGCTGCGGGTGCTTGCCCGCCTTCTTGCCATTCAAGGTCTTTGAAACGCCGGTTTTGAATGATGTGCAGTCGGTCGTCATTGTCTTCGAAATCAAGATGCACCAGCTTGCAACCAATGCTCGCAAGCGAGAGTTCCCCGATTGGGCTGGCATAACGTACGACGTTGATTTGGGTTGTCATCGTCATTCTCCTTCCAAAGCGGACCAAAGATACTGTGCGGCATAGGCCCGCCATGGCCGCCAGTTTTCCGAAACGGTTTCGAGCGCCTTGGCCTTGTCCGGACCACCGCCCATACTTGACGCCTTTAGGATGCCAAGATCGGCTGCCGGGAAGGCATCCGGGTCACCAAGTCCGCGCAAGCCAAAATAGTTCAGCGTCCACGGGCCGATCCCCTTGATCGCAGTCATGGCGGCAATCAGCTCATCTGCGGACATCTGATCACAATCAGGTCTGGCAAACAGATCAATCACATCGGCAAGGGTTTGCGCCCGGCGCGTGGTCAGCCCAATCGGGATCAATTCCTGTTCGATCAGGCTTTGAGGTGTCGGAAACACATGTGTGATACCAGTTCCCGCCACAAGATCATCGGGCAAGGCATCGCCAAAACGTGCGACCAGCCGCCCGGCCAGGGTGCGTGCCGCCGCCACCGAGACCTGTTGTCCCAGAACGGCGCGCAGTGCTAATTCGAACCTCTCCCAGCATCCCGGCACACGAAGGCCGGGACGTTTTTTCACCAAAGGTGCAAGCAACACGTCCTTGGCAAATTGCGCGGTAATGGAGGGCACATCAGCGTCAAGATCAAATAACCTTCTGACCCGTGCGCCAATTTCAAGCACCGCTTCACGCCCCGGACCACGCAGAATGACATCCACACCACTTTGATCAGTACTGAAATGACAGATCATCAACCCGACCTGTCCATCAATCTTGAAACCGCGCACATATGTCCGTTCGCGCACCGTTTCCAAACCGGGAATGGCGCGGGCACGGAAGAAGGCCAAAAGATATTCGGCATCAAACGGTTGGCGGGCACGAAGTCGCAAAATCAAATCGTCACGTCGCGCCGCAAACGGATCATCCACCTGTGCCGGTTTCTGCGTGCTGGTTTTAATTCCGCGGCGAAAGGCCGTCGGTGCCTGTCCATAGGCCTCTTTCATCGCATCGTTGAAACGCCGCAAACTGCCAAACCCGGCAATATCAGCGATTTCAGTCATGGTCAGGTTGCTATCAACAATCAACTGCCGCGCACGGAGCAGTCGCCGCGCCTTGGCGTGTTCCTGCGGGGTGACGCCGGTATGATCCTTGAATATTCGCCGCAAATGCCGGTCGCCAACGCCAAGGCGGTCGGCCAGATCGGCAATTGATCCATTTTCAAGCGCGCCTTGATCAATCAGACGCACCGCACGGGCAACAGTTGCGTGCACCCCGGCACTGGCCGGGCTGCCCGGTGCGGCTTCGGGACGGCAGCGCAGGCATGGGCGAAACCCATGGGCTATCGCGGCCTCGGCACTTGGGTAAAATTCCACATTGTCGCGCTTGGGCGTCACGGCCGGGCAAATTGGGCGACAGAAAATCCCGGTGGTCCGCACAGCGGTATAAAACCGCCCGTCAAACCGTCGGTCCCGGGTTTTGAGTGCCTGATAGCAAATATCGTTATTGAGCTGTTCCATACCCGACAGTTTAGCAGAACTGATCAACAAAACTCGCCAGATTCGGACTCAGACGTCTAGTGCAGCAATAGTCTAGTTTAGCGGGATGTCGTTTTCGGCCTTGCTGTCCTGATATTTGGCGGACAGGCCGTCATACGCGTCTGATATCGCTCTGGCACGTGATTGATAATCCGCCTTCTTGTCCTCTGGCATCTCTGCGACCATGCCCATCATCGAATGGCTGACCCAGAACGCGTTGGATTTGTTGTATTCGCCGTCCTCAAGGGTAAAGACCTCCTTCATGATTTTCAGATCATGGGGGATGGCGAAGGCATCGCGCGAATCTTCATACGAGAAGAAATAATAGAAATTATCAAACCCCGCCCAGGCGATGGCCGACAAACACATTGAGCACGGCTCGTGCGTGGAAAGGAAAATCAGTTCTGACGTTGCCGGACGTCGATCAGCCGGGATCTCATAGAACCGCTTCAGGCAATGGACCTCACCATGCCAGAGCGGATTTTCGGTTTCATTGTTGGTTTCGGCAATCACAAGCGAAAGGTCATCCTTGCGCAGGATTGCCGCCCCAAACAGCTTGTTGCCATCCGACACGCCTGCGCGGGTCTTTGGCAGAATATCGTCTTCAAGTACTGAAAAAAGGCGGTCGAGAATGTTCTGGTCGATCTTGGTATCGGACATGGTGGCGGCCCCGGATGGCGGTAATTCTACATGCTGCCATTTCATCGCGTCCGGGCCGCCAAGCCAACCTGTTTTTCGCTTTAAATCGCGCTAAACAGCGTATCAATCCGATTGACAATCAAAGACCGCGCAATATGCCGTCATTGTCGGGCAGTTGCCGACTTTCCGGCGGTACCGGAATATAGAAATCCCGATCAAGCAATGTGTGGATCGAAATCAGGGTTGGGGATTTGGTATCACGCACCTTGGTAATCAGCGCATGATCAACCGGTGCCATTTCGCGGATCTTGATAACCTCGAAAATCGGACCGTTGGGTGTCGCGAGTTTGAACTGGTCGCCAACCGCGACCGGACCATGGGACTGATGGGCCATTTGGATCTTCCCGTGAGAGTATGGATGTTTGCTCCGCGCAACCTGCCGGTATCCCGTATTGCCCGGGTGTTTTATTGTATAAGACAGATCGCGCTTGACCGTACTCTTGCAGAGCTATCCGGCAATTCTGTGACAGAAATAGGATTTTTACGGACAAAACCGATTTTTTTGCCATTTCGGGCCGCTCAACCAAAAACACCCCGCTGATTTTTCAGCGGGGTGTTTGCAAATTCGCGTGATTGGCAAAGCGTAATCAGTCGATATCTTCGACTTCGCCTGCTGAGCCTGTGACCTTTGCGGCAAGGGCTGCTGCCATGAAGGCATCAAGATCGCCGTTCAGAACGCCCTGGGTATCAGACGTTTCCGTTCCGGTACGCAGGTCCTTGATCATCTGATAAGGCTGCAGGACATACGATCTGATCTGATGGCCCCAACCGATGTCGGTTTTGCTGTCTTCAACCGCCTGTGCTTCGGCTTCGCGCTTTTGCAGCTCTGCCTCATAAAGACGGGCTTTAAGCATCTTCATGGCCGTTTCACGGTTTTTGTGCTGTGAACGGTCATTCTGACACTGGGCAACAATACCGGTCGGGATATGGGTCATACGCACGGCAGAATCGGTTCTGTTAACGTGCTGACCACCGGCACCCGATGCGCGATAGGTATCGATACGAAGATCCTTGTCCAGGATCTCGATTTCGATATCGTCATCAATCACCGGATAGACCCACACCGACGAGAAGCTGGTATGGCGGCGTGCGGAACTGTCATAAGGCGAAATACGCACCAGACGATGTACGCCCACTTCGTTCTTGAGCCAGCCATAGGCATTGTGACCGCTGATCTTGTAGGTCACCGATTTGATACCGGCTTCCTCACCGTCACTTTCTTCAAGCATCTCGAGCTTGTAGCCCTTGGACTCTGCCCAACGGTAATACATACGCGCGAGCATGGATGCCCAATCCTGCGCCTCTGTCCCGCCTGCACCGGCGTGGATTTCAAGATAGGCGTCATTGGAATCGGCTTCCCCCGAAAGCAGGCTTTCAAGTTCGCGCTTTGCGGCGATCTCGCGGATCGAACGCAGGGCTTCTTCGCCCTCCTCGATCGTTTCGTTATCGCCTTCTGCTTCGCCAAGCTCGATCAGTTCAACACTGTCTTCGAGTTCCTGGGCGAGCTTTTTATAGCCATTGATGGCGTCATCAAGCTGGGTACGTTCACGCATGACTTTCTGCGCATTCGCCGCATCATCCCAAAGGGTCGGATCTTCGGCGAGTGTGTTCAGTTCGTCCAGGCGTCTAAGAGCGTTATCCCAGTCAAAGATGCCTCCTCAGCAGTGCCATCGACTGCTTGATTTCATCGACCAATGCCTGTGCTTCGGCGCGCATTGATGTCTCCGTTATTCGTCTGAAAATCTGTTTTACCGCATGGATGATGCGGCAATGTCGGCGTGGCTTATAACAGTTTTTGCCCGGCTTGAAACCCCTGCAACAATGCAAAAACCCGGCACGATTGATGCGCCGGGTTCTGTCATGAAAGTCAAAGCAGACAAAGATTTGGATCAGGAATAAACCGGATCGAGCGTTACGGTGTACAGCTCCTCGTCAGCGACATCGCGAAGCGAAACGCGGAACTGTTCTGTATCGGCATCAATATCCACCAGTCCGAAGAACTGAAGTCCGTAGGATGGCGGCAGGTTGATGCCCTGATCCTCGGTCGGGTGTTTTGTGAATTTGACCTGCGGACCGAATGTGTTGTCCATATCATTCGGACCAAAAGTTCCCGCATGCAGCGGACCAGATACGAATTCCCAGAAAGGTTCGAAATCCTGGAACTGTGCCTTGTTCGGGTCATAGTAATGGGCTGCGGTGTAATGTACGTCCGCCGTCAGCCAGACCGTATTGTTGATTTTGGCGTTCTTGATGAAACGCAGCAGTTCAACGATTTCAAGCTCACGCCCGGCTGGCGCACCATCACCATTGGCGAGGTTTTCAAACGTGCTTTTGTTTTTCCAGTCATCATAGACAATCATGCCGATCGGCATGTCAGCAGCAATGACTTTCCAGGTCGCCTTTGAATTCAAAAGCCCCCGTTTGAGCCATTCCATCTGCGCACGACCAAGGAAGTCCGTGTTGTCCGTCGGTGACGCGCTGTTATTTGCATCGTTGGTGCCACGATAGGTCCGCATATCGAGGAAGAAGATTTCCAGTGACGGCCCGTATGACACCTTGCGATACACCCGCCCCGGCTCGGATCCATATTCGGTAATCGGCAGCATTTCACGAAAGGCGCGATTGGCACGTGCAGCCAGCAAGGATGCAGATTTTTCGGTATAACGATCATCGCCCAGCAACATCTCGCCCGGATACCAGTTGTTGGTCACTTCATGGTCATCCCACTGATAATACACCGGCACCAGACGGTTGAATTCGCGTACATGCTGATCAAGCATGTTGTATTTGTAATTGCCACGGAACTCATCGAGCGTCTCGGCAACCTTGGCAGTGTCTTCGGTGGTGATGTTTTTCCAGATTTCGCCGTCCGGTGTTTCCTTGGTCTCGGCAAACGGACCATCGGCATAGATCGTGTCACCGGAATGGATGAAGAAATCCGGGTTGTGCCTGGCAATCGTCGCATAGGTTTTCATGCCACCACGGTCTTCATCAATACCCCAGCCCTGCCCGCCGGTATCGCCGGACCAGCCAAAACGAATGTTGCGCTTCGCTGCCGGTGCTGTACGAAAATGCCCGATAATCGGCTCTGACGATGCGCGCCCGTCATCAAGGTTCTCGAAATGGATCTTGTAAAAAATGTCCTGACCTGCTGGCAGATCTGCAAGGGCAAGCTTACCAGCGAAATCACGTTCTGGCAGGACATCGACATGTGGAATACGCACCGATTTCTTAAAGCCTTCGGTGGTTGCGATTTCAGTCACCATGCGCGACGCACGATCTGCACGCCCCCAGATGCACGCAGTGCTTTGGGTGGCATCACCACTTTGAACGCCGTGTGTCACAATCGGACGGTCCGCTGCACGTGAAATCGACGGCATAACAAAACCACCCATTGCAGTTGCGGCACCTGCAGTCGCACTGCGGGTCAAAAACTTTCGGCGGGAAAGACGAAAAGTCATCACAAGAACCTCTTCAGGGTATGAAACAATACATTGAAGATCATGACAAAATCCGATGACACGCCGATGTCAGTGTCTTGATTGTTTTGTCACGCTTTGATGACTCAACAGGTTTGTAAAAAGGCCCAAGCGAAAACAAATTCATTCGGATGAACCTGTCACTGAACGAAAAAAGCCGGATGCTGATCACATCCGGCTTTCATCATGTATTTTCCGCAAACCCGACAAGGGTTGGCAGGGTCGGCTCAAGCAAACGGGTTAGTAGATACCACCCGGCCCGGCGACCGAACCGCCGCTGCTGTCTGATCCACCCGAACCGCTATATCCGCCATCAATGACATTGTCGTTTGATGCCGGGATCGTGCCGGGTTTGAAGGCCTCCCAAATCACGTCCTGATCGCCCGGACGGGCCGGAAGACCGGTGCGTGCTTCAACACGAACCATGCGAATGCCCGGTGGGGTTCGGAACGGGATGGCTTTGGTGCCCTCAAGTGCGCCGCGCATGAATTCCTTCCAGATCGGGGCAGCAGCACTGGCGCCCTGTTCCTTGTCACCAAGGGATCGGTTGTCATCAAAGCCGACATAAACGCCAACGGCCAAATCCGGCGAGAACCCGACAAACCACGCATCGCGCGAATCATTGGTTGTGCCGGTCTTGCCTGCCAGCGGATAGCCAAGTTCTGCGATGCGGCGACCGGTCCCGCGCGAAATGACACCTTCCATAATGTGAACCATCTGGAATGCGCTGGCCGGATCGGTCAGTTGTTCGCGGGTATCAGGCAGATCCGGCGGCATCTGATTGCGGAAGGTCACGTCCTGACACTGCGCGCATTCGCGTTCGTCACGACGGTAAATCACGTTGCCGCGGCGATCCTGAATACGGTCAATCAGGGTCGGGGTGATATCCTTGCCACCATTGACGAGTTTGGCATATGCCGCGGTCAGGCGCATGACGGTGGTTTCTGCTGCACCAAGCGACATCGACAGAACATCTGGCATTTCATCGACGATGCCAAAGCGTTCCGCGTAATCGACCACCGTCGGCATACCGATGGTTTGTGCCAGACGTACCGTCATAAGGTTACGCGATTTTTCAATCCCGAGACGCATGGTCGAAGGACCATAGAACTTGCCGCTATAGTTGCCCGGCTTCCATTTACCAAGTCCCGGTCCCTGATCAATGACGAACGGGGCATCCAGAACCAGTGTCGAGGGGGTAAAGCCCTGATCAAGGGCCGCAAGATAGACAAACGGCTTGAAGGCCGAACCTGGTTGACGGCGGGCCTGTGTCGCACGGTTGAATTTAGACAGGTCATGCGAAAAACCACCGGACATCGCCAATACGCGACCGGTATGCGGATCCATCGCCACCAGACCGCCATTCACATTCGGGATCTGGCGCAGGCCATAGGTATTTGGCGGCAGCGTTTCGCCATCAAGTTCAGCGAAATGTTTGACGTAGATGACATCACCCGGTTTGAGGACATCGGATGGACGGTTGACGACAGCCCCCAATGTCTGGCCCTTTTGCCACGGGCGCGCCCACGTCAGGAAGCGCAGCGGAATGCGCCCCTGTTCGCCATTCATCAGGCCCAGTTTTGCCTCGTTGGCATCGGTATCAAGCACCACGGCACGGTCCCACGGGATATCGGCCGGTGTTTCGACCTCGCGCAGGGTCTGCTGCCAGTTGCCCGAAAGGTCGATATTGGTGATCGGGCCACGCCAGCCATGACGGCGGTCATATTCGACCAACCCGTCAAACAAGGCTTTGTCCGCAATATCCTGCAAGCGCGGAACGACGGTGGACCGCACAGAAAGGCCTCCGTCATACAACATGCCCTCGCCGTAGCGATCAACAAGCTGGCGACGGACTTCTTCGGCAAAGAAATCAGCCTGATAGGTATCAACCGATTCACGGGTTTTTCCTTCAAGCGGGGATGACCACGCTGCCTGTGCTTCGGCCTCGGTGATGTATTTTTCTTCCAGCATCCGGCCAATCACCCAGTTACGACGTGCCTTGGCTTCGTCATGGTTGCGCACCGGATGATAGTTTGAAGGCGCCTTTGGCAGAGCGGCAAGATAGGCTGCTTCCTCGACATCAAGTTCATCAAGGGACTTGTCGAAATAGCGCAGCGCCGCCGCGGCCACACCATAGCTGCCACTGCCGAGGTAAATCTCGTTCAAATAAAGTTCGAGAATGTGTTCCTTGGAAAACGCGCGTTCGATCCGGAAGGACAGGATCGCTTCCTTGATCTTGCGCTCATAGGAAACTTCGTTGGTTAAAAGGAAGTTCTTGGCGACCTGCTGGGTGATGGTTGATGCACCGACCGGGCGTTTGCCCGTGCCCATATTGACCACGTTGGTCACAGCCGCCCGCAAGACCGACGCAAAATCGATACCGGGGTGGGAGAAAAAGTTTTTGTCCTCAGCCGCGACAAAGGCGTCAATGACCTTGTGCGGAATGGCCGAAATCGGTACGAAGACGCGCTTTTCACGCGCATATTCAGCAATCAGCGCCCCGTCTGATGCATGCACACGTGTCATGACCTCGGGTTCGTAATTTTCAAGCTGGGTGTAATCGGGAAGTCCCTGACCAAAATGCCAGAAGATCGCCAGCATACCGGCTCCGCCCGCAACCGCCATCAAGAACAGAAAGCCGAAAATACTAAGTAGAATGCGCATGTAAGCAGGTCTTTTTCATTTTGTTGGCCTGATCCGGTAAGGGGGCATATTCATGCACTCTTCGCGGAAATGCAATGTTCCGGCAGACATTTCGCATGCCTGCGCCGAAAACCCGGATTTGTCCGCATTATAGCGGCAAAATAATGACGAGGTTGTGACAGCCGCCACGCCCGACAAGTTTTTATGTGAAGACGTCCGCACACAACCGGCTTGCCCGGGTTTCCGGCCATGCTGGCATCATGCACGGTTATTAAAACCCGGTTCTTAAAACTTGTGTTTCTCGAAATAGATATCAATTGCCCGCATGACGGCCTCGGCAATCTTTTTGCGATGTGCGGGACTTTGCAGCAGCTTGGCGTCTGTTGCGTTTGACAAATATCCCATTTCAAACAGCGCAGACGGGATATCAGGTGCCTTGAGAACCGCAAAACCGGCGAAGCGATGGGTGCGGCGCTGCAGCTCGATGCTTTGGGCAAGCTGGGTAACCATGTTCGCAGCAAGCGTTGCCGACAGGTTCATGGTTTCTCGCTGCGCCAGATCAATCAGGATGCTTTGCACCAATGTGTTTTCATCAGACAAATCAATCCCGGCAATAACGTCGGCCTTGTTTTCCTTTGATGCCAGTGCGGCGGCCTCTTTGTCCGATGCGTTTTCCGACAGGGTATAGACCGACGCACCGCGATGCTTGGGGTTGCCAATCGAGTCCGCATGCAGGGAAATGAACAGGTCTGCGTTGTTCTTGCGTGCGATGTCCACGCGTTGACGCAGTTTAAGGAACACGTCCTTGTCGCGCGTCAACAGCACGCGATAGCGCCCCGATGCTGTCAATGTTTCAGCAAGCTGGCGGGCTGCAGCAAGGGTCAGGTCCTTTTCATAGACATTGCCGACCCCGATTGCCCCTGGATCAACCCCGCCATGACCGGCATCAATGGCAATCAGTGGCTTTTCATCACCACCACGGCCCGACTGCACGGCGACATCGACACTTTGTTCGGTCGCACTCGTGTCGTTGCGGCTGCGTGCGGAATAGGCTTCCATGCTTTGGCGCGAAGCGGTCAGAAAGGCTTCGCGCTGGGTCGGCTTGAGATCAACCACCAAACGGTTCGGCTTTCCCCCGCCAGGAGGCAGCGCAAAAATCTTGGAAACCAGTGATGGCTGTGCGACGTCCAGAACCACGCGGAACGTGCCGGGTTTAAACAGCCCGTAACGCAGACCGGATATCAATCCACCGCCCGAGGTTACCTTGCCCGGTGGCGCATTCCAGTCGATTTCGGGCATATCGATGATGATGCGATACGGATCGGGCAGCAGGAAGTAGGTAAAGTCGACCTCCTGATCAAGATCGATCACAAACCGGGTGTAATCTGGATAAACGCCCAAGCGCGCGCCGAGCACCTTGGCTGGTTCGGCCGATGCTGTGGAGGCGATCATCTGGGATGTAAACAGCAACGCAAACAGCACCATCATCGTTCGGGCGATCTTGGTAAAGATCGACCGCGACCGGACGGTTTTCGTCATGAAACGTGAATTTGCGTGCTTTGAAGTCATTTGTGGTTTCAGCGCCTGTTAACCTGCAAGAGCATCTGTTAACAGCTTATAGCAACGCGTTGGTTAACGGGCAATTGACCAACACCAGAACTTGTCAGGCATACCTTTCAACTTTCCGCGATGACTGGGGTGAATGGCAACACTGTAAAAACAGTGTCTTTTCATATATTTGCCGGAAACAAATCGCCAAAAAGAAAATCTCGCGGATTTCTGTGTTTTTTTACGCGTTACAGTCAGAAAGTCGTCACATCGCGCAACAAAACTGTTTGTAGCACACGCATAAAAGAGATATGTTGCTCGCGAGATTCCTAATAGCTTTGTGGTAAGCAACCAAAATGCCACCAGGCTGAGGACGCGACGAGTGCAGTTCTTACGGTCGGTGTCTCGGTGACGCGGCAATTCCCGCTCCCGATAGAGCCCTCCTCAAAAAGGCTGTCTTGGCGCGCTCGAAAAGACACGCAATCTAATTCTTTTGTTTCAACACCAAAACCAGGTCCAACCGGAAGAGCAGCCGACACGCGATGACCCAGATACATACAGGACATATCGCGACCTTTATGGGCGGCGCCTCCGGATACGCCGGTTTGTTTGCATATCAGCGCAATTGCGCCCATAGCATTGAACTGGCGGGGCCCACAGGAACAGGTTCCGAATGGTCAAACGCATGCTTATCGATGCAACGCACGCGGAAGAAAGCCGCGTCGTTGTTATTCATGGAAATCGCCTAGAAGAATACGACGTCGAAACTTCGACGAAAAAACAAATCAAGGGTAATATCTATCTTGCGAAAGTCACGCGGGTAGAACCGTCGCTTCAGGCGGCCTTCGTTGACTATGGCGGGAACCGTCATGGTTTCCTTGCGTTTAGCGAAATCCACTCCGACTATTATCAAATTCCGGTTGCCGACCGCGAAGCGATTGCGCAGGGCCATGCCCAAAGCAACGCACAGGTCAAGGACGCCGAAATCGTCGAAGACAATATCGGCGATGGCGACGACAGCCAGAAAAAAGAAAAGAAACCGTCCCGTTCACGTTCACGCCGCAAACCGCGCACCAAGGACAAGGACGAGGCATCTGACACGCCAAATGCAGAATCCCCGGAAGCAGAAGCATCCACCGATGCCCCTGCCCAGTCCGAGGCTGCGACAGATAACACCGGCTCTGGCGACGAAGAAGACGCCAAGCCGCGTCGCCGTCGCCCACGCAACCGTCGCAAGAAAAGCGATGAGGTCGAAGCATCGGGTTCCGACGCAGAAGAAAATTCGTCAACGGATGGCAACAACGACAGCGGATCGGACGGTGATGACACCCCGACCGGTGGCAATGCCGCAATGTCGGCTGAAGTCGCCGAACTTGATGTTGATATCGATGCTGACAGCTCGGACGAGGACACCGGCAACGAGGTAACATCACTCGACGCAGAATCCGACGTTGAAGAAGACATTGAAGACCTTGGCGGTGATGACAGCGACGAGTTCGTCGAATCGCACAGCCGTCAGCTTCAGAAACGCTATAAAATTCAGGAAGTTATCAAACGCCGCCAGATCATTCTGGTTCAGGTCGTCAAGGAAGAGCGCGGCAACAAGGGTGCTGCACTTTCGACCTTCCTGTCCCTGGCCGGTCGTTATTGCGTGCTTATGCCAAACACCCCGCGTGGTGGCGGCATTTCGCGCAAGATCACCAATGCCAAGGACCGCAAGCGTCTGAAATCCATTCTTGCAGAGCTTGAGATTCCCGATGGCATGGCCGTCATTGTCCGGACCGCCGGTTCCGAGCGGACCAAGGCAGAAATCAAGCGCGACTTCGATTATCTGATGCGCCTGTGGGATCGTATTCGCGAAACCACCCTTCAGAGCCAGGCACCTTGCCTGATTTACGAAGAAGCCGATCTGATCAAGCGTTCCATCCGTGACCTGTATGCACGTGATGTTGATGAAGTTCTGGTCGAAGGTGACGAAGGTTACCGGGTTGCCAAAGACTTCATGAAGATGCTGATGCCGTCGCATGCCAAGCGCGTGCAGCCCTACAAGGATCAGGGTGTGCCGCTGTTCCACCGTTTCCAGGTGGAAAGCCAGCTTGATGCGATGCTCAATCCGGTCGTACAGCTTAAATCCGGTGGTTATCTTGTCATCAACCCGACCGAAGCACTGGTCGCGGTTGACGTGAACTCCGGCCGTTCGACCCGCGAACGCAACATCGAAGAAACCGCTTACAAGACCAACCTTGAAGCCGCCGAGGAACTGGCACGTCAGCTGCGCCTGCGTGACCTTGCCGGTCTGATCGTTGTCGACTTCATCGACATGGAAGACCACCGCAATCAGGCATCGGTCGAGCGCAAGCTTAAAGAAGCGATGCGCAACGATCGCGCCCGTCTGCAGATCGGCCGCATCAGCCCGTTTGGGCTGCTTGAAATGTCGCGCCAGCGCCTGCGCCCGTCGCTGGTCGAAAGCGCGTTTGAGGTTTGCACCCACTGCCGTGGTGTCGGTCTTGTTCGTTCGATTGAAAGTGCGGCCCTTCATCTGCTGCGCGTGATCGAGGAAGAAGGTATGCGTCGCCGTTCCGGCGCGCTGACCGTCCATGTCGCAAGTGAAGTTGCGCTTTATATCCTCAACCGCAAACGTGATTCGCTTGGCGAAATCGAAAGCCGCTATGGCTTCAGCGTCATGATCTTTGGCGATGACAGCCTGATTTCGCCAGACCACCGCATTGAACGTACCCGTGCGAAAAAAGGTGACGAAGCCGACGAAGCTGCGCCGGTTCTTAATACCGACAGCGTGTCACTGACCGCGATTGAAAATCCGGTTGATACCGATGACGAAGACGAAACCGAACACAACGAAGATGACGATCAGGGCGGCAAGCGCCGTCGTCGTCGCCGTCGTCGCCGTGGCCGCAATGATGACCGCGATGATCGTAACAACGATCAGCAGCAGGACGCATCGGGTGACAGCGATGATTCTTCGGACAACACGGATCGCAACAACAAAACCGACAATGACGACGATGATGACGACAGCAACCGCAAACGCCGCCGTCGCGGCAAGCGTGGTGGTCGCCGCCGTTCGCGCCGTCAGGACTTTGATGGCAACCGCACCCGTTCGCCCGCTGATGATCCGGCCCTGACGGCAGCACGCCGCAATCGTGATCACGAAGCACCAGACGGCACGGTAGAAGACACCGTGATCGACGCCGAAACCGAAGGTCAGGATGCTGACAGCTTCGAGCAGGAAGGCGTTCGTACCGGTCGGACTCGCAGCACCACGGCCCCGGCGCCTGCCCGCCCACGTCGTGATCGCAATGACAATCGTCGCAATCGCCGCGACCGTAACAACCGCCCGAACAATCAAGACGGCGACAAGGACGGTAGCAACGAGCGCGATGTGAAGAACATTCCGATCCAGAGCGGCCCTGCCCCGGAAGCACAGCCGGAAACCCCGGTTGAAGCAAAACCGCAAGCAGCAAGCTCGTCGGCCTCAGCCCCGGCTGAAGTCAGCGCACAGGCACCGAAAGAAGAAGCCCCAAAGGCAGAAACGCCAGCGGAAAAACCTTCTGAGAAGCCGGTCGAGACAAAAGCTGATGAACCCAAGAAGGCCGAACCGGCACCGGAAGCAACCCCAGCTGCCGAACCGGCAAAGGACGAAAAACCGAAGCCGAAGAAACGCGGCTGGTGGAGCCTTGGTCGCTAAGACTGGCCAACAGAACACACAAAAAAGGGCTGCCCATCGGGCAGCCCTTTTTCTTTGGTCGTCTTGTGAAAGGTCAGCGCTTCCAGTCCTGAAGTGCTTTGACCGCACCAATCATGGTTTCTTCGCTATGCGCGAACGAGAACCGCACATAACCCTTGCCGCGCATACGATCAAAGTCCGTCCCCGGTGTTGTGGCAACCCCGGTTTCGTCGAGCATCTGTTTGCAGAAAGCTTCGCTGTCATTGGTCAGTTCGCGGACATCGGCATAAAGATAAAATGCGCCATCTGCCGGGGCAAATTTCGTAAATCCTGCCTTGGGCAACCCATCCAGCAGGATTTCACGATTGCGCGCATAGGCCGCGATATTGGCCTGCAGTTCGTCTTCGCAATCAAACGCGGCCACCGCCGCCAGCTGCGACAATGCGGGGGCCGAGATAAACAGGTTTTGCTGCAGACATTCGACCGCACGCATCAGATCGGGCGGCACAATCGCCCAGCCCAGACGCCAGCCGGTCATGGAAAAGTATTTCGAGAAGCTGTTGATGATGATCGCTTCATCGCCGAATTCAAGCGCGGTGCATTCAGCAACATCGCCAAATGAAATGCCCTGATAGATCTCGTCACTGATCAGGCGAATGCCGTTTTGACGGCAATAGGTTGCCAGTTCACGATAGGTTTCCACATCAATCATGCTGCCCGCCGGATTGGACGGGCTGGCAACGATCAGGCCATCAACCGGTTCATCCAGGTCACGCAACATCTGAACGGTTGGCTGATAATGGGTTTCCGGCCCGGCCGGCAGATTGATCGTATCAATACCCAGCGCACTCAGAATGTTGTGATACGCCGGATAGCCGGGGGCTGCCATCGCAACACGGTCGCCCGCATCGAAGGCAGCCAAAAACGCCAGCACAAAGATCGACGACGATCCGCTGGCGACACAAACCCGCGCCGGATCGACCGAAACGTCAAACTTGGTTTTGTAATGTCCGGCAATGGCTTCGCGGAGCGGATCAATACCCATGGCGTTGGTATAGCCGATCAGATCGGATTCGAGCGCCTTGGCAGCAGCTTCGCGCACCTTGCGCGGTGCCGGGGTTCCGGGCTGGCCGACTTCAAGGTGGTAAACAGCCTTGCCTTCCTTTTCGCGTGCATTGGCCGCGCGCATGACGTCCATAACGATAAAGGGCGAAATCGCACCGCGAAGGGATTGTTTCAATGCCATTTGTGGGGTCCTGACATGTGTTTAAGAACAACAGGGCAGGATGATCCCTGCCCTGTTGGGTGGTCTTTGACTATCGGGTTCCGGCCATGCCGCCGCCGACCGGGTCGGCCAGGAACTGGCAGCTTTCCGGATGGGGTGGTGTGCCTTCAAGGCATTTGATGGCATTAACCGAAGACGGGCCATCGGAATTCATCGCAATCCCCGATGCTGCACCGTTGCCAATCAGGTCTTCGGCCATGGTGGCAATCTGCTTGGTCGCCCCTGCCGGAGTACCCGTGCCAGCAATGCCGTAATAGTATTCCCAGACAAATGGGTTCACCATCAATGCCGGTCCCATCAGCGGGGTCGAAATCATGTTTGCGTCACCGGCAGCAAGGTTAAGGCCAAACGCATCCGCCCCCAGCCCGGCACCAAAGGGCGTGTTCATGGTCGTCATACACGCAACCGCATTGGCCGCACGGTCAATGACAACAAAGCCACTGCGACCGGCATTGGCCTGCGCGGCCTCTGTGCCCGATGCGATATCGGCCAGATAACGGTTCAGGATATCGGCCAGTTCGCTGCCACCGGTGATCACATTTGCGCCAGAGTTCGCGCGTGGCGGATAAGCCAGATAAAGCGTTTCGTTGCCAACCTTGACCTCGGTCGCGGTTTTCCACTGCGGACGATAGCTGCGCATGTCGTCGGCAGTCAGCGTCCCGCCAGCTGCTTGCACTGCATTGGCGATATCAGCACCCAGCGCACCATTATAAAATTCCCCCGGCCCTTTGACGCGCAAAGAGGTCAGAAGCGCAGCAAGGTTGACCGGGCGAATGCGATCACCCACTTCAAGCATCTTGCCATCGGGCATAAAGGTTGCGCGCAGTGCGGGGCTTGCTTCGATGCGTGCCCGGTTGGCTTCGATATCCTTGACCAGCGAGCGCGAGACCGGCACACCAAGGCGGGCATATTGTTCTGCCGCACTGATCAGGGATCCCCACTGCAAACGGCCATAGCGTGCGCTTAGCGCATACAGGCCGCGCGGGACCGCTGGAATGGTTGTTGGCGTCTGGTCAGAGCTAGTGCGTGTCCCCGGACGCGGCCAGAAATCAAGAACTTCGACTTTTTGCGTCGCACGATCATGCACAACGCAAACACCGCCACCGCCGATTCCGGCAACCGAGGGCTTGGTCACAGTCATCGTCGCGTAAAGCGCAACAGCAGCATCGGCCGCCGTTCCACCGGCAGACAAAACATCACGCGCATTGCGAACTGCCCGTGGTTCATCGGCAACAACGCCGCCGAAATAGCCAGAGACTGCCCCTATTTGACCAATATTTTCTGTTTCACTAGCACTACATGCGGCAAGACCGGCAGTCATTGCGATTGCGACCGCGATCCGCCATGATGGCTTGCGCGTCGGCACGGCACCGACTTCAGTCGAACGAAAATATGGAACGCACATTTTGCTCAGACGCATTATTACTCTCACTGCCATTTTCCTTGTTGCCCTGCCTAGCACGGTTTTCGCACAGGGTCGTTCTTTTATCCGCGATACAGAGATCGAAGAAACCCTCCGGATGTATGCCACGCCCATTTTCAGGGCAGCTGGCCTCGATCCGAATGGCGTGTCCATTTATATCGTTTCCGACAACAGCTTGAACGCATTTGTTGCCGGGGGCCAAAAGCTTTTTATCAATACTGGGCTGTTGTTAAAAGCAGAGACTCCCGAACAGGTTATCGGCGTTATCGCCCACGAGACGGGTCACATATCCGGTGGCCATCTTTCGCGCGTCCATGACCAGCTGCGCAATGCGTCGGCAATTTCGATCCTGTCGACAATCGCTGGTGTTGCAGCCGGTGTTGCGGCAGGTCGTTCCGACGTTGGAACGGCCGCAATTCTTGGCGGTCAGAATGTGGCAACCCGTAACTTTCTTGCCTATTCACGAACGCAGGAAAGCAGTGCAGACCAAGCTGGCGTGAAATACTTGACCGAAGCCGGTATTTCATCGCGCGGCATGCTTGAATTCATGCAGACCCTTGAAGGTCAGGAATTGCTCAGCACATCCAGCCAGGACCCTTATCTGCGAAGCCACCCGCTTACGATTGAGCGTATTGATTTCCTTGAAAACTATGTATCGAACTCTTCGCTCAAGGAAGCCAAGGTCAGCCCGGAACTTTATGAACGCCATGCCCGCATGCGCGCCAAGCTGTTTGCCTTTACCAGCCACATTCAAAATACCATGCGCACCTATCCCGAAAGTGACAACAGCATTTCTGCGCGCTATGCCCGCGCGATTGCCTATTACCGGGATTCGCAACTTGATCCGGCACTGGAACTGATTGACGGCCTGATTGCCGAGGAACCGTCCAATGCCTATTTTGAAGAGCTGAAAGGCCAGATTCTTCTGGAATTCGGCCGCGCCCGCGAGGCCATTCCCCCACTGCAAAAATCAGTAGAACTATCGAACGGCGCACCGTTGATCCGGCTGCTGCTGGCCCATGCGATGATTGAAACCGGCGATGAGGCATATCTTGCCCCTGCCAAGGAAAACCTGATCGGCGCCTTGTCGCGTGAGCGCGGCAACGCATCTGCTTGGCGGTTCCGGGCAATCGTTGAAAACCGTTTGGGCAATGAAGGCGAAGCATCGCTTTCGCAAGCCGAATACAGCCTTCTGACCGGTGACAGACAAGCAGCAAGTTATCACGCTGTTCAGGCAGACCGGAAACTTGATAAGGGCACCGCTGCCTGGTTACGTGCGCAAGATATTCTGCAGGCCACCAATCCTGAGGGCATCCCGGGCAAGGAAAAAGCCAATTGAGGACGTCTGACACCCTGCCCGCCAGTTGGCGCAACACCCGAACATTTCCCGGTGCGCGACGCCTTGGGCCGTTGATGATGGTGCTGGGGCTGCTGGGATCAGTGGGGCTGGCTGGCTGTACCCTTCCGGGTGCGGGTGTGGATGTCAGTGGCGACCTGAAACTGCTCTATGCCCCGTTTTCGCTAAGCAATCCGCCACGGTACTGGCAGGTGCATCAGCCTCAGGACAGCAACCCGGCACCCCTTGAATGGGAAGACAAGGACGGTCGCATCGCCCTTGCTGCCCGACCGGGACTTGGCGCATTCGAGATCGGGCGTCGGACCAATGTCATTGTTTTGGCCTCCCCGTTCTTGTCATTTGACTGGCAATTCAACAGTGCAGCCCAGGTCGGCGATGTCGAGCTTGTCCTTGGCTTCAGACGTCAGACGCAAGGAAGCTGGACTGAAAGCGACCTTGGATCGGGCAAACCGACGATGGATCAGGAAGTCCGTATTGCAGTTGGACAATATTCCGTGCGCTACGGCGAATGGCACCGCGAGTATTTTGATCTGTCGACATTGTATCGCCGTTATTGGCCAGATACGGCTGCCGATGAAGTTCGCCTTGTCTGGATCGGGCTTGTTTCAGGTCAGGACCATGTCGCAAGCGAGAACAGTGTCACACATCTAACGCATATTTTACTTTCCCGTTAGCGACCAGATCACGTATCAACAACCATCAATTGCAATCCGGGTCAGGACCATAACGTCACCGACTGACCAAAACAAAAGGACGCCCTATGAGTTCCCATTTCACAAAGCGTTTTATTGCAGGCACCGCACTGGGTTTCGGCATGCTTTTTGGTTCCCACGCGGCACTGGCACAAGATGCACTTAGCACCGAACAGAAGACCGAGATCGAAGGTGTTATCGAACAATATCTGCTTGAGAACCCGGATGTTCTTTTGCGCGCCATTCAAAACGTGCAGACATGGCAGGCCAGCGAACAGGCCCGCCAGCAAGCAGAAGCCATCACGCCGGTCTGGGATGCACTGGTTGCGGACAGTTCCGTTCCCTCTGTCGGTCCGATCGACGCCCCGGTAACCGTGATCGAATTCTTTGATTACCATTGTGGTTATTGCAAACGCGTCTTTGACGGTGTGAAGGAAATTGCCGAAAACAGTGATGGCAAGGTCCGCACCATCTTTGTCGAATTCCCGATCCTGAGCGAAGAAAGCGGTCTTGCGGCACGTGCAGCACTGGCTGCTGCCAAGCAGGGCAAATACATGGAAACACACGAAGCTTTCATGACCAGCCGCGGCCTTCTTGACCAGGACCGCATCAATGAACTGGCTGCCAGCGTCGGTGTTGATGTTGATCAGATGCTTGAAGATATGAAAGCCCCGGAAATCACCGGCATGATCGCGCAATACGCGGCCATGGCCCGTGCAGTCGGCATTTCGGGAACACCTGCCTTCCTGATCAATGGCACCATGGTTTCCGGTGCTGACATGGATCGTGTCAACGCGCTGGTCGATGCCGGACTGAAAGAAGCATCCTGATCAGGGATCGCTACTGAAATACAAACTGCCTACTTTTGCAGTTTGGTCGTTTCGAAGTTTTACCAAAAACACCAAGGGCCGTTTCAATATCGAAACGGCCCTTTTGCATTAAGTGTTGCAGCGATCAAGTCGCCTGATAATCCCGGCTAGATAATTCCGGCCAGTGGCGAGGACGGATCGGCATATTTCTTTTTGGGCATGCGTCCGGCAAGGAAGGACTCACGCCCCGCAATGATGGCATGCTTCATTGCGCGCGCCATGCGGATCGGGTCTTTTGCCCCGGCGATGGCCGTATTCATCAAGACACCGTCGCAGCCAAGCTCCATGGCAACCGCCGCATCCGAAGCGGTCCCGACCCCGGCATCAACCAGCACCGGCACATTGGCGTTTTCCTTGATCAACGCAATATTGACCGGATTGAGGATCCCCATGCCCGACCCGATCAGCGAGCCCAGCGGCATGATCGCACAACATCCCATATCTTCGAGCATCTTGGCCTGGATGGGATCGTCGCTGCAGTAAACCATGACATCAAAGCCATCCTTGATCAGGGCTTCGGCAGCTTTGAGCGTTTCGGGCATATTGGGATAAAGTGTGGCCTGATCGCCTAGCACCTCAAGCTTCACCAGATTCCAGCCGCCAGCTTCACGTGCAAGGCGCAGGGTGCGCACCGCATCGTCCGCGGTAAAGCAGCCAGCAGTGTTGGGCAGATAGGTGTATTTCTTCGGATCGACATAATCGACAAGCATCGGCTGATTTGGATCCGTCAGGTTTACGCGGCGGACGGCAACCGTCACGATTTCGGCACCAGATGCTTCAATCGCAATTTTGGTTTCTTCGAAATCCTTGTATTTTCCGGTTCCGACCAGCAAACGCGAAGAGAATTTCTTGCCCGCAACGACAAAGCCGTCATCGTCGGCAGCCGCCAGACCGGTCTCATGTGAACCGCCACCGATGAAGTGGACGATCTCAAACTTGTCACCGTCGGCAAGCGGGGTTTCGCCATAGGCAGTCTTGGGAACGATTTCCAGATTGCGCTCAACCGCGACCTTTGTCTGGGCGATTCCCAGTTCGCCAAGAAGTTCGGCAACGTTTTCGGCATTGTCGATGGTGCGGTCTTCGCCGTTAATCGTCAGACGCATCTTTTCGCTTCATCCCTTTGGTATCAAAATCTTCACAATTGCCGCGCAGTATGCGCAGCACGTCCGCCTTAGGCAAGCTGTCTTGCATGGCTTTTCGCCATTGAGTGTCAGGCCTCCGGTCTTTTCCGGGCATATGCAACCGGAATAAAGCATTGAGGCCACACCGCAATGGCGACTGCAAAGTTGCGTCAGACTTTAGTCATGTTATAAACGCAACTCCAAATGTTGGGCATGCTGGTCGCTGTCGCTTCGCAGTTCAGACGCTGATTTGACAGTCGAAACACGTTGCGGGCAGATATGCGACAGATGGTCCGAAGCAAGAATGGAAGTGAACGAGTTGACTGGTTTTAGACAAAACCGACAAGAAGACTCTGGCATTCTTGGTAATGCTAAGGCATATACGCACACATCGGTTGCGATCCTTGATGCTTTCGCCAAATCGACCACGGCGAAACTCGGGATTCATCTGTCCAACATTCAAAAGCGGAATGCATTCAGACACGACACTTACGTCTCGAAAGCTTTACACGGCATGATCTATGGCTTTGGCTCCCGGAGCAACAATGACGCCCTGGATGCCATGCGCGGATTGATCCACACACCATCATAAAGATATCGAAATGAGCAAGTTCAACATCGACAATGACGCCATTCGCCAGCTCGCAGAGCTGCTGGACGACACCAATCTGACCGAAATTGAAGTTGCCGCAGGTGACAACCGTATTCGCGTCGCCCGTCAGGGCACCATGGTTGCTGCTGCTCCGGCTGCACCCGCTGCTGCGCCGGCACACGCGTCTGCGGCACCGGCTACTGCCGCACCGGCAGATGCGGGTGCCCATCCGGGCGCTGTCAAGTCGCCGATGGTCGGCGTTGTTTACTTCGCACCGGAACCGGGCGCTGCACCGTTCATCTCGGTCGGCTCCAGCGTAAGCGAAGGCCAGACCCTGATGCTGATCGAGGCTATGAAAACCTTCAACCCGATCCGCGCGCCGAAATCGGGCAAGGTCACCCAGATTATCGCGACCGACGGCCACCCGGTCGAATATGACGAGCCGCTGGTCATTATTGAATAAGTCGGGGTATCAACCGCATGTTCGACAAAATCCTGATTGCCAACCGTGGTGAGATCGCGCTGCGTATTCAGCGCGCTTGCCGCGAAATGGGCATCAAAACTGTCGCGGTGCATTCCACTGCTGATGCAGACGCCATGCATGTGCGTCTGGCCGACGAATCGGTTTGCATCGGTCCGGCAGCATCCAAAGACAGCTATCTGAATATTCCGGCCATTCTTTCGGCGGCTGAAATTACTGGCGCCGAGGCCATCCATCCGGGTTATGGCTTCCTTTCGGAAAGTGCTGACTTCGCTTCCATGGTCGAAGAGCACGGCTTTGCCTTCATCGGCCCGACGCCGGAACATATCCGCACCATGGGTGACAAGATCACGGCAAAACAAACTGCCGAGAAGCTTGGTATTCCGTGCGTTCCCGGGTCTGATGGTGAAATCACCACCGTTGACGAAGCCCGCAAATGCGCCAAGGAGATCGGCTATCCGGTCCTGATCAAGGCATCAGGCGGCGGCGGTGGCCGCGGCATGAAAGTGGTCGAGCGCGAAGAGGACCTTCCCGAGGCATTTTCCATGACCCGTAAGGAAGCATTGCAGAACTTTGGCAATGCCGCCGTTTACATGGAAAAGTATCTTGGCAAACCGCGCCACATCGAACTGCAGGTCATTGGTGACATGCATGGTAACGCCGTACACCTGTTTGAACGCGATTGTTCCTTGCAGCGTCGTCACCAGAAGGTGCTTGAAGAAGCCCCGTCTCCGACCCTGACGCCGGAAGAACGCGAACGGATCGGCTCCACCGTGGCCAATGCCATGATCGGTATGGGCTATCGCAATGCCGGCACCATCGAGTTCCTTTATGAAAATGGCGAGTTCTATTTCATCGAAATGAACACCCGCCTTCAGGTGGAACACCCGGTCACTGAAATGATTTCCGGTGTTGACCTTGTGCGCGAACAGATCCGGGTTGCGGCCGGTCTTGAACTGTCATTCAAACAGGAAGACCTTGAAATTCATGGTCACGCCATTGAATGCCGCATCAATGCCGAAGACCCGCAGACCTTTGTTCCGTCACCGGGCAAGATCAAGGAATATCATGCGCCGGGCGGTCTGGGCGTACGTGTTGATAGTGGTATCTATACCGGCTATTCGATCCCGCCCTATTATGACAGCATGATCGCCAAGCTGATTGTCCATGGCCGGGATCGTGAAGAATGCATGATGCGCCTGCGCCGTGCGCTGGCTGAGTATGCGATTGGTGGTATCAAGACCACCATTCCGCTGCATCAAACCCTTCTTGCCAACCCGGACATCCAGAAAGGGGATTACGATATCCACTGGCTGGAGAAGTTCATGGGCATGAATAAAACGCTGTAATCAGTGTTTTGGCAGATTTCAAACGGGAACCTTCGGGTTCCCGTTTTTTTGTCTGATGTGCTCATCAAACTGTTAATCTGACTTCCCTATAGTCCGGGATGGGTTCAGACTGGGCTGTGTGACGACCTTGTCGGATCCGGCCGGGTAACTCATATGTAAACTGACACCAGACACACAGGAACAGAGCAATTATCACTGCGATCATGTCAAACCAGCTGACCCCTGATCTTTTGATCCGAGCCTATTCCGTCGGCCTGTTCCCTATGGCCGAAAGCCACGACGATCCAACGCTTTACTGGATTGATCCGGAATGGCGCGGCATCCTGCCGCTTGACGGGTTTCATGTCCCGCGCAGCCTGCGCAAGGCCGTGCGCAAGGGTACTTATAAAATCCATGTCGACCGCGCCTTCCCGGATGTAATTCGCGCCTGTGCAGAACCCACCGACACCCGCGATGACACATGGATCAACAGCAACATCCTTGATGCCTATTGCGCGCTTCACAAGATGGGCTGCGCCCATTCAATTGAAGCATGGAAGGACGGGGAACTGGTTGGTGGTTTGTATGGCGTTAGTCTGGGCAAGGCATTTTTTGGTGAAAGCATGTTTTCGCGTGCAACCAACGCCTCAAAGGTGGCATTGGTCCATCTGGTTGCGCTGATGCGCCAAGGTGGCTACAGCCTGCTTGATACGCAATTTGTAAATGATCACCTCAAGCAGTTCGGGGTCGAGGAAATCCCGCGCGAACGTTATCGCAACGAACTGGCCAAGGCCCTGACGGGACGCGCAAAACTTCCGTTTGAAGTTGATCCGGAAATCCTTGAAGAAACACTGACGGGCGACCATCGTTCGCTTGGTTCCACGCCCTGAATTCAAAACCCGAAGATACCCCCCACCAGAACGAGTCCACCAATGCAAATCCGCCCTGCTACCCAAGACGACATCCCTGCCGTTCTTGATATCGTCGCCCCGATCCTGCGCGCTGGCGACACCTATGCCATTGATACCGACATGACCGATGATGACGTGATCGCCTACTGGATGGGCAAGGACAAGGTTACGCTGGTGGCGGAAGAAGACGGCGCGGTCGTTGGCACCTATTACATCCGCCAGAACCAGGGCGGCGGTGGATCGCATGTTTGTAATTGCGGCTATATGACCGCACCGGCAGCAAGTGGACGCGGCATTGCACGACGCATGTGTGAAGACTCGCTCCTGCGTGCCAAGGATTTGGGGTATCGCGCGATGCAGTTCAACTTCGTGATCGCCAGCAATACCGCCGCTGTTCACCTGTGGCCTCAACTCGGCTTTGAGATTGTCGGTCGTCTGCCCGGTGCCTTCATGCACCCGACCCTGGGTGAAACCGACGCACTGGTAATGTATCGCAAGCTTTAGACCCGCGGATTTCAGAGAAACAAAAAGGGCGGGAACCTTCTGGCCCCGCCCTTTATCATTTGAAAACCGTGTCTGTTCGGATCAGAACAGGAAGCGGACACGAAGCGTGCCTTCGATCCCGGAGAGTTCCTTGCGAACGCCCTCGCCCGGTTTGATTTCCTCGTCGACCTCGACCACCACATAACCAACGCCACCTTCGGAACGCAGGTACTGGCCGCTGATGTTGATGCCACGACGGGCAAACACATCGTTGATTTTCAGCAGCACACCCGGCACGTTGCGGTGAATGTGCATGAAGCGGGTATGGGTGCGATCCTTGACCGGCAGCGACACTTCCGGGAAGTTCACGGCACCAAGGGTCGAGCCGTTATCGGAATAGGTAATCAGTTTGTCGGCCACCTCGATCCCGATATTTTCCTGTGCTTCCTGGGTAGAACCACCGATATGCGGGGTCAGGATGACGTTGCTCATGCCGCGCAGCGGGCTTTCGAACTGCTCGTCCTTGCCAGCCGGTTCAACCGGGAACACGTCAATCGCAGCACCTGCCAGATGACCGCTCTCAAGCGCAGCAGCCAGATCTTCGATCACGATGACATTGCCGCGTGCGGCATTGATCAAATGCGCGCCTTTTTTCATCTTGGCGATTTCGGTCGCCGTGATCATGTTCTTGGTCTGATCGTTGGCCGGAACGTGCAGGGAAACCACATCGGACTTCTCAAGCAGTTCGTCCATCGAAGAACAGGAATTGGCATTCCCCATGGCCAGTTTGTTGACCACGTCGAAGTAAATCACGTTCATGCCAAGCGATTCCGCAAGCACCGAAAGCTGCGAACCGATATGGCCATAGCCGATAATACCCAAAGTCTTGCCGCGCGCCTCGTATGAGCCATGGGCATTTTTCAGCCAGTCGCCTTCATGGGCGGCAGCGTTACGCTTGGGAATACCACGCAGCAGCATGATGATCTGTCCCAGCACCAGTTCGGCCACCGAACGGGTATTGGAATACGGCGCGTTAAACACCGGAATGCCGCGCATCGCCGCAGCCTGCAGATCCACCTGATTGGTCCCAATGCAGAAACAGCCGATCGAAGTCAGCTTGGATGCAGCATCAATAACGTCTTCGGTCAGTTTGGTGCGGGAACGAATGCCCAAAAAGTGCGCTTCGGAGACAACGGACTTCAGTTCGTCGGCATCAAGCGCAGCAGGGTAATGGTCGACATTAGAGTAGCCGGCCTCTTTGAACATCTTTACAGCGTTTTCATGGATTCCTTCGAGCAGGACAACCTTGATCTTGTCCTTCTCCAACGAAAGTTTGCTGTTCACGGCGCACCATCCTTTTCTTCGCGAGGGCGACACGGGAAAATTCCCGAGCCGTTTTATGTCTTCAAACCGTTTCCAAACGGTCTGTGGCACAATGAAATAGGACCTAGAGGCGCTTCCGTCAAAGGCTTTCCCTTGCGTAAATGTGCATTGCGCCTATCTTCTGAACGCATATACCAGCTATTGCGTATAAGATTCAGGCCCCTTTGATGGGTCGATGACATCCATTTGAACCCGCTTCGGGAAGCATGTTTTGCCTGTCGAAATCAGAACCGTCACCGATATTCATCAAATCGGACAAACAAACTGGGACAAGTGCGCCGGGGCCGACAGCCCTTTTGTCAGCTTTGCGTTCTTGTCGGCAATGGAAGACAGCGGCTCTACCACAGCCGAAACCGGCTGGCAGCCCTTCCATTTGGTCGCAGAGGACGACACAGGTGCGGTAATCGGCATTGTGCCGCTTTACGTGAAGGCCCATTCGTATGGCGAATATGTTTTCGACTGGGCGTGGGCAGAAGCTTATGAACGGGCCGGCGGGCGATACTATCCGAAGCTGCAATCAGCTGTGCCATTCTCTCCCGTGCCTGGTCCACGGCTGCTTGTTGCCAACGACCAGCCCGATCCCGGTGCTGTACGCAATGCCTTGATCAACGGCCTGACGATTTTGCCGGAAAAGCTGGGCATGGCGACCTTGCATGTCACATTTTGTAGCGAAGATGAAAGCAAGCAACTGGCGCAAGCAGGTTTTCTGGGGCGCATCGGCATGCAGTATCACTGGCGCAACCGCGATTATCAGAATTTCGATGATTTTCTGGGTGCGCTTAATTCGCGAAAACGCAAGAACCTGCGCAAGGAACGCAAACAGGTTCTTGAGGCCGGGTACAGCTTTAAGGCGCTGCGTGGTGATGACCTGAAAGCCCATCATTGGGACCGGTTTTATCACTTTTATCACGACACAACTGACCGCAAATGGGGTCAGGCTTACCTCACCCGTGATTTCTTTGACCTGCTTCATGAACGCATGCGCGATCGCACTGTGCTGGTCTGTGCGTTCAATGACGGTGAAATGGTTGCCGGGGCCCTGAACATGATCGGTTCGGAGACGCTTTACGGGCGCAACTGGGGGACAGTGGACCGTACCCCGCTTTTGCATTTCGAAACCTGTTACTATCAAGCAATCGATATCGCAATTGAACACGGCCTGAAAACGGTAGAAGCCGGCGCGCAGGGCGAACATAAAATTCAGCGCGGCTACGAACCGGTGATCACCCATTCAGCCCACCTGATTGCGGATCCAGGATTGAAGCGGGCTGTTGCACAGTTTTTGACCCAGGAACAGAGTCTTATCACCCGGGATCGCAAGTACATCCTGTCCGAACACAGCCCCTACCGGCAAGACGACCCGGCGCCGAAGACCTGAGTCAAACAGCCCGCATAAAAAAAAGCGCGGGGAAATCCCCGCGCCCTCTTCAATGACATATGCAGAATGTCAAACGGCCCTGACGTCATCAAGGAAGCCATTGACGTGACTGCGCAATTCGTCGTTAGCGGCCGCCAATCGACCAACACTGTCAAGCTGGCCGTTGGATAGATCACCACTTTCTGTGGTGGCCGTTGCAACACTTTTGACAGCATTCGAGATCGCAACGTTACCGTTCGCCGCACCTTCGACGCTGCGTGATATTTCTTCGGTCGCAGCGCCCTGCTCTTCCACCGCACTGGCGACGACAGCCATCAGTTCGTCAATTTTATTGATGGTGTCGGCGAAACCACGGACAGCCTCGGAAGCAGCACCGGTTTCACTTTGCATCTCGGCAATTTTCGCCGTGATCTGTTCGGTTGCTTTCACGGTTTGCGAAGCCAGGTTTTTAACTTCACCGGCCACAACGGCAAAGCCTTTGCCCGCTTCACCGGCACGGGCCGATTCAATGGTCGCATTCAAAGCCAAGAGATTGGTTTGATCAGCAATATCACTGATCAGGTTGACAACCTCGCCAACGCTGTGTGCTGCGTCATTGAGTTTGTCGACACGCTCGTTTGTGCGTTCGGTCTCGCCAACGGCAATCTGGGTAATCTCGGTGACACGTGCAATCTGTGACGAGATTTCCGAAATCGAAGCTGACAACTGTGCGGTTGCAGACGCCACGGTTTCGATATTCGATGAGGACTCCTGAGCCTGTTCGGCAACGTCCTGAGCATCCTGGTTGGCGCGTTGAGCATGTGAGGTCAGCGTTTCAGATGCCGAACGGACATCATCAAGTGCTGCATTCACTGCCTGCAGAACATCCTGAATCTTTTCATCAAAGCCCTTGGTGAGGGTTCCCATTTTCTTACTGCGTTCAACCTGACGCTGGGCTTCGATTTTTTCCTGCTCAGCCATACGCGCACGTTCACGGGCATTCTCGCGGAACACTTCAAGCGACTTGGCCATCGCGCCCACTTCATCGGTACGCTTCATATCAAGCGTTTCGATATCAAGGTTGCCAGACGCAAGGCTGCTCATGGCTTCGGTCATTTTGCGGATCGGCGTTGCAATCATGCGTGAAAGCGTTCCGCCAAACAGCACGGCCATGGCGATCAGAAGGATCACCCCGACACCCAGTGTAATCTGGAAGATGCGCATTGCCTGTGCGACTTCGGCCTCAACATCAAGGACCAGCTGATCAATGCTTTTCGCAAGTTCACCAGCGATGATCGTGATCTTGTCGGCCACTTCACGCGGTTCACCGGATGCCTCGATCGCGCGGGCATGGTTAACCGTCAGATAATGCCGCATCAATTCTGACTGCTCGGCAGCGATTTCTTCCCAACGGTCAATTGCGGCGTCCATGTCTTCGATCAGGGCCGCAACTTCCGGGTTGATGACTTCGTAGGCCTTCAGAACATCCGTCTGACTGTCGATTTCCTCAAGGGAGGATTCGTAGCCAGCAAGACCGGCACGATCACCTGTCGTCAGAAAATAGATAAGTTCCTGACGCGCAACCAAATAAGCGCGATCAAGGTCGCGGTAATCGCGTTCAAATTCGGAAAGGTAGTCGCGCTGCTCATTCGCGCTGTTGACTTTCATGGTCGCAAATACACCCGCGCCAGCGACCATCAGGATCACAGCGATCATAACAGTGAAGCATGTGACCAATTTGGCGGGGATAGAGAGGTTCTTGAAAAATCTCATCGTATTTCTCCCTACAGACCGCGGCGACGCGCGAGCTCGTTCAGATTGACCTCAACGGTCACAGCACCAATGGGCTGGCGGTCAGAATTGCTCATCGTCATGTTCAACTGCGTGCGCCATGAGTCAGAGCCCTCGTTATATTCCGCCTCGTCGATAAAGACGGCATCGGGACCATTCGGGAATGTGTTCTGGAACTTTGCCTCGTCCCCCTGCCAGAAGTCAGAGGTAATAGAACTTTGACCAACATTCAGGCCGACGGAATCCATAACGAAGATTTCGGCAAACAACCCGCCGGAGCGGGCTTGTATTTGGGTCAAATAGCTGGAAAGCGGATTGGTCAGGATCGCCGCAACCAGAGGCTGGTCTTCAGCCTCGCGTTCGGCACGCCACTGTTGGTCTGCGGCATCAATCTGGTCTTGTGTCATATCCTTGCGCAGCTTGTTTTGCGACGTAATCGAAAGTGACACAACCGGATTAGCCAACCATTCGCGAATGTCCTGGATCAATTCATCCGTAATGAGCGCATTGGGGTCCCCCGGCAACTCTGCCTTGGCAAAAGCGGCATGCGGCAGCGCGAACATTGTCGCTGCAAGCATCCCGGCCAAAGCCACACCACTCTTGGATATCATTCGTTTCACTCCCCAGTCTATGCCATCGGCAACAGCAAACTACCTGTTAGTATAGTAAGTTATACTAAGGGTGCACTCCAAATACAACCTTTTTTAGAAACCAAGATAAAACGGAGCCGCAAGAGATGAGCTTCCACATTTTCCATATGTGAATTGTGCGCGCAGAAACAACATTTCGGCGTGGATTTGCCGGGAAGTGGATGTCGGGAATTCAGGCAAGAAAAAAGCGGCGGTATAACACCGCCGCTGAGTTTGGTTGGGACACGAGCAAACTGCAGAAGATTACGTTGTTCCAGGCGCGAAACGCGCCCCTGCAAAGAACAACTGTCCACGAACAACTAAGCAGGAAGCGTGCCAACTTTATAAAACCCCGAAAAACCGAGACTTTTTTAAGAAATTCACGCCCACCTACAAACAGTGGCAGCAGGATAGCGCACAATCTTTGCATTTCAAAATGCAAAGATTGCAAAATGCGAAAACCATTCTTTGCATTTTGCGAAAACCTGCTAGTACTTTAGAAAATGGCGTTATTTCAATTCGTGAGAAAGCACACTTACCTTGTGCGTTTCTTCTTTTTTCGCCCGCTGAAGTTGAGAAGAGCTGGCGCTTTTTCGATAATCTCTTCGAGAATCGATTTTGCTGTATCCAGGTCTTCCTTGGCAGAGGCGTCCAGTTGACTGATATATCGTGGATCAGAAATCATACGCTCTGCTTCGTAAAGTGTACGCAATTCGCTTTGGAACATCTCGCGCGCACCAAGAGGCAGGTTTTCCTTGGCACTCATGATAAAGAAGAACTTCAAGCTGGTTTTAATCACAATCCGAAGCATCAGAACCTGCAGTTTGTGGAACTGCTCTTCGAGTTCTTCTTTCTTTGGGTGGCTTTCAAGCTTGTTGAGCCGCTCCATGATTACCAGAGAAAGCGCCTTGAAATTATCAACCTCCTCACGAAACGGGCGATAACCGGTAACATCCGACTTACCGGCATGCTTTTCCAATTCATCAGCCAAAGCGATCAGTTTGCGCGCACGCAATTCAAGCCGGGAGAGAAACTCCTCGACTTCGTTTCTGTATTTTCGTTGTGCAGCTTGGCTCATAATATTCTGGCATTCTTTAAATGAAGGTGCCCGGGAAAGATCTTCCCGGGCACCAATCTATACTGCCAATCATTAACAACAACCTGAGAACCGGGAAAGGTAAGCCTTAACCTGCCATCTCCGGATCTTTTTTCTGTTGTTTCTCGCCGTTCTCGTCTTCTGGATAACGGAAGATAACAGCATCGTCTTCGATATCGACCAGAACAGCACCGCCCTTGGACAGCTTGCCAAACAGCAACTCTTCTGCGAGCGGCTTTTTGACGTGCTCCTGGATAACCCGCCCCAAAGGACGCGCCCCGAAGGCAGCATCGTAGCCGCGTTCAGCCATCCAGCTGCGCGCTGCTTCGGTCAGCTCGATCGAAACGTTGCGATCCGCCAACTGAGCTTCAAGCTGCAAGATGAATTTGTCGACAACCATCTTGACGACTTCCGGCTTCAGGTTGGCAAACGGAATGACTGCATCCAGACGGTTGCGGAACTCCGGCGAGAAGGTGCGCTTGATGGCCTCTTCATCTTCGCCAGTGCGCATTTCACGTTTGAAACCAACTGGCGGCTTGGCCATATCCGATGCCCCGGCATTGGTCGTCATGACCAGCACGACATTGCGGAAATCGACCGTCTTGCCGTTGTTATCGGTCAGTTTGCCGTGATCCATGACCTGAAGAAGAATATTGAACAGGTCCGGATGGGCCTTTTCAATTTCATCAAGCAGCACAACCGCATGCGGATGCTGGTCGACAGCATCGGTCAGCAGCCCACCCTGATCAAAGCCAACATATCCGGGAGGCGCACCGATCAGGCGTGAAACGCTGTGGCGCTCCATATACTCGGACATATCAAAGCGGATGAACTCGATGCCCATGACAGTTGCCAGCTGTTTTGTCACCTCGGTCTTACCAACACCGGTCGGACCAGAGAACAGATAGCTGCCAATTGGCTTTTCAGGTTCACGCAAACCTGCGCGGGCAAGTTTGATCGCACTTGAAAGTGCCTCGATCGCGCCATCCTGGCCAAACACGACCGTCTTGAGGTCACGCTCAAGATTGGCCAATGCTTTGCGGTCGTCGGTCGAAACCGATTTTGGCGGGATGCGGGCAATCTTGGCGACGATTTCCTCGACATCGCGTTTGCCGACTGTGCGCTTGCGCTTGCTTGGCGCAACCAGCATGCGCGATGCACCGACTTCATCAATCACATCAATCGCACTATCAGGCCGCTTGCGGTCACTGATGTAACGCGACGCCAACTCAACAGCAGAGCGCAGTGCTTCGTTGGTGTATTTGACCTGATGGTGCTCCTCATAATAGGGCTTGAGCCCCTTGAGGATTTTGACGGTGTCTGCTTCGGATGGTTCCTCGACATCGATTTTCTGGAAACGGCGGACAAGGGCGCGGTCCTTTTCAAAATGACCACGGAATTCCTTGTAAGTCGTCGAACCGATGCAACGAAGTGATCCGCTCGCCAAAGCGGGCTTGAGCAGGTTTGAAGCATCCATAGCCCCACCCGACGTGGCGCCTGCGCCAATCACGGTGTGGATCTCGTCAATGAACAGAACAGCACCTTCGTACTCTTCGAGCTCCTTGACCACGGCCTTCAGGCGTTCCTCGAAATCCCCGCGATAGCGCGTACCTGCCAGAAGTGCCCCCATGTCGAGCGCAAAGATCGTGGCGTTTTCAAGAACCTCTGGCACATCACCATCATTGATACGACGCGCCAAACCTTCGGCAATGGCGGTTTTGCCAACACCCGGGTCACCGACATAAAGCGGGTTGTTCTTGGTGCGGCGGCACAGCACCTGAATGGTGCGGTCAATTTCACTTTGACGGCCAATCAGCGGGTCAATCTTGCCGCTCTGTGCCTTGACATTGAGGTTCACACAATAAGCCTTGAGTGCTTCACCCTCTGCCGGGCCGCTTTCCTCGCCTTCGGTCGACATACCCGCTACGGGCTCTTCGTCGGCACCGCGCGGAATGCGACGCTCATTAAGTTCAGATGCCTTTGCAATTCCATGGGAAATGTAATTCACCGCATCCAGACGCGTCATATCCTGCAGCTGCAGATAGTAAACAGCATGCGACTCCCGCTCAGAGAACAGGGCAACCAGAACATTTGCGCCTGTTACCTCTTCCCGTCCTGATGATTGCACGTGGATGGCTGCGCGCTGGATAACGCGCTGGAAACCGGCGGTCGGCTTCGGATCTACCAACCGCGCGCTGATAAGGCCCGAAAGCTCGCTATCGGCGAATTCCAGCAGATCAGACCGCAGCCGATCAATATCAACCCGACAGGCCTTGAGCACAGCCAAGGCATCCTGATCCTCTGTCAGAGACAGCAGAAGATGTTCAAGAGTGGCATATTCATGCCTGCGCTCCGACGCATATGCGAGCGCACGGTGCAGGCTTTCCTCAAGATTGCGCGATAGCATATGTCACTCCTTCTCTAAGGTACACTGCAGCGGATGCTGATTCTGGCGGGCCAGGTCCATGACCTGATTAACTTTGGTTTCTGCGATTTCGTAGGTAAAGACACCACATACCCCAACACCCTTGCGGTGAACCTGAAGCATGATTTCGGTGGCTTCTTCACGTCCCTTTTCAAAAAACCGTTCCAGTACGTGAACGACGAACTCCATGGGTGTGTAGTCGTCATTCAGCAACAGCACCTTGTACATGGACGGCTTTTTCGTCTTGGGCCGTGTCTTTGTTACGATCCCCGTGTTCGGCAGATCAGTGCCGTCATTATCCTGTTCAGTCATCGTCTACTTACCGGAACCCTTATTTCCTGCATGAACTCCATGATAGGTCATTGCCAAACTCTTTCAAAGTCCGCTAGGCGGTGATCACTACGAATTTATTGTGCATCCGTGTTTCGGTTGTTGTCCATCTTCGATTCATTTAGGCCGCGAATAACGCACTGCAAGATCAGCCAACAAACTTCCTTGTGATTTCGCCCCGGTCGCACAAAATTTGTGACAAGGTCGGAAAAGGAAACGAAAAAGCGGACATGACTGAATGCCATGCCCGCCCGGTATTCCAAACGCTATGGGTGTTTCATATCACCCGCTGCATCATTTTGTGGTGACATTTGTCGCCTTGCTGATCGCATTCAATCCGTCGGAAATAGCACTGAACATCAGTTCCTGCATTTTTTCGCCTTCGGCCATACTGTTGGCATAGCAACGATTGATGATCCGGGTATGCAGCTCCTGCAGGTCAGCAAGACTCTCGACCTTGGTCAATTCATCAAGATCATCCTGTGATGCCTCGAATTCCTTTTGCATCCAGCTTGAAAGCTCGGTTCCAATGCCACCGGTCTTCTCAAACATTGCCATCGTCGACTGCCAGACTTCCTCGAAGCTTTTCTTCTGGGCATCAAGGAGTTCCTCATACTGCGCGGCAACACGCGATCCCGCGCCAGAGAACACATCTGCCTGGCCAGTCATGGTCTCAAAAATTTTGCCAAAAGCTTCATTGGCAGCGGAGACGCTTTCTTCAAACGCCTCATTCCCGGCAGTTACCATTGCTTCGACCTCCGGGGTTTTCCAAAGCTCAAAATATGGTTCCATGGCCGTTCCATCCATAAACAATGCGCCAAAACCGAATACATCAGATTGCCCGGTCTCTGCTGCTGGTTTTGTCTCGGCCGTTTTCGCAGTAGCAGGTTTCGGCTGGGCCGGCGCAGAAGCGGTTTTTTCTGGCACTGCAGGCTGAGACGCAGCTGTTTTGGCTTCGGGTTTTGCCGGTGCCGGAGTAGCCGTAGCTGTTGGTGCCGCAGCAGATTTCGATGCCGCGCTTGCCGATACGGCAGCAGCCTTTTTCGGGGCAGCCTTTTTAGCAGGCGCCTTTGCGGCTGTGGTCTTTTTCGGGGCGGAAGATGCGGCCGACTTGCTGGTTGCCGCGGTTTTACTTTTCGTGCTCACGGTATTGGCCTTTTCGTTTTTGGTGGAGGTTGAGGGCGCTGTCGATTTGGCCGTTGCTGGCTTTGCAGCGAACGCCGGTCGCGCGGCCCCGGATTTTGCAACAGGAGACTTTTGGGTCGGATTTGCCGGATTGGTCTGGTTGGGTGCCGGTGATGACGCCTGTGTTTTGGAAACCGACTCTGGGTTCGGGGTCGACGTCTGGCCTGTCTGATTGTCTGACTGACCATCATTTTTGGTCTCAGCCTGCGCAACAGGCGCCTCAGTCGATGCCGTTTTAGACGTGCGCGCTTCGTCAGCAACCGTGGAAGGCGCACTGCTTTCTTTACTCACGGTAGGCTCAGTCTTGGTGACCGACTTTTCAGTTTCGGCCGGTGCGGGCTTTGAAAGCTCGGCCTTGACGTCTTCTGCAGACACCTTCTGTGCGGCGGCCTCGATTTCCGAAGACGTCATGACCCTGCGCTTGGCGGGCGTTGATTCCGATACCGAAGGTGTAGGGGCAGATTTGGACGAAGACCTGGAAACCGGTTTCTTTGCCGATTTCCCTGACACTTTCTTCTTGGAAACAGCCATTGACTCGACCTCCTGATCGCCGGGACAAGGCCCGGATCAATGTTGCAATGCAACATAACCCTAGATGGAAATACCCGCCCCCGTCAAGCACAGTTTAGTGACAGTTCTGGTATGATTTCTCCATTTTCGGCGGCAGAAAACATAAGGTTTCCGCGATAGACAAACAAAAAACAATCTGATCAATGCATTAACAAGCAACTTTGTCGCATTGCAGCAAAATTTTCCGTGGGCGACAGCAATCGAGACTGATTGCTGTCGCCTTGTCAAAGGTTGGCGCGTTGGTTAGCGCAGCATGTTTCCGCGAACGGTACGATAGAAATCACGGGAGTCGTCATTCTGCACATAGTGCAACTTGGCGGCCCCTTGCGATCGTGCATTCTCAGCTGCTGGCGGTTCTGGCAACTCCCGCTCGATCGAGGACAGGTTTGCCAGCACCTCGGGGAATTCAAGTGAACGCAGATCGTCGACGCCCGATGCCCATGCGCCGAGTGTCACACCACCAGATGAGCATCCAATCGCAACCCAGTAATAGTCATCAGAATACAGACGGAGACCATCCCGGCTCTGCGTCCCGAAGCCTTCCGCTTGCAATGCGTCGGTAATCGCCAGGTAAGACTCCCGGTCAATGCGATCAACCGCCTCTTCACCACCAAAGGCCCCGAGCGGTGCATTGAGCTCCACATTAATGTTTTTGACTTCGAGCGGTCCAAAGACACGGGATGTCAGATTGAACTCCTCGAAACCTGGATACGGGGTTAGCTCGAATACGCGGACTTCCTTGTAGTATTCGGCATTATAGATGATGCGAATCTGACCTTCCGCATCCCCTGCTGCGCAGGACTGACGCAGGTCATCTGCATTCAGATAAGAGAACCATGAAGCTTTGCGCACCAGTGGATTGCTAACGTCGCTGGTCTGGGTAAAGGTACATCCCGCAAGGCCAGCCACAATGGCCACCATCCCTACTACGCGCATTAACCGGACATGGGATTTACGTGTATCGGTGTGAACAGGAACCCTGCTTTCAGACATTCGATCCTCGATTTTTTTCTGATCTGACGATATAAACAGTAGTTTGGCGCACAAAAATGGCCATCTCAAGGCCTTGCTGATAACTGCCGAAATTTGATCGCCTTAAACATTTGTTTAAGGCTCTGATGCGACATTGAGCTTATTTAGTTCTTGGGGAAACCTGAAAGCCGAGCCCGATATAATGCGTTTAATGACCCTTGCCGGGCCAAATGCAATGGCCAAAGCTCAGTCTGTGGCACGCATACTTTGCGTACGCAGCGTTGTTCCTTTGCTTTTGTGTTTGGCCGTTGCCATCACGTTTACCGTTTTGTCTCCGTCTGCTTCACAGGCGCGGACCTATACGGCAATGATCATCGATGGCGACACCGGTGAAACGCTCCACGAGTACCGGCCAGACCACAAGGTTTATCCAGCGTCTCTGACCAAAATAATGACCCTTTATATGGTGTTTGACGCACTGGAACGCGGGAAGGTTTCGCTTTCGACTCGCATGAAGGTTTCCAAACGCGCCTGGGGGCAGGCCCCGTCCAAGCTTGGGCTTCAGCCCGGTGAAACCATTTCGGTCAAGGACGCAATTCTTGCGCTTGTTACCAAATCCGCCAACGACATCGCAGTGGTCGTTGCCGAACATCTTGGCGGTACGGAAATCAAGTTTGCCCAGATGATGACCTCTGAAGCGCGCCGCCTTGGCATGTCGCGCACGACGTTCCGCAATGCATCAGGCCTGCCAAACCGCGGCCAGATGACCACCGCACGTGATATGATCAAACTGGCTGTGGCGCTGCGTAAAAACTACGGCAGCTACTATCATTATTTTGCCACCCAAAAATTCCGGTTTGGCAATCGGACATATGGTAACCACAACAATCTTCTGGCGTCCTATTACGGTACTGACGGGATCAAGACCGGCTATATCAACGCGTCTGGCTTTAACCTTGTTGCATCTGTTAATCGCAACGGAAAACGCCTGATCGGGGTAGTATTTGGTGGTCGCACGGCGCGCACCCGTGACGCCCAGATGAAGAAGCTTCTTGATCAAGCCTATATCAAGCTGACCAAGAACGGTGAAATTGTTGTCCCGCGCCCGCGCATCAGCCCGGAAGACAAGATCCTTCCCGCGGATGCCCAGTTGCTAATTGCCAAGCGCAGCACGCTTCGCGAAGCAGAACAGCCAGGCCGCATTGACACACAAACCGTTGTAACCCGTCTGAAGCCGGAAACCGGTGCAGGATGGGGCATTCAGGTTGGCGCCTTTAGTGACCAGCGCCGCGCACAAGAAGCCGTTCTTGCTGCTGCCCGCACTGCCCCTGATGTCTTGCGCCTGACCCGTGCCGCGGTCGAACAGCAATCCAGCGGCACAGGCATTGTTTATCGCGCCCGTCTGCTTGGCTTTGACGGCGAGAACGAGGCGCGCGCCGCCTGCGATGCCCTCAAGCGCGAGAACCTGGCCTGCATCCCGGTCAACGCCGGTGACGCTGGCTAAGACCAGCCAAAAAACAAACCACACAAAAGCCCGTCAGAGCGATCTGACGGGCTTTTGAAGTTCTGGTACTTTGTCTCACCGGTGGCTTAGTGCCCACCACCTGGCGCAAAGAAATCATCCGAGGACAGGCCGCTTTTAACCAGCTGACCGGTTACTTGCCCCTTGAGCCGCTCTAGCCCGGCGTCGTCGGCGGCCTCACAGCGTGCAACGATGGCGGGTTGGGTGTTTGATGCGCGAAGAAGCCACCAGCCGTCTGCGGTGCTGACACGCACGCCATCAATGCCGCTCACTTCCGCACCGGCCTCTGCCAATCGGGCGCGAACTTCCTCGATCAGCGCGAATTTCCGGTCATCCGAGCAGTCGATCCGGGTTTCTGGCGTATTGACTGCAACCGGCATGGCGTCGCGCCATTCGGCCAGACTTTTGCCGCTTTGAACCAGAATGCGATACAGGCGCACAGCAGCATAGGTTGCATCGTCATAGCCGTAATAACGTTCGGCAAAGAAGATATGGCCGCTCATTTCACCGGCAATCGGTGCCTTTTCCTCGATCATTTTGGTTTTGATCAGGGAATGACCGGTCTTCCACATGATGGCCTTGCCGCCAATCCGGTTGACTTCGTCAAACAGGGTCTGGCTGGCTTTCACATCAGCAATGATCGCAGCACCCGGTTTGCGTTGCAGAACGTCCGCCGCATAGATCTGAAGCAGCTGATCGCCCCAAAGGACATTACCATTGCCATCAATTACACCAATCCGGTCGCCGTCCCCGTCAAAGGCAACACCCCAATCGGCGTTGTGCTTGGCGACAGCAGCTTTAAGGTCGACAAGGTTGGCCTCGACCGTCGGATCAGGGTGGTGGTTCGGGAAGTTGCCATCAATGTCATCAAACAGCAAATGATGAGTGCCGGGCAGTTTCGCCGTCAGTTTGCGTACAACATCGCCGGCAGCCCCGTTTCCGCAGTCCCAGACAATCGTCATCGGCTTGGGCACATCGCAATCAAGCTCTGCCAAAAGGCGTTCAACAAAGCGATCTTCGATGTCGATATCACTTGCCGTGCCCTGCCCGGCCTCAAAATCACCGGCAGCGGCAATTTTGCCCAGTTCCTGGATGGCATCGCCAAACACGGACTTGCCCGCATTGAGCATTTTAAAGCCGTTATAGTTCGACGGGTTGTGTGACCCTGTGACCATGATGCCTGCATCTGTCTTTTCATCATAGACCGTGAAATACAGCATCGGGGTCGGACCACGGCCAATGCGTACAACATCGCAGCCCGTCGAAAGGATGCCCTCGGCCAGTGCAGCGGCCAACTCTGGCGAACTAAGGCGGCCATCCCGGCCCAGCGCGACGCGTTTCCCGCCGGATCTGCGCACCATGGTGCCAAATGCCTTGCCGAGCGCGTTGGCATCCGCGGGGTGCAGGGTTTCACCAACAACACCACGCACGTCATATTCGCGCAACACAGAGCTATCAAATTGATGTCCGGCAGAATTCGTCATGATTTGGATGAACCTCCGATAGATGCACGACCGACACAAGAGTAGCTGAAGCCATGTTCAGCCATTTCGCTCGGGTCATAAACGTTACGCAGATCAACGACGATCGGGTGTTTGAGCGCCGCCTTGATGCGATCAAGGTCCATACCGCGGAATTCGTTCCACTCGGTCAGGACAACCATCGCATCCGCACCCTCAATCGTATCATAGGCGTTCTCGCAATACGAAATGCCATCCAGAAGCTTCTTGGCTTCTCCCATGGCTTCGGGGTCATAGCCCTTTACAGTTGCGCCTGCGGCGATCAGGGCGGGGACGATATCAAGGCTCGGCGCATCGCGCATGTCATCGGTATTGGGCTTGAACGCCAGACCAAGAATACCGATGGTTTTACCCGCGACAGAACCGCCACAGGCTGAAATCACGCGATCTGCCATCGCTTTTTTGCGCTTGGCGTTAACATCCACCACCGTCTCGATGATGCGCAGCGGGCTGTCATATTCCTGTGCGGTGCGCACAAGTGCCAAGGTATCTTTCGGGAAGCAGGACCCACCATAACCCGGGCCGGGATGCAGGAATTTCTTGCCAATACGGCCGTCAAGGCCAATGCCGCGCGCAACGTCATGCACATCCGCCCCGACCTTCTCACACAGATCGGCGATTTCGTTGATGAAGGTGATTTTGGCGGCCAGGAAAGTGTTGGCCGCATATTTAATCATTTCCGATGTTTCACGCGTGGTGAATACAATCGGCGTTTCGATCAGATAAAGCGGACGATACAGATCCGACATCACTTCGCGGGCACGTTCGTCGCTGGTACCGATCACAACCCGGTCCGGGCGCATGAAGTCGCCAATTGCCGACCCTTCACGCAGGAATTCCGGGTTCGACACCACGGCAAATTCCGCATCCGGGCGTTTTTCGCGGATTATGCGCTCTACTTCCCGCCCCGTACCGACCGGAACGGTCGATTTGGTGACAATGACGGTGAAGCCTTCCATGGCTTCGGCAATTTCCTCGGCCGCGGCGTAAACGTAACTCAGATCGGCGTGGCCATCACCGCGACGCGTTGGAGTGCCAACGGCAATAAAAACTGCATCGGCATCCTTAACACCTTCCTTAAGGCTGGTGGTAAAGGTCAGACGACCTGCCTTGACATTATTTTCGACCAGAACATCCAGACCGGGCTCGTAGATTGGCATGATACCATCTTCAAGGCGGGTGATTTTTTCTACATCCTTGTCGACACAAACAACGTCAGTCCCGAACTCGGAAAAACAGGCACCGGAAACAAGGCCAACGTATCCGGTCCCGATCATAGCTACGCGCATGGAGGTTCAATCCTGGTAAGTAAATTCCGACCGCAACAGATCATTGGCTATTCCGGTCGGTTATCGTTGACATAAGTGGTTATTGCGCTGCTTCGCCTTCGGCGAACTCGTGAATAAGCTTGCGGACATCGTCACGCATATCTTCACGGGCAAGTGCAAATGACATGGTGGCTTTCAGGAAGCCGATCTTGTTACCGCAATCGAAACGACGGCCTTCGAAATTATAACCATAGAACGGTACATGCCCGATCATTGCGGCCAGCGCATCCGTCAGCTGGATTTCATTACCAGCGCCGCGCGGAATGTTTTCAAGCACCTCGAAGATGCCCGGATCAAGGATGTAGCGACCAATGGCAGAGAGGGTCGATGGGGCTTCTTCGGGTTTGGGTTTTTCAACCATGCCGCAGGCGCTGACAAGGCGGCCATTGGTGCCTTCGATCTCAAGAACACCATAACGGTGGACTTCCTCACGCGGGACATCCATTACGGCGACCATATTGCCACCCGTGCGCCCGTAACTATCAACCATCTGCTTCATGCAGGGGACTTTGGACTGGATAAGGTCATCAGCCAGCAGCACGACAAACGGCTCGTCACCAACCAGGGATTTAGCACACAGAACCGCATGACCAAGGCCCAGCGGGTTACCCTGACGGGTATAGGTCACACGACCATGTTCCGGGATCATTTCAAGCGCCTTGGACAACGCGTCTTCCTTGCCGCGCTCGGTCAGGATGGCTTCAAGTTCGGCGGAGCGGTCAAAATGGTCCTCAATCGCGGTTTTGCCGCGACCGGTGACAAAAATGAATTCCTCAATGCCTGCAGCAATGGCTTCTTCGACGGCGTATTGAATAAGCGGCTTATCAACGACCGGCAGCATTTCTTTTGGCATGGCCTTGGTGGCCGGCAAAAAGCGGGTTCCCATACCTGCGACCGGAAAAACTGCCTTCTTGATTCTTTTTGACATTCAATACTTTCCTTTTTCAACCGCAGCGTGCCATTCCGTATCAGAATTGCCTGCATATATGCTTCTGCCACATTTCCAGAACACGGATCAAGCAAGCGCACGTATTATTAACGCTAATCTTTACATAGCCGTAACAAAAGGCTTCGCGCGGCATTGATCTTTGACGCCAGATAGTCAGATCCACCGTGGTCCGGGTGAACTGCCTTGATCTGTTTTTTATAAGCCCGGTTGATCTCTTCGCGGGTTGCTTCCTGCCCCACACCAAGAATTTTGCGAGCTTCGTCGGCCGTCATGCCAGATGCGCTTGAACTCCTTTCGCCATTTCGGCTTTGCTCATTGTTATCGCGGCCGTATCCTCCGTCATGCGCACCATTTTCGCCGTGATCTTTCTGGCGCCAGCCCTGCCATCCGGCACAATCAGGACGACGGTCAAGATAGGCTTCCAGAACCGCCCGGCTTTGATCGGTTGCACTGCAACAGTCAACATAAAGCGACTGCAGGTCGTCAAGTCCCAAGCTGTCAAGATCAGCCCCCGCATAGGGACCACTGACAACACCGCCACGCATTTGCCCGGTTTCAAGATCAAGCACCATGTGCAGAAACTCTGTTCGAATTTCCGAACTTGATCCCGCCCCGGCCGTATTGTTGCCAAAACTTCCCGGCTGGGCGCGCTTGCGCGATGATGCGAAAATCCTGCGCAAAATCGGCCACAGGAACCCAAGCTTCATCACCCGAACCAAGAATGGAACAGCGGCGGCCAAAGCGGCGCCCATCGCAGCAATCTTGCCGGTGAGCAACAACCAACCGGCAAGCAGGATCAACACCAAGATGATCAGAAATGAGACAATTTTGCGGATTTCTTTGGGCTCGACCTCAGTCATCCAGCGGATGAAAAAGCCAACCCCGACAAACGCTGCGATGCCAATCAATAACCACTGCATCAACGCGGCTTTCGCAACTGGTGACCAAGTCTTAGAACGTCATCGGACTTGGTCTTTTGCTGATAAATCGAAAGCCCCGACTGCCCGCCGACAGCATAACTTGCCACCGCACCCAGCAAGTCTCGAAGCTTGCCAGCCGCACTCGCATCAAACTGCATAAACGCCCCGCCGGTTATGCGGGCAATTTCACCAAAGGCAAACGCAGCGTCCCTGTCATGGCCTTCCTGAAACATGAATGCCTTTACCCCCTTGAGCGCCAATTTCCCTGCGATCGGGGCCAAATGATCAGGATTTTCTTCGATGCAGTCGCCCACATAAATCAAGGCATCGATTTTTTTGTCACCCGCTTCACGTTCAACATGCGCCAGAACCCGTTCGATCTGCGTATGCCCGGCGCGACAGGTAACCTTGGTGATATAATCGCGAAATGATTTGGCGTTTCTGCACCAGCCGCTAGATTTGCATTCCGACAGCCCGCGAAAAAACACAAGCTGCACATCAAGGGCACCGACACCATCGACTGAGTCAAACATTTCAGCCTGGATTTCAGCAGCACGGTCCCAACTGGGCTGGCGGCTGGCGGTTGCATCCATCGCAAAGATCAATCGGCCTTGCGCAGGCCCGGATGACGGTGCACGAACGGAAAGTTCGCGCGCCTTGCCAATGAAGTCTGCAACTTCTTCGGCGCCGGATGTCTCTGGAATGATGTCTTTGCGTGTCAAAGTGACCTGCCTGCTTCCTGTTCCGGTTGGACAATTTCATGTCCCACAAGATATAGGCCGGATGACGCTAGATCGGCAACTCCTCGCCGTCTGACGGTTTGAAACCGATCACTTCCAGAAGCGATCTGACTTCCTGACGCGCAGCCATATGCGACATGCTCATCGGAATACCCACGCCCTTTTCACGCAGATCAAGCAAGGTTAATCCTTTAAGGAACAACTCACGGTAAATAACGCGTTCGCCAAAGCCCGGCGCCTGACGGAACCGGATGCGCTCAGCCAGCTTTTCAACGATTTCCGCAATGTCGCGCTTGTTGCGTGCATCAAGATGCGAGAGACGGTTGCGCATGACAATCCAGTCAATCTTGCCGCCATCAATGGCTGCACGACGCTTGCGCGCATCCCAGACCATTTCGGCATAGATGCTGGGTCCCTTGATATCAAGACTATCCGGATCAATCCGGGCCAGCATATCTAGATCGATGAAGCTGTCATTGATCGGCGTGATCAACGTATCAGCACAGGCATGCGCCAACCGCGAAAGGTAATTATCACTGCCGGGGCAATCCATCACGATGAAATTGCAACTAACCACCATTTCACCAAGAGCAGTCGTAAAGCGTTCGCGCTCGTCGAGCTTGGCTTCATTGCCATCGGACAATTCACTGCGATAGATCGGGCGGTGTTCTGGGACCGGAAGTGAAAGGCCCTTTTTTTCGTTAAAGGCAGTCCGGTTTTCAACATAGCGGGTAAGCGTCCCCTGACGGGCATCGATATCAAGTGATCCGACCTTGAACCCCATCTTCATCAGGGAAACGATCAGATGCATCGCCGTTGTCGATTTGCCTGATCCACCCTTTTCATTGCCGATCACGATTACATGGGCGCGATTGGACGGCGGCTGTTTGTCTGTTGCCGTCTGCTGGCCCGCGCTGTCCCCGTTCGCGCCGGTCTGTTGCACCGTCATGGTTATTTGCTCCGTATCTTCAGGCTTATTGACTTTGTCCCCAAGGCCAACCTTCCCAATGAGCCCGTTTACACCCAAAAATCAAGGTAAAAGCGAACTGTCTCACATGGTACAGGTTACTGCCCCCTAGCCAATCTAAAGGCACAAAGGTAAACATAAGAGTAGCGCAACGCAAAAATGCGCCTGAAAACAACCTGAAAGGACGCAATGTGAAGTATCGGGCGGCTTTGATCGGCAGCATGTTTGCAAGCCTTCTGGTGGCAGCAGCCCCAGAGATGAGCCTTGCACAGCAAACCGGCGGGTTTGAACAGATCCCGCAAGACCAGAGCCCGGTTCTGTTTGCCGCGAATACCGAGGGCCAGAACAGCTTCCTGCGTCAATATCGCGACAACAGCACAGTGTTTGTCGGACGCTGGTATGCGCCACGCTCGGTCTCGGAATCGCCTGCGACAGCGAGCGACCTTTATCTGGAAACCGTTTATACGACCTCCGCCCCCGGTTTTAGGTTCAGCACCGCCATGGCATCCGAACAGTTACTGGACATGTTTGATGCACTTAAAGGGCGGAGCAGCCTCAATGGTGCGAACTTTGTGCAGGATACCCGATACGGCAATATCGCCCTGTCCCCTTTCACCCGTGATGGATCGCAATGCGTTTCATTTGTCGGGCAGTGGGATCCGCAAACACCGGCGCAACGCGGCAGTCGCCTGCTTGGCTATTACTGCACGCCCACACAGGTGCAAGCCGCAAATGGCAACAGTGCGCCGCTTAACGGCCTGCCGATGATTGATGCGCAGGAGTTTGCCGCCGGGTTCTTTGGCCGTCTGACAATTGAACTGCCTGAAAATTCCGCGATTTCTGCCGCTGTGGTCGGACCGGCCGAAGATACGACAGCGCTACAGCCCGAAGGCACTACCACCCCGGCACCGATTGACGGAATTGATATCGTTACCAATTGGCAATCGGTGCGCGGTACCGGCAAGATGCGCTTTGATCAGCCATCTGGCGAAGGCACCATGATCCTTGATGATGATCAGCGGCATTGCGAGGGCATCTGGCGTCATGAAGGCGGCGCGTATCAAAGTGATACGCTGCCGTTTGGCAGCTGGTATGTCTATTGTAATGACACAAGCTTCGCACGCGGCCACTACACCAGCGAATCACCAGCTGTTGTCACCGGCAATGGCAAAGATAATCAGGGACAGGCTGTCTATTTCCGTCAAGCCAACTAGCCCCTGATCAATATGCTCCCACATCCCAACCAAGACATTTAGTGATCATGACTGCAGACATTCAAACCATCGTCATCGGGGCCGGCGTCGTCGGACTGGCGTGCGCCCGATCTCTTGCACTTTCGGGCCGCGAAGTTCTGATCATTGAACAGCATGACGCGATTGGCACCGAGACCAGCGCGCGCAACAGCGAAGTCATTCATGCGGGAATCTATTATCCGAAAGGCAGCCTGAAGGCCGAGCTCTGTGTCGCCGGACGCGAGATGCTGTATCGCTATTGTGAAGAAAACGGCATCGATCACAAACGCACCGGCAAGCTGATCGTTGCAACGGCAGAAGACCAAATGGCTGCATTGGCCGGGATCAAGGACAAGGCATCCGAGAATGGTGTGACCGACCTTGTGTGGATGTCCCGCGATGAGGCACGGGAACGCGAACCCAACCTGCACTGCGTCGGCGTCCTTCAAAGCCCGTCGACCGGTATTGTCGACAGTCACCAACTGATGGTCACATTGCTGGGCGAAGCCGAAAACCATGGTGCAACACTGGCAATCAACACCAAGGTCACTGCTGTCAGCTTCGAGAATGGACTTTACACCGTCAGCACAACCGATGCGGAAGGCGAAGAAATGAGCCTGACCTGTGCGGAACTGATCGTTGCAGGCGGCCTGCACAGCCAGACACTGGGCAGAAACTTTACAGGCCTTCCGCCCGCAACCGTCCCGCCACAGCACTATGCGCGGGGGTGTTACTTCACGCTGTCAGGCAAGGCACCGTTTTCCACACTGATCTATCCCGCCCCGGAACAGGCGGGGCTTGGAATTCACCTGACCCTCGATATGGGTGGTCAGGCACGCTTTGGCCCCGATGTTACTTGGGTGGATTCACCGAACTACGACGTGCCCGAAGAACGCCGGACCGCCTTTGCCGAGGCCATCCGCAAATACTATCCCGATCTTGATGAAGCTGCCCTGCAAACCGGTTACGCCGGGGTGCGCCCGAAAATCCAGGCCCCGGGCGAAGCTGCGCGCGACTTCATGATTGCTGATGAAAAACAGCACGGCCTTAATGGTCTTGTAATGCTCTATGGTATTGAATCACCTGGCCTTACTGCATCACTTGCGATCGGCAAGCGGGTGACTGACCTGATCACGCAGCAAGGTGAGATGCAGGCGGCATCATAATATCGCCAATATAATCAGCGATGGACAAAGGCATGGCCAAGCAACGTCACAGCAAGTCACGGCAGATCCAACCGACACCGGTCGCGTCCGGCAATGGCGTTGCGCCCAAATCAATGTCGCGCCGACAGTTTCTTGGTAACAGCGCTGCCGGGCTTGGCGGTGCGCTGTTGGCAACAACGCCACTGGGCGCGTACGCGCAGGATCTTGAACCCTTCATCCCGGCCCCCAACAGCCTGAGCAACGGCAGATCCGGTGGCATAAACACCGGCAAACCAGAAAAAGACTTCATCGAGGAAATGCGCGACTACGTTATCGCGATCAGTCGATGGGTGAAAAGCTATCGAAGTGATTTCGCGGTGATCGCCATGAATGGCCTGGAGTTGACTGAGTTCCTCGAGAAAACCCTTTTTGACACACGCGGCGTTGCCGAACCGGCAAGAAACTATCTCCGCGCGCTTGACGCCATTCTCGTCGAAGCACCTTTCTATGGTTTCGAAAACTATGGCGAACCGACCAACGCCGAAGAGACCAAATATATTCTTGGCTATCTTGAACGCCTTAAACTTGAAGGCCTGCAATACCTTGCCGTCGATTACACCGAAAACCGGGCCGATATGAACAAGGCGCGCGCGCAGCTTAAAGGGCTCGATGCGCTTTATTATGCCGCTCCGCCACCGGGCATGCAGCTGTCATCACTGGCAAAGGTACCCAGTACGCCGTTCGGGTCAAACCCGCATGTGATCGACAACATCCGCCAAGCCAACAATTTTGCCATGGTGCTTGATAGCTCGCCCTATGGCACCAAGGACGCCTATGTCGAGGCACTGGCCGCGACCAATTACGATGCGCTGATCATTGACCCGTTCCATCGCGGCACCATTCCACTGACCTATGATGATATGAAGCGGCTTCGCTACAAGAAGACCGGAACACCGCGGGTTCTGATTTCCTATCTCAATATCGCAACGGCTGAGACATATCGCTATTACTGGAAAAGTGGCTGGCGCGCCGGAAGCCCCGACTATGTCAGCGAAGGCAATCTCATGGCGCGTTGGGGACAGGAACATCATGTCCATTATTGGACCCGTGAATGGCAAAGCATCATCTTTGGCAACGAAAGCAGCTACCTTGGTAACATCATGAAGCTTGGCTTTGACGGGGTTCTGATGGCAGGCATTGATGAATATGCCTGGTGGCTGGATTACTGAGTCTTACGCATTCCCCGCGCACAATCATCACAAACATATGAACTGATTTCGGCGGCCCTGATAAGACGGGTGTTTGACGAAGCATGTCTGCTTGGGCAGTGTGAACGTACTGAAAACAGCATCTGCATTGCAGACACAGGAGGCCGAGTTGTCCGAGCCAATTATTCACTATTTCTTTGTCCAGTCACCATGGTCCTTTTTCGGATTCCGCCGCGCGGTCGAGATCGCGAAAAAGCATGGTGTGGATATCATCCACAAACCTTGTCGGGCTGCAGATGTCTGGGAACATGGCGGGGGAGTCCCCTTGGCGAAACGCCCACTACCACGTCAGGAATACCGCCTTGTCGAGTTGAAACGCTGGTCGGATCATCTGGGCATTCCGATCAACCTGCACCCCAAATATTTCCCGGCTGACGAGACACTTGCAGCGCGAACCATCATCGCAGTTCAGGATGATGGCAGGGATGTCAGCGACCTGACCGAGACCCTGATGGGTGATATCTGGTTGCGCGAACGTGATATCTCTCTGCCAGCCACCGTGCGCGAGGCTTTGGTCTCAAATGGTCTTTCGACAGAATATCTTGAAAATGCTGATCTGCCCGCGATCGCCAATATCTATGATGCCAACTGCCAGTCTGCGCGCGATCGCAACATTTTCGGTGTCCCAACCTATTTCGTTGGCAACGAGATGTTCTGGGGCCAGGATCGCCTTGATTTCGTTGAAAGAGCGGTTGCCCAGAACATCTAGCAAAGTGCATTAACCAACACGGGATCTGCCCGCATAAAATTTTATGCGGGCACTTTTCTGTCTCTGGCACGTTAAGCAGAGCAGCAGAAACAGTAAAAAGCCCGCATTTCAATGACACAAAGTGCATCTGACTTTCAAAAGGACTTTCTGAACTGGCTTGAAGACAAAACACCCAACGAGCCGGAATTTCACCAAGCTGTCGAGGAAGTGGTCGGCTCCGTTGCCGGTTGGTATCTTGATCAACGTGAAATGCGTAAAAACGCGGTCCTTGAACGATGCACCGAACCCGACCGCGTCCTGCAATTTCGCGTGGCATGGGAAGACGATGATAATCAGATACAGGTCAATCGCGGCTGGCGCGTTCAGTTCAACCAATCGATGGGCCCCTACAAAGGCGGCCTTCGTTTTGCCCCCACGGTCAGTACCAGTGTCCTTAAGTTTCTGGGCTTTGAACAAACCCTGAAAAACAGTCTGACCGGTCTGCCCATGGGCGGGGCCAAAGGCGGAGCCGACTTCTCGCCAAAAGGCAAATCCCCGCAAGAAATCGGCCGGTTTTGCCAAGCCTTCATGCAGGAATTATATCGGCATATCGGACCAGATACCGATGTGCCTGCCGGTGATATCGGCGTTGGCAGAAACGAGATCAGCATTCTGTTTGGTCACTACATCAAACTTACCCAAAAGTGGACCGGCGCGCTAACCGGCAAGGGATGCCACTTTGGCGGAAGTGCTGGCCGTGCAGAAGCGACCGGGTTTGGCTGCATCTATTTCCTTGGTCATATGCTTGATCAGGAAAACAAGGAACTGAATGGCAAACGCGTTGCGATCAGCGGTGCGGGCAATGTTGCGCTGCATGCCGCACGCAAGGCCATAGAGCTAGATGCCAAAGTCGTTAGCCTGTCTGACAGCTCTGGAACCATGCACTTTGCCGATGGCATGAACCAGGAACTTCTCGATCAGATTGACGACTGGAAAAACAACCAGCGCAAATCGCTTTCGGAGTTTGACGGTGGAAAGGCCGGTTCGTTCCTGGAAGACCAAAACCCGTGGGGGCTTGAGTGCGACATCGCCCTGCCCTGCGCAACCCAGAACGAACTTGACGAGGACGACGCCCGGAACCTTGTCGATAACAAGGTGATGATGGTGTGTGACGGCGCAAACATGCCACTGACATCAAAGGCCCAGAAAATCCTGCATGAAGCGAATGTTCCGCATGCCCCCGGCAAGGCATCGAACGCGGGCGGTGTGGCGGTCAGCGGCCTTGAACAAAGCCAGAATGCGCAGCGCCTGCGCTGGGATACGGAAAACGTCGACAAACGCCTTCGCGAAATCATGGCCAAAATTCACAAGGACTGTATCGAAAACAGTCCGGATGGGAAAATTGTCAATTATCGCGATGGCGCCAACCTTGCTTCGTTCAAACGCGTGGCAGAAACCATGAATGCCTTTTGGCTTTCCTGATCAATCTTGGCCGTTGATGCGATTGTCGTTTGCGGCTTCTCACCATTGAAACCAAGGAGCTTCCTTATGAAAGTTGCCGATATCGCGATCAATCTTCTCAGCGACCTTGGTGTCAAACACGTGTTTGGCATTCCCGGCGACGCCATCAATGATATTACCTTTTCCCTTGAAAACAGGGATGACATTGATTTTGTCCTTGTCCGGCACGAAGAAGGTGGTGCCTTTGCTGCTTCGGCACAGGCAAAATTGACCGGCAATCTTTCTTGTTGTGTTGGCACCGCTGGCGGCGGCGCGATCCATCTTTTGAACGGCCTTTATGATGCCCGTCACGACCATGCACCGGTTCTGGCAATCACCGGGCAGGTTGAGTCAGAGTTTATCGGGACCGACTATCATCAGGAAGTGGACCTGAAAAAATTGTTCGAGGACGTAACCGTCTATTCCGAGACAATCATGGACCCGGCACAGGCCGCGCGGATCCTGAAAGAAGCCTGCAAAAGCGCGATCGAAAATCGGGGACCCGCACATGTCTGCATCCCCAACAACATCGCCAGTGCCGAATGCTCAGATGGCGCGGTCAATATCGCAACATTGCTTGCTGCCCGCGAAGTGTCCCCGTCCAGTGAGAACCTTGACCATGCAGCCAAACTGATTGATCAGGCCTCGAAGCCAGTCATTCTTGCTGGCATTGGCGGGGCCGAGGCCGCGCAGGAAATCTTTGATCTGGCGCACCGGATTGATGCGCCAATCGTCAGAACCTTGCGCGCCAAAGACTGGCTTGATGACGAGGATCCCATTTGCATAGGCGGACTGGGACTTCTGGGTGGCAAACCGGGACAGGATGCCGTTGCAGACTGCGATTTGCTTTGCATCATCGGTGCGGATTTCCCCTATCAGGAATTCTTCCCCAAAGATGCCAAAACCATCCAGATTGACACCAAGCGCAGCCAGATCGGCAGAAGGCTTGATATTGATGCTCCACTGATTGGAAGCGCCAAGTTGTCGGTACAGGGTCTTCTGGATCGCATTACGCCCAAGGACACTGAAACGCAGCGCAAACACTGGATCGAGAAAGTCAAAGACCAGCAGGAAGACTGGTCAAAGATCGAGACTTCCGACAAGACTCCGCTTCATCCGGCAAGCGTCATGTCAGCCATCGGGGAACACGCAGCCGATGATGCCATTTTCCTGGTTGATACCGGAACGACGACGGCCTGGGCCGCGCGGCATCTGCGGGTAAAACGCAACCAACGCTTCACGCTGTCATCCGGCCTTGGCACCATGGCTTTTGCCCTGTCGGGGGCCAATGGTGCCCAGCTTGCCTACCCTGATCGTCAGGTGGTTGCGATCGCTGGCGACGGCGCGTTCAACATGCTGATGGGCGAACTTTTGACTGCTGCCGAATACGACCTGCCGATCACAGCCATTGTCTTTGACAACAGCAAGCTTGGCTTTATCGCCCTGGAGCAAGAAGCAAAGGGCCTGCCCGAACACGCCATCGGCTTCAAAAACCCCGATATGGCGGCCATTGCTCAAGCTTGTGGCTGTCTTGGCCTGCGTGCTGAAAACTCCAAGGAGCTTTCCAGCGCACTTTCGCAAGCATTCGCAAGCAACAAGCCAACCGTCATTCAGGTTCCGGTGGACCCTGATGCCCTGATCATGCCGCCAAACCCAACCTTTGCACAGGCCCAGAAGTTCGCCGTTGCCAAGGGGCGGGAAATGCTTGGGAAACTGACGTCTTAGTACAGGTTCAACCTTCAGCGCTTGCGTCATTTGGCGCTTGAGACAAAAAAAGCGTGGCAGCAAAGCTGACCACGCTTTTTTTAGAGAATGTTTGGTGCGCTTTATCCTAGGCGTTTGACGTGATCGACAACGAAACCGTCTTCGGACGGATAGCTATTTTCGATCATGGCAAGGGCCTTGTTTTCGTCGCTTGCCGCAACTTCATGAGTCTGAACATCAGCCCAGCGATCATCAAAGAGTTCGTGGGATCGGTTCTCTTTGACGCATTCGCGCACAGCCTGATTGTGCAGTTCAACCTCGAATACGGTTTGGCGATGGTCTGTGAATGCAGACATTTCCGCCGCTCTCCTTACTTTTTGTTCGCTGGCGCCGCCCAGACGCCAACCTGTCCTGAACCGGGAATCTCAACCACAAGATACCCAACCATGAGTCTACGTTTCGCTCCTTAACGAGCCGTAAATTGTCCGGTTAATTGATATTTCCAGATTAATTGCTCCGGTTTCAAGTGCGAATTTGACATGGCTGCATGATCATATCCCTGATTCAGGGCAATTCACCGGAAGTGCGCTGCAACATATTGCCGTAAATCGAAAATGCTCCGAAATTACCAGCGACGAAATCCGCAAAAATAGAATCCCAACCAAGCCAAATTTGGCTCCTATTTCTGCTAACCCGACATTTTGCAGCGCACACGTTGCGCAATAAAATTACAAAGCCGCTCTGGCAGGCTCAGCATAATTCCACGCCACAACGACAGCTCAACCGAAACGGTCTTTTTTCGATATCTGTGGAATTAGAAATTGATCATCCACCCAATGCATCAAACATAAAGGAATAAGCAGAAAACAATCTGCACCAGAACAATGATGCTGCCCGGAGGCTGCAAGAGGATGAACGTCTTTTCCGATATCGCATTTGATGACCACGAACAGGTTGTCTTTGCCAGCGACAAAACCACCGGCCTGAAAACCATCGTCGCGGTTCATAACACCAATCTGGGCCCATCACTTGGCGGCTGTCGAATGTGGCCCTATGCCACTGAACAGGAAGCCATCCATGATGTTTTGCGCCTGTCACGGGGCATGACCTATAAGTCAGCCCTTGCCAACCTGCCACTTGGCGGCGGCAAGTCCGTCATCATCGGCGACCCGCGCAGCCAGAAGACACCGGAATTTTTCCGTGCCATGGGCCGCGCAGTCGAACAACTTGGCGGTCGCTATATCGTTGCCGAGGATGTCGGCACCAGCCCCGAGGACATGGGCCATATAGCAAGCCAGACAAAGCATGTCGGCGGCATCAACGATGGCAAGGACCCGGAACGCACCGGTGATCCATCACCATTTACTGCTTATGGCGTCTTCATCGGCATCAAGGAAGCGGTGCGCTTCAAGCATGGCACAGAAGACGTTAAAGGCATGCGCGTTGCTGTTCAGGGGCTGGGGCATGTCGGATATCATCTGTGCCGGATGCTTCACGCCAACGGTGCAAAACTGATTGTCGCTGACCTTCATGAAGCCAATGCCAAGGCAGCAGAAATCGAATTTGATGCAACCGTTGTTTCGGTCGATGAAATTCTGGCGGTCGACGCCGATATTCTGGCACCTTGCGCCCTTGGCAGCGTGATCACTGATCGCACCATTGAAAGCCTAAAGGTCAGCGTGATCGCCGGGGCGGCCAACAACCAGCTGGAACATGATCGACACGGTGAAATGCTGCATGAAGCAGGTATTCTGTACGCACCGGATTATGTGATCAACGCGGGCGGGGTTGTGGAAGTCTATTTCTGCCGTGAAGGCAAATCAGTCGCTGAAACCAACACCCATATCGAAGGCATCGGTGAAACCGTGCGCGAGATTTTCAAACGCGCCAAGGACCAGAACCTGTCGACTGGCTTCGTCGCCGACCGCCTGGCCGAGGAACGCTTTGGCCTGAAGAAATAACAGCGCCGATCAACAGCATCAGCATTAGGCACAAACAACAAAGGCGAGGCCGTATGGCTTCGCCTTTTTCGTATCGCTTGAATATCTGGAAGCGCCCTACTCGGCGGCAATCGGTTCGATATTGGCCGTTACAGCGGCTGCATCATCACAATCGCAATTGCCACAGGTCTTTGCCTGCAGCAGTTCTGCGCGCATATGGCAGGCGCATTTACCACATTGCGGCGCGCAGCCATGGAAACGGAAGACTTCCGCCGGACGTGTTGCCCCGCCCTGCTCGGCGGCATGGCGGACGTCTTTTTCCTTGAGCGCATTACAAATGCAGACATACATGGTGCGATTGCAATCAGTTATTAATTACGTGCTCTCACCTCTATGACAAATGCGAATGGTTTTCAAACACTTTCGCATCCAATCCGAACAAAAAAATTCCCTGCAAGACCGAATGCCTGCAGGGAATTTCGAAACAATTTATATATTACAGGGCGTTAACCTGAATCAGGCGGTTGTGATGTGGCTCACTACCTTGGTCACACCCTTGATCCGGCGCACGATGGAAAGCACCTTTTCAAGCTCTGCATCGCTTTGCGCTTCGCCCATGATGTAGACAACATTCTTGACCGACTGCCAGCGGTAGTTGACTGACGTCACACCTTTTTCGGCCAATAACAATGCCTTGATCTGACTTTCGATCCAGACATCGGACACTGACTGGGTGGCCGAATCCGTCGGAACGGCATTCTTGCCATATTCGTCCTCGGCCTGATGATAGGCATCAATCGTTTCCTGATCGGCGATCACCAGATGGTCGTGGACGGTTTTGATCCGGTTGTCCTGCTTGACCATCGACATGACGTCGTAATATTTGCCCTTGGAATCCACCATACCGGTGACCATGACATTCTGTTCCCAGATATCGATATTCACATCCATCAGATAGGTGTGATCGACCTTGGAGAACTCCCCAAGGATGCCGGACTTGATCTGGGTATCGAGCCACTGGTCATTGCCTGTGCGGTCTTCCAACGGCATTTGCAGCGGCCCACAAGCCGCAAGTGGCACTGCCAGCAGCGCACATACCGATACCGTTTTCAGGACACGGCCGAAACCGCGGGTCACCTTGATCATTCCTGTTCTCCTTGTTCATGCCTGCACGACATGGGTCGATTTTCTTGCGTCAGTTCCAACGCCGCAGGACGTCAACTGTTCCGGCCAATACCTATCGCAGCCAATTTTGACAAAAAAAAGCCCAACATCAAACCGGGCAAACGCATCCTATTTCAGAGATCATGAATGAAAGAAAAATGGACCGGGAATTTCTTCCCGGTCCAATTCGCCGATCAATCCTCTTCCATCGACATCAGGGATGCGTTGCCCCCCGCTGCCGTGGTGTTGATCGTGATTGTCTTTTCCGTCGCAAAGCGATGCAGGAAGGCCTCATCAGGCAATGCACCGTCATCTTCGGCCCCGCTATCGGAAATCAGCGACAGGATTGCGCCATCGCGCTTGGCCAGAAGCTGCTTGAACGACGTCACCCGATCAAGCGACGCCACGCACGATACGCCTGCGATGTCGCCATCATACATCGCACCAAGGCCGGTATTGGTCCCGACAGCCTTAACAAGCTTGGCCGGAAGGCCCGCCTGCTGTGCCAATGCCGGAATATCAGCAAGCCATTTCTGATCGCCAGCAAGGATCACCGCATTACCGGCGGCAAGTGCCGCCCCCAAATGACGGATGACTTTTGCCGCATCGGCATCCTTGTCTGCCTGTACCAGATAAACACCACGCCCCTGACAATACAGATCGTTGGTTTCACCGGTCGGACCGGGCATACGGGTCGGCGCGACAAAGCCGTTCTCCGAAAGGGCAGCAAAGTTCGCAACATAATCCGCCCCGGCGATCAGGGCATCGTTGCCAGATGCCTCCATGTTGGCTGACAGCTTTTCAAGAATGGTCACCCGCGCATTGCCATCGGTGGCCTGCCATTCTTCCTGGGCAGCCAACATCGCGGCATATTCGTTGCTTGCAATGACATCTTTGACGATGATCGGCGCGCGATCGTCTGATGCCTCGTCGTTGGAGATGGTATGCTCTTGGGCAATCGGCTTGGCAAAGCGCTCGACATAGTGCGGTCCACCCGCCTTTGGGCCGGTACCGGATTTACCCTGCCCGCCAAACGGCTGCACACCGACCACCGCACCGATCTGGTTGCGGTTTACATAGCAGTTCCCGACGCGCAGCTTTTGGGAAATTTCCCGTACAGTCGTATCAATACGCGAATGGATACCAAGGGTCAGGCCATAGCCCGATGCATTGATCTGATCGAGGATCTTGTCAATGTCACGTGCCTTGTAACGCACCACATGCACGACCGGGCCGAACACTTCGCGTTCCAGCACATTGATTGATGGAATCTCGAAGCAATGCGGCGCAAAGAAATTGCCGCCCTCGCACTCCGGAAGGGTGTCACAAGCATGCAAAAGCTTGGCTTCCTTCTTCATGCGTTCGGCATGGGCTTCAAGAACCTTGCGCGATTTTTCGTCAATCACCGGACCGACATCGATATCAAGGAACTTCGGATCACCGACGCGAAGTTCCTTCATCGCACCGACCAGCATGTCACACAGCTTGTCAGCAATGTCTTCCTGTACAAACAGGACACGAAGGGCCGAGCAACGCTGACCAGCCGACTGGAAGCCGGAAATGATCGCGTCCTGCACAACCTGTTCGGGGAGTGCGGTCGAATCAACAATCATCGCATTCTGACCACCGGTTTCGGCAATCAGCGGCAACGGCACACCCGGGCGTTTTGCCAGTGCCTGGTTGATGAGCTGCGCAGTTTCGGTTGACCCGGTAAAGGCCACCCCGGCAATGCGCGGATCATTGATCAGTTGATTACCAATCACACGCCCCGGCCCCGGCACCAGATGGAATGCCGAGCCGGGCACACCGGATTCAAGGATCAGTTCTGCCGCACGGGCTGCAACCAGTGAAGTCTGCTCCGCCGGTTTGGCAATAACAGCATTTCCTGCTGCCAGCGCCGCGGTCACCTGCCCAAGGAAGATCGCCAGCGGGAAGTTCCATGGACTGATGCAAACAATAACGCCACGGCCTTCAAGCGGGCTGCCTTCGCGGAAGGTTTCCTCTGCCCGGTTGGCGTAGTAGCGGCAAAAATCGACCGCTTCACGTACTTCGGCAACGCCATCAAGGTAAAGCTTACCTGCTTCGCGCTGACACAGGGCGATGAACTCGTCCATGTTTTCTTCAAGCAGATCACCCAGACGGCGCAGTGCTGCTGCACGATCACTTGCCGGCGTCTTGTTCCAGGTCTCATAGCCCTTGACGGCCGCCACCACGGCGGCGTCGACGTCGGCCTCGGTCGCCTGAACAAGGTCACCAACCTTCTCGTTCAGTTTTGCCGGGTTGATGACATCCACAGGCGTTCCAGAAACAAGTTTGCCGTCAATAAGCGGGGCTGCGTTCCAGGTCTTGTCCTTGATCCCGGCAAGCTTGGCACTGAGCGGCAAAAGCTTTTCGGTGTCCGTCAGATCAATCCCGCGCGAGTTCACACGCGTCGCACCGTAAAGATCAATCGGTGCCGGGATCTTCGGATGCCCCTTGCGCGGAAGGGCTGCCATCTTTTCGATCGGATCGGCAATCATTTCCTCGATTGGCAGTTGTTCGTCCTGAATACGGTTCACAAAGCTGGTGTTCGCACCGTTTTCCAGCAGACGACGCACCAGATAAGCCAGCAGGTCTTCATGGGTGCCAACCGGCGCGTAAACACGGCACGGAACGTTTTCGCCGTTCTTGTCGACGATCTGCTCATACAGGGCTTCGCCCATGCCATGCAGGCGCTGGAATTCAAAGGTGCGATCATTGCCCGCCATTTCAAGAACTGATGCCACGGTATGGGCATTGTGGCTTGCGAACTGGCAATAAAACGCATCGCGGCGCGACAGCATGTATTTCGCACACGCCAGATACGACACATCGGTCGATGCCTTGCGGGTAAAGACCGGATAGCCATCAAAGCCGTTTTCCTGACTGAATTTGACTTCGGTATCCCAATAGGCGCCTTTGACAAGGCGGACCATCATCTTGCGCCCGACCTTGTCTGAAAGATCGGCAAGCCATTCCAGAACATGATAGGCGCGCTTCTGATAGGCCTGAACCGCCAGACCGTAGCCCTCCCAACCATCAAGATCCGGGTCGGCAAAGACAGTACCGATGACATCAAGCGACAGGTCAAGCCGGTTGGCCTCTTCGGCATCGACGGTAAAGCCGATGTCGTATTTCTTGGCCAACAGGGCCAGTTCCTTAAGCCGCGGGGTCAGTTCGGTCATCACCCGTTCATAGTTGGCGAAGTCATAGCGCGGATGAATCGCTGACAACTTGACCGATATACCGGGGCTATCAATCGGCCCACGACCATTGGCAACACGACCGATATCGTGAATCGCAGTTTCATAGGCCTTGTAATAGCGATCGGCGTCTTCCATCGTGCGGGCGGCCTCGCCCAGCATGTCATAGGAATAGCGATAGCCTTTTTCTTCATTCGCCTTGGCGCGCTCGGATGCCTCATCGATGGTGCGGCCCATCACGAACTGGCGCCCCATGATTCGCATCGCGTGGTTAAACGCCTTGCGAATAACCGGTTCGCCAGACCGGCCGATCATGCGTTTGATCAGACGCCCCGGATCGGCTTTTTCCGCCTTGCCGAACTTGATCACACGTCCGGTCAGCATCAATCCCCAGGTAGAGGCATTGACAAAGAAACTGTCGGAATGGCCCAGATGGCTTTGCCAATCGGCATCAAACAGCTTGTCCTGAATAAGTTTGTCTGCAGTCACCGCATCAGGCACGCGCAGCAAAGCTTCGGCCAGACACATAAGGATGACGCCTTCCTTGCTCGAAAGCTCGTATTCATGCAGCAGGGCATCAATGCCGCTTTTGCCGTTATCAGCGTCGCGGACTCGCGCGACAAGCTGATAGGCGCGACCCTGAACACGCGCAGTTTGCTCCGGGGAAAGGCGCGCGGTTTCGATCAGGCTTTCAACAACGGTCTCTTCATCGGCACGATAGGAATCGCGAATTTTCTGACGGATTTCGTTTGGCTTGGGCAGTTCGGTACGGAACATCTTCTAAAGCCTCTCCCTGATGTTTGACGTTTGCCACCCCCGAAGAACGCACGTAATTCCAAGCGCTTCAGGGCCTGTTACACCTCTATGGTTACCGACAATATTATTTCACCCGAAAAATGTGCTGCCAATTTTCCAAAAAATACGATATATCATCCATTGTTTTCACAATAATGCAGTCACATACACTGGATGGGTGTCCTTAATGCAGAAGAACCACAAAAGCCTGGACAAGATCGACAAACAGATCCTCCGCGAACTGCAAAATGATGGTCGCATGTCCAATGTTGAGCTGTCGCGCCGGGTCCACCTCAGCCCAACCCCATGCCTTGAGCGCGTTCGTCGCCTCGAACAGAACGGCTTCATAACCGGGTATATGGCAACCCTCGACCCGCGCAAACTCAACCAGGCGCTGGTGGTCTTCGTTGAAATCACCCTTGATCGCACCACACCCGACGTCTTTGACGTCTTTGCCGCAGCGATCAAAAAGCTCCCCGAGATCGAAGAATGCCACATGGTCGCGGGTGGCTTTGACTATCTTGCGAAACTGCGCGTCGAGGACATGTATGCTTACCGCGAGTTTCTTGAACGCCTGTCTTCTGTTCAGGGTGTCGGTCAGACTCATACATATGTCGTCATGGAAGAAGTAAAAGTCCGACCGGGCATCGTGATCCCGTGACCATGGCCTAGCCCTATATTTTTTTGTTGATTCGCAACAACTTAATAGATCAAAATCGTCTCCACCCAAGCAGGCGTCAGATCTGTCGGAAAAGTTGTTGGTGAAAACAGAACGGAAAACAGGTGCAGGAACATGTCTGAAGTCAGCTTCTATTTTGATTTCTCGTCACCTTATGGCTACCTTGCCGCCGAACGAATGGAAGACTTCGAAAAGCGCAATGGCGTCACGGTCGTCTGGCGCCCTTTCATGATTGGCGCTGCATTCAAACAAACAGGCCAAAGCCCGCTTCTTGATCAACCGATCCGCGGCGCCTATTTCCGACACGACATGGAACGCTGTGCACGCCTGCAAAACGTGCCATTCCAAATTCCCGACAACTTCCCCTATGCGGCACTGGTTCCGACCCGTGCCTATTACTGGCTTGAATCACGATCTCCGACGCTGGCGCGCAAGTTTGCCAGGGATATCTATCGCGGCTATTTCGCCGACGGACTTGATATGTCCAACCCGGAAAATGTTTTTGCCGCCGCGACCCGCCATTCTATCAATGCCAGCGAAATGCGCGCAGCTGTCGAATCCCAGAAATGGAAAGATCATGTGCGCACTGTCACCGAAGAAGCCATTGCCATGGGTGCCTTTGGTTCGCCGTTCTTCTTCTATGAAGACGAACCCTTCTTTGGGAATGACCGCATTGATCAGTTGGCGCAGTGGATTTCACTGCGCAAGAATGCAGCAGGCAGTTTGATCGACTAACATCACCCGGCACCTACCAAGACCGGATCTGACCAGACCTTTTGCACCTGCGCATCGCCGTGCGCGCACCCTTCGCGGACGCAACAAACACGTCAATTCAATCCGTTACAAGAACGTCAAATCCTATATAGATAATTTCGGTACTAAAATACCGATTTAATATTGACGTTTACGTAAACTTCACCCATAACAACAGCCATAAACACCCTGTAAGCGGGCCGAATTGCCCACAACAATAAACGGTGAAAACGGACGATGACGGTACTGAAATCTGCGGTTAATGCCCGTTCAGAAGAATTCCGCAACAATGCCGACCATATGGAACAGCTGGTTTCCGATCTGCGCGATCAGATCGCGGCGGTAAAACTGGGGGGCGGTGAACGTGCCCGCGACCGTCATACCGGACGCGGCAAGCTCCTGCCGCGTGAACGTATTCGCCAGCTTCTTGATGTCGGCTCCCCGTTTCTCGAACTCTCGCAGCTTGCCGCACATGGCATGTATGGCGACGAAGACGTTCCGGCGGCGGGCATCATTACCGGCATCGGCCGCGTTTCAGGCGTCGAATGCGTGATTGTTGCCAATGATGCCACGGTCAAGGGTGGTTCCTACTATCCGATGACGGTGAAGAAGCATCTTCGCGCACAGGAAATCGCACTCGAAAACAACCTGCCTTGTATCTATCTGGTCGATAGTGGCGGTGCCAACCTGCCCCGTCAGGACGATGTATTTCCGGATCGCGACCATTTCGGGCGCATCTTCTTTAATCAGGCAACCATGTCGTCCAAAGGCATCCCGCAAATCGCGGTTGTCATGGGGTCCTGCACCGCGGGTGGTGCTTATGTTCCGGCCATGTCGGATGAAAGCATCATTGTCCGCAAACAGGGCACGATCTTTCTGGGCGGTCCGCCGCTGGTAAAGGCCGCGACAGGCGAAGTCGTCTCGGCCGAAGACCTTGGCGGGGCTGATGTTCATTGCAAAACATCCGGTGTGACCGATCACTATGCACAGGATGACAGCCACGCGCTGTCGATTGCACGCGATGTTGTCAAAAACCTGAACTGGACCAAAAATCCGGGCCTGACATTGACCGAACCGCGCGCACCGGCCTATGACCCGCGCGAGATTTATGGCGTGGTGCCGACCGACACCAAAAAACCTTATGACGTCCGCGAAATCATTGCGCGCATCGTTGACGGGTCGGAGTTTGATGAGTTCAAGGCACAGTATGGCACGACCCTTGTGACCGGCTTTGCCCGCATCTTTGGCTACCCGGTTGGCATCATTGCCAATAACGGCATCCTGTTTTCCGAAAGTGCGCTTAAGGGTGCGCATTTCATCGAACTTTGCGCGCAGCGCGGCATTCCGCTGGTTTTCCTGCAAAACATCACCGGCTTTATGATTGGCCGCAAATATGAAAGTGGTGGCATCGCCAAGGATGGCGCAAAACTGGTGACCGCTGTTGCCACCGCCAATGTCCCGAAATTCACCGTCCTGATCGGTGGATCATTTGGCGCGGGCAACTATGGCATGTGTGGCCGTGCGTACAATCCACGCTTCCTTTGGATGTGGCCAAATGCCCGCATTTCGGTGATGGGCGGTGAACAGGCAGCCAATGTGTTGACGCAAATTCGCGCCGACGCCATGGAAAAACGCGGCGAAACCTGGCCAGAGGCCGAGCAGGAAGAGTTCAAGGGCCCGATCCGCGATCAATACGAAGAACAAGGCCATCCCTATTACGCCTCCGCACGGCTTTGGGATGATGGTGTGATTGATCCGGCCGATACCCGCATGGTTCTGGGTCTTGGCCTGTCAGCTGCGCTTAACAAACCGGTCGAGGAAACCCGGTTTGGCGTGTTCAGAATGTGAGGCCGCCATGAGCAATGTAAACACCGATAACATATCCGATGCGGCGATCTGTGAAATCACCGATGCCGGAATTGCGACCATCACGCTGAACCGCCCGGAAATTCACAATGCCTTTGATGATGCCCTGATCGCCGATCTGACGGCCAAGGTTGAGGCGCTTGAAGCCGATCCGGCGGTCCGCGTGATCATTCTGACCGGGGCTGGTAAAAGCTTCTCGGCTGGTGCGGATCTTAACTGGATGAAGCGCATGGCGGGCTATAGCCATGCTGAAAACCTTGCCGATTCCCGCGCACTTGCCAAACTGATGAAGGTTTTGAATTTTGCATCAAAACCGACCATCGCACTGGTCAACGGGGCTGCCTTTGGCGGCGGGGTTGGTCTGGCTGCGTGCTGTGACATCGTGATCGCGTCCGATCGTGCCAGTTTCTGTCTGTCGGAAGTCAAGCTGGGCCTGATCCCGGCGGTGATTTCGCCGTATGTTGTTGAGGCCATCGGGGTTAATCACGCGCGGCGTTATTTCCTGACCGCCGAGCGATTTGATGCCAAGACCGCCCAGCAGATTGGGCTGGTACATGAACTCACCACAACCGATGAACTGACTGCCCGCGGACAGGAAATGGCAAATATCCTGCTGGCCAATGGGCCAGAAGCGATGCATGCCGCCAAGAACCTGATTTATGCCGTCGCCAACAAACCGATTTCAGATGCCGTGATTGATGACACAGCACAGCGCATTGCCGATCAACGCGCAAGCGACGAGGGCCGCGAAGGTGTCGGTGCCTTTCTGGAAAAACGTCCCGCGAACTGGAGCAAGAAATAACATGCCGCGCAAACTTCTGATCGCCAACCGCGGTGAGATCGCCTGCCGCGTGATAAAGACCGCCCGTCGCATGGGAATCGCTACGGTTGCTGTTTATTCCGATGCCGACGCCAATGCCCTGCACGTCAAACACGCTGACGAGGCGTACCATATCGGCGCGCCCGCCCCCAAGGACAGCTATCTGCGTGCTGACCGCCTGCTTGAAGTCATCGCGCAATCGGGTGCCGATGCCGTCCATCCGGGCTATGGGTTCCTGTCGGAAAATGCCGGTTTTGCCGATGCGCTTGAAAAGGCAGGCTGTGTTTTTGTCGGCCCGCCGGCAAGTGCGATCCGCGCTATGGGGTCGAAATCCGAAGCCAAGAAAATCATGGGCAAGGCCGGTGTCCCGCTGGTGCCGGGCTATCACGGCGAAGATCAGGACCCTGACCTTCTGGCGGCCGAGGCCGACAAGATCGGCTATCCGGTATTGATCAAGGCATCCGCCGGGGGTGGTGGCAAAGGCATGCGCGCGGTTGAAAAGGCATCCGATTTCAAGGACGCCCTGATCAGTTGCAAACGCGAAGCTGCAAGCAGCTTTGGCGATGATCATTGCCTGATTGAAAAACTGATTGTCAAACCGCGCCACGTTGAAATTCAGGTCTTTGCCGACAGCCATGGCAATGCGGTTTACTTGTTTGAACGGGACTGCTCCTTGCAGCGCCGCCATCAAAAGGTGATTGAAGAGGCCCCGGCACCCGGTATGAGCGAAGAGCTCCGCGCCCAGATGGGCAAGGCCGCGGTCGATGCCGCCAAGGCGATTGGCTATCAGGGCGCAGGAACAGTTGAATTTCTGCTGGACGCGTCGGGTGCGTTCTATTTCATGGAAATGAACACCCGCCTTCAGGTCGAACATCCGGTGACGGAAAAAATCACCGGCGAAGACCTTGTGGAATGGCAATTGCGGGTGGCCGATGGCGAAAAACTGCCAAAGGCGCAGGAAGACCTATCGATCAACGGTCATGCCTTTGAAGTCCGGATCTATGCCGAAGACCCGCAAAACGACTTCCTGCCGGCAACCGGCAAACTTGTTCACATGCGTATGCCATATGAAACCGATCATGTGCGCGTTGATACTGGCGTTTATGAGGGCGGCGAAGTATCGATCCACTATGACCCGATGATCGCCAAATTGATCACCTGGGATGTAGACCGCCCATCCGCGCTCCGTCGCATGGCGTCCGCCCTGAATGATGTGCAGATTGTTGGTGTCACCACAAATACCGGATTCCTTGGCAATATCGCCCGTCATCCGGCCTTTGAACGCGGTGACGTCGAAACCGGCTTCATCCCGAACTATCAGGATGACCTGATCCCGGCCCCCGGCGCACCGGATAACGAAGCCCTGGCTTTCGCCGCCCTTGATATCCTGTTGACCCGCGATACCGAGGCCGCCCGCTATGCCGCGCAAAGCAAAGATCCCTATTCGCCCTGGCACAGCACCGCAGGCTTCCGGCTGAATGACGATAACCACCATGACCTGATCCTGCGTCATGATGGATCGGACATGCTGGTCAAGGTGCATTACCGCGATCAGGGCTATGTCATCGATATGCCTGATGGTAGCGCTATCATGGCGAGTGCTGAATATGACGATAATGGTGCCATCGTTGCCCGGCTTGATAACGTGCGCAAACGCGCGTCAGTCCTGCGCGACGGCAATCGTCTGATGATTTTCCGCGATGGCCGTTCCGACCGTCTCGACATCTTTGATCCGCTGGCCGCAGCCGGTGGCAATGAGGGTACGGGTGGTGGTCTGACCGCTCCGATGCCGGGCAAAATCATCGCTGTGATGGCAGAGGCCGGTCAATCGGTCACGGCCGGTGACAAACTGGTCGTGATGGAAGCCATGAAAATGGAACACACCATTTCAGCCCCCGTCACCGGCACGGTCAAGGAAGTGTTCTTTGGTGTGGGGGATCAGGTCGATGATGGCGCAGAACTGATTGCGATCGAGGAGGCCGAATAATGGCCCTGATTTCCGGTCTGCCAAGCCATGTCAAAATCGTTGAAGTCGGTCCGCGTGATGGCCTTCAGAACGAAAAGGCAATGGTCCCGACCCAAACAAAGGTCGAGTTGATCCATCGCCTGAATGATGCCGGATTATCGGTGATCGAAGCCACCGCCTTTGTCAGCCCGAAATGGGTACCGCAAATGGCCGATGCGCCCGATGTCATGGCCCAGATCACCCGAAAACCCGGTGTGACATACCCTGTTCTGGCCCCGAACATGAAGGGTCTTGAGGCCGCGATTGCAGCAGGCGCGACCGAGGTTGCGGTTTTTGGTGCGGCATCGGAAAGTTTCTCGCAGAAGAACATCAACTGTTCGATTGCTGAAAGCCTTGATCGCTTCCGCCCGGTCGCGGATGCCGCACGCAAGGCCGGCCTTGCGGTACGTGGCTATGTGTCTTGCGTGCTGGGTTGCCCCTATGAAGGCGACATCGCGCCTGAAAAGGTCGCAGAAGTCGCCAAGGCGCTATATGACATGGGCTGTTATGAAATCAGTCTGGGCGACACGATTGGTACCGGGACGCCGGCAAAGGCGCAGGCGATGATTGCCGCCGTCGCCAAGCATGTCCCCACCGAAAAGCTCGCCGCGCACTTCCACGACACCTATGGTCAGGCGCTTGCCAATCTTTTGGCCGTGCTTAAGATGGGTGTCGCCACAATCGACAGCTCTGTCGCCGGTCTGGGTGGCTGTCCCTATGCCAAGGGGGCCAGTGGCAATGTCGCGACCGAGGATGTTGTCTATATGCTGAACGGCCTTGGCATCAAAACCGGTATCGATCTTGAAAAGCTTGCCGATACCGGAAGCTGGATTTGTGATCAGATAGGAAAATCAAGCGCATCGAAGGTCAATCTGGCCTTGGCAGCAAAAAGATCAACGCCCGGGGACTAAAGGATGGGCCCGTGCCGTTTCAATGACACTGGGCCCACCAACTTCAGACGCATCAGATCAGGCAGATCGAACCGCATCAAGGAACGTTCCAACCTTTTGACGCAGCATTTCAGATTGCTCGGACAGTTCACTTGACGCTGCAAGCACCTGCTCGGCTGCGGCACCGGTCGAACCAGCTGCTTCATTCACACCAGCAATATTTGCCGAAACCTCGGTCGTGCCGGTCGAGGCTTCCTGCACATTGCGCGTGATTTCACCGGTCGCAGCCCCTTGTTCTTCGACAGCACTTGCGATGGTCGCGGCAATTTCACTGATTTCTGAAATGGTCGTCGTGATAGAGGCAATCGCATCGACCGCCCCCTTGGTTTCCTGTTGAATACCAGTGATCTGACTGGTGATTTGTTCGGTCGCCTTTGAGGTCGCCGTCGCAAGGTTTTTGACCTCTGCGGCAACCACAGCAAAGCCCTTGCCCGCATCACCGGCGCGCGCCGCCTCAATCGTGGCATTGAGCGCAAGAAGGTTGGTTTGTTCGGCAATGTCACTGATCAAACCAACGACATCCCCGATCTTCTGTGCTGCCTCGGCAAGGCCACGCACCTGTTCATTGGTACGCTCTGCATCGGCAACCGCACGATTGGCCACCTGCGAGGATTGCGCCACCTGTTGGGTGATTTCAGAAATCGAAGCGCTAAGCTCTTCGGTGGCACTGGCAACGGTCTGTACGTTATTTGAAGCCTGCTCGGCTGCGGCGGCAACGATGCTTGATTGCCGACTGGTTTCCTCGGCCGTGCTGGTCATGCCAGTTGCAGTTGCCTGCATTTCGGTTGATGCCGATGCCAGGGTCTTGAGAACGACGGAAACGTCGGTGTCAAAGCCCGATGTCAGATCGGAAATCTTCTGAGCCCGCAATTCACGACGTTTTTGCGCCTCAACTTCCTGGGCGGCCAATTCATCGGCACGGATCATGTTTTCCTTGAACACCAGAACCGCGTTGGACATGTCGCCGATTTCATCCTTGCGACCCTGTCCCGGGATATCAGACTGCTTGTCTCCATCGGCCAGTGATTTCATGGCATCGGTAATGGCCCCGACTGGACGCGAAATCCCGGTACCAATGACCCATGCCGCCGCAATCCCGATGACAATGGCAATGCCTGCAAAGACCTCTGTTATGATCGTTGCAGAGCTCACAGCCTCCTCAGCATGCTGTCCGAGAGTTTCCTGCTCTTTCTTGACTTCAAGTTTCAGTTTTTCAAGGTCTTTGGAAACAAGACCGCCAAGTTCTGCCAAACGTCCGCTCACAAGACTTTGCCGATTGGGGTCGGATGGTTGCATGGCCGCAATCTGGTCAAACACGGACTGAAATTCCGCCAGCTCTTCTGCGGCGGTGGTCGCGACCTGCAACCGGTCAGGCTTCACCAGCATGTCGACCAGGCCAGTATTGTAATCAATTGCCGTCGCAATTCGCTCCTTGACCGTTTGCGCCGATGCCGGGGCATTCGTTTCAATGAACTCATTGATGTTAACACGCGCTTCGAGAAGATTGGCCTGCACACGGGCGGCCTGATTGGTTTGCGAGGCAATGACGCGATACCGGGCAAAGTCATCGCCGACAATACCAATTGAAATTACCGCATACAAAGACATGGCTGCCAGAAGCACCAGAACCAGGCCGAACCCGCCAAACACCTTCGTAGAAATTTTGAGGTTGTTTAAAAAGGCGGTCATGTAAGTCTCCCACATATATATTTTTTATATGTGTCATATGGGTCCGGTGACACGATCACGTCGGAAACCTTGTGATCAAAGTCACAAGGCAAATATCTGCCCACTGAAAAGCTTGCCGCGACAGGAAGCTGGATTTGTGATTTGATAGGAAAATCAAGTGCATCGAAGGTCAATCCGACCTTGGCAGCAAAAAGATCAACGACCGGGGACTAAAGGATGGGCCCGTCAAAATACAGCTTCAGACGGGCCACCCCAAACGATCTGCCAATGATTGGCCGCTGGCTGCATGTGCCCGAAGTTGTCCGCTGGTGGGGCGATCCGCATGAGCAGATTGAACTGATTTCCGAAGATGTCGAACTGGCCGAAATGGCGACACTGATTGTCTCGTACCGCAATCGACCCTTTGCCTTTGCCCAGCATTACGACGCCCACCAATGGCCACAGGCGCATTTTGATCCGTTGCCTGAAAATACACGCTGTCTGGATGCATTTATCGGTGTGCCCGATATGATGGGCTGCGGGCATGGTCAGATGTTTCTGAAAATGCTGACCGCCCAGCTGTTCGAGCGTGGCGCGCCCATGATCGGGATTGACCCCGATCCTGCAAACGAACGCGCCATTCGCTGCTATGAGGCGATTGGTTTTGTTGCCGGGCGGGAATATGAAACCGCCAATGGCCCGTGCCTTTTGATGACACTTTCCCCGCCCGACAACAGAGCATCATGACAGCAATCAGACTGCCCGCACAGCGGCCAGGAAATCCTCGACCTTGTGACGCAGGCCTTCAGATTCCCGAGACAATTCTGATGCCGCACTCAGCACCTGCCCGGCAGCAGCCCCGGTGGAGCCCGCCGCTTCGTTCACGCTGACAATGTTTGACGTCACTTCTGTTGTACCAACAGAGGCTTCCTGAACATTGCGGGTGATTTCGAGGGTGGCTGCTCCCTGTTCCTCGACCGCACTTGCGATGGTTGCTGAAATCTCGCTGATCTCGGCAATCGTCGATGAAATGGTGCCAATGGCGGTTACCGCCCCATCGGTTTCATTCTGGATGCCGGTGATCTGATTGGTGATGTCTTCGGTCGCGCGCGAAGTTGCCGTTGCAAGATTTTTGACCTCTGCCGCGACAACGGCAAAGCCCTTGCCCGCATCGCCGGCACGCGCCGCCTCGATGGTGGCGTTCAGGGCCAAAAGGTTGGTTTGCTCGGCAATATCGCTGATCAGCCCTACCACATCACCGATCTTTTGGGCTGCTTCGGCAAGACCGCGGATCTGGGTGTTGGTTTTTTCGGCATCCTCGACCGCGCGATTGGCAACAGACGAGGACTGACTGACCTGCTGAGTGATCTCGGAGATCGAGGCACTGAGTTGTTCCGTTGCGCTGGCAACGGTTTGCACGTTGGTTGATGCCTGTTCGGCAGCGGCAGCGACGATACTGGACTGGCGACTGGTTTCCTCGGCGGTACTGCTCATGCCCGTGGCGGTTGACTGCATCTCGGTCGCCGCAGAAGCAAGTGCCTTGAGGATAACCGACATGTCCTGATCAAAGTCCGCTGTCAGTTCATTGATTTTCTCTGCACGTCTCTCCCGGCGTTTGACGGCCTCTGCTTCCTGGGCGGCAAGCTCCTCGGCACGGATCATATTTTCCTTAAAGACCAGAACCGCCTTGGACATATCACCGATTTCATCGAAACGATCCTGTCCGGGAATGTCGGTCTGCTTGTTGCCGCCAGCCAGTTCCTTCATGGCGTCGGTAATTTGCTGAATCGGGCGGGAAATACCCGATCCGATCTTCCAGGCGGCAAAAACGCCAAGGATCAACGCCACACCGGCTACAATGGCCGTAATGATCACAGCCTGCGAAGCAGCCTTGGCCGCACGCGGACCGATTTCATCCTGTTCGTGCTTGACGGTCAGCTTCAGGTCTTCAAGGTTCTCAGCCACCATCGGACCGATTGTATCAAGTGTATCGGTCACTATCTGATCACGGGCCGGATCCCCGGCAGACATTGTGGCAACCTTGGCAAAGGCCGCGCGATAGGCTTTCAGGCTTTCGCCAGCAACTTGGGCGACTTCGATCATTTCATCGGTATCAAGCAAGGCAACGAGTTCGTCATTCAACGTTATCGCGCTTGCAAGCCGGTCATCGACATTTTTCGCTGCCGCACTTTCGCCGGTCAGCAGAAACTGCTTTACCGAAACACGCGCTTCCAACAGGTTGGCCTGCACACGTCCAGCCTGATTGGACTGCAAGGCGATATGACGATAGCGCACGAAATCATCTCCGACGCTGCTCACAGAAAACTCCGACCAGATTGAAGCGATCACGAGCAAAACGAGGATGACGCCAAAGCCGCCATATACCTTTGTGGAAATCTTGAGACGATTGAACATCGACATAAATTAGGCCCTTAAGCAGTTTATCTCTCCTCATTAGTCATATTATATTTTCACAATCATCGCGCGATATACTGGGGACTATCTCACTATCCTTTATTGACTGTAACCCTACTCTTACGGGGCGTCTTATACGTACAGGAATTTCATATATGCATACCATGACATATAGGTTTTATTGGCTATAGAAAAACGTAGAAGTAATTGTTTTGTAATATTTTTTGAAACCAAGACCACTGCTATATGTTCGCCAAAACACAAAAAAAGGGGCCCCTTTTCAGGCGCCCCTTTATCGAAATTCCACGGCCCGTTCAACCATGGTATTAAGTATGGTATTACGATCCTAAGACTGCAACGCGGCGCGACGTCGTTCGCGCAGGGATTGTGCCGTTACCCGACCATCACCGGTCGGCTGATAATAAACCGACATTTCCTTGAGCGCGGCCCGCACCTTGTTCAGGGCGACGTCACCTTCAACGTTAAGGTCATAGGAATCAAAGCCGCAACGGTGCATATAAAGGATTTGGTCGCGCAGGACGTCACCAACTGCCCGAAGTTCACCCGTGAAGCCCATACGTTCGCGCAGTACGCGGGCATAGGAATATCCACGACCATCCGTGTAGGCCGGGAAATTGACCGTGATGATCGAGAGACGATCAAGATCATCTGCCAGATCTTCGGGGGCGTCGCCCGGGTTCAGCTGAACACCAAGACCACCGTTACGCCCCAACAGGCTGTCACGTTCTTCCTTGAAACGTGCAAGCGGCACGATCAGGTTTTCATCGCTTGATGGCAGATCGCCTTCGGCGTCAACCGTAATCCACTCCTGTTCGATCAGGCTGTCATTTTTAACGATCGCCATAAAGAACCTCCTTGAACGGATCCATGCCAACACGCCGATAGGTGTCGATGAAGCGCTCACCGCTTTCGCGGATATCAATATACTTGGTCACGAGGCTTTCGATGGCATCAACCACCTCAGCCTCAGAGAAACCGGCACCGGCGATCTTGCCAATCGAGGCATCCTGGCTGGCATCGCCGCCAAGGGTGATCTGATAGAATTCCTTGCCGCGTTTATCGAGGCCAAGAATACCAATGTGGCCAACGTGGTGATGTCCGCAAGCATTGATACAGCCGGAAATCTTGATCTTGAGTTCGCCAATATCATGCTGGCGATCAAGATCACCAAAGCGTTCGGAAATCCGCTGTGAAAGCGGGATCGAACGCGCCGTGGCAAGTGCGCAATAATCAAGTCCCGGGCAGGAAATGATATCGGTCACATAACCAAGGTTTGCCGTGCCAAGTTCTGCGGCGTCCAGTTCGCTCCAAAGTGCGAACAGGTTGGCCTTTTTGACATGCGGCAGAACAAGGTTCTGTTCATGGGTCACGCGAACATCGGCAAAGCTGTATTTTTCCGAAAGATCGGCAACCAGTTCCATCTGTGTATCGGTCGCATCCCCCGGAATGCCGCCAATCGGTTTCAGCGAGACGTTGGCAATCGCATAGCCCGGCTGTTTATGTTCGATCACATTCGAACGCACCCAGTTGGCAAAACGACGGTTTTCCGCTTTGTGGCGTTCGAAGTCGGCGTCGTCGTCAGACAGGGCTTCAAACGCCGGCGGTGCGAACTGTTCGATGTAATGGGCGATTTCCGCATCATCAACGCGCAGCGACCCATCCTTGATCTGGGTCCATTCCTCTTCGACAAGCTCGCGGATTTTATCAATGCCTTCCTCGTGAACGAGGATCTTGATACGTGCCTTGTACTTGTTATCGCGACGGCCAAAGCGGTTATACACGCGCAGGATGGCTTCGAGATACGAGAACAGATCGTTCTTGCCGATGAAGTCGCGAATGGTCTTGCCGACAAACGGTGTGCGGCCAAGGCCACCACCGACGATAACTTCAAAGCCGGTCTCGCCCGCATCATTCTGATGCATGCGCAGGCCAATGTCATGAACCTTGACGGCCGCACGATCATTTGGCGATCCGGTAACAGCGATCTTGAACTTACGCGGAAGGTAAGTGAATTCCGGGTGGAAGGTCGACCACTGACGGATCAGTTCGCAATAAGGGCGCGGATCTTCGATTTCATCGGCCGCAGCACCAGCATACTGGTCAGTCGTCGTGTTACGAATGCAGTTGCCCGATGTCTGGATGGCGTGCATTTCAACCTTGGCAAGATCGAGCAACGCATCCGGGATCTCATCAAGCTTCGGCCAGTTATACTGGATGTTCTGGCGCGTGGTGAAATGGCCATAGCCCTTGTCATATTTGCGCGCAATCATGCCAAGCTGGCGAAGCTGGTCGGCGCGCAGCGTGCCATAGGGAACGGCAACGCGCAGCATATAGGCATGAAGCTGCAGATACACACCGTTCATCAGACGGAGCGGACGGAACTGTTCCTCGGTAATGTCACCGGCAAGGCGGCGTTTCACCTGTTCGCGGAACTGTTCAGTGCGTTCATGAACAAGCTGGCGGTCAAAATCGTCATAACGATACATGGGGTCTCTCCTTATACCGCCTGATAGCCAAGGTCCTCGCGGACACTTGGGCCTTTGGTGCGCAGAACTTCGCGGTATTTTGTCGGCACGAGATCCGTGCCCTGCTGTTCGACATCAATCAGATACGGCCCGACAATCACTGTGTCGAGTTCGGGCGCACTTGCCTCGGCCAGAAGCGCATTTGCGGCTTCCTTGTCTTCGGCGGTGCGGGCATCGTTGATGTTTTCGCTCCAGCTACCATCACTGGTCAGGAACACCACCAACCCGTCTTCCAGACGGTTTGCCGTGACAACTTGCAGGGACATTCGGTTCTCTCAGCCTGTAAATCTCTCGGGTTTGGTCCTGGCACGGACCTTTTCTGCACCAGAATTTGGCTGATTACCCCTTATTGGTCAAGTTTTTTTGTGAAATAACATATACTACACTTAATTGAGTGTTTTAATAATCCGCTATTGACCGTTTGACGTACGGCTTCTACCTCATCAGTCATCGAACACCAAAGCACAAGAAACCTTCCTGATATGCCTTTGAACATCATCAAACTGAGTGTCGGCACGGATAGCCCCGAAAGCCTGAAGGAATGGCAGACCTATTTTCAGGCCATGCATGGGCGGATCTTTCACACCACACGCATGACACCCAAGCGCAAGACCGAGATTCTTGATGGTGGATCAATTTACTGGGTCATCAAGGGTGCTGTGCGCTGCCGCCAGCGGGTGATTGATCTTGAAGAATTCGTCAACGAGGAAGGCACGAAATATTGCCGCATCGTGCTGGATGACGAACTGATTGCTACGCGCCCCTACCCGCATCGTGCGTTTCAGGGATGGCGTTACTTCACCGATGACAAATGCCCGCCCGATGAAAAACAGGGTGGCGGCACTGACGCCCTGCCCGATGATATGGCCGATGAATTGCGTGACCTTGGGTTAATCTGAGCTCAGCCCTCCACAGGGGCGTCGGCCTCATCCGGATCAATTTCGCGCAAGGTCTCAGCCACTTCATTTTTAAGCCAGCTGACAAACGCCTTTACGCGCGGCCGTCTCAGGTGCTCTTCCGGGTAAACCAGATAATAGGCCCCGCTTGAGGCAACGCTTTGCGCAAACGGCCGCACCAGGTTTCCCGCCGCCAGATCAAGGGCGGCCAGACTTGTGCGCGCCATAGCAATCCCCTGCCCCATCAGGGCGGCCTGAATGACCATGTCGCCGGAGTTAAATCGAAGACCGCGGCTGACATCAACACCCTCGGCACCGACACCGTCGAGCCAGAATTCCCAGTCGGCCGCATGCGGATGATCCATAAAGGTGGTGGCATCATGAAGCAATTGGTGCCCGGCGACATCGGCCGGTTCTTTCAGTTCGGGATTGGCGGCAAGATAGGCCGGGCTGCACACCGGGAAAGACTCGTCACGCATCAGCATTTCGCAAACCAGTCCGGGATAATGACCACTGCCAAACCGAACAGCCAGATCAATTCCCTCAGTGCGCAGATCAACCAGCCGGTCATCTGCATGAATGCGCACATCAATATCAGGGTACGCATCACGGAAATGCCCCAGACGCGGCACCAGCCATTTCACGGCAAAACTTTGCAAGACACTGACCGTAACCACCCCGGTTTCCTCGACCCGGGTCAGGCGTTCGATCTCGTCAGCGATCCTTGAAAATCCGGCTGTAGTTGCCTGCGCCAGCTGTGCACCCTCTTCGGTCAGATGGATCTGACGTGGCAGCCGATGAAACAGCTTGAACCCCAGATACTCCTCAAGTTGGCGGACCTGCTGGCTGACCGCCCCCTGTGTGACAAACAGTTCTTCGGCTGCTTTTGTAAAGCTCAGATGGCGGGCGGCGGCATCAAAGGCGCGCACGGATTGCAAGGGCGGAAGCCGCATAAGATCCACTCCAAATCGATGGATTAGAAATGCTAATCCGTTTGATCAGAAATACTCGTTTGTTCTTCACAAGATATAGCCGCAATATCATCTCAACAGCAATCATTGCATTAGCAATATTAACTCATGGAGAGAATGATGGCTTACTCGCTTAGCCCTGCTCCTTCTGCCGTGGAGCGCCAGTCCAGAGCACACATCCGCTCGTTCTTCGCCACCGTTTTTGGCCGCCTGAATGATTTTAACAACCGGTTTGAACGGCTCCGTGCAGCGCGTGAAGAACGCCGCACTCTACTTAGTCTGAGTGATCATCTGCTTTCGGATATCGGTATTACTCGCGCCCAGGCTGAAGAAGAATACCGCAAGTCTTCAAGACTGCGCTAATCCCGCACGGGATCTGTCCTGAAGCACCCCGCCCCCCACGGAACAGCCCGCAAGACAGATCCACCCTTCGTGCCACCGCACACCCTGCCGACCGCCCGATCAATGCCCCACATTGATCGGGCTTTTTTATACGCAACACATCAGTGCCCACATTCCCCGCTATTTGATCCATTGCATTGCGACAGGCCGAATTATCGCGCAAAGTTAAGGCGATATCTCGTTACAAATGAAGGAACGCGGCGCATGACAGCGGAAAAGAAAACGCCAAAAAAGTTTGGCAAAACGACTCAGGGTGACGCAACTGATGCGTTGGCCAATGCCACGCGGCGCACAGCCAAAAGCCGGTCCGCTGCCAATCGCACCGATGCCCTGTCCACGCTTGATAGCGAAGCAAAAGATCGGTTCTTGCTGGATTCCGAAAACATGACGATGGACCGGCTTGACGACTTGCCGTCTGCCGCAGGCAAAGCAAGCAGTCAGAACCTTGGCAACATCCCCGACGACAAGCTTCCGCCTGATATCGACCTTGATCCCAAGGCGCAGGCAAAGAAGATGCGTGGCAAGCAATATCTGGAACTGATTGCACCACTTCATATTGAACTTCTGAAACTTCAAAACTGGATCAAGGCCGAGAACCTCAAATCCCTGATCATATTTGAAGGCCGAGATGCCGCAGGCAAAGGTGGCACGATCAAACGGTTTACCGAACACCTCAATCCGCGCGGCGCCCGGATTGTTGCGCTTGGCAAGCCGAACGACCGCGAACTGACACAATGGTATTTCCAACGCTATGTCGAACACCTTCCAAGTGGCGGGGAAATCGCGCTGTTTGACCGGTCCTGGTATAACCGGGCGATGGTCGAACGGGTTATGGGATTTTGCAGCATGTTTGATGTCAGTGAATTCCTGCAATCCGTGCCGGAACTTGAACGTATGCTGATCCGATCCGGTATTCACATGACAAAGTTCTATTTCTCGGTCAGCAAGAAGGAACAGGCGCGACGCTTCAAACAGCGTCAGACCGACCCGCTCAAACAATGGAAGCTGAGCCCGGTTGATCTGGCATCCCAAAACCTGTGGGACTCCTATACCGAAGCCAAACGCGACATGTTCTTCCATACCTCGACCACCGACAGCCCATGGGTCATTGTGAAATCTGATGACAAGAAACGTGCACGCATCAATGCCATTCGTTTCTATCTGTCACAGTTTAATTACCCCGGGAAACGACCGGAAATTCTGGTTTATGACCGCCGGATCATCCACAGCGTGGCCGAAGAACTTGACGAGGACTAGGGGCATTCAATCTGTCTGGTCTTCCAGATCGTGAAAACATTGTCGCGGTAACATTTGCGTTCATTGACATTGCCATCACTGCAACCTTTACTGGATGCATATAAATCTTCGGGAGGCAAACGATGGCAAAATGTGCATTTATCGGTCTGGGTGTCATGGGATATCCGATGGCCGGTCACCTGCAAAAAGCAGGTCACGACGTTACCGTGTATAACCGTACCGCCGCAAAGGCGGAAAAGTGGGTTTCCGAATATGGTGGATCGTCCGCCCCGACCCCGGCCGAGGCGGCAAAGGGCGCGGAGTTCGTCTTTTCCTGTGTTGGCAATGATGATGATCTGCGCAGCGTGATGCTGGGCGATGGCGGTATGTTTGCCGGCATGGACAAGGGTTCTGTCCTGATTGACAACACCACCGCGTCCGCAGATGTCGCACGCGAACTGTATACCGCAGCCAAGGATATGGGCATCTCATTCATCGATGCCCCCGTTTCCGGTGGTCAGGCGGGTGCGGAAAACGGTGTTTTGACCGTCATGTGTGGCGGCGATCAGGATGCATTTGATCGCGCTGCCCCGATCATTGATGCCTTTGCCAAGTCCTGCAAACTGATGGGCGAAAGCGGTGCGGGACAGTTGACCAAGATGGTCAACCAGATCTGCATTGCCGGTCTGGTTCAGGGCCTTTCCGAAGGGGTCAATTTCGGCGTTAAGGCCGGCCTTGATATGGAGAAGGTTCTGGATGTGATTTCCAAGGGTGCTGCGGGAAGCTGGCAAATGGAAAACCGCGGCAGCACCATGGTTGAGAACAAGTTCGACTTCGGCTTTGCCGTTGACTGGATGCGCAAGGATCTGGGCATTTGCCTTGAGGAATCCAAACGCAACGGTGCCCGCCTGCCGGTCACAGCCCTTGTGGATCAGTTCTATGCCCAGGTGCAGGAACGCGGCGGCAATCGCTGGGATACTTCCAGCCTGATTGACCTGCTGTCACGCGGCTAAAACACCCGCACCTTAAAGATTGAGACAAACGAAAAGCGCGGCCTGATGGGCCGCGCTTTTCGCATTGATATAGTGTTCGGCGATTACAGACCGGCGCGCAATAGCGGCTCTACCTGATTGCGGTAATTGGCCAGCGGGCCGTTATCGAAATAGCCGACAGCACATTCAAGAACGGAATCCCGTGGCGGTTCCTCACCCTCTGCCAGGCTTTCTTCAAGGTTATCGCGGCTCGATTTGCCAAGACGTTCGATCTCGATATCCTGCTCGCAGGTTGTCGCTTCAAGCGTTGCAAGGGACTGACGTGGATCGCGACGGCGCGACGGCAAGGCGTGCTCAAGATCAATCTCACGCTCGAACTCTTCGGCATCGGCCAGTACGACCTCGATATCGGGGATCACACCATGGCCCTGCACGATGTGGTTTTCCGGCGTGGTGTAATATCCGGTGGTGATTTTAAGCCCACCGCCCGAGGTTAACGGCATAATCCGCTGCATGGAGCCTTTGCCAAAGGATCGCTCGCCAATGATGATGCCGCGCCCGTTTTCACGAAGGGCGGCTGCCATCAATTCCGCACCTGATGCTGACCCGCGATCAAGCAGGATCGCCATCGGAACATCTTCAAAGAAATCGGAACGATCCGCTTCGTAACTGCGCAGTTTCCGCTCGCCGCGCCCTTCGGTCGCGACTATCAATCCATCTTGCAGGAACTGGTCTGCAATGTCGGCGGCACTATCGAGCAACCCGCCCGGATTGCGGCGCAAATCAACGATGACCCCGCGCGGCGATGCGATCCGGTCTTCGAGTTCACGCAGGTATTCCTGAGTCTGATCAAGTGTCGTGGCATCGAAACGAGACACACGGATATAGCCAATATCCTGATCAATGATGCTTGCTGTAACAGAAGGCACTTCAATCCGTGCACGCTTTACAGTGACATCAAAGCTGTCCTCAACACGTTTAATCGTCAGCGTCACCGGATCACCGACGCGACCGCGCATACGCCGGACGGCTTCCGAGATTGGCTCTCCGACCATGTGATAGCCATCAATATGCGTAATACGATCGTCAGGGCGAAGGCCGGCACGGGCGGCTGGCGTGTCATCAATCGGCGAGACAATCCGGATGCGTTTTTCATCATCAAGCGCAATGACAATGCCAACACCTGCAAAGCTGCCTTCGGTGCTTTCCTGCAGGCGGCGGAACATGTCATCCGTCATATAGGCGCTGTGCGGGTCAAGATCATGTAACCCGTCATCAAGAACCGCGCCCACGACACCAAGCGGTGATGTATCATCGGTCTCGAGTTCGCCAAGCACCGCAATGCTGTTATCAATAAACGCCATCCGGTCGATTTTCTCGACATATGTCTCGGACAGAACCTGAAGTGCCTCGACATACAGCTTGTCAGCATGAGCAAATTGTTCTGCACTCGCACCTGCGGTTACGCTGGCACGGTAGGCATCAAGAAATCTGCGTTCTTCATCGCTTGGCCATGCCGGTCCAGCACACGCCACCAGTCTTGTTCCGGCGAACGAAATCAGCACCGCAAACAAAATTGGCAATATTCCTTTACGCAGCAACAGCTTGCTCCTGTCCTTCGATACAATCGACCGGATTGTCATCCGTTTTCTTTTTGACGTGTTCAACAGTAAGTCTAGCCTGCCTTTTTTCGATTGGCGACCCCCGGACGCGCAATAGTTGACTAATCACGCAACTTTTACCTGTTGAACACATCAAACACCGGCCTTTGCAACATATCGGAAGCATTTCGTCGTTTCGCCAGTGGTCAAATGCGGAACACCTGGTTCAACCAATGTTGAATACATCCTTTCGCAATATCTGACGAAACTGACTCGATCTTAAATCCCCGGGTCGTTATGCTACCGACCAACAAATAAAGTTGGCACAAAGCCGACTGTTCCGAGCGGGCGGCTCATCATTCAGGGAGACGTCTTTTTTCATGAGCGACTTTAGCCCACCCATCTCAGATATACGCTTTCTGATTCATGACGTGATTGGTCTTGATACCGTGTCCAGGCTGCCGCCATTTGGCGAAACAAGCCCGGATCTGGTTGACGCAATCCTTGAGGAAGCGGGAAAATTTGCTGCCTCAGTTCTCGCACCGTTAAATCGGATCGGTGATCAGGAAGGCGCAAAACTTCTTGCAGACGGCACGGTCGGGACGCCCACGGGCTGGAAAGAGGCCTATGCCCAGTTTTGCGAAGGCGGCTGGCAAGGAATTTCTGCCCCTGAAAGCGAAGGCGGCATGGGGTTGCCGATCTTGCTTGGCGCGGCAGTTGCCGAAATGTGGCAGTCCGCCAATATGGCGTTTGCATTGTGCCCGATGCTTACATCCGGTGCGATTGAAGCCTTGACTGCGCATGGTTCGGAACAGCAACGTAAACTGTATCTGTCGCGTCTTGTCTCCGGTGAATGGACCGGCACCATGAACCTGACAGAACCACAAGCCGGTTCCGATCTTTCAAAGGTTCGCAGCACGGCAATCCTGCAAGACGACGGGACCTACAAGGTTTCTGGCCAGAAAATTTTCATCACCTATGGCGATCACGAGATGACCGAGAATATCGTGCATCTTGTTTTGGCCCGCACACCCGATGCGCCCGCCGGGGTCAAGGGCATTTCGCTGTTTATCGTTCCGAAGTATCTGGTTTCGGATAACGGAGAAATCGGCGCGCGTAATGACGTAACCTGCGTGTCGCTTGAACACAAACTTGGCATTCACGCCAGCCCAACCGCGGTTTTGCAGTTCGGAGATAACGGAGGTGCTACCGGCTACCTGATTGGCGAAGAAGGCAAGGGATTGGCCTATATGTTCACGATGATGAACAATGCCCGCCTTGCGGTTGGCCAACAAGGTGTCGCCATTTCCGAGCGCGCCTTTCAACAGGCCCTTGAATATGCCAATACACGAAAACAGGGCCGCGATAGCAAAACTGGCGAAGAAGCACCGATCGCAGCTCATGGAGATGTGCAGCGTATGCTGATGCGCATGCGGTCATCCACCGAGGCGGCGCGCGCGCTTTCACTTTACACGGCCAGCCAGCTTGATCTTGCCCATCATTTGTCTGACGCAGATGAGCGTACCTCTGCGCAGGCCCGCGCAGACCTTCTCATTCCGCTTGTGAAAGCTTGGTCGACCGACCTCGGGGTCGAGAATGCTTCGCTTGGGATACAAGTACATGGTGGCATGGGCTTTATCGAGGAAACCGGTGCGGCCCAGCACCTTCGCGATGCCCGCATTGCGCCAATCTATGAGGGCACGAATGGCATTCAGGCTCTCGATTTCATAGGACGCAAGGTTTTGCGCGACCAGGCAGGTGCACTTACAGCATTGCTCACGGAAATCAAGAATACAATCAAAGGCGTTCGTGAGGACAATGAAGCCACTGAACTTGGCCACGCATGCGATGCGCTTGATCACGCTATTTCCGAACTTGAAGGATCGACAGAGATCGTCCTTGAACGCGGCGCGAAAAATGCCGAGATGGCGCAGGTGCTTGCAACTCCTTATTTGCGCCAAGCAGCATTGTGTATTGCCGGCTGGTTGATGCTGCGCTCCCTGCAGATGGTGAAAAAAGCCGGTACACCGGAAGACCTTGGATCAGGCAAAACGCAAAGCTGTTTGTTCTTCTTTGGTCAACTTCTACCAGAGGCCGATTTTATGGCCGCACAGGCCCGCAATTGCACGGAACCGAAGATGCTCTAGGCACAGCCTTATTTTCGCCGTGCTTCTTGACCAAGGATATGGTGCATCGCCGCTATCGACTGATTAAGGCGGTGCACCCATTCCGCCCTATCCATCAACCTTGCCGTTCTTTGCTGTACTTCTGGCCCAACATTCGGAAATTCCGCAAGATTTCGCCGGATTTGATGACAATTTCCTGTTTCGATTTTCAATTGCTTCTCTATAATCCGCCCAATGAATCGCTTAACCCGATATATGCTGAAACAGCTGTTGATCATGATGGTCTTCGTGACACTGGGTCTCCTCTGTGTCATCTGGCTGTCGCAAAGCTTGCGCTTTGTCGAAATGATCGTGAATCGGGGGCTGTCGATCACCGTATTTTTGCAGCTGACGTCCTTGCTGCTGCCCAGCTTCCTGACGATCATTATTCCGATCGCGTTGTTTTTCGTGATTGTTTTTACCTACAACAAACTCATTCAGGACCGCGAACTGATCATAATGCGCGCAGCCGGGCTTAGCCAGTGGGCGCTGGCCAAACCGGCATTGATGGTGGCGCTGCTTTCGACATCAGTTTGTTACTTTCTCACCCTTTTCTATCTTCCCTACAGTTACGAACAGTTCAAGGAACTGCAGTTCTCGATCAGAAATGATTTTTCGTCGGTTCTTCTGCAGGAAGGCAGCTTTACCGATCTTGACGGATTGACGGTTTATGTGCGTGAGGTTGGCCGGGACAATGAACTGCTTGGCATCCTGGTACATGACGCACGCGATCCCAATGCTCAAACAACAATGATGGCAAAACATGGCGCCCTGGTTAGAACCGACGATGGGCCGCGTATTGTTCTGTTGGATGGTAACCGCCAGGAAGTTGACCCCGAAGACGGCACCATGTCGATCCTGTATTTTGATCGCTACGCCGTGGATATCGCGCAAGGGGGAGCAGATGAAGGCATTCGTTATCAGGAAGCCCGCGAACGCAGCGTCTATAATCTGTTGACCGGAACCCCGCCCGACATCGCCCGGCACGATCTCGGTTCGTTCCGAGCAGAAGGACATGATCGCCTGATTTCGCCGCTTAATGCTATTGCCTTTGCAAGCATTGCGTTGGCTGTGCTTGTTTCAAGCAGCTTTTCCAGACGTGGCCAGACGGGCAGACTGCTGGCGGCGATTGGTGTGATGGTCTTGTGTCAGGCTTCCGGTATTGCGATGAAAAACCTTGCCGCCAAAAACCCGGCACTTGTTCCGCTGATGTATATGAACGTATTGCTCCCGATTGCTGTCGGACTTTATTGGACATTCCGTGGGCCTGTCGTCAAGGCACGGCGCGCACAAGCTCAAGAGGCAGAAGCATGAGGATTTCACCGCTTCTGACCTGGTATTTCGGCAAGCATGTGCTTGTATCTATTCTGTCAATTTTGGCCCTTTTGATCGGGCTAATCCTAATCGGTGATACGATCGAGTTACTCCGGCGTGCTGGTGGGAAGCCCGATGCAACGGTCAGCATAGTATTGCAGATGGCGACCAGCCGTATTCCATTCATGACCGAGAAAGTTCTGCCCTTTGCCGTTCTTTTCGGGTCCATGTTCTCGTTCTGGAAGTTGACAGGCAATCAGGAACTGGTCGTAACGCGGGCCGCCGGCGTTTCAGCATGGCAGTTCATGCTGCCGCCTATCCTGTGTGCTCTCCTCCTTGGTTTTATTCAGGTGGGTGCTCTAAATCCATTATCCTCGATTCTGCTACAGAAGTACGAAACGCTCGAAGCGCGCTATCTGCAGAATAACGCAAGCGTGATGAACCTTTCCTCAAGCGGGCTTTGGCTGCGACAAGGCACACAGGATGGCCAAGCTGTTATCTATGCACGTTCCGTCAATCGGCAGCAGGGCGATCAACTCGATCTTCGAGACGTCACAATATTCCGGTTCGAAGATGCCGACAGTTTCACAACCAGGATTGATGCCGGACGTGCGGTACTGGAACCAGGCACTTGGCATTTCTATAATGCATGGACTTTTGTTCCGGGTCAGGCCAGCACATTCTCAGATGAGCTGATGTTGCCAACCAATCTTACCACCCGGAAAATCCAGGATAGTTTCGCATCACCAGAAACCATGTCATTCTGGGACCTGAAACCCTTCATCACTTTGCTTGAGCGTGCTGGTTTTAACGCAACCCGCCATCGCATTCACTTTCACGGCCTGTTGTCGAGACCTTTACTTTTATGCGCAATGGTTCTGATTGCGGCGGCATTTTGCCTTAAATTTTCTCGACGTCGGCGCGCATCGCTTGTTATCGGTGGTGGTGTCGCAACAGGGTTCATACTCTATTTTTGCACAGACGTAATTTCGGCTTTGGGTGTTTCAGGGGGCATTCCGCCCATTTTGTCGGCTTGGGCCCCTGCGGGGATTTCCTTGTTACTCGGGGTATCCACTTTGCTGCATCTTGAGGATGGCTAGCCTATGGTCATGGCGGGGGGAATGATAAAAAGATTAGCAACAGGCACCATTCTGGGCTGTGGAATTTGCATTGGCGGGGGGCTTGCAAACATGTATCCCGCAATGGCCCAAACAACTGACTCAGAAGTTCGCCAACCAGCCCCGGCCATTCTGTTTAGCGCAGATGAGGTTGATTACAATCAGGATCTTCAAACAGTCACCGCACGCGGGAATGTCGAAATCTCACGCGAAGGCAGGATTTTGCTTGCTGATACAGTAAGCTACGACCGTTCACAGGACGTATTGACGGCTTCGGGAAATGTCAGCATTACCCAGCCAAGCGGCGAAGTGACCTTTGCAAGCTATGTAGAGCTGAGTGGTGATTTCAAGGAGGGCATCGTCGAAGACATTTATGTCTTGCTTGACGAGAATACCCGTATCGCCGGATCAGGAGCCCGACGCAGCGGAGGAAACTTCACCGAGATAGCCAAGGCTGTCTACTCCCCTTGCAAGGTTTGCGAAGAAGATGGCGGTAATTCAACCCCGCTTTGGCGTATTCGCGCAGCTCGCGTCTTGCATGATGCGAATGCCAAAACAGTAGAATATAAAGACGCGCGCCTCGAAGTTGCCGGCGTGCCAATTCTCTACTCGCCCTATTTTCAACACCCCGACCCAACCGTCAAACGCCAGTCAGGCCTTCTTGCTCCCTCCTTTGGCAGTACCAGTCATGTTGGTAGATACTTCAGTCAGCCCTATTACTGGGCGATTGATAAAAGCAAGGACATGACGTTCACTCCCACCTACACGACGGATGAAGGCCCGTTGCTCGCAACAGAATACAGACAACGCTTTGACAGTGGCGAGATGGAATTTGTCGGCAGTGTGACCAACGACAATGAAGACAAGTGGAAAGGACACTTTGATGCAGAAGGCCGGTTCGATATTGATCGAACATGGCGTTGGGGCTTTGATGCCGAGCAAGCGACCGAAAAAACGTACCTGTCGCGCTACGGCTTCGCGTCGCCATCAGTTCTGACATCCAACTTGTTTACCGAAGGTTTTCGTGGCGCAAGCTATACCCGGGCAGACGCGTATTACTTCCAGGGTTTAAAAAGCGATGACGATCGAGACACGACGCCGTTGGTACTTCCGCACATGCAGTTCCATGGACAATCTTCTCCCGCGAAATACGGAAGTGTCACGACGCTTGACCTCGACGCATTGTCACTAACCCGAAAAGAGGGCGCAAATTCACATCGCGTTTCTGCCAAAGCAGGGTGGGAACTTCCGCATGTAGGCACAATGGGAGATGTCACCAAATTAAGCCTCTCTGTCCGCAGCGATAACTACATCGTTTCAGACGTAAGCCGTACCAGCAAGAGCGACTATGACGGCTATGCGGGCCGCATCCTGCCGCTCGCTGCGATCGACTGGCAGATGCCGTTTGTCAGCAACCAGGGTGCATACCATCAGGTTATTACCCCAATGGCGATGGCCGCATGGTCTCCGAACGGTGGCAACCATGATGAAATTCCCAATGAGGACTCCCAATCCTTCGAGTTCGATGACATCAATCTCTTTGCGCATGATCGCTTTGGCGGTCTGGACCGCGCAGAGGATGGTTTTCGGGCAAGTTATGGTCTTGAATGGGGCGTTTATGGGCCTGATGGAGGCTACACCAGCGCCATGGTTGGCCAAAGCTATCGTGCCAACGAGAATGACACGTTCGCCGCTGGTTCGGGCCTAGATGAACATCTTTCAGACTATGTCGGGCGCGTAACTGTGGCGCCTAACCAGTATCTTGACCTGACGTATCGCTATCGACTGTCAAATGACGATTTTTCCGCTCGACGGAACCAAGTTTCCGCCAGTGCCGGCTCACTTGATACATTGCGTATAAATACAACCTATGTCCACTTCACTGACGATGCTGGCAGTGAAGAGTTTGAGGAACGCGAAGAACTGTATTTTCAGGCACAACGTCGTTTCAACCAGTATTGGACGGGTCGTGCATATGGACGTTATGACATAGATCAGTCTGACCCCTTGGAATATGGCGTTGGTTTCGTTTATGAAGATGAGTGCTTCATCTTCGATGGTCGTATCCGCAGAACCTTCTATCAGGATCAAGACCTTGGCGAGTCAGACGAGTTCCTTTTCCGTTTGGTCTTCAAGACCCTTGGCGAGTTTGCATCTGCAGCCGGATTGTAAGTTAAAATGGTTTCCAAATTTTCGATTTCTGCACCCTTGAAAATCTGTGCTGTGATGATGGCCGTCACGCTTTCAATGTTGACAGCACCACTTCGTGCCCAGTCCCCTGTTGGCGTCGCGGCGGTGGTGAATGACGATCCGATTTCGATTATTGACCTTGTCGAGCGCATCAAGCTTGTGGCCGTCTCCTCAAATATCGAGATGACGCCCCAGCGCAGCAATGAAATGGCGCCGCAGATTTTGCAGCAGCTGATCAATGAAAAGCTGCAAATGCAGGAAGCAGAGCGTCGTGGTATTGAGGTGAGCGATGAAGAGATCGCACGCGGGAAATCGATAATCGAGCAAAATGCTGGCCTGCCGGATGGCATGCTTGATACCTATCTCGCAGAACGTCAGGTCGCCCCGGGAACCCTTGAAAACCAGATCCGGCCGCAGGTTGCATGGCAGAAGGTTCTGGGCACCATGCGTAATGAAGTCCAGATTTCCGACTCAGAAATCGACGACAACCTTGAACGCATCATCAGCAATCAGAACAAGCCAAGAAATCGAGTGCAGGAGATTTTCCTGCCGGTCGACAATCCCCAAGACAGTACACGTGTGTATCAGACCGCACAGGAAATTCTAAATGCGGTGAACCAGGGTGCAGATTTCGGTGGTCTGGCCCGGCAATTCTCCGCAAGTGCCAGTGCCGCCAACGGCGGTGACCTTGGTTGGCTTTACGCCGGTGAAATGGCGAGTGACTTGCAGCAGGCCGTCAATCAACTTCAGCCCGGCGATGTCAGTGCCCCGATCCAGACTATTCGCGGTTACTACATCGTGAAACTGCTGGATCGTCGTGTAGGCGATACCAATGCAGTGACAGACACCCGCCTAGATCTTTATCAGCTGTTCGTACCGATCAATGGCGACATGCCGCAGGATCAAATTGATGCCAAAATCGCCGTTCTGCAAAACACGCGCGAAACTGCCAATAGCTGTGACGCCATGGCAAACGTTGCCGTGGACCTTGGTTCCGATCTGAGCGGCAAGATGGAGGGCATTTCGCCCGAAGAACTCTCCGGTCCGATCCGGCAGGCCATCGGCAACCTTGAACAAGGTACGCCATCCAATATTGTTCGCGTTGATGGCGGAGCTCTGATGGTCATGATTTGTAACATCACCGAAGAGAGCAACCTACCCAGCCGTCAGGACATCGAAAACCGTCTGCGGATGGAACGTCTTGATATTCTGGCACGTCGCAAACTTCGTGAACTGCGTCGCCAGGCATTTATTGATATCCGGATCTGATCCGGTCAACAGGACCCAGACAGGATGACAGAAATCGCCCCCATCGCGCTGACCATCGGCGAGCCCGGCGGGATCGGGCCGGAGCTTGCGGTCAAGGCATGGCTTCGTCGCACGCAGGATCAAATCGCGCCATTCTGCCTCGTATCCCCTGTCAGCATTGTCAAACACGCAATCACACAAAGCGGAAGTGACGTTCCGCTAAAGGTCGTTGACACGATTGACGAGGCGGCATCAACATTCAATCACGCCTTGCCGGTTCTAGAGGTCGCGGATATTACCACCGATATAGTTTCCGGTATCGCATCGCCGAGAACGGCCAGTGTTGTAATTGAAAGCATCACAAAGGCCGTCGAATTGGCAACCAATGGCGACGCGTGTGCAGTCGTGACCAACCCGATCCAGAAAAGCGCACTTTATGAAGCGGGTTTCAGCCATCCCGGCCATACCGAGTTTCTGGCGGAACTTGCCGGTCCGGGAACAATTCCGGTCATGATGTTGGCCAACAGCAAGCTGCGTGTTGTTCCGCTGACCATTCACATCGCGCTCAAGGATGTCCCGACACAGCTGACACCTGAGCTGATTGTCAAGCGTTGCCGGATCACGCATCAATCTCTAAAGGATGCTTTCGGGGTCACATCTCCGCGCCTTGCCATTGCAGGCCTGAACCCGCATGCGGGAGAGGATGGCGCGATGGGCATCGAAGAACAAACCATAATGCGCCCCGCGATCGAACAGCTTCGTGGCGAAGGTATTGATGTGATCGGGCCACTGCCAGCAGACACCATGTTCCATGAAGAAGCACGGGCGAACTACGATGTGGCACTTTGCCCTTATCACGATCAGGCACTGATACCCGTCAAGACACTCGATTTTCATGGTGGTGTGAATGTCACGCTGGGATTGCCATTTATAAGAACATCACCAGATCATGGCACCGCGCTTGATATAGCAGGCAAAGGCATCGCGCGCCCAGATAGCTTGATCGCAGCACTCAAGATGGCAGCAGAAATGGCAACAAAACGCCTTGCGACAGGAGCCTGACCGACGTGTCAGAAGACAACGACAATACTGGCAAGCTTGCCAATGATGGCCTTCCGCCGCTGCGCGAAGTCATCGCAACCCATGATCTTTCGGCACAAAAGAAATTTGGCCAAAACTTCCTTTTTGATTTGAACCTGACCGGGCGCATTGCCCGCGCAGCAGCACCACTTGACGATGCCACCGTGATTGAAATCGGTCCAGGCCCAGGTGGCCTGACGCGTGCGTTGCTGTTTAACGGTGCAAAAAACCTGACCGTGATCGAGCGTGATCCGCGCTGCCAACCGGTTCTGGAACAGATCAGCAATCATTACCCCGGTGCGCTGCATGTCATTGATGGCGATGCGCTGGACGTCGATGTCACAACATTGGGCCCGGCCCCGCGCAAGATCGTCGCCAACCTGCCCTATAATGTTGGCACACAGTTATTGCTGGGCTGGTTGATGCAGATTGATCAATTTGCCAGCCTGACCCTGATGTTCCAGAAGGAAGTCGCCGAGCGCGTCGTGGCGCGGCCAAAAACCAAGGCCTATGGGCGTTTATCGGTCCTGTGTCAGTATCTGTGTGACAGTGACATCCTGTTTGATGTCCATCGCAGTGCCTTTACACCACCGCCCAAGGTAACCTCTGCTGTCGTGCAACTCCGACCCAAGGCAGACCGTGGCACGGACATCAATCTGGATAGCTTGGCCAAAATCACCCAGGCTGCCTTTGGTCAACGGCGCAAAATGCTGCGTGCCAGCTTGAAGACATTAAACGTCAATGTCGGTGAATTGCTTGCAAAGTCTGGCATTACCGAAACGGTGCGAGCAGAGGAACTGAGTGTCGCGGACTTCGTTCGCCTTACACAAGTCCATGATCAAATGGCCGCTTCTTAAAGCGGCCATTCTCGTATCCGATATCAATCGGTCAGAAGCTTTTTGACAAAGTCCGGCAGGCCCGTTTGACGTTCGCGTTTGATGCGTTCGGCACCAATAATGTGCCGAACATCATCAATGCAGCGATCCAGATCATCATTGATCAGCACATAATCAAATTCTTCCCAATGGCTGATCTCCGCCCCGGCCTTGGCCATGCGTTTCATGATGACCTCATCGGGATCCTGCCCGCGATCACGTAGGCGGCGTTCCAGCTCGCCCGATGACGGCGGCAGGATAAAGACCGAAACCACGTCATCTCCGCCCTTGTCGCGCAGTTGGCGGGCCCCCTGCCAGTCGATGTCAAACAGCACGTCACGGCCTTCGGAAAGCGCATTTTCGACTGGACCAAGTGGCGTACCATAGTAATTGCCAAATACCTCCGCCCATTCAAGCAGCTCATCATCGGCAATCATGTGCTTGAAGTCGTCAACCGACTTAAAGAAGTAATGCTTACCTTCTTCCTCACCCGGGCGGGCTGCACGAGTGGTTGCCGATACAGAAAGCGATATCTTGTCGTCGTTTTCTAGCAACTGACGGGTGATTGTCGTTTTACCGGCACCAGACGGGGCACAGAAAACCAGCATCACACCACGGCGGTTATGCGGATCAGTCATCAAAGTTCCTTCCCTACCCGCTTATTCGACGTTCTGGACCTGCTCGCGGAGCTGATCGATGATCACTTTAAGCTCCATCCCGCAATTGGTCAGTTCAATATCGTTGGCTTTCGAGCACAAGGTATTGGCTTCGCGATTGAATTCCTGACACAGGAAATCAAGCTTGCGCCCGATAGATCCACCCTTTGAAAGCATATCACGGGCAGCCGTGATATGGGCTTTCAGACGATCAATCTCTTCGCGGATATCCGCCTTAGTGGCGAGGACTGCAGCTTCCTGATGCAGACGTTCTGGATCGAACTTGCCCGCATCCATCAATTCTTCGACCTGACGTTTCAGACGATCCTTGATCGCCTCGGCACGGGCTGCCTCGCAATTCTGAGCGCGGGTCACGGTTGCTTCGATGTTATCGATATGTCCGCGCAGCATCGCATCCAGCTTTTCGCCTTCTTCGGCCCGGTGGGCGGCCATCTGATCAATTGCGTCATTCAGGCTTGCCAGCACGGCGGCGTCATTGGCGTCCCGGGTTGCTTCGTCTTCCTGTGGCTCATAGGCCTCAAGCACACCGCGTACGTTCATCAGATCCGCGATGGTGCCGCTCGACAAGCTACTGGTATTGTCAAACTCCTCGGCAATCTGAACCAGTTCGGAAAGCAGTTCGCGGTTCACCGAATAGGCATTCGTGTCACCAGACCGCGACACGTTTAGCGTGACGCCCATATTTCCACGTTTGAAGCGTTTGGAAACCGCGTCGCGTACCTTGGCTTCAAGGCGTTCAAACCCGCCATTCAGGCGCAGGCGAACATCAAGCCCTTTGCCATTGACGCTGCGTAACTCCCAGGTCCAGCCAAAACCATCTGCAGCGCCATCAACGCGCGCAAAGCCGGTCATGCTTGAAACGGTCATACTTTCATCCAATCTGCTTTTGTGTTTCGGCGTTTATAACGATTGCCCCCTGTTCCGCCAAGGGTGAACACCGATCATCCACGCGATATCGACAATATGGTATTGATTGCTGCTATTTCATAATGCTGCCCTATTGCTGCAGCATGTTCCGCAAAAATCGATACTGACAATTCAAAACGTCGTAAGAGCAAAAATGTCCTTTCAGTACAATGCCATTCTGATCACTGGTGCCAGTTCCGGCATAGGAGCGGCGCTTGCCCGCCATTTTGCGCGTACCGGCGTGACGCTTTTTATCAGCGGGCGCAACCAAACTCGTCTGCAACTCGTGGAAAATGACTGCCGGGCAGCCGGGGCAAATGTGTATGCCGATATTCTGGATGTGACATCGCGCGAAACCATGGAGGCTTACGTCACCCATTGTGACGAAATCGCCCCGCTTAGCCTTGTCATCGCCAATGCCGGTATTTCAGCGGGCACTGGCGGTCTTGGCGAAAGCCCCGAGCAGGTCCGCGATATCTTTGCCACCAATGTTGCCGGGGTCCTGAACACCATTGATCCCGCGATCAAGGTCATGCGCGCGCGTAAACGTGGGCAGATCGCCCTTGTTGCATCGCAGGCATCCTGGCGCGGTTTGCCCTCTGCCCCGGCCTATTGTGCCAGCAAGGCAACTGTAAGGGTTTACGGCGAGGGATTACGCGGCGCATTGGCTCCTGACGGTGTGAAGGTAAATGTCATCTGCCCGGGCTTTGTAAAAAGTCGTATAACCGATGCCAATGATTTTCCGATGCCATTCTTCATGCAGGCCGACAAGGCCGCAAAGAAGATCGTGCGCGGGCTTGAGCGCAACAAGGGCATGATCGCCTTCCCGTGGCAAATGAACCTGATCATCGGGATGCTTAAAATGACACCGCAGTGGTTGATGGATCTTGCAGCATCCCGGATCCCGAAGAAAACGTCATCGTCCGATACCCACTCCGATACCCACGACGGCCACTAAAAGGAAAGGCGGCATCAGATTGATGCCGCCTTCCTCAATTTTGTTCCAAAACGTTGTCGTACTCACTGCCCGTCACGGATGCGGCGCCACTTGGCGACGTTGCGATTATGCTCATCAAGCGTGCGGGCAAAGGCATGTCCGCCCGTGCCATCGGCAACAAAGTACAAATCCTCCGTCGCGGCCGGATGCAGCACGGCATAGAAGGCTTCACGACCCGGATTGGTAATTGGCCCTGGTGGAAGGCCTGCATTTACATAGGTGTTATACGGGCTTTCAAAGCGCCAGTCCTTGCGCGTCAACGGACGTTCAAGACGCTTGTCCGGGCTGAGTGCATAAGCAACTGTCGGATCAGATTGCAGGCGCATATCACGCCGCAGGCGATTGACAAAGACACCGGCAACCCGCGCACGTTCGCCCGCCACACCGGTTTCCCGTTCAACGATGGATGCCAGAATGACAGCCTCTTCGATTGTGTCAAACGGCAAGCCTTCCTGACGACCGGGCCAAAGCTGTTCGACCATCTGGTCATGGGCCGTGCGCATACGATCAATGATGCTTTGCTTGGTATCACCAAACGAGAACTGATAGGTCTCGGGCAGCAAGGTGCCATCGGCGGGGATATTGGTGATCTCGCCACTGAGCCCATCAACCAGATTGATCCGTTCAACGATTTCGCCAGACCGAAGGCCTTCCGGAATCGTGACAAACCGTTTGACCGTATCGCCGTTTGCAAGGATTTCCGCTGCCCGTTTCGGGCTGACACGCGCCGGGAAATGGTATTCCCCCGCGCGAAGAGACCGGTCAAGCTGACTGAAGCGAACCCCTGCAAGGAAGATCAGCGGCTCGGTGATGATGTTTTCACGTTGGAAAATCTCGGCAATGCCGCGCACACCAGTCCCCTGCGGGATGATGATGTCACGTTCCTGCGCCATATTGCTGGGCGATGTGTATTGCACATAAACATACACCGCTGCCCCACCTGTGGCGAGAGCAGCGGTGATGATCAGAAAGCCAAGAAAAAGCAGAAAACGCTTCAAGGGAATGCTCCCGGGGTTGCTCTGCTGTTTAAACGGCTTTGAATACGAGCGACGCGTTGGTGCCACCAAAGCCGAACGAGTTCGACAGCGCGACATTGACTTTACGCTGTTTGGCTTCAAGCGGAACCAGATCGATGCCTTTGCATGCTTCGGACGGATTGCGCAGGTTCAGCGTCGGCGGAACGACACCTTCATGGATCGCAAGGATCGAGAAGACTGCTTCAATCGCACCGGCAGCACCCAGAAGGTGACCCGTTGCCGATTTTGTCGAAGACATCGACATGTTCTGGGCGTGATCACCAAACAGGCGCTTGACCGCACCAAGTTCGATTTCATCGCCAAGCGGAGTCGAGGTGCCATGCGCGTTGACGTAATCAACATCTTCCGGGTTCAGACCCGCATTGCGGATTGCATTGCGCATCGAACGGAAACCGCCATTGCCGTCTTCTGCCGGTGCGGTGATGTGATAGGCATCACCGGACATGCCGTAACCGGCAACTTCGGCGTAAATCCGTGCTCCACGCGCTTTGGCGTGTTCGTATTCTTCAAGAACGACACAACCGGCACCTTCGCCCATGACGAAACCGTCACGGCCTTCATCCCACGGACGGGATGCTTCGGTGGGCGTGTCATTGTAACCGGTCGAAAGCGCACGTGAGGCGGCAAAGCCCGCCATACCAAGACGGCAGACAGCGGCTTCGGCACCACCGGCAACCATGACATCGGCATCGCCAAGCATGATCATGCGCGATGCGTCGCCAACAGCATGTGCACCGGTCGAACAAGCGGTAACAACCGCATGGTTCGGACCTCTAAGGCCGTGCTTGATCGAAACCTGACCCGAGACCAGGTTGATCAGGCAAGACGGAATGAAGAACGGACTGACGCGGCGGGTCTTGCCGTTATTGACCAGATCAGATGCCTCGGAAATCCGTGGCAGACCACCGATGCCCGAACCAATCAGAACGCCGGTGGCTTCCTGATCTTCTTCGGTTTCCGGCTTCCAGCCGGAATCGGCAAGTGCCTGATCAGCAGCAGCAACGCCATAGACGATGAAGTCGTCCATTTTTTTCATGTCTTTGGTCGAGACATGATCTTCAGCGTTGAAAAGTCCGTCACCCTCACCGCGCGGCACAAGGCCAGCGATCTTGGCAGGGATATCCGACACGTCAAACGTATCGATGCCTTTGATCCCGGATTGGCTTTTCAGCAGTTTCTGCCAAGTATTCTGTGCGCCGCTTGCAAGCGGAGTAACAGCACCAATACCGGTAACAACTACGCGTCTCATCCCGCATTACGCCTTTATTTTATGAATCCAGCAAAGACGAAAAGGGCGCCTGAGGATGCCCTCTGGCGCCCATGTCTGACAGCGAACTTAGCTGTCCGCCTTTTCGATGAAGTCGATCGCGTCTTTAACGGTCAGAATTTTTTCAGCCGCGTCGTCCGGGATTTCACAACCGAACTCTTCTTCAAACGCCATAACCAGCTCAACGGTGTCCAGGCTGTCTGCGCCCAGATCGTCGATGAAGCTTGCGTTTTCAGTGACCTTGTCTTCTTCAACACCGAGGTGCTCGACAACGATCTTCTTCACGCGATCTGCGACATCACTCATAGCTCAAATCCTTCAATAGGTTTTCTGTCAGTAGTGTAAACGTGGTACCCGATCCGTCCCCCTATTGAAGGAGTTCCCGGGAACCGGAAACCGACAACGAACAATCGCCAGTTTCAATATTTGGTATAGCGGCCCCTTTTAAGCAGAAAAGAAGGCAACCCGCAACGGGTTAAATCATCGCCATTCCGCCATTCACATGCAAGGTCTGTCCTGTGACATAAGCTGCTTCGTCACTCGCAAGATACAGAACCGCTGCAGCGATCTCTTTGCTGTCGCCCATGCGACCTGCCGGGATACCGCCCAAAAGCTTTTCTTTCTGGGCGTCTCCGAGTTCTTCGGTCATCGCCGTGGTGATAAAGCCCGGTGCCACACAATTTACCGTGATCCCGCGGGCTGCAACTTCCTGTGCCAGCGATTTTGACCAACCAATCATGCCGGCTTTGGCTGCGGCATAGTTGGTTTGGCCCGGATTGCCCGTCACACCAACGATTGAGGTAATGTTGATGATACGACCATGACGACGCTTCATCATGCCACGCAGGGAGTTACGCGCAAGCTTGAAGGCTGAGGTCAGGTTCACATCAAGAACAGCCTGCCAGTCTTCGTCCTTAAGGCGCATGGCAAGCTGATCACGGGTGATTCCCGCATTGTTGACCAGAATATCAAGCTGACCGCCCAGCGCTTCTTCGGCATTCTTTATCAGGCCATTGACCGATTCTGAATCCGAAAGGTTGCCCGGAACCACCACCGCGTTGTCGCCGATTTCAGCAGCAACCGCTTCGAGGCGTTCCTGACGGGTCCCCGACAGAGCGACCTTCGCACCAGCGCCAGCCAGAACCTTGGCGATTTCGCCACCGATACCGCCGGTCGCACCGGTTACAAGTGCCGTTTTCCCTGCAAGATCAAACATAAATTCTCGTTCCCTTTGGGTTCGTTCGTGTTCACAACACTCTTAAAGAGTGCCGAGGAATGCTTCGATATCTGCCGGACCGTTGACAGCCGTGCCGCTCAGTTCGCGGTCAATGCGGCGTACCATACCGGTCAAAACCTTGCCTGCGCCGATCTCTACCAGATCGGTGATACCTTGTTCCTTCATATAAAGAACCGACTCACGCCAGCGCACGGTTCCGCAAACCTGCTCTACAAGGAGTTTACGAATGGTTTCCGGATTATCAGTTTTTTCTGCCGTCACGTTGGCAACAACCGGCTTGCCCGGCGCATTCATGGTGACAGCGGCCAGTGCCTCTGCCATGCGATCTGCAGCTGGCTGCATCAGGGCACAATGGAACGGTGCAGATACCGGAAGCAGGACAGCGCGCTTGGCACCCTTTTCCTTGGCGATTTCAATTGCACGTTCAACGGCTGCCTTGTGGCCGGAAACAACCACCTGCCCGCTGGCATTGTCATTGGCCGCGGTGCAGACTTCGCCTTGTGCTGCCTCTTCGGCAACGGCAACGGCATCCACGTAATCAAGACCAAGAAGCGCAGCCATTGCGCCAACACCAACCGGCACAGCGGCCTGCATGGCCTGACCACGGATTTTCAAAAGGCGTGCGGCATCGGCAATCGCAAAGGTGCCCGCAGCAGCAAGTGCGGAATATTCACCAAGGGAATGGCCCGCGACCAGTTCGCATTTGTCGGTCAGGGTAAAGCCGCCCTCTTTTTCCAGCACACGGGTCACCGCAAGGCTGACCGCCATCAAGGCCGGCTGCGCATTTTCTGTCAGGGTCAGTTCGTTTTCCGGTCCTTCGAACATCAGCGCACTCAGCTTTTGGGAAAGCGCGTCATCAACTTCCTGAAAAACTTCGCGGGCAATCGGGAATGCTTCTGCCAGTTCCTTGCCCATACCTACCGCTTGCGACCCCTGGCCGGGGAAAACGAGTGCGCGTGTCATTATATTAAATAAACCCTTGTCAGCTTCTACGAAGGCTGTGCCGAAAACCGGCCCCTTGAAATTGAGCAACCCTTGATAACGTGCGCAAGCGCACTGTCAAGAACTGAAACCCCTCGGGGACGCTCCGTCCGGCTTTTCATCACCCGAAAATACACACAACAATATAAAGTGCATGCATCGGGCCTTTTAATCATCTTCGCGCGTTTATGGCATATTTCGCGCCATTTACGAAGGACTGCCTGTTGCGCAGCGCACAATAGCCGCCCCGATAACCTTGACCGGCAACCTGAAACCTGCGCGCCTTGAAACCCCTTTGTTTGTGGGGTTTTGAACACCAATTCCCGCACCCCGCGCCGCAAAAACCCTCTTCACACGGCAACGCATGACCGTTATCACAAAACCGCAACGCTCGCTGCCCCGGATGGCTTCGCCGCAACCCGACGGGTTCTGCGGGTCAGGCTTAATTGATCTGCCCATCCCGTAAACGGTAAAAAGCTGCATTTGGCGTTGCACTCATGGGTGAAAAGTGTATATTCCGCCGTCTCACGGCTCCTTGCCGGGATTGCCCGGCTATGCCTGCATGGCACGAGGTCATGTCAGGAAGAGATAAGCCAAAAGGAGTAATAGGAGTATTATGAGCAAGTACGAGAGCGTGTTTATCGCACGTCAGGACTTCTCGACCGCACAGGTCGAAAGCCTGAATGAAAAGCTGACCCAGACCATCGAAGGTCTCGGCGGCAAAATCGCCAAAACCGAATATTGGGGTCTGCGTTCCCTGGCATACCGTGTCAAAAAGAACCGCAAAGGCCACTATACCCTCTTCCAGATCGAAGCTGAAAAAGACGCGATCGCGGAATACGAGCGTCAGATGCGCCTGAACGAAGACGTTCTGCGCCAGATGACTGTCAAGGTTGACGAGTTCGAAGAAGAACAGTCTGCCATTCTGCGCAACCGCGACGAGCGCGGCGGTCGTGGCGGTAATCGCCGTGGCGGTCCCCGTCAGAACGGCTAACAGATAGCGAGGAGATAATATCATGGCTGGACGTCGTCTGTTTTTCCGTCGTCGCAAAACCTGCCCGTTCTCGGGTGCGGATGCGCCGAAGATTGACTACAAAGATGTCAAACTGCTGCAGCGTTTCGTTTCCGAACGCGGCAAAATCGTTCCGAGCCGTATTACTGCGGTTTCGGCCAAGAAGCAGCGCGAACTGGCGAAAGCCATCAAGCGTGCACGCTTCCTGGCGCTGCTGCCTTACGCAGACCAGGTCTGAGGCAGTCGGCAAGAGACCCTTTTGAGGTCTCGGGCCGGGAGTAGATGATGCAACGTGACACCCTCATAGCGATCGGGACCGGACTTGGCAGTGCCGTTCTGTTCCTGCTGGTTCTATCAGGAAATCCGTTTGCTCTTTTGCTCTCATACTTCGGGCATCTGCCGCTTTTCCTGACGGGATTGTGGCAAGGGCCCAAACGCCTGCTGGTTGCGGCATTTGCCGCATGTATTGCCCTCGTTCTTTTGGGGGGATTACTGCCTTTCACGGTCTTTATGGTCGTGTTTGCCGGACCGGCGATGTTGTTGACCCGCATGGCGCTGGTCATCCGGAAAGACCAAAATGGCAATGTTGCCTTCTTGCCTTCCGGAATTGTCGTAAGTGCCATGGCCGTCATGGTCGCGACGGTAATGATCTTCGTTACCGGAACACTGACGGCGGAAGGTGTGGACATACAGGACTTCATCGCGAAGTTCCTGAGCCAGATGTACTCGGAAATGGGTGTCCCCATGACATCCGATGTTCAGGGTCTGATTGGTATGTTCCAGACGTACTTCCCGGCGATTGCTGCGGTGAGCTGGCTATTGATGCTGTTCGCCAATGCCGCAATCGCACAGGCAATTTTGGTGCGTGCAGGCAAAAACCTGCGTCCGACACCAAGTATGGCATCCTTTGCCTTGCCTGGCTGGTCACTGTTTGCGTTTGCCCTGGCCGGGTTTACGGTCGGCTTTGCCGATGGTTCGCTGGCCTATGTGGCGCGCAACGTCGCGGTGGTACTGGCGGTGCCGTTCCTGTTTCAGGGATTGGCGCTGGTGCATGGGCAGGCAGCCCGATGGCCGCAAAAACGTGTAATTCTGACGGTGTTTTACATCGTCGCGGTTCTGTCCACTTGGTCGTTTATCGCGATCACCGGACTTGGAATTGTTGAGCATTTAATCAGGCTGCGGGGGAAAGAACCGATGACCCGTAGCGATGAGGAGGATCGGTGATGGAAGTTATTCTGCTCCAGCGGGTAGAAAAACTCGGTCAGATGGGTGACGTAGTCACTGTCAAGCCGGGCCACGCCCGCAACCGCTTGCTGCCGCAGGGCATGGCCCTTCGTGCAACCAAAGCAAACATCTCTGTGTTCGAAGCACAGAAAGCACAGCTCGAAGCTGACAACCTGGAACGCCGTAAGGAAGCAGAAGCTGTTTCCGAGAAGATGGGTGAACTCGCAGTCACCGTCGTTCGTCAGGCATCCGACGTTGGCCAGCTTTATGGTTCGGTCACTGCCCGCGATATCGCAAACGCAGTAACCGAAGCAGGCTTCACTGTTGCCCGTACCCAGGTCGTTCTTGATCAGCCGATCAAGACCCTTGGTCTGCATCAGGTCCGTATCAACCTGCACCCGGAAGTTATCATTGAGGTAACCGCCAACGTTGCACGTTCCGAAGAAGATGCCGCTGAACAGCTCCGCAAGGGTTCTGCTGTTCTTGGCACCATCGAGGAAATGGAAGCGGAAGAAGAGGAAGCTCTGGAAGCCGCTGAAGAACTCTTCGAAGAAGAAGTTCCGGAAGACGTTGCAGAAGCACTCGAAGCTGCTTCGGAAGACGAAGAAGAAACCAACGCTTAATTGCGGGTTCTTCGAACCATTTGAAAACGGCACATCCTTTGGGATGTGCCGTTTTCTTTTGTCCTGACGCCAAAGCCCGTCGTTTTTTTTCAAAGCATTTCAGGAGCCTGCAGCATTCGCGACCTCTGCGCTGGCGGAATACCGGCTATGAGCAAGCGCGATTAACTCTTTGCGCATATGCGGATGCCTGCTACCTTTTCGGCCCATGACAGATCCCAATTTAGATGCCCTGTTTGCCCCGCTTGAACCGGACCGTGGTGACGACGCCGAAATGGTGCTCGAACGCATGGCACCGCACAATTTTGAGGCGGAGGCAGCCCTTCTTGGCGCAATCCTTAATAACAACGCTGCCTATGAGCGCGTGTCCGATATTTTGCGCCCCGAGCATTTTGCCGACGGGCGGCACGGGCGCATCTTCGAGGCCTGCGGAAAGCTGATCGAACGCGGCCAGCTTGCAAACCCGGTCACGCTCAAAGCCTATTTCAAGCAGGACGAACATCTTGCCGAAATCGGCGGTCCGCAATATCTGGCCGAACTTTCAAACAATCTGGTTTCGGTGATCAATGCCGGTGACTATGGTCAGCTGGTTTATGATCTGTATTTGCGTCGTGAACTGATCGAGCTTGGCGAAGAAGTCGTCAACGAAGCCTATCAGTACGAACTTGATACAGACGCCACCAACCAGATCGAAAAAGCCGAACAGAAACTGTTCTCGCTGGCGACTGCCGGTTCTGCGGAATCGGGCTTTGTCGCCTTTGGCCCTGCCCTTGCCAAGGCCTATGAAAACATTGATCACGCCTACAAAAACGCCGGGCGCGTTGTGGGCGTGACAACCGGTTTGCGTGACATTGACCGCAAGCTGGGCGGTTTGCACCCGTCTGACTTGCTGATCCTTGCGGGTCGTCCGTCGATGGGTAAAACCGCACTTGCGATGAACGTGGCCTTTAACGCCGCCATTGCATCACACCAGAACCGGGCCGCAGGCGAAGACACCCGCGATGAAACCCGAACCGGTGCGGTTGCCGTGTTCTCGCTTGAGATGGCAGCAGAACAGCTTGCCGGGCGTCTTTTGTCGCAGGCGGCAGAGGTTTCTGGCGATAACATGCGCCGTGGTGACCTGAACGAGCAGGATTTCGAACGCTTGCTGCTGGCAACCCAGGAACTCAACACCGTTCCGCTTTATATTGATGATACGCCAGCACTTCCGGTATCGACGCTGCGTACCCGTTGCCGCCGCCTGAAGCGCCAGCATGGCCTTGCAATGATCGTCGTCGATTACCTGCAGCTTCTGGCACCACCGACCAACTTCCGCGGTGATGGCCGTGTGCAGGAAGTTTCCGAGATCACCCGAATGCTTAAAGCGATTGCCAAGGAACTTGAAGTTCCGGTTCTGGCGTTGTCGCAGCTTTCGCGTGCGGTCGAACAGCGCGAAGACAAACGTCCGCAGCTTTCAGACCTTCGTGAATCCGGCTCGATTGAGCAGGACGCCGACGTCGTGATGTTCATTTATCGCGAACAGTACTATCTCGAACGTGCCGAGCCAGCCCAGCGCCCGGAAGAAGCCACCGACAAGTTCGGTGAACGCTATGCGCAATGGCAGGACCGTTTGAACCACGTCTATAACACCGCTGAGGTTATTGTTGCCAAACAGCGTCACGGCCCGGTGGGCAACGTGCGCCTGTATTTCGACGGGAACTACACCAAGTTTGGCGATCTCGATCACACAGAAGAAGAGTTTGAACAGGGATAAGGTTCACGCCTTTCCATCAACGGATTCCACGGGGTATTACGAATGACCGTTCTTCCCGCCGTCGGCCGTGCTGCCGAGTGTGCGGAACTGCAAATCAATCTGAAAGCAGTTGCCGACAACTACCACACCCTGAAAAAGCGTTATACCGGACGCACCTGTGCTGCCGTGGTAAAGGCCGATGCTTATGGCCTTGGCGCAGAGACTATCGTGCCGGTTCTCAAAAAACAGGGGTGCCGCCTGTTCTTTGTTGCACAGGCCAACGAAGCAGCCGAACTCTTCCCGCTTTTGCGCGGCGGCGGACGGATTGCGGTCCTGAATGGCGTTTTGCCCGGTGACGAGGCGTTCTTTATCGAAAATGACGTCATCCCGGTCCTCAATGACCTTGAACAGATCGAACGCTGGTCAAATCTTTGCCGCGAATATGAACGTCCGGCCCCGGCCTTTATCCATCTTGATACCGGCATGAGCCGCCTTGGCCTGACCCCGCGCGAGGTTAGCGAACTGGTCGATCGTTATTCATCGCTGCTATACGGCTTTGAAAAAGCTGGCTACATGACCCATCCGGTCGCAGCCGACGAGGCTGAAAACCCTGTAACCAAGGAACAGTATGATCTGTTCATGAAATGGTACCGCCGCCTGCCCCCGGCGCCGCGTGGCTTCTGCAATTCGTCGGCAATTTTCCGCAATGACGATTACCATCTTGAATTCTGCCGTCCGGGTATTGCGCTTTGGGGCGGCAACCCGACCCCGGAAACCACCAACCCGATGCGTTCTGTCGTAAACCTTAAGGTCAAGGTCCTTCAGGTGCGTGAGCTTGATGAAAATCAGGCTGTTGGTTATGGCGGCACCTGGAAGGCAAAACGCAAATCGAAAATTGCCACCATTGCGCTTGGCTATGCCGATGGCTGGCTGCGCTCGCTATCGAATTCGGGAAAACTGATTATCAAGGGGCACGAAGTCCCTTATGTCGGGCGCGTTTCGATGGACGCCATCACCGTCGACATTACCGACCTTCCGGGCAAACCGCTTAAGGCCGGGGATATGGTGCCGCTTCTTGATGACAAGATGACGGTTGACGACGTTGCATCTGCTGCTGGTACAATCGGTTATGAAATTCTAACTTCTCTTGGACATCGCTATCGGCGGGTTTATACAGAGAGCTAAATCATAAGAGCCAGCCAGAAAATTCCGGCAGGTCGATAACAGGGGACTTCGAAGTACAGATGCCGATCTTTGCGCCGGTTGGCCATATGTTTCTGACCTTTTTGGCCCTTGTCGGTCGCGTCACGGTATTTGCGGGACGCACCATGGGCCACATGGTCACACCACCGATCTATTTCCGCCTGATCTTCAAACAGATGCGTGAAATCGGCTATTTCTCCTTGCCGGTGGTGGCGATGACCACGCTGTTTGCGGGGATGGTTCTGGCGCTGCAATCCTATTCCGGGTTCTCGCGGTTTTCGGCCGAAAGTGCGGTTGCGACCGTGGTCGTTATTTCCATGACCCGCGAACTGGGGCCGGTTTTGGCGGGCCTCATGGTTGCTGGCCGCGTTGGTGCCGCGATCGCCGCAGAAATCGGAACCATGCGTGTGACTGAACAGATCGACGCGCTGGTGACCCTGTCGACCAATCCGTTCAAATACCTGGTCGTGCCGCGTGTGATCGCCGGCCTGATCACCCTGCCGGTTCTGGTTCTGATCGGCGATATCATCGGGGTTATGGGCGGCTATCTGGTGGGCGTGAACAAGCTTGGCTTTAATGACGGGTCCTATATCCGCAATACCTTCCAGTATCTTGAACAGCTTGATGTGGTGTCCGGTCTTGTGAAGGCCGCCGTGTTTGGCTTTATCATCACACTGATGGGCTGCTATCACGGGTATCATTCGCGAGGTGGTGCGCAAGGTGTTGGTCAGGCAACGACCAATGCGGTTGTTTCAAGCTCCATCCTGATCCTGATTTCGAACTATATCGTCACCGAACTGTTCTTCACGCGATAAGGATCGGTTGACAGGATCATGAGCAGCACAGCCAAGATATCGCTTCGCAACGTTCACAAGGGCTTTGGCCCGAAAAAGGTGCTTCAGGGTGTCGACCTTGATGTCGCCAAGGGTGAATCGGTTGCCATTATTGGCGGGTCTGGTACCGGCAAGTCCGTCACGCTGAAATGCGTTCTGGGCCTGCTTACCCCGGATCAGGGCTCCATCAAGGTCGATGGTGTTGAGATGATCACGGCATCGCGCACTGAACGTGATGAGATGCTGGCGAAAACCGGCATGCTGTTTCAGGGAGCCGCCCTTTTTGACTCACTGACCGTGTGGGAAAATGTTGCCTTTGGCCTGATCGAAGGTCAGGGCATGAAAGCCGCCAAGGCCCGCGACCTTGCGATTGCGCGGCTTGAGGATGTCGGTCTGGAGGCTGATATTGCCAACATGTCCCCGGCATCGCTTTCGGGCGGCATGCAAAAACGTGTGGGCCTCGCGCGCGCCATCGCGACGGAGCCGGAAATCCTGTTCTTTGACGAACCGACCACCGGTATTGACCCGATCATGGGCGACGTCATCAATGACCTGATCGTCAAATGCACCCGTGAACTTGGTGCCAGTGCGATGACCATCACCCACGATATGGCCAGTGCGCGCAAGATCGCTGACCGCGTCGCCATGCTGTATCAGGGCAAGATTATCTGGGATGGTCCGGTTGCCGATATTGACGATGCCGATAACCCCTATTTGCAACAATTCGTTGCCGGTGATATCGAAGGTCCGCTTGAACTTGATCTCAAGCATCTCTGAGCACTGTCTGACCGACATTCGCCCTTACTGACACTTCTTTGATCTGCGGAGCATTCTGTGGCCAAAACCCAAAGCCGTTTCATCTGCCAGAACTGTGGTGCCGAGTACCGCAAATGGACCGGACGTTGCGACGGCTGCGGCGAATGGAACAGCATCGAGGAAGAACGCGTTGAAAGCGGCCCCAAGGCCACTGGCGGCATTGCCGGGGGTGCCAAGGGCAAGACCATCGATTTTGTCGCCCTTGAAGGTGAAAGTGCCAGCCCCAAACGCATCATAAGCGGTATCACCGAACTGGACCGCGCGTGCGGCGGCGGTCTTGTACCAGGTTCTGCCCTTCTGGTGGGCGGCGATCCGGGAATTGGTAAATCGACGATCCTTTTGCAGGCCGTTGGGGCCATGGCCGCCAAACACAAATGCGCCTATATCTCGGGCGAGGAAGCGGTTGATCAGGTCCGCATGCGCGCCGCCCGTCTGGGCCTTGAAAAATCCAAGGTCGACTTTGCCGCCGCCACCAGCCTGCGCGACATCATCACCACGCTGGAAGCGAGCAACCATGACGTGGTGGTCATTGACTCAATCCAGACCATGTATGCCGACACCCTTGATAGCGCACCGGGCACGGTGTCGCAGGTCCGTGCATGTGCGCTGGAACTGATCCGCCTTGCCAAGCGCAAGGGCTTTGCCGTGCTGCTGGTCGGCCATGTCACCAAGGAAGGCCAGATCGCCGGTCCGCGTGTTCTTGAACATATGGTCGATACGGTTCTGTATTTCGAAGGCGAACGCGGTCACCAGTTCCGTATCTTGCGCGCGGTAAAGAACCGTTTTGGTGCGACCGATGAAATCGGTGTGTTTGAAATGGGCGATGCCGGACTGGTCGAGGTTCCCAACCCATCCGCGCTGTTTCTGGCAGATCGTGATTCCCCTGTCAGCGGCACAGCGGTCTTTGCGGGGCTTGAGGGAACGCGCCCGATGCTTGTGGAAATTCAGGCGCTTGTTGCGCAATCGGCCCTCGCCACCCCGCGTCGTGCGGTTGTTGGCTGGGACTCTGCGCGCATGAACATGATACTGGCGGTGCTTGATGCCCGGTGCGGCCTGCCGCTCAGCCAGTTTGATGTGTACCTCAACGTTGCCGGTGGCTTGCGGGTTGGTGAACCAGCAGCCGACATGGCGGTTGCGGCTGCGTTGATTTCCGCTGTTGCCGATGCGCCGGTTCCGGCCGAGACCGTGATTGTTGGTGAAATCGGCCTTTCGGGGGAAGTCCGCCCGGTCGGGCAACTCGAATCGCGACTGAAAGAAGCCACCAAACTTGGCTTTGGCAATGCCTATACCCCCAAGAATGGCACCCAGGGCAAGAAGAAGTTCGCGATCAAGGGCCTCAATCAGACCGAAATCGGCCATCTTCAGGATTTGGTAAACCTCTTCGGCGACGATGTCCGCGACAAGGTGCGTCCGCGCGAAGGCATGTACTAAACGCCTTCACAGTAACGTACTCCGCCACCCGGACTGACGAACAAGGTTTACGAATAGATGGATTTCTCCGCCCTGCCCGATCTTGGCGCACGTGATGTGTTTGACCTGATTGTTGTCGGCATTCTGCTGATCTCGGGGATCTTTGCCTTTTTCCGCGGTTTTATCCACGAAACCCTGTCGATGATGGGCTGGGTCGGGGCCGGGCTTGTCGCCCTTTATGGCTATCCGGTTGCACGCCCCTATGTGCGCGAACTGATCCCGTCCGAACTGATTGCCGATCTGGCAACCGGGGTTGGCCTGTTTCTGATTTCATTTTTGATTTTCTCGTTCATCAGTGGCCGGATCGGCCGGGCGGTGCAGAATTCCGGTCTGGACAGCCTTGATAGCACGCTTGGCTTTGTTTTCGGGCTTCTGCGCGGGGCGTTGATCGTTTGTATCGGCTTTCTTTCCCTGTCCTGGTTACTGCCGGCAGATTCGCAACCCGACTGGGTCCGCGATGCCCGCACCCGCCCGGTTCTGGAAGAAGGCGCGTTCCTTATTATGCGCATGGCACCTGACGAAATTTTCGATACCACGGCGCAAGAGCTTGAACGCGCTCAGCGTGAGGCCGATGCGAACGAGAAAACCTATCGCCAACTTCTTGGTCCGGAACCAAAAGGGACTGGACCCGCGCCCCTAAACGGGTATACAAGGCCCTCGCGCGATGATTTGGATCGCCTGATTGAGGCGACCACTAACGAGTGAGGCGTGTGGGTTTCGTACTAATGACGAATTCCGTGCGCCACCGGCGAGAGAGCGGAACCCACTCATGCTGACCACCAATCCATTTGACGACGACAAGCTACGTGAAGAATGTGGCGTCTTTGGCGTATTTGGCTCCCCCGATGCGACGGCACTAACGGCCCTTGGCCTGCATGCCCTGCAGCATCGCGGACAGGAAGCCGCAGGCATTGTGTCCTATGACGGCGAAGATTTTCCGGCACACCGGGCATCCGGCCAGGTTGGCGACATCTTTGGTTCAGAAGATGTCATCAAAAGCCTGCCCGGCCACCGTGCGGTCGGCCATGTGCGCTACTCGACAGCGGGTGGCAAAGGCCTTCGCAACGTGCAGCCACTGTTTGCCGATTTTGAATTCGGTGGTCTGGCGATTGCCCATAACGGCAACCTGACCAACTCGCTTGCGGTGCGTGAACGCCTTGTGAAACGTGGCTCGATTTTTCAATCGACCTCGGACACCGAAACCTTCATTCACCTGATTGCGACCAGCCTGTACGAAAAGATCGTCGATCGCCTGATCGATGCGGTCCGTCAGGTTGAAGGGGCTTATTCACTGGTCGTCATGACCCAGAAGAAACTGATCGGTGTGCGTGACCCGCTTGGTGTCCGTCCGCTGGTTCTGGGCAAGCTCAATGATGCCTATATCCTGTCATCGGAAACGGTTGGCCTTGATATTGTTGGCGCGGAATTCATCCGCGACGTCGAACCGGGCGAAATCGTGGAAATCACCGATAATGGCCTGCGGTCGATCAAGCCGTTCAAGCCGCAAAAGTCGCGCTTCTGCATTTTCGAGCATGTCTATTTCGCCCGCCCCGACAGCATTGTCGAAGGCACAAGCGTGTATGACGTGCGCAAGAATATTGGCCGCGAACTGGCGCGTGAATCCTCTGTTGATGCCGACGTTGTCGTGCCGATCCCGGATTCCGGTGTGCCGTCTGCACTTGGTTACGCCGAAGAAAGCAAAATTCCGTTCGAACTCGGCATCATCCGAAACCACTATGTCGGGCGTACCTTTATCGAGCCGACCGATCAGATCCGCCACCTTGGCGTGAAGCTGAAACACAACGCCAACCCGGGCAAGCTCAAGGGCAAGCGCGTTATTCTGGTTGATGACTCGATCGTGCGTGGCACCACCTCGACCAAGATTGTTGATCTGGTCCGTCAGGCCGGTGCGGCAGAGGTCCATATGCGCATCACCAGCCCGCCGACCATGAACCCGTGCTTCTATGGTGTTGATACCCCGTCCAAGGACAAACTGATGGCGGCCAATCACGACATCGAAAGCATGGCAAAGATCATCGGCGTTGATAGCCTGGCCTTTGTCACCATTGACGGCCTTTATCGGGCGACGGGCCTTCCGGGCCGCGACAATGACGATCCGGCTTTCTGCGATGCGTGTTTCACGGGTGACTACCCGATCAAGCTCACCGATCACAATGCCGAAAACAAGGACCGCAAGCTCACCCAGCTGGTTGAAAGGCAGTCCGCATGACCGATAACAAGCGGCTTGAAGGTCGCGTCGCCCTGATCACCGGGGCGTCGCACGGGATCGGTTGTGCTGTTGCCAAGCGCTTTGCGGCCGAGGGCGCACATGTGATTGCGATTGGCCGAAATGTCGGTGCGCTCGAAGAACTGAGCGACGACGTCACGGATGCCGGTGGCAAGATCACCCTGCTGCCGCTTGATCTGACCATGTTTGACAAGATCGATATGCTTGGTCCAACGATCTATGAGCGGTTCGGCAAGCTGGATATTGTGGTTGGTAACGCAGGCCTTCTGGGCGAAATCGCCCCGGTCGGCCATATTGATGCGCAGGTGTTCCAGAACACCTATGCCACCAACGTCACGGCAAACTTCCACCTGATCCGCACCACAGACAAGCTCCTGCAGCTTTCTGACGCGGGCCGGGCGATCTTCGTGACCTCCAACGCCTCATCCAAGGGACGTGCTTTCTGGGGCCTGTATGCGTCGACCAAGGCAGCGCTTGAAAGCCTTGTTCTGTCCTATGCGCAGGAACTCGAAGAAACCAAGGTCAAGGTCAACCTGATCAATCCGGGCCGCATCCGCACCAAAATGCGTGCCGAAGCCTATCCGGGCGAAGATCCCGAAACGCTTCCGACCCCCGAAAGCATCACCGACGTGTTTGTCGATCTGGCAGAAGCCACCTGCACCAAACATGGTGAAGTGGTCAACGCTTCCTGAGCTTGATGCGCGGATAACAGTCAAAATTGCAAAAGGCCTTGCTGGTATCGCAAGGCCTTTTGTTTTGCGTTTGATTAGATGCGCCCCTACTCGGCCGTGCTCATGCCCATGCGCTGCAAGACGCGGCGCTCAACGACAACGATCAGTTGGTAGAAGACAACGGCAAGAATGACGGACAGGGCGGCCACGGTCCAGATCATGCCGTAATCCATATAACCGCGCGACTGGTTCAACAAATTGCCAAGCCCCTTACCCGTCGCCAGCCATTCGGCAATCATCACCCCCAAAAGCGCGCGCGGCACCGTCAGGCGCGTTGCCGCAAACAAATATGGCATGGATGCCGGAATGGTGATGATGCGCAATTCCTGCCCCGCAGAGGCCCCATATGCCATGGCCAGTTCGCGGGTCGCGCGCGGTACCATCGATATCCCTTGCGCCAAAATCACGAATGCCGGGAAAAACGTTACAGATATCGTCACCCAAAGTGTCAGCGACGTGCCCCGCCCCAACAGCAAAACCAGCAAGGGCGTCAGTGCGACCAACGGCATGGTCTGGGTCACCAGAGCGACCGGCATAAAGGCACGCAAGAATCCTGGAAACAGCCGTGATGAAATCGCCAGCAAAAAGGCAAAAGTCAACCCACACAACAATCCGATACCAGTAATCGGAAGCGTTTCCCAAAGAGCAGCAATCAAACGTTCCTGAGCGCTTTGCGCCGCAGGTGAAAAGAACAGATATTCCACCACGCCAATCGGGGTTTTTGAAATCATTGCCGGCACGTCAAGAAGCCGGATAAATGCCCACCAAAACAGGAACGGCAATAGCACTGCCATCGCCCCGGCCAGAATTGATGACAGTGGTCTGCTTAATCCATCCCCTGCCTTTTCAGGCACCGACATGTTCATCGTGACCGCCCGGCTTGCCCCGACGAAGCGATGCGACATAAGCGCAAACACCCCATAGGCCAAACCGGCAATCAGGGTGGCAACAACCCCAATTCCCCAAAGACGTTCCGGTTCGGCCCGACCAAGCGAGCCCAGAAGATACGCGCCAAGCCCCCAACGACCGCCACCACCAAATTCAGCAAGGATAGCACCAAGAACTGCATTGGGTGCGGCGACGCGCAAGCCCGACAGAATGGATGGCAAGGCGCTTCTAAACTGAACCATGCGCATGATCAGCCAGTTACTGCCGCCATAAACCCTGATCAGGTCCGCCGCCCGGCTATCGGACTGGGACAGACCAATCACGGTTGCCGTCATGGTCACGAAGTAACAGCCAAGGGCGGCAAGAACCACCCGCGAGGTCAAACCCGACAGCGTCAGCGACAGGATCGGCGCAATGGCAATGGGTGGCAGGGCAAAGATCGCAATGTTCAAGCCGCGAAAGACACGCAATGACACCGGAATCAAAACAAAGAAAATACCGGCCACCACACCAAGCAGATTGCCGATCACAAACCCAAGTCCGGATGCCTTGAGCGTTTCCCAAACATGGAGCGGATAGTCGGATCGGTCGTTCCAAAGCCCGATCAGGATCTCGCTGACCCCGGGCAATGCGCCATCGGCAATCAAGTCAAGTCTGCCGACCACTTCCCAGACAAGAAGCAGTGCGACAACATTGCGCAGTGGAGCGGCCCATTGTTTATTGCCCGCCATGAAGTACCTCGGCAACCTTGTCGCACAGGGCATGGAAGGCGGGATCGGAAAACAGCTCGGGTTTGCGCGGGCGTTCGAACGGAACATCAATCACCACCGAAAGACGCCCCGGATTGGCCGACATCACTGCAATCCTGTCTGCAAGGAAGACGGCCTCGTCAATGCCGTGGGTGACGAGAAATGCCGTGGCCTGACTTTCCTGCCAGATGCGTTGCAGTTCAAGATTCATCTGACGCCGCAAGATTTGATCGAGTGCGCCAAAAGGTTCATCCATAAAAAGCACGCGCGGACGGGTCACCAGCGCGCGGGCGATTGCCACACGCTGGCGCATTCCGCCGGAAAGCTCACCCGGCAAGGCATTTTCATAACCTTTCAGGCCAACCAGTTCGATCAAATGTTGAACGTCCGGGGCAAAGTCCCGAATGTTCTTTCTGAGGACTTCCAAGGGCACTTCGACATTCTGGCGCACCGACCGCCAGGGCAGAAGTGCCGCATCCTGAAAGGCAACACCGGTCAGACCGGCCCGCGTCGCATCCTGTGGTTCGCGATCCTCGATCAGCACCGCGCCCTTGTCGGCATCTTCAAGACCCAGCGCAATTCGCATGGCTGTGGACTTGCCACAGCCTGACGGACCGATGATCGCGGTAAACGACCCCGAAGGACAACTCAGGGACATATCCCTGAGCGCCTCGATGGTTTTTCCGCGCCCGCTGAAAGTCTTGCAGACACCGTGGAATGTGATCCCCCCAGAGGGCATCCTAGATCTCCTCAAGCAGCGTGGTATCGAACATGTCGCGGCTGCCTTTGATGCCAATTTGGCCAAGGGCAGTCAGGCAGGCTTCGATGTCGTCCTCAGCCATTGAGAAGATGCCATTCGGGCTTTCAACGAGCGGCTGCTGCGCCTTGTTGAAGTAGATTTCGTTTTCGATGGTCCGGCCCGTTCCCTTGAACCAGCTATCGGCCCATTTCGGCGGCCAGACAGTCGGATCAACAAAGTTTTCTTCCCAGCCGCGACGCGATGCGCGCAACCAGCCAACCAGTTCCTTGCGCTTGGTTTTAAGCGTTTCTTCGGTCACCACAACTGTATCGTTAAAGATGGTAAAGCCGAAATCATAAAGCAGGAACGAGGTTGCCTCTGCCCCCTGCTGGGAAATTGTGAACGGAACATTGGTGGTGAAATCAAGGCTGGCGTCAATTTCACCCTTGATCAGCGGGGTCGGATCATATGCATACGGAACGATGTTAACATCGGCCTTGTCGATACCGTTCAGTTTCAGCATCGCTTCAACCGAAATGACATTGACCGGCGGCACGGCAAGAGTCTTGCCGACAAGATCTTCGGGTTTGTTGATCGGGTTGGATTTCAATGAAACGATGCCGATCGGGTTTTTCTGATACTGGGTGCCGATGATCTTGAACGGGGCGCCCTGCTCTGAAATCGCCTTGATGGTGGTGTCTGGTGTGGTCAGGGTCAAATCGGCACGCCCGGTGATGATCGTGCTTTCGGGAATGACATCCGGCCCGCCCGACGCATAGCTCATATCAAGGCCTTCGTCGGCGTAATAGCCCTTGTCGAGCCCCAGAAAATAACCCGCGAATTCCGCGTCATTGATCCAGGATGCCTGCATGGCAAACGGCGATGCGGCCATTGCACGGAACGATCCGAACGGCATGGCGGATGCGGCGGTGGCGCCTGCGGCAGCTGCGCCAAGAAAACGGCGACGACTCAGTTTCATATCCATAACTTAATCTCCCTGATGAATTTCGGTGGTCGGCCTGCGCATTTTTTGCGCTTATGCCAGCCCCTGAATACGTTGAAGTTCCTGAAGCGGAGGCGTTTCCTCGATTTGTTTTGGGTCCAGAAGCGGCCATTTCACACCACTTGGACGTTTTGCCCGGCGCCCGACATCAAGCACGCGGGTGGGTGTCATGATCTGATCCACAAGGATGTCGGTTTCCGATGGTTGAAGCATCTCTGCGACCACCTGAACATCATGAACAACGGCCACAACCGGGGTGGTTTCATCGACCAGACCAAGATCGGTGAACATGCCCCATTCAAGGTCAAAGAACCCGTGTCCCTTGCCAAACCGCACCCCGTTCATCGACACGGCCGACGCACCGGTGACCATGTAGTCAAAGCGACCACGTTTGGCGATTTCTTCAAGGGTGATCGGGCGGCCGAAATGCTCCATACCATCCAGCCAGGATGCATAAAGCGCGGCCCCATCGGGAACCATGGAAGGCTCAAGAAGCAAAAAACCGCGATAGATGCCATAGGTCGACATGACAAACGTTTTGCCATCCTCGATCATCCGACGACGAAGATCGGCAAGGCAGTTATCCGGGGTGATAAAGGCAAACTCGGATTTCTGATAAGCTTCGGTTTCAACGATCTTGTCGACCGCCTGTTCGGAGCCGTCAAAGTCAGGAATGACTTCAGCAAAGTTCAAATGGAAACGTGTATCGGGCTTTGCCACGTCGCGAAGCTTTGACCAAATTCGTTCGCGAACCACCTTGGAGGTTGACATGATGCAATCCTGCGTCGTTTCATAATTATGCGTTTCACTGTTTCAAAAATAAGAAACACCTGTTTCATTCGTCAAGATGTTTCTTGGCTCACCTCTAGGTACAAGGGTCGAAAATGGCCTCTCGACTGATCTTACGCATCCAAGAAAAACAGGCCCGCCTGACAAGCGGCGAAAAGAAAATTGCGAAAACTATCCTTGAAAATCAGGATATTATCGAAACTCATACGGCAACCGAGATCGCCAATCTATCCGGCGTATCAAAGGCCACGGCCGCACGATTTTTTCGTACCCTTGGATATGCCGATTTTGAGGAAGTCCGCCTGCAGGCCCGTGAAGAACGCAACCAGAAACAGCCATATCGTCAGACCATTGTTTCAGAAACGGCCGTTTCACTGGGCCGTTCCATTGGCGACCATCTGGAACTGGAACTTCAAAACCTGACGCGCAGTTTCGAGGAACTCAGTTCCTACAAACTGATGGAAACAATTGATATTGTTGCTTCAGCACCCAGTGTCTGGTTTCTTGGTTTCGGGGCCGAGGATGGTGTTGCACGCACCGGTCGGGCGATGTTTTCACGTCTGCGTCATGGCGTTCATTACATTTCGGGAGTCGGCCAAGACTGGTCAAGCGATCTGGCCATGGTTGGCCCGCGAGATGTCCTGATTTTACTCACGCTCGACACCCGCCCCAAGGTGATGCGCCCGATCATCAATTATGCCCGCACATCGCGCATGCGCGTCGTCACCCTGACTGATCACAGCTATGAAAAACAGGCCGCGCGCTTTTCCGACGTGGTCCTGCCCTGCCATGTTGCAAGCTATGGACTATTGCCAACACATGCGACGCTACTATCCATGCTGCGCCTGATGGGCATTGCCTATGCCGGAAAGAACCCGGAGTCGGTCAAACAGCGTGCCGATACGCTTGATGCGATTGTCGAAGAACTCGACATCATGGAATAGGACAGGCGAAATATTGCTGTTTTGCCTTGGCAATCAATTGATTGCCAAACTGCCCTCCGCACCGTTACCATGCCCGCAACACGCCGATAAAGAGATTGCAAGCGCAGAGGGAACCAAGATGCGACAGACCTTCCGACAGAACAAAGCCGTCGCACTGATCACCGCCGCCATCCTTGGCACACTTATCCTTCCGAGCGCCCCGGCAAAGGCCGAAATGGATGCAGAGCGGGGAAAAACCCTGTTTGCCGAACGTGGCTGCGTCATCTGTCATTCGGTCAACAATGTCGGTAGCGATGTCGCCACCAGCCTTGATGCATCAAACATGAATATCGCGCGTGAGCCGTTTGAATTCTTTGCCCGCATGTGGCGCGGCGCGCCGCAGATGCTGGCCCTGCAGCAGGCCGATCTTGGGTATCAGATCGATTTTTCCGGCCAGGACATCGCAGACATTTTCGCCTTTGTCCAAAGCCGTGAAATTCAGGAAGGCTTCACCGAACAGGACCTTCCCGACCATATCAAGGAAATCATTGATAACGGTCCGTCGACTGCCATCGATTAAAGCGCCCGGAACACCCAAGACACACAAAAGCCGCCCACATTTTCGACGGGCGGCTTTGTTGTGTTTGGCTACAAATCGAAACTAGCGTTTCTTTTTCTTGTTGGCAAAGGGGTTGTCGCTGCTACGCAAATAGATGCGGATCGGAACACCCGGCATGTCGAAATCTTCGCGCAGGCCATTGATCAGATAGCGCGTGTAGCTTTCGGGTAACTCAGCCGCTTTGGAACAGTTGATAAAGAAGCTTGGCGGACGTGATTTCGCCTGGGTCATATAACGCAGGCGAATACGACGCCCGGAAATGACCGGCGGCAGGTGGCGTTCGGTAACAGCTTCAAGCCAGCGGTTAAGTTGCGAAGTCGGGATACGGCGGCTCCAGATATCGTGGATATCAAGCACCGTCGGCATCAGGCGATCCGTACCACGACCGGTCAGGGCCGAGAAGGTCAGAACCGGAATGCCCTTGGCCTGTGCAAAGGATACGTCAAGCTTGTCACGCAGGTCCTGCATGACGCCCGCCTTGTCCTTGATCGCATCCCACTTGTTAACCGCAATGATCAGCGCACGGCCCTCTTCAAGCACCATACGCGCAATCGTCAGATCCTGCTTATCAAGCGTGTTGGTCGCATCAATCATCAAAACCACGACCTGCGCATAGCGGATCACGCGCAGGGTATCGGCGACGGACAGCTTTTCAACGCGGTCATCGATCTTCTTCTTGCGGCGCATCCCGGCGGTATCAACCAATCGGATCGGACGCCCGTCATAAGACCAGTCAACAGCGATGGAATCGCGCGTCAGGCCTGCCTGCGGGCCTGTCATCACACGGTTTTCACCCAGAAGCTGGTTGAGAAGCGTTGATTTACCGGCATTCGGACGACCGACAATCGCCAACTGGATTTTCGAATTGTCACGTGCGCCTTCGACAATCAGCTCGCCATCTTCGTCTTCATCGTCTTCGCTGAATTCAATCTCATAGGACGGGAAGACTTCGCCCTCGTCATCGGCAAAACCGTCTTCATCGTCGAAATCGTCATCTGCAAGGCTATCGGCACGGGCTTCGTCCAGGGCTTCTTGTGCGGCTTCGCGCGCATGCTGTCTGGCAACGCGTTCGCGGTCTTTCCATTCCTTCCAGTGCGGCTCAAGCATGTCATAAAGAAGCTCAATCCCAAGGCCATGCTCGGCCGAAATCGGCGCGACATCGCCAAGACCAAGGCCGTATGCCTCGTACAATCCCGGGTCCTGATCACGGCCTTCATGCTTGTTGGCAATGACATAGACCGGCTTCTGGCGCTTGCGCAGCCAGTCGGCAAAATGGTTATCAAGCGGCGTCAGGCCGGCACGGGCATCAATCAGGAACAGCGCAACATCGCATTCCTCGAACGCCATCTCACTTTGCTGGCGCATCATGCCTTCGACGGAATTATCAAACGCTTCTTCCAGACCGGCAGTGTCGATAATGTCAAACGACATATCGCCAAGGCGCGCCTTGCCGTAACGGCGGTCACGGGTCACGCCGGGCTGATCGTCCACAAGTGCCAGCTTTTTGCCGACCAGACGGTTAAACAGGGTCGACTTCCCGACATTGGGGCGACCGATAATGGCAACTTTCAGCGACATCTGATTTTCAGACTCTCGTTATAAAAGGCGTTATGCGCCGCGGGCATTGGGGCCCACGGCGCATCGCAAAACCTGCAAGGAAACCTTGCGAAAACTGTGTTCGTTCCTGACTGATCAGCGATATGCGATTAGATCGGCATCCGCAGTCAGGAAGTAAAGGCTGTCACCAGCAACAGATGGCGGCAAAGTGATCGGGCCGGATACTTCATCCTGACCGAGGATATCACCGCTATAAGGGGAAACAGTCATTACTTCGCCCTGCTCGTTACCAACGATCAACCTGTCACCGGCCAGAACCGGCCCTGTCCAGACAATCGGGCCTTCCTGTTCCTCGGGATCGGTAAAACGGGGCAGAACGGTCACCCATTTAACCTGTCCGGTCTTCCGACGCAAGGCAATCAAGTCATTTGTATTGGTTAGCAGGTATACGTAATCGCCGGCCACCCATGGCGACTGGATGCCACCGGCTTCCAATTCCCAGACGCGGTAGCCCGTACGCAGGTCAATCGCCGTGGTCAGGCCGGAGTTACTTGTCGCAACCACCAGATCATTATCAATCACCGGCAAGCCGCGAATATCGGCAATGGCCGATACCGCATCAGTCCGACCGGCAGCCGCCAGCGCATCAGACCAGATCACCTGACCGTTTTCCACGCGAAGGGCATAAAGCTCACCGGTGGAATAGGCCGAAATGACAACACCCTGATCAACCGCCGGGCTGGCACCACCGATAAAGGATGCGCCTTCGGCAGCACCACGATGGCTCCAGAGGTTTTCGCCCGTGCGCGCATTGAGCGCCACGGTCTGGTTATCAATGGTAATGGCAAACACGCGACCACCGCGCACAGTCGGTGCGGAACGCATCGGTGCGGTGACCTGCTGGCGCCACAGGACCGTCGCACTTGGTGCATCAATGGCAATGATTTCGGCAAAGCCCGTGGTGGCATAGATGATCCCGGCTTCGTATGCCAGCCCCCCCCCCAAAAGCGTGCTGTCTTCTTCGTCCTCAGGTGCGAGTTCAAGCGACCAGATTTCCTTGCCCGAGCTTGCGGCAAAGGCGCGAACTTCGGCAGCGGCATCAATGGTAAAGATCACACCGCGTGCAACAATCGCCTGATTAAGCAACAGGTTGTCATCCATCGACCCTTCGCCGATATCAATCGACCAGTCCTGTTCAAGGACTTCATTATCAAGACCGACATGATGAAGCGCGTGGCTGGGATAACCACCATTTTGCGGCCAATCGACCATAGGTTCGGGTTCGGGCAGGATCACACGCTGATCGCTGAGTTCCACATCAGGCTGAACCGTGCTTTGCAAGGCAAGGACCGAGATACGCTCCCCCGGAAGTGGCGGGGCCTCTGCCTCGCCAAGCCAACCAGAACACCCTGCCAAAAGGCCCGAAAGGCCCATTACGCACAGAAGTGACTTAATACCGCGTGTGGTCAAAACCGTTTCCCCTGAAAGAACTCACGTCATATGGACCGCTGATCGCGCCCCGTTGCTGCCCGGGTGTCGTCAGGCACCAACAGCCTTGAGAATTTCACTTGCCCGTGCACGCATGCCCGCCGGTGCGCTGTTATCATCGGCGATCTCGGTGAGAAGCGGCTTGGCTGCCTCGACCTCGCCACCGGCGATATGCAACAGCGCAATCATTTCACGGGCCGAGTAGTACCAAGCGTTTTCCGGCACCGCGATCGGTTCCAGGCGCGAAATCAGTTCCTGTGCGTTGGTTGCGCTTGCACTGTTCATTGCGATCTGGACAACCGCAAGATCACGGTAAACCTGATCAATGTCGGAATTACCGGCAACCGCTTCGAGTTCGGTGATCGCAGACGGGGTTGCGCCCGAACGCAGATAAACCGCAGCCTTCTGGAAATGACCAAGGGCAACAAAACCGGCATTGCCATCGGCAATAATCGCATCAAGGGCGGCCAGTGCGGCGTCCTCGTCGGTTGCGCTGTCTTGTGCCAGCTCTACAGCATTGGCAAGACGGGTTCCGTTTTCGATGCTGGTGCTGGTTTCATAGGTTTTCCAGCCTTCACGACCGGCAACCCCCAGAACGATGGCCGCAGCAACGCCGATCACGTATTTCCCGTATTTGCGCCACAGCTCTTCGCTGCGTTCACGCTTCAGGTCTTCTTCGACTTCCTGGAAAATATCAACCACGAAAACGGCTCCAATCCGGTCACAATAAAGCGGGCAACCTGCCCGCTTATCTGAAAAAATTCTGGCAAGGATTTAACGCGCCAGCGGGTACAGGGTCAAGTCTGCTCGACATCAATCGGGTCATTCCTATGATTATTTTCACCCGCCCCGGAATTCGGCGGGATCGCAACATCATCATACACACCGATATCAACCCCGTACGGCTTTAATCGGGCACAAGTGTATCAAGGGGAAAGAATTGCCTGCCAAGTGCCAAATATCCCCCGTTCCTTCCCGGTTTTAAACCGCTTTGAAAGATTTACCGACCACCATCAAAGCAATGTTGCACCACGTGGTGATCACGCAAACGGCTGAAAATGCGTGATATCGTTGCCATATGTCGCTTTGGCGATCATCCGGGAACAGTTCGGCACAGGGCTTGCTTATGTATGGGGCAAGGGAACAGATTTGAACTTGTCATCGGTCATAATTGCCGATGTGCGGACGGAGACAACAATGAAACGTCGCGAGATTGCTCATAACCGCCCATCCAAACGGCGCCTCATCCGACAGCGTATTCTGGCCGGGCTGTTTGCCGCTGTCATGGGGTCCGCTGTTTCGGGATGCAGCACGACGATGTCTGACATTGTCGGCACCAGCATCTTTACCGGCGGCGAGTGGTACCTTGCCTTTGACGTGATCAGCATCGTCAACTCCGACAAGACCCTGATTGACCACGCGGTCTCGCTTTCAACCGGTCAGGATTGCTCGACCATCCGCAAAATCGACGGCAAGTCTTATTGTAAAAAGGATCCGGTCCCGGAAACCCCGCTTTATTGCTATCGCTCGCTTGCGGCTGTCAGTTGCTATCGCACGCCTGATCCCTATAACACCGGATCGCAGACGGTCGACTGGCCGCCAACCCGTTCGCGCAGCTTGTAAATACCGCCTTCTGGTACCCTGTTTTTCATCCATTGAAACTTGAGGCATCGGTCAATCCGCGCTACCGTGTCACATGGTTGTCATTTTGCCGTCACGGTGAAGGATGACCACGGACACACGCTGGCGGAGCACCTCATGGGAACATTGTTCGATTTGGCCAAATACCGCAAAGCCAAGAGCTTTGTTCATTTTGACCGGACTGAACTCATGAAACTCATGAATACCTATTCCCGACAGGTTGCCAGCGGCGCGTGGAAGGATTATGCCATTGACCATCTCGACGGGATGGCGATGTTTTCGATCTTTCGCTCCACCCACGAAACGCCTCTATTCACGGTTATCAAACTCAGCAACGAACACAAAAACGCAGGACAATATCTGGCCCTGCACAGTGGCGAGCGTATCAAGCAAAGCTCTGATATCACCAGTGTGCTGGATGCGATCGAAAAACGCGCCCGCAAGGTCGTGCCCCTCTTTAAAACAAATTCCTGATGGTTCCATAACGTGACGCGCCCCCCATCGGCCCACCGTTCCGGCCGACGCCCCATCTTCGCCCTGATCCTGCTTGCATCTGTGCTGCTGCCCCCGGCGGCAGGCCAGGCTGCCAGCATGAGCAAGGAATATCAAAACGGCTATTATGCCTATCAGGCGGGTGATTATCAGCGCGCACAGTCATTCTGGAAGCTGGCAGCAGCGGAAGACGATCCTTACGCGCAATATGCCCTGGGCCTGATGTATTTCCGTGGCGATCTGGGCAAGCCGGAATACGGGATGGCCGCCAATTGGTTCAAAAAGGCGGCCAGAGCCAATCATGGCGGGGCGACCTATTACCTTGGCCTGATGCATTTCAATGGCTATGGCCTGTCTTATGACCATTTTCAGGCCACGAAATACTTCAAACGCGCATTGCGGATTGATCCGCATAACGGCAATGCGGCCTATATGATCGGGGAGCAGTATTTTCATGGCCGCGGGGTACGTCAGAACTTTGTCGAGGCAGCCCACTATTTTGAAATAGCCGCACAGGAAAACATGCATGCCGGGCAGTTCATGTATGGTGCCTTGCTTGAACGCGGCTGGGGCGTGAAACAGAATTATGCCGATGCGTATTACTGGCTAAGACGTGCAGCACGCGGCACCATCACCTTCCCGCTTGGTGCTGGCGAAGAAGAACCACTTGACCCACAAGCCGCGATTGCCGCACTTGAACCGCGTCTGCGCCCCGAAGAAATCGCACGGGTGGATAAACGCCTTGCGGCCGAAAGCCTGCTTTAGGTCGGGAAAAGCTATCTGATTTTGCGCTTGGCAAGTATTAGTGATGGGTCTCGATGACCATACCGCTTTTGACAACTTCGGTAATGGTCACACCAAGGTTCTCATCAACAACAACCAGCTCACCACGTGCTACCAGCCGGTTATTGACATAGATATCAACCGGCTCCCCCACACGGCGGTCCAGTTCAAGCACGGCACCGCGGGTCAGGCGCATCAGTTGTGCGACCTGAATCTGGCTTTTGCCAATCACCGTTGATACGCGCACAGGCACATCATAAGCCGCCCCGATGTCCGAGGCACCCATGCGTACGCTAAACGGATCCTTATCGTCGTCAGCCATGATTTGCGAGCCATCCAGTCAAATCGAAAGAATCGAGAACCTTGTATAATAGAGGTTAGCTTTGAAAAAAGTGTTATCAAGCCCAATCTGTTGAAAATCGACATGAAGCCGACAGATCTGGACAGAATGTATCGACACAATTTTACTGTCGTTTTTTGTATTATATTGACCTAAACAGATGCCAACAACGGGCCAGCCCCACAACGCACCATAATGATCCAAACCGACGTCAGGATGTTTTATGCCCTATGATCGCCAATGGGTGGCGGATGCCATCAGCACGATTGAAGCCGATTTCAACAGGTCTGCCGACACCCATCTGATTCGCCTTGATCTGCCAAAGCTTGGTGATATCGGCCTGTATCTTAAAGATGAATCAACTCATCCGTCGGGCAGCCTCAAACATCGTCTGGCAAGATCCCTGTTTCTGTATGGGCTTTGCAACGGCTGGATCACCAAGGATACGCCGATCATCGAGGCATCAAGTGGCTCGACCGCCGTGTCAGAGGCCTATTTCGCACGGCTTCTTGGTCTGCGTTTTATTGCCGTCATGCCGAAATCGACATCCCAGCAGAAGATTGATCAAATTGCCTTTTATGGCGGCGAAAGCCATCTGGTAGACCATAGCGGCCAGATTTACGAGGAATCCCAGCGTCTGGCGCGCGAACTTGGTGGCCATTACATGGACCAGTTCACCTATGCCGAACGTGCGACCGACTGGCGGGGCAACAACAACATCGCCGAAAGCATCTTTGATCAGCTCAAACGCGAACCCCACCCCATTCCACGCTGGATTGTTGTTGGCGCCGGAACGGGCGGCACATCATCGACCATCGGGCGCTATATCCGCTATGGCCGAAGCTTGGGCCAGGGGTGCGAGCTTTGCGTCGCCGACCCTGAAAACTCGGTTTTCTATGATGGCTATGAAACAGGTGATTGTTCGGTCACCAACAGCAAGGGATCACGGGTCGAAGGCATTGGCCGCCCGCGCGTTGAGCCCAGCTTCAACCCGACCGTAGTGGATCGTATGTATCGCATCCCGGATGCGGCAAGCTTTGCGGCGCTTTATTACCTTGAAAAGCATCTTGGCCGACGCTGTGGCGGTTCAACCGGGACCAACCTGATTGCAACGCTGTCGCTGATCTCGGAGATGAAAACCGCCGGACAGACCGGGTCGGTGGTCACCCTGCTGTGTGATGGCGGGGATCGTTATTGCGATACCTATTACAATCCCGACTGGCTCAAGGCACAGAACATCGACCTTACATCCTGGACAGATGCACTGGCGCGCTTTGATGAAACAGGCCTGTTCGACATGCCGCTTAATCACTGCAGTGGGTATGTCGGGCGTTAGGCGAAGCCATCGCTAAAGATTTCTCGCATCCGGTTTAACAGTTGCTCACAGCAACATGACTTCCCCGTCAACAAGCAACTTTGCGCGTTAAACGAGGCAGTCATGACAACTGAAAAGATCGGTGGAATAGAACTCTATATCGAAAATCTAGATCTTGAGAATTCTGGTCAGCAGCAGAAAGTGTACGGCACGAACTGCGCTGATGATTTCTGGGCACTGATGTCAAACGCCAAAGCTGCGTTCGCTTATGTCGATTACCTTTGGGTCCCGCCCGACCTTAAGCGCAATGCAGACAAAAGCACGCGCCCCCTTTTTGCGTGGCGCGGCGATACCCGCCAACCAGACCAAATTTTTGGCCACGGCTTTTCCCGGCGTGGCACGTGCCCGTCGACACCTGCCATTATTTATCGCAAGGGCGATCAGGACCTTGCCCATTACACGGCGGTTTGCCTTTCTGGTACGCATGAAATAGGTGCGCTGTTCCCGCCGAAGGTTCCCAATCTGCCCGCACCCGATGCAAAAACCTGGGTCTATTGTGTGCGATTACGTGGCTATTGGTGCCCGACATATTCTATTCAACACAAAGTCAGCGGCGACGCCGCAAAATTCGGCGCAACCGAAAGAGATATGGCGCGGCAAAACCTGTATGCACAGGAACTGGCCGTTCTTAATGTCTCCTACAAGGATGTAATTGGTGCAATTGAGGTCAGTCGAGACTGGGCGGGTGATGGCTATGACGCTGGCGGACAATTCACCTATCTTCAGTTGAAGCTCAACCAATGGGTTTCATCCGACAACAAACCGCTTGCTGACCGCCTGCAAAAATGGTGGACGACCAAAAACCTTGCTGGCACGCACAAGGCACTTCCAACTCCGGCATAATGAACTGGAAACGAAAGCCCAAAGGGCCTTTTGATGTTCAACAAAAGGCCCTTGAATAGCGCTAGCGCGTGGGTGCTAAGCGATCAGTTCGTCCTCGGAGGCAAGCATATCCTCGAACCCGTCAACAAGCTGATCATAAACCGGATCGGCTTCACTCCCTTTCCCAAGTTGCGATGACAACGCGCCAAGATTTGTGAGTAGCTTCTGATCCTCTGCCTGTTGCTGTCGGGCTTTTCTTTGCCAATCGGCCTGGCTAATCGTTGCCTGTCTGGCAATCCATGCGTCGTCTTCTTTGGCCAGCTTCTTTGCGATGGCCTCGCCGACGACAAGGGCACCACGGATATCGCTCTTGGCTGAGGCAACAGATTTGGCGCCTGTTTGCAAATCTGAACAGCTTTGAGCGACGCGCTCAGCGATTGCGCAAATCTTGTCGGTTTGGTCCTTTGTCCTGAAAGACGCCATATCTGCCTTGTATGCGGCGGCGTAATCGTTTGCCAGCTGTGCCAGTGCGCTACTCATCGTGGTTCTCCTGTTGCCTTTTAAGATGAACTCTTCAAAGACGCCGTGTGACCACACATGTGAGAACCACATAAAAAAGACGGGCGGTAAAACCGCCCGTCAGTCTATCAGGGGACAAGCTTTCTCAGGGAGGAGAGAAAGTTCTTAGCCAGACACCGCAATCTTGCGCGGCTCAGGCTTCTGTTCTGCTACTTTGGGGAGAGTCAGTACCAGAACACCGTTTTTGAAGGATGCGGTAATGTTGTCCGCGTCAATGGTATCATTCAGGCGGAATGACCGCTTGAAGCTGCCAAAGCTGCGTTCGACAACATGGGCGCCATCCTTGCTTTCACGGGTGAATTTCTTTTCACCGGTGATGGTCAGAACGCCGTCGAGAACTTCGACATCGACATCGTCCTGCTCCACGCCGGGGAGTTCGGCGGACAGTTCAAAGTGATCTTCGCCGTCATAGATGTCGATCTGCGGGCTCAGCCACGTTTGGGCCGGTTCAGTGCCCTCGGTCGGTGCCGCAGAGCGGCCACCAAAAATCGAACCGATCATACGATCAACATCACGGGAAATAAGGGTGAAAGGATCACCATATGTCGGGGTCGAAGCCAGACGACGGGATCCATTAAGAGTCTGAAGACCAGTCATGATAGTACCCTCCATTACAGACGAGCAATCTTGCACCATCAGTCCAGACCAGGCTGCAACCTTGGCGCGTATCGGGGCACCATGCCCCGTTCCAACCTTGAGATAGATCGGGCAAAAATTTCCGCAAGTGTCCCGGTGCATTTTTTTGAATTTTTTCGCACTTTTTGCAGACCGCCAAACAAGTCATTCCACCTGTTGAAATAATCAGGCTTCCGACTGGCGCACTTGCGCACTGCACGGTAGCCTCGGCGCATAGACAGTCGGGCATTGCCCACTTCCCAAATCCAAGGAACCCTTCGATGAGCACACTTTTCACTCCCCTGACACTGGGGTCACTTGAACTTGATAACCGGATCATTATCGCCCCGATGTGCCAGTATTCGGCCCAAGATGGCAAAACATCCCCATGGCATGCGATGCACCTTGGCAATCTGGCGCAGTCCGGTGCCGGACTTCTGATCATAGAAGCCACAGCCGTCGAACCCGAAGGCCGCATTACCTATGGCGATGTCGGTCTATGGGATGATGAAACAGAAGCCGCGCTTGCAGAAACCCTTTCCGCTGTGCGCAGTCATTCCGACATGCCGGTTGCCATCCAGCTTGCGCATGCGGGACGCAAAGCATCTTGCGAGAAGCCATGGGATGGTGGCGCTGCGATTGATCCCGGTCATCCCAACGGCTGGCAAATCGTCGCGCCATCGGCTGTCCCGTTCAGGGACGGCGACCCGATTCCCGAAGCACTTTCAAAATCACGCATCGCAGAAATCGTTTCGGCCTTTGTCGAAAGTGGAAAACGCTCTGTTCGCCTTGGATTTGAGGCCATCGAAATCCACGCCGCACATGGCTATTTGTTGCACCAGTTCCTGTCGCCACACGCCAACAAGCGTGACGACGAATATGGCGGTTCTTTTGAAAACCGGACCCGACTTGTTCTGGAAATCTATGACGCCATTCGTGCGGCAGTTGGGAACAGCTATCCAGTTGGTATTCGCATTTCTGCAACCGACTGGGTTGAAGATGGCTGGGACATTGATCAAAGCGTTCAACTTGCCAAACTGCTTGATGCGCGCGGATGTGACTTTATTGATGTGTCCTCCGGCGGGTTGCATATCGATCAGAAAATCGCGCTTGGCCCGAATTATCAGGTGCCGTTTGCGGCACGGATCAAATCCGAAACCAACCTGACAACCATTGCCGTTGGCCTGATCACCGAAGCAGAACAAGCCGAAGCCATTACATTTACCCGACAGGCTGATGCCATCGCTCTTGCCCGCGGCATTCTGTATGATCCGCGCTGGCCATGGCATGCCGCCGCAACGCTGGGCGCAGAAGTCAAGGCTGCCCCGCAATACCTGCGCTGCCAGCCCCGGAACCTGAAAAAGCTTTTCGGCTGAAGGGACCTCTACTTTTAGAGCATAAAACTAACCCAAAGCATAGGTTTGTTGACTTGCATCAAGGCAGCCCTCCTACGCCACAGATAGTTTCGCGCCATTAAAGAACGATTCTAAATCAGCAGGGCCATATCCCGGCCCTGCGATGCATGGCGAGTTACCTTCAATGCCCGGAACCATCCTTAAGACGCTAGCGGTTCTTGTCCTTATGGCGATGCCCGCGTTCGCAGCAGACATCCAGATATCGACCGAAAACACACCCTCTCACTTTCAAACGCAGGTTCTGCAGAGATATGCGGCCGCGCTGAACGCGGAAATTCCCGAACATCATTTTGACGTCGTCCATTCAGCCCGGGCATTTAGCGACCGTGAAGTCGCCGAAGCCGTTTCAAGCACCCGTGTCGCGATTGCAGCGCCGGGTATCTGGCATCTGGGCCAGTATAGCAGCGACCTGAATGCGCTATTGCTGCCAGATTTCATGGGGCTTGAAGCGCAAGATGTTCGCAGATTTGTTGATGGCACGGTCGGAGAGGCGCTTGAGGATTCCCTCGAAACGCAATTGAATGTCAAGGTGATCGGCAAATGGCTTGACCTTGGCCCAGCGCATATTTTCACCCGCAAGAAAGTCATTCGCCGCTTTGACGACCTTAAGGGACTTCGCATCCGTTATGCGGGCGGGGATGCAAATGCACTGCGCCTTGCTGCCCTTGGCGCGGAACCGGTACTGATCCCCTGGCCCAATGTTCCCGATGCACTTGATCGCGGCGAGATTGACGGTTTGCTGACCACCAGCAGCACGGTCGTCAGCGCGTCCTTGTGGGAACATGGCCTGACGCATGTGTTTCTTAGCCATTCCTACTATCCGTTCTATGTACCTCTGATTTCCGGCGACATCTGGAGACGCCTGTCCGAACCCCAGCGCAAGGTCCTTACCGACAGCTGGGAGGATATGATTTCGGATGGCCGAGAACGCGCCGTAAGCCATCAGGAATCCTCAATGGCACTGCTGCGTGAACACGGCATTAAAATCACTGCTCCCAGCAATCAGGAACGTGAGTCTATTCGGCGTAGTCTGGCAAGTCTCCAGGACGAAATGGCCCGCGAAATCGGCATTTCGAACAAGATGCTTGAAATCCTTGCACAGCACGGGGGCGACTGATCGTGTCTCCTGCCCGTCGTAAACATCATGAATGGCGCCAGATTCTTGGCGAAGAATTTCTCAGCATCTTTCTGTCAATCGGGTTGCTGCTGGGCGTTCTATTCATGCTTGCCAATCAAACGGTTAAGGAACATCTCATTGCGTCGCAAAAGGCACTTGATACCGCCGCGTTCGGCATATCGACCTATGCCGATAGCCTGTCGGCGATCCTGACCAAGGCGGACAATATCGCGCTGATCGCAACACGCAGGCTTTCAGACACCGATACGATGCCCGTCCCGCTTAAAAAGCAAATGACAGCAATTGTTCAGAATGACAGCGACATCACCGGTTTCATTCATATTCTTGAAACCGGCGAAGTTTCGGAAAGTTTCACCTTCCAGAACATCGCGGAACAGATGCTTGATACCGATGCCATCCTGTCACGTCACCGGGATGCATGGGTTGAACCAGCCTTTTTGCAGTCCGGGGAACTGGGCCTTAAAGCCGATGAAATTGCGACCGAACGTGGCATCTGGCGTGACGATGGCAGCTTTGCCGGAGTTATCATCATTCTGGTGACGGTCGGCAGCCCCTATGAGAACACCCCACTTGAGAAGTTCCTGACAGAGGCAAAAATTCGCGTCGCGGGGGCAAACAGCGGCAACATCCTGACGAACCAGTATGCACTGGCCGATACAGTGACTGACTGGCTGGAAGCAGCGGAAGAAACCGAATACTGGCACCCCGACGACGGCAATGAAACCCTGCATGCCGAAGTGGCACAAATCAGCGATAATATCGTGCTGGCGCACGCCAATCTGCCCGACCTGCCCCTTACGGTATATCTGCAGATCTCAACCAACCGCTTTTTTGAGGCCTATCATTCGACCCGCCGCAACGCGATCATTGCCTCGGTCATTATTGTCGCGGTTTCAGGTGTCCTGCTTCTTCGCATCTGGCTTGACCGGCAGGCAAAACGCAACAGCGAACGAAGACGCCGCGCCCTTGATCAACGCCTGCAGTTCGCACTCGATACTGCAGGTCAGGGTCTTTGGGATTGGAACATTGCCGAGAAACGCGGCTATTTCTCGGATAGCTTCTATCGGTTGCTTGATATTGACAAGGACGACAAACAAATCGACGTGGACAACTTGCGTCAACGCATTCATTCAGATGATCGTCATGCCTTCAATTTGGCACTGAACGCACATCTCGACGGCCTCACGCCGTCGTTCGAAGTCGACGCCCGGATCCAGATTGGTAAAAGCGATGCCTGGGAATGGTTTTCGCACACCTGCTCGGTGACCGAACGTGACCGTTTTAACAAGCCGGTCCGGGTGATCGGTTTGCTCAAGAACATTCACCGTCAGAAACTGCGCAACCTTAACCTGGAATTCGAAGCGTTTCACGATCCACTCACAGGCCTTCTTAACCGAACAGCCTTTGAAGACCGCATCGCACGCATTCATGCCAAAACCAGTCGTGGCGGGGAGCCGTATTCGCTGGTGATGCTCGATATCGACCACTTCAAGCATGTCAACGACAGCTATGGGCACAGTACCGGTGACCTCGTTCTGCAGCACGTCACCAGAACGGCTTACAATACCCTGCGCTTTGAAGAGGAAAAATTGTTCTTCCGATTGGGGGGTGAGGAATTTGTTGTTCTCCTTCCCGATACGGATGGCAAAGCCGCCCGCTTTGTCGCCGAACGTATCCGCGAGCGGATCGAAAAATCGACGACCACAGTCGGCGAATTAGAAATCCCGGTCACGATCAGTGCCGGCATTGCCTGTTATCAAGGCGGCGAAATGCCCGAAGACGTGCTCAGGCGTGCTGACCATGCGCTGTATCAGGCCAAGGAAAGCGGCCGCAATCAAAGCTGCCTTGCATAAGCGCGAAACACATTTGGGCCGATTAATACCAAAAACAAAAAGGGCTCCGCAAATGCGGAGCCCTTCTCGTAGTGCTTGGTCGGTTGGTTGGTAAGGCTTAGAAGCCCATGCCACCCATGCCGCCCATACCACCCATGCCGCCCATGTCAGGCGCGCCACCGGCAGCCGATTTGTCTTCCGGCTTCTCGGCGATCATGCATTCGGTGGTGATCAGCAGACCTGCGACCGATGCTGCGTCCTGCAGGGCAGTACGAACAACTTTGGCCGGGTCGATGATGCCAGCTTTGACGAGGTTGGTGTATTCGCCCTTCTGAGCGTCATAACCATATTCAACGTCGTCCTGCTCAAGCAGCTTGCCTGCGACAACCGCACCGTCAACACCCGCGTTCTGGGCGATCTGGCGAACCGGTGCCTGCAGAGCACGGCGAACGATGTCAACACCGATGGTCTGGTCGTGGTTTTCACCTTCGAGACCTTCGAGCGCGTGAACCGAGTACAGCAGAGCCGTACCACCACCAGCAACAATGCCTTCTTCAACAGCAGCGCGGGTTGCGTGCAGGGCATCGTCGACGCGGTCTTTACGTTCTTTCACTTCGACTTCCGAAGCGCCACCGATTTTGATCACTGCAACGCCGCCTGCGAGTTTCGCAAGACGTTCCTGCAGTTTTTCACGATCGTAGTCAGAGGTGGTTTCTTCGATCTGGGCACGGATCTGGCCAACGCGTGCTTCGATCTGTGCTTTCTCACCGGCACCATCAACGATGGTGGTTTCTTCTTTGGTGATGGTAACCGATTTCGCGGTACCGAGCATGTCAAGCGTAACGCTTTCCAGCTTGATGCCGAGATCTTCGGAGACAACCTGACCACCGGTAAGGATGGCGATGTCTTCGAGCATCGCTTTACGACGGTCGCCGAAGCCCGGTGCTTTAACAGCAGCGATTTTCAGACCACCGCGCAGCTTGTTGACAACCAGAGTTGCCAGTGCTTCGCCTTCGATGTCTTCAGCAATGATCAGAAGCGGCTTGCCGGACTGAACGACCGACTCAAGCAGCGGAAGGATCGGCTGAAGCGAGGAGATTTTCTTGTCGAACAGCAGGATGTACGGAGCATCCATTTCTGCGACCATTTTCTCCGGGTTGGTTACGAAGTACGGAGACAGGTAACCACGGTCGAACTGCATGCCTTCGACAACGTCGAGTTCGGTGTGCAGGCCTTTTGCTTCCTCAACGGTGATAACACCTTCGTTGCCAACTTTCTCCATGGCTTCAGCGATCATGTCGCCGACTTCACGGTCACCGTTAGCCGAGATGTTACCAACCTGTGCGATTTCGTCACGGCCAGCAACTTTACGTGCACGGCTCGAAATCGATTCGATCACTTTGTTGGTCGCAAGGTCGATACCGCGCTTAAGGTCCATCGGGTTCATGCCGGCAGCAACAGACTTGTTGCCTTCACGAACGATGGCCTGTGCCAGAACAGTTGCGGTCGTGGTGCCGTCACCAGCCAGATCGGCGGTTTTCGACGCGACTTCGCGAACCATCTGTGCGCCCATGTTTTCGAACTTGTCGGTCAGTTCGATTTCTTTGGCGACCGAAACACCGTCCTTGGTTACGCGCGGTGCGCCGAAGGACTTTTCGATAACAACGTTACGGCCTTTCGGGCCAAGCGTTACCTTGACAGCGTCTGCCAGGATGTCGACGCCACGCAGCATTTTAGCGCGTGCATCGGTGGAAAATTTTACGTCTTTAGCAGCCATAATATTCTTTCCTCTCTATGAGACGGATGAACGTGGAATTTTAAGTCACCCAAAGGGCTGACTTATTCCATGATGCCCATGATGTCGGATTCTTTCATGATCAACAGCTCTTCGCCGTCAACCTTGACTTCGGTGCCCGACCATTTGCCAAACAGGACTTTGTCACCTGCTTTGACGTCGAGGGCTACGACCGAGCCATCGTCTTTGCGAACGCCAGAACCTACAGCGACGACTTCGCCTTCCTGCGGTTTTTCTTTGGCGGTATCCGGAATAATGATGCCACCGGCAGTTTTGGTGTCGGATTCGACACGACGTACCAGCACTCGATCATGCAGCGGACGGAACTTCATTTTAGACAACTCCGTGTTTAAGCTAAGGCTCGTTAATAACTAAGACTAACCGGGATGAGCCCGTATTAGCACTCACCCCCGGCGAGTGCTAACAGCATTTATTGGAGTACCTGTCCAAAGTCAATAGGGAGATGTAAAAAGACGCGGAAATGTCACGATTTTTGCCGTTCTCGCGTCATTGCAGCGCAGTATGAAACTGCGCGCTTTTTGATGGCGCGGGATCAAAACATTTCCAATGACCTGATGCAACCTTTCTCGTGCTACTGACGATATGACAGGCCCTGTGAAAGTTCAGGTTGGATTGGAACGCAGCTTCGCCTCAAAAGGCCACACCCATAAATCCACCGCCCGACATGGCAAACAAAAAGCGGTCAAGCAGGACAGCAACAAGCCCGCCGACAAGTACCAACAACTGCCAGTACCAGAAGGCAGATCGCGATACCCTGCCCTGAAACACGACGCAGTTTGAAAACTTGACCTGATGGCGTCGGGAAATGTCACGGCAACATCCTGACCTTTGATTGCAGGGTCATTCTGCCGGGTTAATCAGGCGCAGGGAAACCAAAATAGCGCCCCAACATCAAAGGATCATCAAAGTGACGCCGTCCGACAAAGGCCGTTGCGTGATGCCCCCACTGGCGCATTGCGCCGGGTCGTTCAATCCCCATCGGCCAAAGGATAAAACGTTCCAGTCGATCTGTGCCGGGGATGAAGCCGTCATTGTCGTAAAGGCTGGCATATCCTGTTCCATCCGCAAGCGGGAGACTCGTCAGACTCTCCTCGGGTTGCAGCACGACGGGGATTGCGGAGGACCGCTCTCCTTGCGTGTCAGCTTGCGTAACAGCAAGCAGATAATGACTTGTGTCATCGATCCAAAGAACAGGTTGCGCCAGGGTTTCCGCTTCAAGGAACCCTGCGGGGGTTTCAGCCGTTTCCCGGATGTCGTCGTCTTCCGGTGCATGGAGGCGCTTCACGCCGCTCGTCGGGAAGAACATATGGTAACAACCGCAGCCATGGATACTGTCGGCCATGATCGGCGCTCCGTCCCGGGTCAATGTGACCCGCCAGATCAGCGCGTCCAGATGACCTGCAAGGATATCAAGGAAACCGACTTTGGGGCGCTCAGGAAACCACACCGAATAGACAAGCTGGGGCACCCATTCTCCCCCGAAATAGGTATGCGACAAACGATAAAACATGACTGGTTTTGATAGATCGACCTCTGATCGCGCATGCCGGCTTTGAAGCGTGGGCAAACCGATCAGGTCACTATCACTTCTCGTATCAATGCGAAGTCGCGGTGCGTATTGTTGCGCCAATGCTTCCAATTCAGCGGCCGTGGGCAGCAAGCGTCCAAATTGATCTTGGCTGATGTTTACCGCCCTGATGTTCGCGGGTTTGGCCCCGGCGCCAGAAGGCGCATAGATCAACCAATCACTGGACTCCTGCAGGTCGTCCTCTGACAGCGTAAAAGTTTGAAGATTATCCCTCTTCCAAGCTTCATAACCGAAATAAGCGGGAAAAGCCGTCAGGGGATACAAACCGGAAACCCGTTGGAAATCAAGATAGTCATCGGGGACGAACACAGCATCGCTCAGTTGTGCAAAATCGTCAGTCTCCAAGGCCCCCGCCAAGCTGTTTGCACAGGCCTCTTGCTCCGAAACAGTGACGACCGGTTTAACTGACAAATTCCGCATTTCACTTTTGCGTGCAGTTCGATCAAGTACACGCATCTGCGTCACCCAATCAGCAAACAGCTCACTTGCCAATACTTCGTCATCTCGATCCAACGCTGCCCCGACCTGCTGCCCCATCAAAACAGAGTTTCGATTGGCCCGAAGAAATGGGTACTCTTCGACCTTTGCAACAGAAGCGTTTCGAACGTCGCTGCCAATCACCTGAATATCGGCAAGCTGCAGCTTTTCAATACAAGACAGCGTAGCGATGTCATCGGGGGTTTGTTGAGCTGTCGCGCACCCGACAAGCAGCAATAATGCGCAAAGAACAAAAACCTGTCCGAGGCGCCAATGCGTGCATCGTGCTATCATCGTATCCGGCATTGATCCGCCCCTTGTTTCAGGTCAAAAATTTCACACCGTTAGTCTTGTCAATTATGGTAAAACCGCAAATCTATTGAGCAGACAAGTTTTTGTATTCATACACGAAATAGCAAGTCTGATGACATCCGGCACACGCATTATTCAGATTCTGGCACTTGGCTTCGCGCTTTTGCTGCCAAGCTTATCTTATGCACAACCCGCGGATGAATGCCCGAAACGATTGGGCATTGTGATTAATGACAGGCTATCAAATTATATCGCGACCATCTTAAGCGGGATATACGAAGATTTAGGCTGCCCGATTGAGTTGATCGATCTTCCCGGACGCAGAGGTTTTGTCGCATTCAATAATGGTCGCATTGATGGCGAGCTCTTCAGGCTTCCTGTTGGCGCGGCACATTACACCAAACCATATGTTCGATCAGATATCCCGTTAATCGCAGTAACCAGCAGTCTGTGGGGGATGCCTGGCAGCAAACTGCATTCTGATGACACAATCGGCTACACGATTGGCATTGCATGGCAGGAAGATTACCTGAACAAAAACATGCTCCGCAAAAGCGGCCATAACGACGTTAACGATATTATTCAGCATTACAATTCAGGCACCTTTGATCGCTTCCTTGCCGAGGATAGTACGATTGACCTGATGATTACCGAAGGCGCCTTTGCCAAGGACAGGATACCGGTCAGAATTGAACTGCTTGAAGACGGCCCGCTTTATCATTTCCTAGGCGCGGAATACGAACTGTTCATGAAACGGTTTTCTGACTACATAGTCAAACATGACCCGTTTGGGCACAATAGATCCATGCAACGACCTTGAGCCGTGAATACGCAAATGCAATAAGCTGTTTCATCTGCTATCCATTAGCTGAATGAAATTGCTTAACCTGCGCAAGGCGGCACCGATGCAAATTGAATCCCTGGAAATCCCAGACATCAAGATGATCTTCCCAAAGAAGTTTGGCGATGAACGGGGCTTTTTCTCGGAAACATATAATATGGAAGCCTTTGCCAAGGCAGGCATCGATCATCAGTTTGTACAGGACAATCATTCACTGTCGCAAAATATCGGCGTCCTTAGGGGATTACACTTTCAGTCCCCGCCTTATGCCCAACATAAACTGATCAGGGTCCCCAGGGGACGCATTCTTGATATTGCTGTTGATATCCGGACAGACTCTGAAACCTTCGGGAAATGGGTATCGGCCGAGGTAAGTGCAGCAGACTGGAACCAGATGTTCGTTCCCGCAGGCTTCGCGCACGGCTTTGTCACGTTAGAGCCAGATACCGAAGTCAATTACAAGGTATCGGCACCCTACGCACCACAAAGCGAACGCGCGATCAAGTGGAATGACCCAGAACTCGCAATTGACTGGCCCTTCAGCGAAGCCGAGGTCATCGTCTCAGAGAAAGACGCAACAGCGATGAGTTTCGCAAGCTATCGCGAAAACCCGGTGTTTTAGTCCAGATCACAAAAGATCATAGGTCCTAAGAACTGTCTGCAGATACGCCTTGTAAGAGCTTGCGCCAAATTCGTTCGTAAGGGTTTCAAACTGTTCGACCGAAATCAGGCCTTTTCGAAGGGCGATTTCCTCGGGGCAGGCAATCTTAAGACTTTGGCGACTTTCAACGGTTCGCACGAAATTCGCGGCATCAAGCATCGCGGCATGCGTTCCGGTATCAAGCCATGCATAGCCACGTCCCATTCTTTCGACCCTTAGGCTGCCACGTTCGAGATAAGCCTTGTTCACATCCGTAATCTCAAGCTCACCGCGCTTTGACGGCTTGATTGATTTGGCTATGTCCACAACGTTTGAGTCGTAAAAATAAAGTCCGGTAACGGCAAAATTCGATTTGGGGTGTTCCGGTTTTTCCTCAATATCCAGTGCAACACCATTACGGTCGAACTCGACCACACCATACCTTTCAGGGTCCTGAACATAATAGGCAAACACGGTGGCGCCTTCCGGTTGATCCATAGCGCTTCTCAAAAGATCCGTCAGGTTGTGACCAAAGTAGATATTGTCACCCAGAATCAGGCAGCAGGGATCTTCGCCAATAAAGTCTGCGCCGACGATAAAAGCATCTGCAAGACCGCGTGGCTCCGGTTGAACAGCGTATTCAAGATTGATGCCCCACTTGGAACCATCACCAAGCAGGTCCTTAAACAAAGGCACGTCTCGCGGTGTGCTGATAATCAGAATATCCTTGATCCCGGCAAGCATAAGGGTCGTCAGCGGATAATAAATCATCGGCTTGTCGTAGACAGGCTGAAGTTGCTTGGACACAACGAGCGTCGATGGATGCAAACGCGATCCCGTACCGCCTGCCAGTATGATCCCCTTACGCATCTGACTTCTCCTTTCGAAGATTCTCGATTACCGCGCTCAAGCTTTCTTCGACTGTTGGCAACTGTATGCCAAATGAACCGACAAAGCGCTGGCTCGACATAACGGAATAACCGGGACGCTTCGCAACGGTCGGATATTCCGAAGACGGAACTGGCGTAATGCGACAGTCCTTGCCTTTCCAATCGTCACCCCAGACATGAGAAGCCACCTTCTGGATCCGATTGGCAAACTCAAACCATGTTTGCGACTGACCGGAGGACAAGTGATAAGTGCCGAACTTGTCGAAATCCTTTGCAACCACCAATCCGGAAAGCTTGAGAATAGCACCCGCCAGGTCATGCGCACTGGTCGGACATCCGGTCTGGTCATTGACGACACGAATTTCGTCTCTCTGCTCCATAAGATTGAGCATCGTCTTGACGAAGTTTTTCCCAAACTGACTGAAAACCCAAGACGTGCGAATAATCAGATGCTTGTCCAGTGTCTCTCTGACCGCATCCTCACCCGCGAACTTGCTGGCACCATAAACGCCCAACGGCGAGACCGGGTCTTGCTCGGTATATGGCGTTGATCCCTGCCCATCGAAAACATAGTCCGTGGAAACATGGATCAGCGGGACGGCGCGTTTGGCGAGCGTCTCTGCCATCGCGCGCACAGCATCGCGATTGACCTTGAATGCGACATCTGTCTCTTCCTCGGCCAAGTCAACTGCGGTGTATGCCGCAGCGTTGATCACGACATCTGGCTGCACACGGTCAATAACGGGGGCTATCTGGTGGACATCCTCAAGATCACATTCATCCCGTCCGACAAAAACCAGCTCGGCATTTGGAAACTCATTCCCGCACATCGCCAGGCAACTGGCCAGCTGACCGTTTTTTCCAAACACCAGTATTCTAGGCATCGGCTTGCCCCTTGGTGCTACCGAGCCGTTCACCTGCATATTTGGTTTTCAAAATCGGCTCCCACCATGCGCGATTGTTCACGTACCACGCGACGGTTTGCCTCAGGCCGGTCTCGAAATCATATTTCGGCTGCCATCCCAATTCGGTCTGCATTTTGGTTGGATCAATGGCATAGCGCCAATCATGCCCCGGACGGTCTTTTACATAGGTCACCGCATCATCGAAACGTTCAAACGAGATGTCAGGCACGATCTCGTGCACCGTATCGAAAATCCTTTTGACGACGTCGATATTGGTCAGCTCATTACACCCACCGACATTGTATTTCTCGCCAACACGACCTTCGGTCAGGATCTTGACCAAGGCCTCGGCATGATCTTCAACATGCAGCCAGTCGCGCGTGTTCAAACCCTCTCCGTAAACGGGAAGCTTCTTGCCATGCAGCAGGTTGAGCGACATCAGCGGAATGAGTTTTTCCGGGAACTGGAATGGCCCGTAATTGTTGGAGCAATTGCTGATCACGACGGGCAGCCCGTAGGTATGGTACCATGCCAAAACAAGATGATCGGAACTGGCCTTGCTCGCAGAGTATGGCGACGTCGGCGCATAAGCCGTTTCTTCGGTAAACAACCCTTCGCTTCCCAAAGATCCGTAAACCTCATCTGTAGAAATGTGGTGGAACCGGAAATTTGATCGTTTGTGCGTCGGCAGCTGATCGAAATACCCGCGCGCGACTTCGAGTAGTGTAAACGTACCCACCACATTGGTCTCAATGAAATCACCCGGCCCATCGATAGAGCGATCAACGTGGCTTTCAGCTGCCAAATGCATCACGGCATCTGGCTGAAATTCATCAAACAGTTTAACGATGGCGTCCCGGTTACAGATATCCTGATGGGCAAAATGATAGTTATCTCGCGACGAAATTGATGCCAGCGTTCTCAGATCGCCAGCATATGTCAGCTTGTCGATATTGAGGACCTCATAGCCCTTCAACCCGGTCATAAGCCGACAAACAGCAGATCCGATAAACCCTGCACCGCCGGTCACGATAACTTTCATTCTGCTCTCATCGAAAAGTAAATGGCGTCGAACAACGTCGTTTAATTGAGATTACATTGCCCGGCCAATACTGTCGAACCTTCGGTTAACTTATTGCGAAGAAGTGGTATTTGGGCGCGTTATTCATGCTATGGCGCCCTAGATCGCAAACAAAAAAAGGCCGGATGCATCTGCACCCGGCCTTCGCTGTTTGTCTGAACTGATTTGTGCTTACTCGACCGTCACCGATTTGGCGAGGTTGCGGGGCTGATCGACATCGGTGCCTTTGTGGACGGCAACGTGATAGGCCAGCATCTGTACCGGGATGGTGTAGAGGATCGGTGCGACGAAGTCGGCGACCTTTGGGAGCTCGATGGTGGCCGATGCCATATCACCCAGTTTGGCAAGCCCCGGCGCGTCCGAGATAAAGATCACCCGACCACCACGTGCAGCAGCTTCCTGCATGTTTGAAGCGGTTTTTTCAAACAGCTCATCGGACGGGGCAATGACGATGATCGGAACCGACTGATCAATCAGGGCAATCGGGCCATGCTTCATTTCACCAGCGGCATAGCCTTCGGCGTGGATATAGGAAATTTCCTTGAGCTTAAGCGCCCCTTCCATCGCAATCGGGTAACCAAGACCACGGCCGAGATAAAGCACATCGCGCGCATCGGCGACATCCAAGGCAAGCTGTTTAAGCGCCTCGTCATGATGCAGGACTTCGGCAGCGTGTTTTGGCACTTCGGTCAGCGCACTGACGATGGCGGCTTCTTCATCCTTGGCAAGGGTTCCGTTTTCACGGCCGATGGTCACGGCAAGGCAGGCGAGGACAGTGAGCTGTGTCGTAAAGGCCTTGGTTGAGGCCACCCCGATTTCAGGCCCGGCATAGGTCAAAAGCACCACGTCACTTTCACGCGCAATCGTGCTTTCGGGCACATTGACGATGGAAACGATCTTCTGGCCCTTGGATTTGGCATACCGAAGGGCGGCCAGGGTATCAAGCGTCTCGCCCGACTGCGAGATAAACAGGGCGACACCGCCTTTCGGCAGTGGCGGGCAGCGATAGCGGAACTCGGATGCGACGTCGACATCCACCCCCAGACCGGCATAACGTTCGATCCAGTGTTTTGCCACCAGCCCGGCGTAATAGGACGTGCCGCAGGCGACAATCGTCAAACGCGTTGCATCAGCAAAGGAAAACGGCATGTCCGGCAGTTTGATCGTCTGGGTCGCCGGGTTGATGAAAGCATGCAGGGTATCGCCAATCACAGCAGGCTGTTCGAAGATTTCCTTCTGCATGAAGTGATTGTAGTTGCCCTTACCCATCATCGCACCGGAAACGGCCGAAAGCTTGGTTTCGCGGATGACGTCTTCGTCATTTTCATCGCGGACCTGAACGCTCTCACGGGTCATTTCGACCCAGTCGCCTTCTTCAAGATAGATAAGTTTGTTGGTCAGGTGCGACAGCGCCATGGCGTCTGAGCCCAGATACATCTCGCCCTCGCCCAGACCAACGGCAAGCGGCGTTCCACGGCGCGCACCAAAGATAACGTCATGCTGACCGGCAATCATGATCACAAGGGCAAAGGCACCTTCGATGCGATGCAGGGTCGCAGCAACCGCGTCACGCGGGGTCTTACCCTGATCAAGGAAATCAGACACCAGATGCACGACCACCTCGGTGTCGGTTTCGGTGGCGAATTCGCGACCCTTGGCAGACAGCTCTGCCTTGATTTCCTGAAAGTTTTCAATGATCCCGTTATGGACAACAGCAACCTTGCCATCGGTGTGCGGATGGGCGTTGTTTTCAGTCGGCACACCGTGGGTTGCCCAGCGGGTGTGACCAATACCAACGTCACCGGCCAGCGGTTCGCCCGCCAAACGATTTGCAAGATTGATCAGTTTGCCTTCGGCACGGCGGCGTTCGATATGGCCATTGACCAGTGTCGCAATCCCGGCACTGTCATAACCGCGATATTCGAGGCGTTTGAGCCCTTCAAGAATGCGATCGCTGACGCTGTCTTTGCCGATAATCCCGATAATGCCGCACATGTTGGTTTTCTTCCTGCTTTGTATCGCGTGTCTTCAGGCCACCCGGAGGCGAGTGGCAATTTCAAGATTCTTTGCTTGGGCTATTTTTTTCCGGTCAGTTCGCGCATTTTCTCGCGAAACTTGGCGGCCCAGCCCTTTTTCTCGATCCGTTCGGCCCTTGTCAGGGTCAGTGCATCCGCTTCGACCTTGCCGGTGATTGTGCTGCCCGCACCAACAATCGCGCCATCGCCAATCTCGACGGGTGCCACAAGCGACGAGTTCGAACCGATAAAGGCCCCGGCCCCGATGTCGGTATGCTGTTTGCGGAAACCGTCATAGTTACACGTGATCGTGCCGGCCCCGATATTGGCCTTGGCACCGACACGGGCGTCACCGATATAGCTCAGGTGATTGACCTTGGCCCCGTCTTCAACAACGGCCTTCTTGATTTCAACAAAGTTGCCAACCCGCGCCCCGGCACCAATTTCTGCCCCCGGCCGCAATCGGGCATAAGGGCCGATATCGGCACCATTGCCAACCACACAGCTTTCAAGATGGCTGAACGCCTTGATCAAGACATTGTCGCCCACTGTCACGCCGGGACCGAAGACCACATTGGGTTCAACAATGACATCCCGGCCAAGCTTGGTATCGGCACTGAGGAACACGGATGCCGGATCAACCAATGTTGCGCCGTCTGCCATTGCGGCTTCGCGCAGACGATCTTGCAGGATGGCTTCGGCCACCGCCAACTGGGTGCGGGAATTGACACCAAGTGTCTCTGCCTCATCCACCTCGACCGCGACACAGCTCTGCCCGTTCTTTTGCGCCACTTCGACCGCATCTGTCAGGTAATATTCACCCTTGACATTGGCGTTATCAATCGCCTCAAGGGTTGCGATCATGTCCTCGGCCTTGAAACACATCACCCCGGAATTGCAGAAATTGATTTGACGCTGCGCGTCGTTGCATTCCTTGTCCTCGACAATCGCGGTCAGGTTGCCGTTCTGATCTGTTACCAAACGGCCATAACCGGTCGGGTCTTCGGGTCGGAAGCCCAGAACCGCAACGGCATGATCATTTTCTTCGCGCGCAGCAACAAGGCGCGCCAGAGTTTCAGCGGTAAAAAGCGGGCTGTCAGCATAGAGCACCAGAACATTGCCCGTAAGGCCCTTCAAGCCATCCTTGGCGGCAAGAACAGCGTGTGCCGTGCCAAGACGATCAGTTTGTTCAAAGGTCGGATGCGGGGCAACGGCCTTGATCAAGTCGGGCATATCCGGGCCAACAACCACCATGGTCTTTGCCGCCTTCAGGTGGGCTGCGGTATCAATGACGTGATTGACCATCGGCTTGCCGGCAACTTTGTGCATGACTTTGGGCAAGGCGCTTTTCATGCGCGTACCCATACCGGCGGCCAAAACAACAACACTTAGCTCAAGCGACATCTATTACCCTGTTGGCTGCGGTTTCGCAGCATCCCCTTTGAAAGCATTATCACAATGGTTGTGATGCAAATAATCCAATTCGCAGCAAGTCTTAGAACATATTCTTTTCAAGCAAAAGCCCATAAAGAATCACGTTTTGTTACCGGCTGTTAGCAGATGTTACCGATTGTTAATGGCACGGTTTCCGTTAAGTTCCTATAAACCATGCTGCACTTGTCACCACTGCCGCCAATTCACCTCCAAGGAGCCCCACCCGATGGCCAAATTCATTCTGTTCGACCTTGATGGCACCCTGATTGACGGGGTCGATGACATCTTGTTTGCGATGAATGATTTGCTGGCTGCCCACGATCATGCGCCACTTGTTCGCCATGATATTGAAGCCATGCTGGGTGATGGCACATGGATGCTGACCAAACGTGCCTTTGCTGCACGCGGATCGGAGCCCTCGGATGCGATGCTTGATGAGCTTAATGTCGATTTCAACGCGCGATATGTCGAAACCGACTACGCCCATACCCGCCTGTTTGAACATGCCGAACCCGTCCTGCGCCAACTGAAATCCGATGGCTGGGCGATTGCGCTGGCATCGAACAAACCCGAAGCCCCGTGCAAGGCAATCCTGACCAAGCTTGGTGTCGCGGACCTGTTTAGCGTCATCGCTGGCGGGGACAGCTTTGAGGTCAAAAAACCCGATGGTCGCTTTCTTGAATTTGTGCTGGGGCAGCTTGGCTTTGATAAATCAACCGACACCGCCATCATGGTCGGCGATCACGCCAATGACGTAAACGCAGCCCGCGCCGCTGGCATTTATGCAATTGCCGTTGCCATGGAAGTCGAAGACACCCGTGCAAACACGCTTGGCGCGGATGCTGTGGTGACCGCTTATCAGGACTTGCCTGCGGCGATCCGCGCGATTATCGAGTAATCTCAAAGCCCCACGGAATAAAGAAGCCGGCTGACGCATCTGCACCAGCCGGCTTCAAATTTTCGATCTGGGTTAGCCTTAGGGTACCCTAGTGGCTGTCCTTCGGAATTGCGTTGCCACGATGGCCGACAAGGAAGTCGAAGTCTGCCCCGCGATCTGCACCAATCACCGACTTGTAGTAAAGCGATGCATAGCCGCTTTCCGGGACCGGAACGCTGTTTTTCCAGTCTTTCAGGCGCTGGGCCAGTTCTTCATCGCTGATATCGAGATGCAGGCGACGGTTGGGCACATCAAGCTCGATCATGTCGCCATTCTTCACGACAGCCAACGGGCCACCGGCAGCGGCCTCCGGCGAGGTATGAAGCACAACGGTGCCATAGGCCGTACCGCTCATACGCGCATCCGAAATACGCACCATGTCTGTGATGCCCTTGCGCAGCACCTTGGGCGGCAGGCCCATATTGCCGACCTCTGCCATGCCCGGATAACCTTTCGGACCGCAGTTCTTCAGAACCATGATGCAGGTTTCATCGATATCAAGGTCCTCGTCATAGATCTTGGCCTTGTAATCGTCGATGTCCTCAAACACCACGGCGCGACCGCGATGCGTCAGAAGCTCGGGCGTTGCAGCTGATGGCTTAATCACCGCACCATTGGGCGCAAGGTTACCCTTGACCACGGCGATGCCACCGCTTTCGGTCAGGGCCTTGTCGAACGGGCGAATGACGTCCTCGTTCCAGTTGCGCACATCCTTGACCTGATCCCACATGGTTTCACCCGAGACGGTCAGGGCATCATTGTGAAGCTTGCCTGCCTCGGCCAGCGCCTTGATCACCACAGGCAGACCACCGGAATAGAAGAACTCCTCCATCAGGTAGTCGCCAGATGGCTGCAGGTTGACGATCGTCGGGATATCCTTGCCCAGGCGATCCCAGTCATCAAGGGACAGGTCAATACCGACACGCCCGGCAATCGCCAACAAATGGATCACCGCGTTCGTCGATCCGCCAATCGCACCATTGACGCGAATGGCGTTTTCGAACGCCTCCTTGGTCATGACGTCAGACGGTTTGAGGTCATCCTTGACCATTTGAACGATGCGACGACCCGTCACATGCGCCATCACACGACGACGGCTGTCAACGGCCGGGATCGCGGCATTGCCCGAAAGCGCCATGCCAAGCGCCTCGGCCATGCTGGCCATGGTTGAGGCCGTGCCCATGGTGTTGCACGACCCGGGGGATCGCGACATGGCAATTTCGGCCTCAAGGAAATCTTCGGTGCTGATCTTGCCTGCCTTGCGCGCCTCGGCAAGCTGCCAAAGCGAGGTGCCCGACCCAATATCCTCACCGCGCCATTTGCCGTTCAGCATCGGACCACCGGTGACGACAATCGCCGGGATATCAACACTGGCCGCCCCCATCAGAAGCGATGGCGTGGTTTTGTCGCAGCCAACCATCAGGACAACACCGTCAAGCGGCGTTCCGCGCAACATTTCCTCGACATCCATCGAAGCCAGGTTACGGAACATCATTGCGGTTGGACGCAGCGTGCTTTCACCGGTCGAGAAAACCGGGAATTCAAGCGGCAGGCCACCTGCTTCGTAAATGCCGTGTTTGACCCGTTCGGCCAGATCACGCAAATGGGCGTTGCATGGGGTCAGTTCAGACCAGGTATTACAAATGCCAATCACCGGTCGCCCATCAAACAGATCCGACGGCAGACCCTGGTTCTTCATCCAGCTGCGGTGATAGATATTGTCCTTGCTGGTTCCGCCGAACCAACCTTCTTGTGACCGCAAGGTACGCGGCCAGGGAGCCGGTTTGAACTTCGTCATGCCCGTTTTCCTTTTTGACTTATTATCGTGACGGATCCGGTCATGTGCGGATGGTACAGCCACACACAGGACATTGAACGATACGCACCGGCAATCGGTCAGGGAAACCGACTGGTGTGAGGCCGGTGCGCATCGTTCCGCGTCAACGTGTTGTTACGCCTTGTTCTTGTTGTAGACGTCGAAGATCACAGCCGCCAAAAGCACAAGGCCCTTGATCACCTGCTGCCAGTCAATACCGACACCGATAATCGACATCCCGTTATTCATGACACCCATGATCAGCGCGCCAACCACAGCACCGATCACTTTACCTACGCCACCCGACATCGATGCACCACCGATGAATACAGCAGCGATCACGTCAAGCTCGAACGCAAGGCCCGCTTTCGGCGTTGCCGTGTTCAGACGTGCGGCAAAAACCAGCCCCGCAAGCGCGGCAAGCATGCCCATATTGGCAAAGGTGAAGAAGGTCAGGCGCTTGGTGTTAATGCCTGAAAGCTTGGCGGCCTTTTCATTCCCGCCGAGCGCATAGATGCGACGACCCAAGGTCGTGCTGTTGGTGATGAAGGTAAAGATCGCAATCAGAACCGCCATGATCACCAGGATGTTCGGCAATCCACGATAGGTCGACAGCAGATAGGTCACAAACAGGATCGCAATCCCTGCAACCGCATGTTTGGTGACAAACACCGCCATCGGTTCCTCAACTGCGGCAAACTTCGCCTGCTTGGCGCGCGAACGCAGGCCAAGGATCGGCAGAAGTGCGGCCAGAACCACACCCAGCGTCATGGAGAAGACGTTGAAGCGTCCCTCGATGAAACCACCAAGAAAGTCGGGGATGAAGCCCGATGACATTGCCTGGAAGCTGTCGGGGAACGGACCAACCGATGCCCCGCCCAAAAGGGCCAGCGTCAGCCCCTTGAACACCAGCATCCCAGCCAGTGTCACGATAAAGGACGGAATACGCCAATAGGCCACCCAATACCCTTGGGCCGCACCAATAATCGCCCCCGCGATCAAGCAGACCGGGATAACAAGGACCGTCGGCAAATCCCAATTGACAATCATCACGGCGGCCAACGCGCCGATAAATCCGACAACAGAGCCGACTGACAGGTCAATATTACCGCCGACAATCACCAGCAACATGCCAACAGCCATGATGATGATATAGCTGTTTTGCAGGAACAAGTTGGTCAGGTTGACCGGCTTGAGCATGATGCCATCGGTCAAAACCTGGAAGAAGGCCAGAATGGCAACCAGCGCAACAACCATGCCGTATTCACGAATGTGGGTGCGCAGATAGTAGCCGATTGATTTGGTTTCAGTATCCGTCATTGTCTATTCCTCACGCCTTCAGGATCATGCGCATGATTGCTTCCTGGCTTGCGTCCTTTGCCGCAAGCTGCCCCTTGATCTCACCTTCGTTCATCACATAGATGCGATCGCACATGCCCAGAAGCTCCGGCATTTCCGACGAGATCATGATGACCCCCTTACCGTCGGCAGCCAGTTGGTTGATAATCGTGTAAATTTCGTATTTCGCCCCGACATCAATACCGCGGGTCGGCTCATCGAGAATGAGCACTTCAGGTGCAGCAAACAGCCATTTGGACAAAACGACTTTCTGCTGGTTGCCACCCGAGAGGTTCATGACCTTTTGCGCAACATTCGGGGTGCGAATGTTGATCTTGTTGCGATATTCCTCGGCAACGGATCGTTCTGCGCCGTCATTGAGAACACCGTTTTCCGAAACACCCGGCAAGTTCGCCAGCGTAATGTTGGTCGTGATACTTTCTTCAAGGATCAGACCCATTTCCTTACGGTCTTCGGTGACGTACGCAAGGCCCGATGCAATCGCCTTTTCGACGGTCGATACATCAACAGGCTTGCCATTGATCAGAACTTCGCCCGAAATATCGGTGCCATAGGATTGGCCAAAGATGCTCATGGCAAGCTCGGTTCGTCCGGCCCCCATCAGACCCGCGATCCCGACAACCTCGCCGGCAGCAACGTCGATATTAACATTGTCAACGACCTTGCGCTCGGGATGAAGCGGATGGGTTGCCGACCAATTGCGGACCTCCATCAGCTTTTCGGTACCGATATTGGGCGTGCGGTCCGGATAGCGGTGCGCCATATCGCGCCCGACCATATCCTTGACGATATCGTCTTCGGTAATATTGCCACCACGTGCATCAAGGGTCGAAATCGACTTGCCATCACGAATGATCGTGATGCGGTCTGCAACCCGGTTGATTTCGTTAAGCTTATGCGAAATCAGGATCGAGGTAATGCCCTGCGCCTTGAATTCCAGCAAAAGGTCCAGCAACTTCTGACTGTCATTTTCCTGAAGACTTGCCGTTGGCTCGTCCAGAATCAGAAGCTTCACCTTTTTTGAAAGCGCCTTGGCAATTTCAACAAGCTGCTGTTTGCCGACCCCGATATTGGTCACAAGCGTTGCCGGGTTCTCTTTCAAACCCACTTTTTTCAGCAGTTCGCCCGTGCGCGCAAACGTCGCAGGCCAGTTCACAACGCCGTTTTCACTGATCTCGTTGCCCAGAAAGATATTTTCAGCAATCGACAGAAGCGGCACCAGGGCCAGCTCCTGATGGATGATGATAATCCCGCGATCTTCACTGTCGCGGATATCCTTGAATTCCTGCACCCCGCCGTCATAAAGGATGTCACCTTCATAGGTACCATGCGGATAGACCCCGCTCAGCACCTTCATCAGCGTGGATTTGCCGGCACCATTCTCGCCACAAAGCGCATGAATTTCGCCGCGCTCGACTTTAATACTAACATCATCAAGTGCCTTCACACCCGGGAAAGTCTTGGTGATGTTCTTCATTTCCAGGATGGTATCCATCCGGTCCTCCCACTGCCATTGACTCTGCAACGGCGCCTTAAGTCTGCTTTGGTCTTTGTTTTCCTGGAAACCAGTCGGGCTTGATCGCCCGATCACGTTTGAGAAAATCGACCCCGGCGTTTCCGCCGGGGCCTTCAAAGTTCAAGTGCTTACTGCACTTCTTCTTTGGTGTAGTAGCCTGAACCAACAAGGATTTCTTCCCAGTTGGATTTATCAACCATGATCGGCTCAAGCAGGTAGGAAGGAACAACCTTCACGCCGTTGTCGTAAGTGCTGGTGTCGTTGATGGTCGGCTTTTCGCCTGCAAGCACACTGTCCACCATCGAAACGGTCACACGTGCAAGTTCACGGGTATCCTTGAAGATGGTGGAGTACTGCTCACCAGCCAGGATCGACTTGACCGACGGCAGTTCAGCATCCTGACCGGTAACGATCGGCATATCCATGTCGCCCGAACCGTAACCAACACCCTTGAGCGAGGACAGGATACCAATCGACAGGCCATCATACGGCGACAGAACGCCATCGATTTCTTCGTCGGTGTAGTATGCCGAAAGAAGGTTATCCATACGTGCCTGTGCAACCGCACCATCCCAACGCAGCGTACCGACCTTGTCCATGCCCATCTGGCCGGATTTGATCACGATGGTTCCTTCGTCGATCAGCGGCTGCAGGATCGACATGGCACCGTTATAGAAGAAATACGCGTTGTTATCGTCCGGCGAACCGCCGAACAGTTCGACGTTATAGGGCGGCTCACCCGATTCAATCAGACCATCAACAAGCGAGGATGCCTGCTGAACGCCAACCTTGAAGTTATCAAAGGTGGAATAATAATCGACATTCGGGCTTTCAACGATCAGGCGGTCATAGGCGAAGACCTTGATGCCCGCTGCTGCTGCGTTTTCCAGCGCATTCGAAAGCGTGGTACCGTCAATCGCCGCGATCACAAGGACATCCACGCCCTTAACGATCATGTTTTCGATTTGGGACAGCTGGTTGGGAATATCATCTTCTGCGTACTGAAGATCGGTTTTGTAGCCGGCAGCTTCAAACTGCTCGACCATGGAATTTCCGTCGGAAATCCAACGTGCCGAAGATTTGGTGGGCATTGCGATCCCGACATAGCCTTTTTCATCGGCATGGGCGTAACCGCCGGAAATCATCGGGCTCATCATTGCGGCCGCGCTAAAGGCGACCCCTGCCATTACGGCACCGAGACGTTTCATAGCTATCCTCCCTAAAAGACACGGCATACCAGCCATTTTTGTCTAAGCCCGACTTTCACAGGCGTGCTTGGCCCGCATACGTCGTGTCTTTGTTTTCGATTGATACAGCATCCTATTTCCCAAAGGACACGGCGCCATTATTCAGACGCCCTACATAACAATCAAATAAACATTTTCGAAACTTGCATATCAAAAACGATATATTAAAATCCCCACCGCAGGAGGAATACATATGGCAAAAACGTCAACCCAACAGCCGCTCAGCTCGGCAAAATCGTTGCTTTTCCGGTCGGGAAACCTTTTTCAGCGCGGACTTAAGCTCAGTCACCTTCGCATGATTGTCGCGATGGAAGAAACTGGTCAGATCAGTCTGGCGGCGGACATGCTCAAGACATCCCAACCCGCTGCCTCTAGACTATTGTCTGAGATGGAAAGCATTCTCGAAGCCAGACTATGCGTACGCAGCCCGCGTGGCATCGAGATGACCAATGCCGGACGCGCTCTGGCGCGACGTGCACGCAGCATGCTGATTGAAATCCGCGAGGCCGAACGCGAAATCGAGGACATCAAACATGGGGGCGGTACCGTCTTTATCGGTGCGGTGACCGCAGCCGCAGTTGAATTGGTGGTTCCCGCAATCCGAAGCGTCCAGGCGGTCAACTCTTTGCTTGAAGCCCATGTCGGGGTCGGGCCATCTCACTTGCTGATCAAGGATTTGCTGGCTGGTGACCATGACTTCGTCATTGGCCGTGTGCCCGAAGACATGGACCCGCGCCTTTTTAACATACGCGAAATCAGAAGCGAGAAAATCCGCCTCATGGTGCGTACGGGGCACCCGCTGCTTGAAAGCAACAAACCGATCACCCTTGCACGACTTGCACAATTCGACTGGATTTTGCCGCCGCCGGGCAACCTGATGCGTCGTACGATTGAAGATGTCTTTATTTCGCGTCACCTTCCCCTGCCCCATTCCAGCCTCAACTCGGCATCACTTCTTGTGACCCTTGCCACGTTGTCTGATACCAACTCGATTGCCCCGATGGCCGAAGAAGTCACAACTCTTTTGACCAGTGGCGGGCTGATCACCGAATTGCCATTCGATGGCGCGATTGAAATTAAACCCTATAGCCTGATTACTGCCCGTGGGCATCGGCTTTCGCCATCGGCGCAGTTGGTGTCGGACCATATTCTTTCACGTATCGAAAAGCCCCATGGTTAGGCAAAGGTTTGTACTGTGCGCCGGACCAAAACTCGCATAAGCTTCTGAAGCAGAACAAAGTATAGTGTCGTCGAGATCCAAGCATGCCCAAACTGGTTCGATATTTCACCGCCCTGCTGGGCGCATTGTCGCCCTTGTTCGCGGCCACGGCCAGTGCCGATGAAACGCAATACAGCGCAGCCACCACAGCCGACTTCGCAGTCATGGATCTGCGTGGAACAACCGCATGGGCGATCAACCATTTTCAGTAGCTCGAACCAGACGCAGAGGCACTTGAAACACTGATCAGCGCCGCAGGGAAAGGCCCCATGCGGCTTGATCTTGTAATGGACAATATCGTGCCGCCCTATTGCGAACTGCGTCCTGATCCGGAAATTTGCGATGATCCCGGCGTGCCGGTGAACTGGATGGAAGATGTTCCACAAACCATCTGCATGGACATCCCGCCTGCCACCAGAACCCGACACAAGGATATACCGGGCAATATCGATCTGTTGTGTTTGCAACCGCAAAGCAACCTTTTGTTCCCCGGCAACTGGACAGAGGGCATCAACTGGCCGCAGATCCATCTCAATCAAACTGTGACACCAGGCGAAATCCGCTATGAGGGCAGCACGGTGATCATTGACCTGACCATCATTGATGCCATTGCCACCAACCTCGCCAACCTGTCAGAACAGGGTTACGGCGCAGCGGTTATCGGTATGTCAGACAGCGACCTTCGTGACGTCCTTGGCCCGAAACTTGATGTCTTTCGCGCCGGAGACGATGACAGCTGCACCTATTTGCAACGCGATCTTGATCCGCATGGATTGGGCTATATGGTTCTTGATGGCGAACTTGCGCGGGTATCGATCTATGGTGACGAACTTGATGTTGCGACCAGCCTTGTGCGAACCGCGAATGGTCTTTCCATCGGATCCAGCAAGGAAAACGTTCTTGATGCATTTCCCAATCAAACCCTGATCGAGGAAGAACACGAATATCTTGGCCCCGATGGCCTGTATTTGACCTGGTGGCAAGACGACGCGCAAACGCGCGGCATCCGGTTTGAAATTGACGAGACCGGCAGCGTCATTGCCATCCATGCCGGAAACAGTGCGATCACCCTGATCGAAGGCTGCGCCTGATTCTTCGACCGGATCTTCTTGGTCGTTGACTTCACGTCACAAGCCGCTAAAAAGCCGGTCCTGCGCAGATCGTACCGATCTTGCCGCTACCCAAAACCAACAACAATATTGCCATCCCCTTGCCGCAAAGCCCGACCAGAACGGCGTGCTTGCGGAGACACGTACACGAATGCAAACACCTATAACGTCCAACCTTGTTGTCATTACCGGGGGTCCCGGTGTTGGCAAAACCACCTTGATTAATCATCTGAATGACCGGGGCTTTGACACCAGCCCCGAGGTCGCGCGCGCCATCATCGAAGAACAGATGGAACGTGGCGGCACCGCCCTGCCGTGGTCTGACAATGATGCCTATGCCGGTCTTATGTATCGCCGGTCCATCCGCGCGTGGCAGGACGGCATTCAAAACCACCCGCGCACGGTTTTCTGTGATCGTGGTTTGCCCGATACATTGGCCCATCGAAGACTAAGCGGCCTTCCCGAAAACCCCGACCTGATCCGCGCCATCAAGACCTATCGCTATCACAAACTCGCCTTTGTTCTGCCGCCATGGTCGGAAATCTACAAAACCGATGCGGCGCGAACACAAAGCTTCTCTGAAGCCGTCAGAACATATGTCGTGCTGTGCCGGACCTATCATGAATGCGGCTATGAACTGGTCGAAATTCGCAAAGGCCCGGTTGAACAGCGCGCTGCCCAGATCCTTGCCCGCCTGAAACTATAAAAAGCACACCACGCCATGACGTCACCCCATTCGACATCCCCACGCACCAAACATGCCATCATGGCGTTCACTGCCGCTGTTGCGTTACTTGCCAACCTTTCGGCCGATGCTGCCTGCTATGACTGGCCGCTGCGCGATTATCGCGGCAATTACGCCTATGACGGCGATACAATCTATGTCGCCATTCCGGGACTGCCCGAAGAAATCGCTAATATGTCGGTGCGGGTGCGCGGGGTCGATACGCCTGAAATGCGCGGCAAATGCGAAAGCGAAAAGCAACTGGCCCAAAAGGCCCGCGACTATGCCCGCAACCGACTGAAAGCCGCAACAAGCGTGCAATTCTGCGAACCCGAATGGGGCCGCTATGGCGGGCGTGTAGTGGCATCGGTAAGGGTTGATGGCAGCCCGCTTGATCTTGAGCTGATCGCAAACGGCCTTGCCCGGCCCTATGACGGCAAAACCAAACGCCAGCCCTGGTGTCAGGGCTAAATGTCAGGGCTGATCGCGATGGCCATTAATGTCACTTCGCTGTGAAGTCACTGGACAACGGCAATATTCCAACCATCTTTGGAAACAGGAAATTGCAGGACCAAATATCTAAAAGCGAAGTGACGAAATATGAGCAAGTATCACAAAGATCCCGATGCCATCCGCGACCTGTCGCCCGAACAATATCATGTGACTCAGGAAAGCGGCACCGAACCGCCGTTTCGCAATGATTTCTGGGATCACAAGGAAGACGGACTTTATGTTGATATCGTCTCGGGCGAGCCACTTTTTACCTCGCGCGACAAGTTCGATAGCGGCTGTGGCTGGCCAAGCTTTGTAAAGCCCGTCGAAACCGACCATATCGTCGCCAAGGAAGACAACACGCTTGGCATGCGCCGCATTGAGGTCCGATCCAAGCACGGTGACAGCCATCTCGGCCATGTCTTTCCCGATGGCCCGCAGGACCGTGGCGGATTGCGCTATTGCATCAATTCCGCATCCCTTCGCTTCATCCCGATTGAGGATCTGGAGGCCGAGGGTTACGGCGATTATCGCCAGCTGTTTGAATAATCAGACAAAAAAAGACCGGCGCTAAGCCGGTCTTTTTATTTGTGTGATGATTAGAAATCGCAATCAAAACTCACTGTCAAAATTCACCCGGCGCACACTGCAAACAGGTCAGCCCCATATCGCGCCATTTATCAACCACCCGCCTGCGATCATCGACAACCAGCCACGGGTTAAACCCATCTTCGATGATCCTGGCCAGCAGGTCTTCCTTGACCTCTTCGTCAGTGCGGTGATCGGCGTCCTCGGGGCGCAAATACATGCCATCAAAGGGAATATCATGCGCACGCAGCCAGGCTTCTGACCGGTGCTGCCATCCCGCCGGGCGGCCAGAACAGATCAGGATTGCATGGCCGGAAGCATGCAGGATACGCAACAGTTTTTCGATATTTTCAATCGGTTTGGCGTGGTCCATGGCGTCAAAGAACGCATCCCACTGTTTTTCCACACCATGAACCAGATGCCCCAAAGCATCGGCATCAAAATGCGCCAGCGTGCCATCCATATCAAACACGACAGCATCGCGCGCATCACGGGCTTTGGGTTCAGTCACGCAGAAATCTCCTTGATCAGGTTTTCGGTCAAATTCTCATAGCCCCAACCATCCTTGGTCGGGCGGAACAGGATCGGGGTGGCGTTGGGCACACGCGGGCCATCGGCCTCAAACCCGGTCATGTAAAGAATGCAGCGCGCCACACCGGAATGGGCAACAATGACGGTGAGGTTATCACTGACTTCGGCCAATGCCTGTTGCATGGCAAAGGACACGCGCTGACACATGGCATCAAACCCCTCGCCATTGGGCGGCGTGTCAAAGCGCGGGCACAGTTCACCAATCGGGCGACCTTCCAGATCGCCCCAATGGCGTTCGCGCAACCCATCAAGGACCCGCGCCTCATAATCGGGCAACACGAGATTCGCCGTCGTCCGGGCCCGGTCCTGCGGGCTGACATAAACCGCGTGCCACTTTGCCATCGCCATCAGTGGCGCGATTGCCGCCGCCTGTTCCCGCCCGGTTTCATTCAGCGGCGGTTCATTTGACCCGGCAATGATGCCCGCCCGATTGGCATCGGTTTCCCCGTGCCGGATGAAGACAAACGGCAGCTTGGGAAAATCGAACTTTTCAGCGGCATAGATCATGACCGGGCATTACCTTTGTTGTGCATTACAAATAGAACCGATCTGCAAGCTGTAGCCGCCCGTCAAACCCGTCGACAAGTCCAAAGTCCTCTGGACGGCTGGTGAATAACGGCACGACCTGCATGGCATGGCATTGATTGGCAAGGTCGATCACATGGTTTGCCAGCGGATGCACGTTCCAGCGCCGGAAATGGGCATGCCCCTTTTCCACCATCTTGCGCGCCTCGATCGGCATGAAACCGGTAAAAATCACATGCGCGCTTGACCCCATCCGACCTGCATCCTGCCACTGATCAATCAACTCACGCGCCTTGCCAAAGGTCGCGCATGGCGCATGACACAGAAGCAACCGCGCATCGGGATTGAAGTGCTTGGCCTTGTCCTTGAGACTGCGCAACTGACGGATCGCATCACTTGCAACGTAGTCCGATCCATGGGCATCAAGCACCTGCTTGACCTGCCCATAGCAGCGATCATCCATCGACCAGTCGGTCAGCCCGTGGCGCTCGAACAACAACGCCATCTCTGCCGCCCGGCCACTGGGTGGCACGGGAAACAGGATCTGCCCGTCCAGCTTGGTCATGGTGGTCAAAAGACTATCTATACGGACCTGCTGGGTCAGCTGTTCCATGCCATAGGATGCATCAAGCAGGACTGTTGCGGCATCGGGCGGCGCGTCATACAGGAAATAATCAGATTCCTGACAGAAATCGCCGGAATACAGCACTCCGCCACCCAGTTCGAAATGCAACCACACCCCGCCAAACGAATGGCCTGTGCGCCCGGTGGTCACGGTTACACCATCGACCTGAATTTCCCCGACGGGTGGCAAGGGAACAACATTCGCCCCCTTGGGAAGCGATCGCGCGGTGACTTCGGTGCAATAGATCGGCAAACCGGCATCAACGATTTCACCCGCCGCCCCGATATGATCGATATGATCGTGCGTAATGAAAACGGCGTTAACTTTATTCAGCCACGCCGGATCAAAACCCTGATCACTTTCGGGGCCGACACCGCAATCAAGCAGCCAACGCCGGTTAAAGAATTCCAGTCGCAAACAGGCCGGTCCCTTTTCACCAAGACCGGAAAGAACACGCATACGGGCTGACATCAGACGGCCTCACCCGCCATTCGGTCAAACACCCAGCCGTCATTGACCTGAAGGCCAACTTGCTCGCCAATGCGGGCCCGGCGGTTGGCATAGACCGGTAAGGTCTGATCATCGCCAATCCGAACCGACAGGCGGAACCGCCCGCCGAGATAGACGCAATCATCGACCTGTCCACGCAACGGCGCTTCATCCGTGACCCAGACATCCTCGGGCCGCAGACACAAACCGGCATTGGCCGCCGCGATGCCATCGGCCAGTTTCGGGCAGATGCGCGCGGTAATGTTGCTTTCGCCCAACTGGACCGAACAGGTGCCATCACCACCAACAGAAACATCGCGCACCGGCAATACCGCCCCTGCGCCGACAAAGCCCGCCACCATCAGATCGGCCGGTTCGCGATAAAGCGTTTCGGGCGCTGCCATCTGGCGAATATGGCCCTTGTCCATCACAGCAATCCTATCCGCCATCGCCATGGCTTCGGACTGGTCATGGGTGACGTAAATCATCGTCGCCCCGGTGCGGCGATGGAAATCCAAAAACGCCTGCTGCATGGTTTCACGCAGATGAACATCAAGGTTCGCCAGCGGCTCATCAAGCAACACCGCCCGCGGTTCCATCACAAGGCATCTTGCCAGTGCCACGCGCTGACGCTGCCCGCCTGATAGTTCCGACGGACTGCGATTGGCATAGGGGCCAAGGGCGACGATATCGAGCGCCTCGGCAATCTTGCGATCCTGATCGGCCCGGCTGAGCCCGCGCACCTCAAGCGGATAGCCGACATTGCGCGCGACTGTCATATGCGGCCACAGGGCATAGGACTGAAACACGATGCCAAGATTGCGGTCCTCGGGACTGATCATGACATTGTCTTCAGGACTTGCCATGATCTGACCGCCCAGTGAAATCTGGCCGTGATCGGGTTCCTCGAACCCGGCAAGCAACCTTAATAGCGTCGTCTTGCCGCAGCCGGACGGGCCCAGCAGAGCCACGAATTCCCCATCGGCGATATCAAGCGAGACCTGATTGACCGCCCGATAATCGCCAAAGCATTTGGTAATGCGCGAAAGATTTATGTCTGCCACGGTACAACTCCTTTGGGCAAACGACGCGCGGCAAGCTGAAAACAGCTCATCAGCGCGATCACCACCAGCACGACCAGAACCGCCACGGCCGAAGCCAGAACGGTGTCGCCACTGTCATCAAGATTGAAAATCAGAACGCCCAATGTTTCGTTCCCGGCCGACCACAAAAGGGCCGAAACGGTCAGTTCGTTAAAGGCGGTCAGGAAAACCAAGAGCGCCCCGGCCGCAGCCGAAGGTGCGGCAAGCGGCAGCAAGATATCGCGCAAGCGTCGCGACAGCCCTGCCCCACAGGCCTGGGCGGCTTCTTCAAGGGCCGGGTCAAGCTGGGTAAAGCTGTTCATCACCGGACGCAGCGCAATCACCAGAAAACGCGCCAAGTACGCCACAAAGATGATCGCAAGCGTGCCATACAAACTGACATCAATCAGCGGAATGCGGATAAACAACAAGATGCAGGCAATCGCCAAAACCACGCCGGGCAAGGCATAGGGCACCTCGACCAGAAGATTGATCAGCTTGGTCAGGTTCGAAGGCCTGCGCACCATCACATAGGCCAGCGGCAGGCACATCAGAACAAGAGTGATGGCCGCCCCCACGGACAGGACAAAACTGTTCTGGAACGCGCGTATGGTGGATGGCTGCACGAACATGACTTCGTGGAACGCCTCGAACGTCGCGTTGGCGAATGTCAGCTTGACGCCAAAGGCCGGAACCAGTGCGGTGGTAAAGAGTGCTAGAAGCGGAATGACCAGAATGGCGACCAATACCGTCCAAAGGGCCATTTCAACCACACCCCGGCGCGCGCCAAGTTTCACATCCAACGGCCGTCCCACCATGCCCATCAGGCGATAGTCACGTTTGGACAGCAAACGGTGATGCAGCGCCACGCCACAAATCGCTATCGCCCCGATCAGCATGGCAAGGACGGAAACCTCGCCCAGAACGGACGGGCCGAACCCGGCAAGCTTTTGATAAATCAATGTCGGCAGCGTCTGGTAGCCTGCCGGAATGCCCAGCATCGCCGGAATGCCAAAGTTGCCAAGCGCGGTGACAAAGGCCATCGCGGTGCCGGCAATCAGGCCCGGACTGGTCAGCGGCAAAATGATTTGCCACCACAAACGCCCGCCGCGTGCGCCCGCCAGACGGGCGGCTTCGATCTGTTCGCGTGGCAACATGCGCAGGTTTGCCCGCAATGTCAGAAACACGATGGAGGCATGCTGGATCCCCAGCAAAAGGGCGATGCCCTCGGCGGAATAAAGCGGTTGGGACGATCCCAGCGGAGGGGCCATGCCAATGGCATTCAAAAGCGCGCTGCTGGGTCCTGTCAGTTGCACCCAGCTGAGCGCCGTAATCTGTGGCGGGATCATCATCGGGATCATGAAACAGAACACCAATGCCGCCTTGGCACGGATATCGGTCAGTGCGACCAAGAAGGCAAAAGCCCCGCCAATCAAAAGGGAAATAATCGTTCCCAGACCCGCGGTATAAAGACTGTTTGCCGTGGCCCGCCAGGTCGATGAATTGCCCAGCACGTCACGAAAATAATCAAACGAAGGCACACCACCGACCATCACACCTTCAAACCCAAGGCGCAGGATCGGCAAAATCGAAATAATAAATACCGGCACCACCAACCAAATCAGCAACCGGTCCGAAGACCGGTTGCCATTTGGTTTGGCGATTATGCCAGGCAGAACGCCGCGAAGGCGACCTGTAGCCTGCATTATTCAGCCCCGAAGATGTCTGCGAATTTCTGTTTGTTGGCTTCGGCCTGTTCCAGCGCGATGGCCGGATTGAAGTCCATCAACTTGATTTCGCTGCGTTCCGGGAAACCGGCCGGAAGCGCCATGTCGTTACGCGCCGGGATGTAGCCCATATCAAGCACCAGTTCCTGACCCTGTTCGGACAGAAGGAAATCAACGAACTTGTGCGCGGCATCAACGTTCTTGGCGTCTTTCATGATCGCGACCGGCTCGGTCACATAGGTCACACCTTCAGACGGGAAGACGAAATCAACCGGCGACCCATCGGCCTTGCCACGGATGGCAAGGAAGTCGACAACCACACCATAGGGCTTTTCACCCGATGCTACGGCCTTGAAGGTGCCGCCATTACCGCCCTTGGCGCGTGCTTCGTTGGCGGCCAGGGCCTGATAGTAATCCCAGCCAAGATCCTTGTTCTCGGTCAGGGTGGAGAGGTGAATAAGCGCCGCACCGGAATAAAGTGGGCTTGGCATTGCGATCTGGTTTTTCACCGCCGGATCAGCAAGGTCTTTCCACGATGTCGGCGCTTTGACGGCGGTGTTGTAAACGATGCCGCTGGTGATCAGCTTGGTCGAATAGTAATAGCCTTCACCGTCATAAAGACCGTCTTCATAGGCACTTGCCTCGCCCGATTTATAGGCCTGCAGCTGACCTTCCTGCTTGAGACCTTCAAGCGTTACGGTATCGGCAATCAGAAGAACATCCGGGCGCGGGTCGCCAGCAGCGATTTCCGCACGCAATTTCGCCATCAGTTTGGTGGTGCCGTCACGGACCCACTCAACTTCAATATCGGGGTTGGCAGCCATAAAGGCATCAACAGTGGTCTGGGCATCCTTGTTCGGCTGGCTGGTATAAAGAACCAGCTTTTCAGCAGCCTGCCCCACAACCGGCAGCATCATCGCGGCAGAGGCAACCGCAGCAAGAAGAACGTTACGCATGATCGGCATCCCTATAGATCGAAAAGAAGGTTTCGTTCGAAAATGTTTCGATCCGGAAGCTATCGGGATTTCGATTTCAGTTGTGTGACAACACCAAGAATTAAATGTTTCAGCAGGAAAACCGGGCTATGCAGCGATGTTTCGGCCTGTCTATACTCAGATCACAAGCGAAATAACAACTTTCGAACGAAAGAAAAGCCGTGACTAAAACGTCTGATGCAGTGCCCCTTGACCGCCGACGCGACCGTATCGTCGCCCTTGTCAAATCGACCGGTTTCATGGCGGTCGAGGAACTGGCACGCCGCTTTAACGTCTCGGTCCAGACCATCCGCACCGATTTGCGCGACCTGCATGAACAGGGGCGCGTATTTCGCCGTCATGGTCTGGCGGGCCCGGCACCCGATCCGGATAACTCGGCCTATGAAAAACGCGAAGTCTGGAACCGCACCGGCAAAATGGCGATTGCATCCAAGGTGGCTGATCTGATCCCGGAGGGCTGCACGATTGCGATTGGCACCGGCACCACCGCCGAACTCGCCGCCCAGCATCTGGCATCGCATCGCAACTTAACGGTTCTCACAAACAATCTGCATGTGGTGATGGCGCTGCAAAACGCGCCAAATGTCACGCTCCGCCTTGCCGGTGGCACGGTCCGCACCCGCGACCTCGACATCATTGGTGCGGACAGTGCGGACTTTTTCAGCAGCATGCGCGCCGATTACGGGATTGTCAGTGTGGGGGGCATGAGTGACGAAGGCGATTTGCTGGACTTCAACATGGACGAAGTCCGCGCCCGTCGCGCATTGGTATCGTGCTGCGATCATGCCATCCTGATGATCGACGAGAAGAAAGTCGGGCGCAAAGCACTCTGCCGCGACGGCCACGCCAGTGATTTCCAGACTGTGTTGCTCAACACCGCCCCAAGCGACGCCCTGCAACGCGCCTTGGTCAAGGCACGCAGTCAGATCGTTGTGGTGTCATAATCAGCAAACAAGCGTCGCCTCTTCGCTGATGGTCAAATCACCTTCGACATGAAGCGTATGGTTGGGCGCGACGGCCTTCCAGCTGTCGCTTTCGGCATCAAGTGGTTCAGAGACGACAATCACGTGATCATCGCGTTTGCGCCAGTAAAGCGATGGCGGTTTGTCGTCGCTGGCATGACGGATAGCGCAGACGCTTTTGCCATTGGACAGGCAGGCGGTGAAACGGAACGGGGCGGTTGCGCCGCGCTGCTTCATTTCGTTTTCAACAACCTCGATCGTGCGGCGAATGGCGCGGTGCGGATCTTCGCGCAGGCCAAGGGTCAGCATCAGGCAAAAGATCAGCTCGCTATCGGTGGAGCCCTGCCGACCTTCGTAAAATTCATCCTCGATCATCATTTCCAGGGACCGGCGCACCAGCGGATAGTCACCAATCTGGCCGTTATGCATGAACAGATACTGTCCGTTGGCAAACGGGTGACAGTTGGTGCGGCTGGTGTGGGTGCCGGTCGAGGCGCGGACATGGGCAAAGAACAGGCCGGACCGAATGTGATGGGCCAATGACCGCAGGTTCGGGTCATTCCAGGCGGGCAAAATTTCACGATAAAGACCCGGTGTCGGACGTTCGTCATACCAGCCAAGACCAAACCCGTCGCCATTTGTGGGCGTTTTGGCCTGTTCGGCGTGCAGGCTTTGTTCGACCAGTGAATGGCGTGGTTCAAAGACCAGCTTTTCCAGATAAACCGGATCCCCGATATAGCTTAGCCAACGACACATGATTTGCCCCCGCACTGTGATTTTGGTCGATTTTGATCGCGCACATCTAAGCCGGATAATTACAGCATGGTCAATGTGATATTGTGTGTCTCTGCCCTGATTTCAGGGCATGGCCAAAAGTCCGGCACTTGTTGGCAAAAAGAATAACAAACCTCTTGCCAAGGCGGGTGATTGTCCGTATTTTCCGCGCCACAAAATGAATCGTGCTGGCGTAGCTCAGCTGGTAGAGCGGCGCATTCGTAATGCGTAGGTCGTAGGTTCAAATCCTATCGCCAGCACCATTTTGATTTACAAAACCCCGTCGGGTCAGCCCCGACGGGGTTTTGTGTTTCTGCGGTCCTGCCCGCGACTTTGCAACCAGCACTTGCTGGCGAAACTTTTTCACATCCCCCGGTCAGACGCGTCTGTTTGCAAGGAACCGTTATAACTTCTTGCAGATCAAGGGCGGCACTATGGCGGCCCTTTTATGCGCTGCAAGGCACCATTGGGGAGTGCAGGCATGACCGATAGTGACGCGCCCAAACCAGCAAAGGCTTCAAGCAAAACCAGTCCGAAACCCGGAAATGGGCCAAACTCTGCCGAAGCCGACCCGGCAGAGGCGGAAAAAAACCTGCAGGAGCCAAGCGAAAACCCAAGCGAGAACCACGACCCAGGCAGCGCAGAGCAAGCCGCCATGGACATGATGTCCGCCTTGTGTCGTGACTTTGGCCTGCCGGGATTTTCTGCAGCCCCGACTGCCGGGCCGGGCCAGCAACTGCAGCAACCCCAGCCCATGGAAACAGCGTTTCAGATCATTCAGCGCTATCTGCTTGATGGCGATACGCCCACTGCGCCCAGCACATCAACGTCCAATCCATCAACTGAGGCCCCTGCCGAAGAATTCGGCGGGTTCTATGGCGGCTATCAATCAGATGAATTCGCAGAAGATGGCACGTCGCACAACCCGGCGCCCCCCAACGCAGTCCGAACGGGCGATGCGCATTGGGCGATCAGCACAACCCATGCCGATGGCAGCACAACCGACATGAGCGGCCCCGTCATCCATGATGACATGTTTCGGACGGCCATGCCGTCATTGCAAGGCACGGCAGAAAACGAAACCGACACCCCGGATTGGTCGATAAGTATGGCGCAGGGACATCCGATATCGCCAACCAAAACGAGCGCGCATACCGCGATCTCCGCCAAAATGCTGGCCCCCAAAGTGCCGAACGCGCTGCGCAAATGGTCACTCCATGTCGGCACAAAGCCAGATGCAAGGTCCGCATTGTCGGTCACGGCGCCAAACGCAGTTCCGTCGCAATTGCGCGCGCTTCTGTTTGATACGGCAGGTTTGGACAGCCCCCCATCCCAGATTTCGGAAGTTCCGATTTATAGCGGCGAACCACATGCGCTTCATCTCGAACAGACTGTCGGAACCGCTGGCAGCGAAGCAACGCCTGATCTGGCATCGATCCGGCTGATCTTTGCCAACCATGCGCCGATACCCGTACAGCTTGAATATGTTGGCAGCCTGCCCAGCCCCATCGTTGCGGGCAGTGTTGTAATCGAACCGAATGTCAGCATTCCCTTCTGGGCTCAGATCACGCCACCAAGTGACGGCGACAAGGGGGCTGGCCTGATTGTTCTGGTCCGCTATGAGTCCGAAATTAGCTTTGATGTCACAGCACAGTTAATGACCAAAGCCCGAACCAGCACCCCGACGGCGATCCTGACCTGCAATGCCCAAAGCGATCATTCGGCCTGCCGGGCCGCAAGCATGATTGCCGATAGTCGAGGACGGCTTGAAACCAGCTTGACCGGCCTGCCAGATGATCCTGATGTCGCAGATCTTGAAAAGTACGGCTTCATTCCGCCGGCCTTCATGCTCGACACTGCAAAGACGGCATCAACAGTCACCAGCGCAGAAACACAATCGAATGCATCCGGCGTTAACGAACCCACCATTAACGAACCCGCATCGAAATCGACCGATGATGGTGACGCGAACAGCACAACCACCCCCGCCAGGCAATCGACGGCCAAGCCGTCCACCCGCGCGACCAAAAGCAAGGGCAGCAATACGGGGCGTGCTGGCAGCAGCAAGGGAGGCAGCTGATGACCGGACAGGCACAAAACGATATTGCCACGGCAAGCGGGCGCAAGGATGCCGTCAGGAAAGCCTTTAATCAGGAATATATGGCAACCCAGCAAGCCATGTCCCAGGCGGCCGAACGGGCCCGCGCACAGGTTCTTGACCAAAAGCAGACAATTGCCAGTCACGCGGAAAACGTGAAATCGGGCACCCACCCCCCACAGGGACCAATCGGCCAGCAGGGTTCCGGGCAAACAGCACCGCCGCCGCCAGCCGGCACGCGACAGGGCGTTCAACAGGGAACGCCGCAACAGGCCCAACAGCCCGCACAGCAAGGTGCACCACAGATGGCGTCTGATCCGAATGCACATGACGGTCAACAAATCATGTTCGAGATCGCAAACGAGATCCGAAACATTATCGCCCACGAAATCGATCTGCGTATGCAGGCCTTGTATGAGAAGGTGGAGACCGCCCTTGCAGAAGCGTTTCCGCCACAAGCCCCGGATCACGAACAAAAACCCGGAAAATCCGGCTCCGGGCGTCAAAAGCCTGCGTCGGACAAAAAGACATAGGCACGGAACAATCAACGTTCCTGATCAGTACCACCAAAGATAATAACAAGCGCGTCAACGCGCGATGTCGCGTCCCGATATGTCTGAAAGCCCGCGTTGCGACGGCTGTGCCGTTGCGCACACCACCACAACCATAGGATGTATTAAAAATATTTTTCACATTTTAGTTGCGGTCGCGTCATAATGATTACCGCAAATCCTAATCACCTATGGTTGCAGTCAATCAACCGGAGGGGTCCATAGTGCAGAATGAAAAGAACAGTCCGCAGGATGAGACAACCCTGACCGAAGCTGAGATCAGCTTTGCCAAAACACTTGAGCAAAGCCTTACGCTGGCGTTGGGCGATGATGACAAGGTAACGTCGATCTGGTCGCGTTTGAAACCGGAACAACGGGCACGCATTGCTGAGGACTATCTGGCAAAGCTTGCCAAAACCGAAGACACCGGTGATCCACGCAGCGACCGGAACTGGTCGGGCATCCGCGCAAACGCAGCCCTTGATGCACATGCAATTACCCAAGCCTCCGCATCGGCGCCCGGAATGGAACAATCACCCACCACGCCCCCCGAACAAACCAACAAATCAACCCGTCCGACACATGTGGAAAAAACAGCGGACAACACGTATAGTCCCCCGCCCGGATATCCCGCGGACTTCAATCCACTGGCGGGTTTTCCGGGGCTTGAACCCTCACGCAGCGGCCCCAGCCCGGAAGACATCATTGCCGGTGCACTCGGTGGTCCCGGCACAGCATCCCCGATTGATCCGCTTGATATCCTGCGTGGTATTATACCGGGTGGCGAAAATCCGACATTGCGGCACCCTATCCCGCAATCGCCATCCACCCCGGCCGAACCACCGACACAACCGCAAACGTCCGATGCAGAGCAGGATCAGCACCCGAACGCACCACAACCGGGCGCGCAAAAAGAAACCTCTGCCGGACCAGCAGCGCCAAATTTCTGGCCGCTTTGGATCGATCAACAAGACACTCTTTTGAAGCAATGCCTGAAACTGATGTCAGGCAATATGGACGACGCACAAGACGCCCTGTCCGAGGCGATGGTCAAGGCATCGACCAAATTCGAAGATTCCATGGACGAGATCCGCAACCATCGCGCTTGGCTTTCACGCATCGTCCACAATGCCTGTATTGATTTACACCGCCAGAACCGGCGCAAGGCGGAATACCGCGAAGAAACCCATGGCGCTGCGGACACACCGGCATCCCCCATGACCGCCCCGGTCACGCCAAGTCCGGAAGAATCCTATCTTGCCGGTGAAAAGCTTGATCAGCTTGAAACAGCTCTTTTGGCCATGCAGGAAAAATTGCGCAAACCGCTTTTGATGCGCTGTGTCCAGGATCGCACCTATGACGAGATCGCAAGCGCCCTTGGGCTTAGCAACTGTGCGGTACGCAAACGTGTTCAGCTCGCACGCGAGCACCTGAGAGCGTCGGGCATTCAGTAATGCCCACCGCACGAAAAAAATAAACACTGCGCAAAAAAAGACGCGTCACAACCACTGACACTCAGCGTCGATAGACTGAAAACGGGACGGCGAAACCCCGGCAGAAACACAACAGCAAGCAGCATACAGCAAAGCGTAACGAAGGAGAGTTTACAATGGCGATTCCGACCCCGGTAAATGGTCAGATCACTGATGCTGTCACCCAGGCTAACGTGAAAGTTCTGGGCGACGCTCCGGCAATGGCGATGGGCTCGATCTTCCAGTCCCTCGCACATTCCACCGGTATTCTTTATGAAAACGCCGTCAGCGCCCAGCAGCAGATCGGCATCACCTCGCAGGCCGCAACCAATCAGGGCGTCATCCAGATCTATTCGGTCGATACGATGGCAGACTCTGTTGCGACCTCCAAAATTGCCAAAAGCGACGTACCCGACAACATGCTGTCGCTTCTTACCGCCCTTCAGGCAACCAAAGGCTGATTTCCCCGCACCCTTTGGCCCGGGCAGCCGGCTTCAAATCGGGCGGTCGCAGATCAATGCGACCGCCCGATTTCTGTTTGTAAAATGCCCTCAGACAGCGCCATTTTTTTTGCCCGGCCTGACGTCACAACACCGTAAGCCCCTCGTCAACTGTCTGACCGCAAGACATGCGGAAAGGGCCGGATGAAAGCACGCTTTCCTTCCGGCACTTCTTTAGGCAACCAGGAGATACACAATGGCTGATAACACTCCGGTCAATGGCATGATTACCGACGCTGTCACCCAGGCCAATGTAAAGGTAATGGGCGACGCGCCGGCAATGGCCATGGGCTCGCTGTACCAGTCGCTGGCGCATTCGCACGGTATTCTCTATGAGAACGCTGTCAGCACCCAGCAGCAGGTCGGCATTTCTTCCCAGGCAGCCACCAATCAGGGCGTCATTCAGGTTTATTCTGTCGACACCATGGCGGGTGCTGTTGCAACGTCGAAGCTCGCAGCAAGCGACGTTCCCGACAATATGCTTTCGCTTTTGTCGGCTCTCAAGGCAACGACCGGAACATCCGTGTCGTAACATCGAAACTGGTTTCGCCGCCAAACCCGCCCGGCATGCTTACGCTTGCCGGGCTTTTTCTATCACAAACATCAAGGTGCAACGTCATCACGATACGTACCACTTCCGCCAGCCAAGGAGACGGACATGCCATCGGCACCACCTGCGCAAGACGGCAAGAAATCCCAGCACGGCCATGTCGATCACAACACCGACATGCACCAGTGCGAGGTTTCCGACCAGATCACTGACAGCGTTGCCCAGACCAATGTCGCCACCATGGGGGCGGGTCCGGGTTATGCCGCCCTGCAGTCGATGTTGGGACAGGCGCAATCGCAGAACATTTTGATGGCGAACATGGTCTCCGCCCAAAAGCAGAATGCCATGATCGGCATGACGACCATGACCCAAAGCGTTCTGCAAATGATGAATCGCCGCAACCAGTAAGGAACATTCCGATGAGCAACCCAAACGAAGTCGACGAACAGATCACCGACAGCGTCACCCAGACCAACACGTCTGTCATTGCCAACGGCCCGGCGATGGGCGCAATGCAGTCCTATCTGTCGCAAGCACAGGCGCAGGGAATCCTGTTTGCCAACATGGTCAATGAACAGCAGCAACAGGCTGTTGCCAGTCTGGCGACCACCATGGAGTGCGCGAAAGCCACCTTGTCGGTTCAGGACCAAAAACCAAATTTTTTTACCGCAACCGGTCCGGTCATGCGCCGGGCGAAGCAGACGGACGTCAACAACAACCCGACTTGAAGTTCGGGGCCGCACCGCTCGGCACCAATCCCGATACTGCGCCGGAAGACGATCCCGCAGACGATGGCGAAGCCGCCCGGCATTGGTATGAAACCGCCTGGGGCGAGATTGATGCACGATTTCGCGGCGGGCCCGACAACGCCGGTGGGCAAGAGGGCGAAAGCAACGAGGTCCAGTAATGAGCGATATCGTCAACCCGCAAGTAACCGATGCCGTTACCCAGACCAACGTGAAGGTCCTAGGCGAAAGCCCGGCACAGGCCGTTTCCATCGCGATGCAGTCACATTCACATGCGACCGGTCTTGCGATGGAAAACGCCACCCTGACACAAGGCAACATGCAACAGGTTGCCAATACATCAACATCGAAGCTTGTCGCGATGATCACCGCGCAGGCTGGCTAATTGATCACAACCGCGTCCGTGCGACGTCTAAGGATATGCGGTCAGACCGACCGCCTTTTCGGAGGATAACATGGCAATTCCAACCCCGGTGAACGGTCAGATTACCGACTCAGTCACCCAGAGTGCGGTCAGTGTTCTTGGCTCTGCACCTGCGAATGCGATGGGTTCGATTTATCAGAGTGCGGCGCACTCGACATCGATCCTGTTCCAGAACGCAGTACAGGCACAACAGCAGGCATCAATGTGTTCACAGGCCGCCACAAATCAGGGCGTGATGCAGCTTTACTCCGTCAACACCATGGCTGGCGCACAGGCCACCGCCAAGCTTGGGCGGTCTGACAACAGCGATGCGCTTTTGACACTTCTCGTAATTTTGGCAGCAACCCGCCGCTAGGCACCCGACCTGTCCGGTCTTTGAGACCGGCAATGGTCATAAACATGAGGGCGTGAAATGGCAGACAACACCCCTGTAAATTCACAAATCACCGACGCGGTGACCCAGAACAACGTCAAGGTTCTGGGCGAAGCGCCGGCACAGGCCATGGGGCTTGTGTATCAGACGATGGCTCATTCCATCAGTCTGTCGATGCAAAACGCCATGCAGACCCAGGGAGGCCTGCAACAGATCGGCAATGCCGTCACGTCCAGTGCCTGCAAAATGATTCTGGATAGTTCCGGCGGCGGCATGGGATCAAATAATGGTGGCGGCAACCAGACCGGCTAATGGTTTAAGCGCCCCGCCCTGTTTCGCAACCATCCATAATCCGGTCTTGCGACCAGTCGAAAATGAGGTTTCCGATGGCTAACGAAGACAACAAACCAAACGAAGATCCGAAACCGGACGGCGGTGACCAGGAAAACGCACAAGGCAGTGCGGGTGCCCCGTCAGCCAGCGCCAGTTCAACTGACAGCGACGCTGACACGTCCCAAAACGACGCATCCGCCAGCCAGAAAACCGAAGATGACAGCGCCCCGGATGATGCGAGCAGCGGCAATTCTGCCAGTGATCCGGCAGCCCCTGACAACCCACCAGGCACACCGCCGCTTAGCACGGCATTGAACCCGCAGATCGTTCAGGCCGTCGGCACCACCAATCATGCCGTCTTGAACGGGGCAATCCCCGGTGCAAATGGTGTCGCCTATCAAAAGGTCGCCCAGGCCGCAGCATATGCGGTGCAGGATTCAACCGACTATATGCGCAATATCATGTCGATGGCATCGGCCACCACCGGTGTTGCCATGCAGAAAATGCTCGCAGAAAATAAACCGTCGCCCTACGACGAAATCATCGCTGCCGCGACCAAGGCGGTTACGGACGCACAAAAAACCTTCACCAGTGTTGGTGAAGCTGCCAGCAGCGTGGTGAAGGATTTTGATAATCTGGCATAGTGTTGCGCCAAACGGGGCTAATCGGTTGCAACTTACCTTTTCGTCGATAAAATTTGTGAATGAATCACAGATACTCGAAGCACTTCCAGAGGATAATTGCACTGCCTGCGCTCGTAGCGTTTGTCCTCGCGTGTATCGACTTGCTTGATAACGAGCCAGCAAGCCATTTTATCGAAACCCATGCTCCCCAAGGCGTCATCTTGTCGATCTATGGTGGGATTCTCGCATTGAATGTGTTCGCTGCTCTACCCTACATACCCGATGTTTTGCGCGGCGAATTCCATTGGAAAATACGGACTCCAATCAATCCGCTCGATCGGTATGGGGTATTTGTTACCGGTCTTTTTTTCGCGCCGTTGATTGCTGTGGTCTCTGGCTACGCACTTTATCAACAAACACTCCCTGCAACGGTTTGCTTCCTGCTGGCATTTTTGCCAGTGTTTTCCACCATGATAAGCCTGAGTTTTTGGATCAGACTTTTAGGAGCGTTGCTCACCCGGATTGCTGAATTGGCGCAGAAGTAGTCAATAAACCTAGCCCGCGCGCATCAGCTCGATACGGTGGCAAGCTTCGGAAAAATCAGGCGCAAACAGTTTAACACTGACCCCGGTTCCCGGAAGCTCATAGGCGCCCATTTCTGACGTCGGGCAGGAAATGAATTGCGCCACGACCGCGCTGACAAGAACGCGTTTGCCGAGTTGCTTGGTAAGTTGTTCGATACGGGCGGCCTCGTTTGCCGCCTGCCCGACCACGGTAAAATCGACACGTTCAGACACGCCGACATTGCCGTAAATCACATCGCCGACATGCATGCCAAGACCGTAATCGAACGGCAGCTTTCCTTCGGCCTCGCGCCGCGCATTCAGGGCGTCAATATTCAGTTGTGCTTCGGCCGCAGCATAAAGTGCCGCGTGACAGGCGGTTTCAAGGTTGGTTTCGTCTTCGTCAATCGGGAAGATTGCAAGGGTCGCATCGCCGATATAGCGCAGAACCTGCCCGCCATGCTTTAGAACCGCACCCGCTGTTGCGCCAAAGAAATCATTCATTTCACCCAGAAACGCATCATCCCCGACATGGGTCGCAACCGAGGTTGAGTTGCGCATGTCCGAAAACCAGATCACCGCGCGTGTCTTGGTACTGTCACCCAGCTTGATCTGGCCATTGCGGACCCGCTGCCCGGCATCGGTACCAAGATAGGTTTCAAGAATTGTACTGGTTTCTTCGTGGTTGATGCGCATTTTGCACGACACCGCAAACCGGCGCTGGATACCTGACAGGATGGCCAGATCCTCGTCCGAGAAGCCACTGGGCCGCCGCGTCAGATAGGTCATGAAGATGCGGTTGCTATCGAGTGTGCTGTCGCTGTCCGTGACGAACGGGGTCATCAGCGCATAGTAATCCGTGCCACGCTTTCGGCGGAAACTTTCCAGAATGGGGAAATCAACAACTGCGCTTGGACCAATCAGGTGACGGCGCATGAAGCTGACATCGTTATCAAGCATCCACTTCATCGGGCTTTCGTCCCAGTCGTGGCCCTTGTCATCACCGCCCATGTGGGTGGTGCGCTCGACCTGACCGTTTTCCTTGGTCCAGATGTAAGACACCCCCTCGTACAATGGATGCAGGGTTTTAAAGGCGACCATAACCCGGTCAACCGGAATTCCCGATGCCACCAAACGGCTGGCCATACCTGACAGAAGCTCGCTGATATCGGTATCATCAAGCGCGCATTCCATCAGCCAGTCGTTCACAGAACGCACAAAACCGCGCGCGGCCTGCGCGTTATTTGTCCCGGGTAGCGGGGTTACCACCCCCGTTGAAGACTGGTTATTGGTCATAGGTACGCTCCGTCCGTTCGTCTGCTTGATTGTTGCATTGCCGCTAGGTCAAATCCAGACCCTAAATAGAACAGCAACGCGATTTCGCAATTCTCGATTTGGCAAATTAAAAATTCACGCAACAAATGACTATTGGTCATTTGTTTTGCAAGGCCTATTTGTCAAAAAACTGTCGCACTGTGTCAGGAGAAAAATCTCAAGCCCTCGGCCTGGTCGAAATGACAGCTATTGTGGCTGCGCTGGTGGCAGGTAGATCCGCGCCAGAAGCCCGCCTTTCTGCGATTCTTCAAGGTAAATCTCACCACCATGGGCACGGATGGCTGTGCGCGCAATCGCCATTCCAAGTCCTATGCCCCCGGTGTCACGATTGCGTGACTCTTCAATCCTGAAGAACGGTTCAAACACCTGCTCACGCTGCTCGACGGGAATCCCCGGACCATCATCGGCAATTTCAATCCACAGACCGCCATCGTCGGCATCACGCACCGCGACCTCGACCGTGTCACCGAAATTCAGCGCATTCGCCATCAGATTGCCAAAGGCGCGTTTGATCGACAGGGGGCGGCAGGGATAAACGCGGGGATCCCCCTCCCCGATGAATGTAATCGGGCGTCCGGTTTCTGCCAGATCCTCGACCGCGGATTCAACAAGCGCGGTCAGGTCGATCTTGCGCGTTTTCTCATTTGCGGTTTCTTCGCGGGCAAAAGTCATGGCCGCTTCGACCATCTGTTCCATTTCATCAAGTGTCTCGATGATGCGCGCGCGATTTTCCGGGTCCTCAACAAACTCGGCCCGCAGACGCAGCGACGTGATCGGCGTACGCAGATCGTGCGAAATTGCCGCCAGCATCCGGGTGCGGTCCTCGACAAAGCGTTTGAGACGGGCTGTCATCCGGTTAAAGGCCTTTGTAGCCCGCCGGATTTCAATCGGACCTGTTTCAGGCACCGGTTCGGGATAATCCCCCCGCCCGACGCGGTCAGCCGCACGGGTTAGCACATCCCATGACCGGGAAATCCGCCGTGCCAGGAAGAAGGCAATGACCGCGATAACAAGTCCCGACGCCAGAACCCGCAACAGGTTATCAAAGACAAACCATGGCGGGGGCATTACCCCACCAATCATTGCTTCAAGCCAGACATCGGGTTCGCTGCCGGTCGGCTCGCCATTCGGACCGACCATATTGATCGGCACAACAAGGCGCATCACCGGCGCGGTATGGCAATCAAACCGGTCAAGATAGCGCATCGACCACGGTGCCCGGCGATCATCATCACGGTGATGATGATCATCAACCCGCTTGCCCTGATCGTCGTCTTCATCATCGTCATCAAGTCGCTGCGGGTAATTGCGTTCAAGATAGTCTTCCTTGTCGCGGCGCAACGACTTGCGCTCGTCCCAGCAATCATCCTCGGACAGGATTTCAACCCGCGCCGGAATACCGTTTTCAAGCGACAAGGCTTCGTTCAAACGATGGGTCAGGCTGTCGGAGACAAAGCCATCCCCGGCCTGAAGATCGGTCTCAGGTACAAGGCGCAGGCGGTTTTGCGATGATTGCGCCACACGCAGCACATCAGCCCAGTTATCACGTGGTGTTGTCGTCAGGATGCGTGAAATCGCCGCCACACGGGACAGGGCATAGCCCCGTCGCTCAGATGCCACCGCATCGCGACGTTCCTCGGCCAGCATGACGCCCAGCACAATATGGGTCAGGATGATTGCGCCCAAAAGCAGACAGACAAGCTGCGCGGTCAGACTTTGCGGCCAAAGCCGTTTGATCAGGCGGCGCTTGGTCATATCTCAGCCACCTTGCAGGTGAACATATAGCCCCCGCCCCAGACAGTTTTGATCAGGGTCGGGTTCTTGGCATCATGTTCGATCTTTTTGCGCAGACGGCTGACCTGATTATCAATACTGCGATCGAACGGAATTGCTTCGCGTCCCTTGGTCAGATCAAGCAGCTGGTCGCGGTTAAGCACCATGTTCGGATGTTCAACAAAGGCACAGAGAAGGCCATATTCCCCGGCACTGAGCGGCACGACGACATCATTGGTATTGCGCAATTCACGGCGCGTGCGATCCAGGACCCAGCGATCAAAATGCACCTGCCCGCCCGGAAGCGGCCCCTTGCGCCCGACCGGAAGACTTTGGGCACGGCGCATCACCGCCTTGATCCGGGCCAGCAATTCGCGCGGGTTAAACGGCTTGGCCAGATAATCATCCGCCCCCATTTCAAGGCCGATGATGCGATCGGTTTCCTCGCCAAGGGCTGTCAGCATCACAACCGGCACATCATAGTTTTCGCGCAGCCAGCGACACAGACTAAGCCCGTCTTCGCCCGGCATCATCAGATCCAGCACAATCAGGTCGGGCGCGATGTTATCATTCATCAACTTGCGCAACTCGCGCCCGTCAGATGCCACCGTCACACGATATTCATGCTGACGCAGATACCGCCCCAGAAGGTCACGGATATCACGGTGGTCATCGACAACAAGAATATGGGGCTGGTCGCTCATATGCGGTCCTGAAATCAAAACTCTTTGCTCAACCTAACCTAACGCGTTGGTCACGCGGGCAGAAACGGCAATTTGTATCAGATTGTCGCAAAGGGCCCATTTGGCAAATCTTGCGACCAATTTACCGGTTTTCCGGGATCATTTCGCGACAATCATAGGTGATAACGGACCTCAACACATTGATCCCCCAAAAACCTGATGAGGTTGTCCATGAAACGCAAAACCACGCTTAAACTTGCCGCCGCCCTGATCGCCACCACCATGATCGCCACCCCGCTTGCTGCGACTTATGCATCACCGGGCGAACGTGACCATGGCGGCGAGTGGTCGATGTTTGGCAGCGGTCACGGTGATCGCGACCATATGCGCGGCGAACGCGGTGAATATCGCGAACACGGCAAGCATGGCAAAGGCGGCATGTTCCATGGCGAAGGCCGCGAACGCGCTGTGCCATTGACCTTTGATGAAGCCCGGACGCTGGTTGATGCGATGCTTTTGAAAATGGGTGAAGCCAACCTCAAGACCGGTGAAGCCAGGGCCTCCGACCACGCAGGCAAGATTGATGTTGTCTTGCTTAATGCCACCGGTGATGTGGTCGAGGTTCTGAAATTTGATGAACAAACCGGCCGCATGGATCGCGGCACCCGCCATGACCTGCGCAAACTGATCGGCACACCGAAAATGGACAAGGCATCGCGTTATGATCGCAAATTCACCGCCGATCAGATGACGCTCCTGGCCAATGCGATGGTGATCCGGTTTGGCAATGGCGAACTCAAATTAGGCGACATCAGCGAAACGTCGCGTGGCACCTTTAACGCCACCATCACCAACCAAGCCGGTGACATTGTCCGTGAAATGGAACTAAGCAGCGTGACCGGCCGCCCGATCAGCTGATCGGTCCGTCAAAACCCAACCTTCCCCGGTCCGGGGACTTCCCCCATCCCAACCGATACCCCGGACCCGCCTGCGCCCCCAAGGCTCCACTTGGGGGCGTTTTGCGTTTTGGCGTTTAACTTCATCGGCTTGTCACGCAATTGGGTTTGACGGCTTTGCGTAATCCAAGCATTGTTACGCGCTTCTGCAACGCGCCCCATGAAAGAAGCACCATGACGACCAACGCCCCAAAACCCGCCCCCAGAACAGCCACCCTTGATGATATCCCCGCATTAACAGCCCTTTGGCAGGAAACCGGGATTTATCGCCCGTATAATCCGCCAGAATGGGATGTGCGCTTTGCGCTTGAAAGCAGCGAAGCCACCCTTTTTATTTGGGAAGATAACAGCGATAACATTATCGGCTCCATCATGGCGGGTCATGATGGGCACCGTGGCTGGGTCTATTATATGGCCGTAACACCAAGTTTGCAGAAATCAGGGCTGGGTCGCCGCCTGATGGAGGTCGGGGAAAACTGGCTGCGCGATCAGGGTGTCTGGCGAATGCAATTGATGGTGCGCGCGGATAACCATGCGACACAGGATTTCTATCACCATCTTGGCTATCGCGCGTGCGACGTCACCGTGATGCAAAAGGACATCAATACCCCGCCTGCCGACCGCTAAGGCACCAGAACATTACATGGCATCGGCGATGGTCGATGCCGCGTTTTGTTCCGAGGGGGCTGGTTCCTGCTGATTTTTAATCGCGATGGTCGCATGGGCAATCCGGCGTGCGCGCTCATACAGGCGGTTGATGCGTTCGACCATCGCGACCTCAATCCTGTAACGGCGAATATCAAGATCGCGCGGGCCGATTTCATCGCTGACCTTGCGCAGGGTCGTATCAAGCTTGGTGGCAAATTCACTCTTGCGGCCAAGCACATGGTTGGCCGCCTCTATATCCTCGGCGGTAAAGGCGGTCATGGCCTGTTTCAGGCAGTCCTCGGCGATTTCGTAAAGCTCTGCCATTTTCTGGCGGCTTTCATCTGATGGCATGTGGCGGATATCAAGCCATTCGCCGACCAGCTTGACCATTTCCTCGCTGATCAGATCACCAACTGCCTCAAGATGGTTGCTGACCGCAAGCTCGTTCTGCATCCGGTTAACGTCGCCCGCCAGCAGTTCGGCCCGGCGCAACTTGGCGGCAAACAGCGCAATCGCATCCTGCAGGCTATCGATCCCGTCATCGAGTTCACCAAGCTTTTTAAGCTTCGGGCGTGTCGGATTGCGCAAGTTTTCCCGGCCAAGGCGCACCACATCAATCACCACATCCCCCATATGCACGACTTCACTGCGCAGCAAACTAAGGGCTGCTGCCGGGGCTATGGTCAGTTCGTGGATGACGTACTTCGGCTCCGGGCTGAGGCGGGGTTCGGTATCGATTTCGGCCGGGACCAGCTTTTCAATCAGCCGTGCGATCAGGGGCACAAAGCCGATCATCAGGATGACGTTGGCGACATTAAAGATCGTGTGAGCATTGGCGATTTCGCGCGCGATATCCGTCGTTTCTGGTGTGCGGCCAGTGGTGACGACCTCAACCAAACGCGCCAATTGATCGATGAAGGGCAACCAGATCAAAACCCCGACCACATTAAACAGGATATGTCCAAGGGCGGTTCGAAATGCATCGCGGTTCTTGCCAATCGTCACCAGAAGGGCCGTAACGCATGTGCCGATATTGGCCCCGAAAATAAGCGCGATCCCGCTTTCAAGGGGCACCAGCCCCTGCCCGGCAAGAACAATGACGATCCCCATGGTCGCGGCACTTGATTGCACCAGCGCAGTAAAAGCCGCCGCTACCAGCATGGCCAGAAACGGATTGCTCATCTGGCTCATCAGGTCAATGAAAGGGGCATAGGTTCGCAGCGGTTCCATCGCATTGCTCATCATGCCCATGCCAAAGAACAGCATCCCCATACCCAGCACCGCCTTGCCGATCAGCGAAAAGCGTTTTCGATCGGCCAGCATCGTCATGGCAAACCCAATCGCAATGAAAAGCGGCGCGATGGCATCCACGCGAAAAGCAATGATCTGGGCTGTCAGTGTGCTGCCCATATTCGCACCCATGATCACGGCAATCGATTGGGCAAAGGGCATCAACCCGGCTGAGACGAACCCGACCACAAGCACGGTTGTAACGCTTGAGGATTGAACCAACCCGGTAATGACCGCACCCGATACCGCCGCCCACAGGCGATTGCGTGTCATGCCCGACAGCACCCGGCGCAACCTTGCCCCGGCAAGGGTTTTGAGCGCCCCGGCAAGATGATCCATCCCGTACAGGAACAAGGCAAGACCACCGACCAGACCGATCATCATCGACCAGGTTTCGAGCGCAACAACATCATCAGCAGCCCTTGCCACCGGTATGGTCAGAAGAAGCAGTACAACACTTGCAAGGATGGGTTTCAGGACTGCGGGCATCAGCGAACCAGTCGAGGTAATCAGTTGAAAACAAACCGACCATAGCGCAGTTTATCAAGACTGTCAGGTGGCAGACGCATCATAGACAGGGAGAAGATTTATCGCGCGAAGGAAGAAATGACATGCGTAATATTGGCCCGACCTCTTCGCGGGAACTCAGCGAAATCGGGATTGAAAACCGTGATCAGTTGCGCGCACTCGGCATTGAGGAAACCACACGCCGATTGCTGTTTCGCTTTGCCAGCGAAAAGAAAATCAGCCTGAATTATCTTTATGCGCTTGAAGGGGCGATCCATGATCGCGACTGGCGCGATATCACGCCTGCGCGCAAGCAGGAAATCAGGTCCCTGCTTGAAAGATTGCGCCGCGAACTGTCGAACCATCGCGCCTGACAGTTCGCAGGCATGAGATGGCTTATTCAGCCGCAACCGATTTATGGTCGCGGTTTTCCTGTGCAAGACGTTCGCCAAGATCGGCAACCTGATCGCCAGACAGACGCAGACCAAGCTTGGAACGACGCCAGATCAGGTCATTGATGTCGCGCACCCATTCGTTATCAATCAGATAGCGAACCTCTGCCTCATACAGGTCATGGCCATAACATTTGCCAAGATCACGAACACCCTTGGCATCGCCAATGATCTGTTCGATCCGCGTACCATAAGCACGCAGAAGGCGTTTGAGCATCACCGCGTCCATCCAGTCATAGCGTGCAGCATAGGATGCAAAGGCCGCGTCATAGGATGCATTGGGGAAATCCCCGCCCGGCAATGATGCCCCCGCCGTCCACGGGGTATCCTTGGCACCCAGTTCCCCTGAGATGATCTGAAGCGCATGTTCGGCAAGCTTGCGATAGGTGGTGATTTTACCGCCAAACACGTGAAGTGCCGGGGCCTGATGACCATTGGCTTCGAGTTTCAGGGTGTAATCACGCGATACCTTAGACGCGTTTGCTTCCGCGCCTTCACCGGCATAAAGTGGGCGTACGCCGGAATAGGTCCAGACGACATCATCCGATGCGATCGGCTTTTTGAAATAGCCGCTGGCAAGCTTGCAAAGATAATCGATTTCATCCTGATCAATCTTGACCTTGGCCGGGTCGCCCTTGAAATCGACATCTGTGGTGCCGATTAGGGTGAAGTCATCCTGATATGGAATGGCAAAGACAATGCGGCCATCGCCGTTCTGGAAGATATAGCAGAAATCATGATCAAACATCTTGGGCACCACAATATGGCTGCCCTTGACCAGGCGGATATTGGCCCTGGTATCGGATTTAACCACACCGTTTTCAGGATTGATCAGATCGGCACACCATGGCCCGGCGGCATTGATCAGCATGCGACCTGACACCGAACGGTTTTCGCCGGTTTCCTGATCGCGCAGCGTTACATTCCAACCATCACTTGACCGGCTCGCCCCGACACATTCGGTACGGGTCAAAATCTCGGCCCCCATGTCCTTGGCGTCCATCGCGTTCAGGACCACAAGCCGCGCATCATCAACCCAACAATCGGAATAGACAAAGCCCTTGGTCATTTCATCACGCAGCGGCGCACCCGAAACGTGTTTGGCAAATGAAATGCCCTCGGACGCCGGAAGCTTTTTACGCCCGCCAAGATGATCATAAAGGAACAATCCAAGACGGATCATCCAGGCCGGACGCAGATCCTTGCGATGCGGCAGCACAAAGCGCAGCGGCCAGATGATATGCGGTGCATTATCCAGCAATACTTCGCGTTCGGTCAGTGCTTCGCGTACCAGACGGAACTCGTAATGTTCAAGATAACGTAACCCGCCATGGATCAGCTTGGTGCTGGCAGATGACGTGGCACTGGCCAGATCATCCTTTTCACACAGCAACACGCGAAGGCCCCGGCCCGCCGCATCGCGTGCAATCCCGGCACCGTTAATGCCGCCGCCGATAATGATCAGATCATAGTTTGAAGTGCCAGCCATAGGGGCCTCTCATCGCAGAAGGAAAACTCTTTGATGAGAAAAATAGTTCATTTTCGAAAATTTTCAAGTTTCGAATTGTGACATTTATTCGACACAGCCATGCGGCAAACGCACGAACATACGTTAGATATCGCAAATAAACACCGAACGCCGACAAACAATAAAACGTTCGTTCGTGAACGAAAATGAAAACCCCGCCTGAAGACCAGACGGGGTCATGAAAGATCAAATGTGCCAAAAATCCCGGGAACAGTGCCGTTCGATCAGGTCAGCCAGCGTTGCTGCCAGTCAGACAGCATGGCAATGGTCCAAAGCTGATGGCCCCAATTTCGCTTGCCCGACATATGTTCCTTACGAAGCTTTTCGATCTGGCGGCGATCCAGACCGAAGTCGGTATAAAGCGCTTCATTGGCCAGATGGTCCCCCATCCATTCATTAAGCGGTCCACGCAGCCACTGGGCCAACGGCACGCCAAAGCCGGTTTTTGGCCGGTCAATCATTTCACGCGGAACATATTTATACAGGATCTGGCGCAGGGCATATTTGCCGACCGATCCATTCATCTTGAGCCGTGCTGGCAAACGCCAGCCAAACTCGATCACGCGGTGATCAATGAAGGGCACGCGCACTTCAAGCGAATTGGCCATCGATGCCCGATCCACCTTGGTCAGAACATCATCGACCATATACATCATTGTATCCATGGCCTGCATGGAGGACACATAATCCAGATGACGGTTGCGACAGAACTTCTCGCCCGGCACGCGGAACTTTTTGGTCGATGCGTGCTTGCCGCGCAGCTTGTCAGGATCAAACAGCGAAATCAGTGCATGATAGCGATCAATATCATCGCGGATCGACAGAAGTGGCGCGGCCTTGTGGATTTTATCGCCAATCGCGCTGGTCGATTTCTTGCCCGGCATCAGGCCAACAAACTTGTCCCAATGTTCGGGCGAAAGCATTGTAAGCCCGCGCGAAACAAGCCCGCTGCCAAATGGAATGCTGCCAGCCGCGGCGCTTAACTGCTTGGCCCACAAATAGCGGTTATAGCCGCCAAAAGTCTCATCCCCGCCATCGCCAGAAAGGGCGACCTTGACATGCTTGCGCGTCAGGGCAGAGATCAGATAGGTCGGAATGGCAGAACTGTCAAAGAACGGCTCGTCATAGGTTTCCGAAAGCTTCGGCACCAGATCAAGCGCATCCTTGGGCGTCACGTAAAGCTCGGTATGGTCGGTTTTGAGGTGCCTGGCGACTTCACTGGCGAAGGCGGCCTCATTAAAGGCCTCGTCCTCAAAGCCGACGGAAAATGTTTTGACCGGCCGGTCTGAAACAGACTGCATCAGGGCAACGACGGTTGATGAATCAATCCCGCCCGAAAGGAACGCGCCCAACGGCACATCGGCCACCATCCGGCGTTGAACCGCATCGCGCAGCAGATCTTCGAGCGCGTCAATCGCACTTTGATCATCACCGCTCCAGGCATGCGTCTGCCCGTTAAGCACCGCATCCTCGACCGACCAATATCCGGTCTCGGTCGCCTGATCGTGCGATGAAATTTCAAGGATATGGCCGGGTTTCAGCATCTTGGCGTGGGCATAGATCGAAAGCCCGGATGGCACATAGCCAAAGCGCAAATAGGCATCAAGTCCGGTCTGATTGACCTCGCGCGAAATCGCATCGCCTGCCAGCAATCCCTTCACCTCGGACGCAAAGCCGATATGGCCGTCATAGCGCGACCAGTAAAGCGGCTTGATGCCCAGACGGTCACGTACAAGGAACAGCTTCTTTTTCTGCCGATCCCACAGGGCGATGGCAAACATGCCAATCAGGCGCTTGATCGTATCGCGCAGGCCCCAATGGGCAATGCATTCAAGGATGACTTCGGTATCGGAATGGCCGCGCCAGGTAATGTTGGCGGAGGCCAGCTTTTCGCGCAGTTCCGGGGCGTTATAGATTTCGCCGTTATAGACCATGACATAACGGCCATTGGCGGAATGCATCGGCTGCTTGCCGGCATCGGAAAGATCAATGATGGCAAGACGGCGCTGCCCAAGGGCCAGTCCACCTTCATCATCCACCCAGACATCACCGCCATCCGGCCCACGGTGATACAGCGCATCATTCATGCGCGATACACGATCGCCCAAGCCCGTTGCATCAGCTTGTTCAGACAGCCATAGACCGGCAATTCCACACATGAAAATATCCTGTAAAGCCCTGCCGTTACTTAAAACAATAACGGTGTGCCCTACAATGAAAACATTCGCAAAATCGGTCTAAAGCCCTTTTTGACCAATCAGCGCCGTTCAATCCCAAGGCGCGCCATCCGGCGATAAAGCGTGTTGCGCCCGATACCAAGCGCCTTGGCGGTGTTGCTGATATGCCATTGGTGATCACGAAGCAACTGACGCAGCGCATTGGCCTCGGCGCGCTCCATGGTTTGGCGCGGCGATGGTGTTTCGTTGGCCTGTGTCGCGTGGAAATCGTCGGGCAGATGATGACGTTCAATCACGCCGTCTTCGGCAAAGACTGCGGCATATTGCAAAACATTGATCAATTCGCGGACATTGCCCGGCCAGCCATGACGGGTCAAAAGAGAAAGAACAGCGTCTTCGCACTGAACATAGTCGTCTGACAAAACCGCCAGAAGCCGCCCGATCAGATCGACAAGATCGCTTCGTTCGCGCAAAGGCGGCACGGCAAGGCGCGCGCCCTTGATGCGATACAAAAGGTCTTCACGGAATTTCCCCTCGGCCACCGCCGCGTTAAGGTCAACATTGCTGGCACAGATCAGGCGGAAATCGACCGGTACCGATTTCGTGCTGCCAAGCGGCTCGACCGTGCGGCTTTCAAGAACACGCAGCAAGCGCCCCTGTGCAGCCAGCGACATGTCGCCGATTTCATCAAGAAACAGCGTACCGCCATTGGCCTCGCGGATGCGACCACCAAACCCATCGCGCGCAGACCCGGTAAAGGCACCACCGGCATGACCGAACAATTCGTTTTCAATCAGACCTTCGGGCAAGGCGGCACAGTTGATCGCAACAAAGGCCTTTGATTTACCAAGGGTCGCTTCATGAATATGGCGGGCCAGATATTCCTTGCCGCTGCCGGTTTCCCCCGACATCAGAACATTGATGTCCTTGGCGTGCAGGCGTGTACCGATTTCAAAAATGCGCCGAAGGGCTGCGTCCTTGTCGGGGATGTCGGCGGCGGAACGCGTGGGCAGCGATGGGGCCTTGCGCGCGACCGGGGTCGAACGACCGACATAGCGGCGACGCATACGCTGGGGAATGGTGACACTGCCAAACAAAACCCCGCCACCTGCGATATTAAGCGGCGTTGCCGATGCGCCCTGCCCGTCCGGGCTTGCCAGTTTGGCGACAAGGTTTTCAACATCCATCTCGAACATTTCGGAAATGTCGGTGGAATTGTTGGCCGCAGACAGAATACGCCGCGCGGTCGAGGTCGCCCCGCTGATTGTGCCGTCAGACGCAATTGAAATCATCGCATCGCGGGTAGAACCGACATGCCGGGCATCGGGATGAAGGTGCAAGATCACATCCCCGGCGCGTTCATCAAAGAACAGGATACGCTCAAGCGCATCGGCATAATCGGCCACCATGCCGCGCACACGCAGGCAATCGGGGCGTTTGATATCTTCGCGCACGGCTGACACATCCAGCACCGAACACACCTTGCCATCGGGATCAAACACCGGGGCTGCGGTGCAGGTCAGAACCGAATGCTGGGCAAGAAAATGTTCATCCTTGTGGATGGTGATCGGTTGCCCTTCGACAATACAGGTGCCAATGCCGTTGGTGCCTTCGCGTTCCTCGCTCCAGACCGCACCGGGCAGAAGCCCGTTGGTGCGAAATGACGGCAACAGGGAATGTGCCGCGACACTGTCAAGGATCACGCCGCTATTGTCGGTCAGAAACACCGCATAGCCCGATGCATCAATCTTGCGATAAAGGGTACGCACCAGATCGTGGGCATGGTGATAAAGCCGCCCGTTGCGATCACGCAATTGCCGGGTCTGGCTTTCGGGTATGACTTCGGGACGGCGCAAGGTGTCATGAGCCAGGCCAAAGCGTTCTTCACACCTTTGCCAGCTTTCAAGCACCGCACGATTTTGCGCCCCACCGCTGAGCTGAAGGGCTGCTTCTATCCGTCCGCCGGGAAGGTTTCCTGACATAGACGCTATCTCCCTTGTGTCGGTGTTTTGGCCCGGATTTTTCCGGTGCGTGGCTTTTGCCACAGCCGATCACAGCATCAATCGTAGCACACTTGAACCACCCCACGCCAAACAGTTTCACACCCCAATTCCGGCAAAACCATGAGTGTTCCATTTTTGGAACAATTTGTGCCACACGCACTGTTCCAATGGGGCGGATGACACAGAACCTCTCCTCAAACGCATAGCGCTCAATGGCCTGAAAACGCGTTCTTTTTCGTCAAATGGCCATGAGATCGGCCAAGTGGCATGACCTTTGCGGATACGGCAGCGTCACAATCAAAAAATGCGGGTGAAAAATCGCCCGTTATCTCGGAGGAACCCAAATGATCTACAAGAATCCAAATGACGCAGGCAGCCCGGTCAGCTTCAAAGGCCGTTATGAAAACTTCATCGGCGGTGAATGGGTCGCCCCTGCCAAGGGTCAGTATTTTGAAAATGTCTCGCCCGTAAATGGCAAGCCGTTCTGCGAAATTGCACGGTCAAGCAGCGAAGATATCGAAAAGGCGCTTGATGCCGCCCATGCGGCTTTCCCGGCCTGGGGCAAGACCTCGGTCACGGAACGTGCCAACATGCTCAACAAGATTGCCGACCGTATGGAAGCCAATCTTGAAATGCTGGCAGTCGCCGAAACCTGGGATAACGGCAAGGCGGTGCGTGAAACACTGGCAGCTGACATTCCGCTTGCGATTGACCATTTCCGCTACTTTGCCGGTGCCATTCGTGCACAGGAAGGCTCGCTTGGCGAGATTGACGACAACACGGTTGCCTATCACTTCCACGAGCCACTTGGCGTGGTCGGCCAGATCATTCCATGGAACTTCCCGATCCTGATGGCGGTGTGGAAACTGGCCCCGGCCCTTGCTGCAGGCAACTGCATCGTTCTGAAACCGGCCGAACAGACCCCGGCATCGATCTGTGTTCTGCTGGAACTGATTTCTGATCTGATCCCGGCAGGCGTCGTCAACGTTGTGCAGGGCTTTGGCGTGGAAGCCGGCAAGCCGCTGGCACAAAGCAACCGTGTTGCGAAGGTCGCCTTTACCGGTGAAACCACCACGGGCCGCCTGATCATGCAGTATGCATCGGAAAACATCATTCCGGTCACCCTCGAACTTGGCGGCAAATCACCGAACATCTTCTTTGAAGACATCATGGCCGCTGATGATGATTTCCGTCAGAAAGCCGCCGAAGGCATGGCGATGTTTGCCCTTAACCAGGGTGAAGTTTGCACCTGCCCGTCGCGCGCGATCATTCAGGAAAGCATCTATGACAAATTCATGGATGGTGTTCTGTCGCGCGTTGCCAGCATCAAACAGGGCAACCCGCTTGATACCGACACCATGATGGGTGCGCAGGCCTCGACCGAGCAGATGGAAAAAATCATGTCCTATCTGGATATCGGCAAACAGGAAGGTGCCGAAGTCCTGTGTGGCGGCGACAAGGCTGATCTGGGCGGTGACCTTTCCGATGGTTTCTATATCCAGCCAACCATCTTCAAGGGTCACAACCGCATGCGGATTTTCCAAGAGGAAATCTTTGGCCCGGTCGTCTCGGCCACCACGTTCAAGGACGATGCCGAGGCCCTTCATATCGCCAATGACACGCTGTATGGCCTTGGGGCTGGTGTCTGGACGCGTGATGCCAACCGTTCATACCGCTTTGGCCGCGACATCAAGGCCGGTCGTGTGTGGACCAACTGCTATCACCTCTATCCGGCGCATGCGGCCTTTGGCGGCTACAAGCAATCGGGCATTGGGCGTGAAAACCACAAGATGATGCTCAACCACTATCAGCAGACGAAGAACCTTCTGGTTTCCTATGATCCGAAACCGATGGGCTTCTTCTGATCCAATGATTTTCACAACCGGACGCGAGGCCAACCTTGCGTCCGGTCGCCTTTTGCAAAGAAGGAGGTGACATTGACTGGATCAGAAAACGCTCCTGCCAGGGTGGTTGCGACAGATGCCGCAATTGAACTGATCAGGAAGCTAAAAGATATCCACGGGCCGGTGATGTTTCATCAGTCCGGGGGCTGCTGCGATGGCAGTGCGCCGATGTGCTTTCCGGATGGAGAGTTCAAAACCGGTGATCAGGATGTGCTGCTGGGCGAGATTGAAGGCAGTCCGTTCTATATCGGACGCGCACAGTTCGAATATTGGCGCCATACCCAACTGATCATTGATGTGGTCGATGGGCGCGGCGGCATGTTTTCGCTTGAAGGACCAGAGGGCAAACGCTTTCTGACCCGATCACGCATCTTTAGCGACGATGAATGGAAATCCCTTGAAGCATTCGAGGAGACACACCCCATCGCGTAACAGCAACAACCAATAACCAAAGCAAGACGGGATCGTACCCCACCCCTTTGCGTTTCGTTTACCTGCACCGTCTCCCACGGTGCTTTCCTCCCCCCAGCGAAACGCGTGAAGAGGCTTTCTCATTTCCCACAATGCAAGGCTTCTTCCACCTGCCTGCTGCCCCCCCCATTCTGGCAGCAGGCTTTTTTGTTCCCGTAGTTCGCTTAATTCCCTTAGGCAAGCACCACCAGTACAACGCCGGATAACGCACACAGAAAGGTCAGCGACAACAGCGCTGCAATCACCACCCGCCCGCCAACATGCAGGACATTGCGGATATCGACACTTAACCCAAGTGCCGCCATGGCAAGAATGGTCAGGAATGACGAAGTCGTCTTGATCGGCGCGCGCGCAACATCCGGGATCAGATCAAACGAACAGGCCGCCATCATGGCGATAAAGCCGATGATGAACCATGGCACAACCTGCGCAATCGGAAGCTTCGTCTCGCGTGCCCGTCCGCCAATCAAAGCCAGACCAAAGATCACCGGCCCCAGCATCAAAACCCGGATCAGCTTGACCAGTGTACCAACCTGAACCGCAAGGGTGCCGGCCGGGGCGGTTGCCGCCAGAACCTGTGGCACGGCATAAACGGTAAGGCCGGAAAAAATCCCATATTGGGTTTCCGATAATCCAAGCCCGGCATGAAGCATCGGCAGGACAAAAACAAACAGCACCCCCAGAACCGCCGTGAACGAGATCGAGGCCGCCACATCATCTGATTGCGCTTCAATCACCGGCGCGGTTGCTGCAATTGCCGAATTGCCACAGATCGAATTGCCGCACGCCACCAGCATCGAAAGATGATTTGAAAGACCCAGCGCGCGCCCGATGTGATAGCTGACAAACAGGCTGATACAGACCACCGCGATGATGGCCGCAACCAGCCCGCCCCCGGCCGACCCGATGGCCTGCGCGCTGATCGACGCCCCCAGCAGCACAATGGCGATTTCAAGCACCGTCTTGGCGCAAAACCGAACCCCGGCAAAATAACGCGGCGCCAACCCGAACAAAGACCGCACCACCACGCCGATCAGAATGGCAAAAACCAAACTTTCCACCCAGCCACGCCCGAACAACATACGCTCGGCATGTTCGGCCAGCTTGGCGGCAAGTGCGACCAAAAGGGTCACAACAAGTCCGGGCAGGATCGGTTTGAGGTGGGCGTTAAAAAACATGGTTTTCCTGTGTTTTGATCACAGGCAGAAAATCTCACGCCCAACCATTTACTTCCATCGAATAAAAATTCATGTTTCATTCGATTAAATTGAACAGTTAAGGTGTGGCTTATCAGAACACCCCTCCGTCATTCCGGACGGCGCATCCCGCCGAGCCGGAATCTGGAACCTCTCGTTCAAAAGTTTCCCGCCGCCGCGGGAAAGACGCCAGGACAAACAGAAAAGCGCCAACGCCATGATGACACTTGAACAGCTTCAGATCTTTGTCGCGGTTGCCGAACGCGAACACCTGACCCGCGCGGCCGAGGCGATTGGGCTTACACCATCGGCCGTCAGCTCCGCGATCAAGAATCTGGAAGGCTTTTATGGTGTGGCGCTGTTTAACCGGGTGGGACGGCGGATTGAGCTGACCCAGACCGGACGACTGTTCCTTGATGAAGCCAAATCCACGCTGGCACGTGCACGCGCAGCAGAACTGACGCTCGCCGAACTGGGCGGTATGCAGCGCGGGGAGCTTAATGTCTATGCCAGTCAGACGATAGCCAGTTACTGGCTGCCGCCGTTTCTGATGAAATTCCATGACCAGTATCCCGGCATTGAAATCCGCCTGACGATTGGCAACACCAAAACCGTATCCGATGCGGTACGCGGCGGGGCGGCTGATATCGGCTTTATAGAAGGCGATATTGATGAACCGGCCCTGGCCAAACGCGAAGTCGCCGAAGACGCCCTCGTGATCGTTGTCTCGCCCAAACACCCCTGGGCCAATGGCCGGGCTCTGAGCCCGCAGGCGCTTGTCACCCAGACAAACTGGATCCTGCGCGAAGCCGGATCGGGCACCAGATCAGAGTTTGAAACCACGCTTCGCGATCTGGGCGTTGATCCCGCGCGCCTGCGCACTGCACTTGTCCTGCCCAGCAACGAGGCCGTCATTACCGCAGTCGAAAACGGCATCGCCGCCACCGCGGTTTCGCAATTCGCGGTCAGCTCGCTGATCGCCCAAGGCCGCCTTGCGCGTGCCAACTTCCCGATCCCGCCACGCAAATTCATGGTGCTCCGCCACAAGGAACGCCAACAAACCCAAAGTTCTCTGGCGCTGGAGAAGCTGTGCCTTAACGGCAAATGATGGTCACATATCGGAAGCAGTTATTGCTTTCGAAACTCGCTTGCCGCCCTTCAAGAAGGCCTGTGCCAGGATCACCCCGACCATGACATTCATAAGCACAGTTAGGAACTGCGACAAAACAGTCACGGCCAGAGCTGCGCCCTTCAGCCGATAGAGATTTTCTCCCGACCCACCAAGCCAAACCAGCCCATCAAACAGCAATTCCGGCAAAATCACTGCTGCACCCGCATGGAGCAACCAAAGAGGCAAGATACCGATGATAGCTCCTTTGGCGAGGAATCCTCGCATCAGCCAACCGAACCTTAACGAGCGCCAAAACTTAATACGCCCAAAGCTCAGCAAAGGGGGAATCAGCATCGCAAGGAGCATAAAGAGCCCAAACATTATAGTCTGCTGAGCAATGAGAGCAGACACGTAAATGAGCCCACCCGTCACGTCTCCTTTGTCCACGGCAAGTAAATGCCAGCCCTGCCAGCTTATCTGTCCCACGTCGAAAGAGAGGTTCACGTGACCGATAAGCCACAGCAAAACATCGATAGAAAATAACGTTATCGCGGAGAAAAACAGCGCTGCTTTAGTGCAAGAATGCCCGAGCTCTAGCACCCATGCGACACCAGCATAGATAGCGGCAAACTTGAGTATTTCTATATAGAACTTGCTAAACCACGAAAAGATGCTGTCTTCAAATGAGTACTCTACGCTAATTGGTGCGCTAGCGAGTACAGGCAAAACAAGTAACAGCAACAACCACTTCCTGTTGCGGATCGCGCAGAAACTTGATTTCCAGATATCCATACTCTGAACTGCCCCATGAGCCTCTTGCACCCTAGCGGCACACAACAAACTCAGCTCTTTAACTCACTTTCAGATATCACTCTTGTTGACTTGAGGCCGCCTGCACTACTCGATGGCTTCCTCTAATCAACCTCTGTAGTGATGTCTGTCTCGACTCGTTCCCAATCAGATGAACCTGTCAAACGTGCTTCCCCCCAAAATGTATGCTCGTACGCATATGACCGACAAGATGGGCACCAAACAGCTTGTAATAACAGCATTCCCGACATTGTTTACCATCAAGATAATTGCCTCTGGATCTTGCACCGTTGGCAATACGATCCGAATGATCGGCATAAGAATTACCATCGCAGCTGCAGAAACAAGCAACGCGAACAGCACAAAGATGGTCAAACGAGAGAAGACGTACCAGAACGTCTTTTTCCCACGAGCAATCACCTTGTGAAGAGAGTCCTTTTCCCCATAAATTATGGCTGGCATCCAAGTGGCAATAAAAGTAGAGAAAATAATAAACACACTGATTGAGAAAGCAGTCGCTAAGAACGAAGTCCAGAATTTCGACGCTGCGAAAATAAGCGACGCACCGATCACCCAGAAAACGATCACGCCAACAAATCGATCCCATTCTTTAAAAGGCTTCGACGTAATCGCGGCCCAGTTGCTAATGCCTGTGATGAGCGACACATGAGTTGCCATTAACACCGGAACGACAGCAAAATAACCAACAATCAAGAATATCGTTTCCAGCACGATATAGCGGACCTTGGAATCGTTGTAGAGTTGTTGCATATATTGCTGATCAATCTGCACCAAATTAAAAAGTGAACTGATTGAAAAGTGCAAAAATATGGCAAAAATAATAACACCAAAGTTCTTGCAACTTTGAGATAGCCCCTCGACCACAACCCACCGGTCAAACTTTGGTAAACCGTGTGGCGCAACGACACCTTGATGCTCAAAATCAGCCACAAAATCCCCCTGCTTCGTGACTTTACATTTTAAACACAACTTAAAGGAGAGTTCCAGAAATCAAGCAAACGCTTTTCTTTTGTGTCTTGCATAACACAAATCAACACACCTATCCGTGCCTAGTATCATTGACTGTCCGTTATTTAAAAATATTCCAAGTGTAAATTGCGCATTCGCAATGCAGCATTTTGGGGTCGGTCCTAATGGTCGTTCTGACAGGGCAACCTGTGCATGCGCCACCTGAAACCGACACATGCATCCGTCAAAGGGCACTTCCGATCGCGGAAGATGCAGAGTTGTCCCGAGGCTTCGCCACCTTAGAGGACCCTGCCAATGCTTGATGCAGAATTATTGGCGCGCATACAGTTTGCCTTTACCGTCTCGTTCCACATTATCTTCCCGTCCTTCACTATCGGACTGGCAAGCTTCCTGTTTGTGCTCGAAGCCCTGTGGCTGCGCACCAGGGACGAGACCTATCTTTCGCTTTACAAATTCTGGATGAAAATCTTTGCCCTGGCCTTTGGCATGGGCGTCGTATCCGGGATTGTCATGTCCTATCAGTTCGGCACGAACTGGGGACCGTTTTCCGAATTTACCGGCGGTGTGATTGGCCCGCTTCTGGCCTATGAGGTGCTCAGCGCCTTCTTCCTTGAGGCCGGTTTCCTTGGCATCATGCTGTTTGGCTTGAACCATGTCGGGCCGAAGCTCCACTTTACCGCCACCACCATGGTTGCCATCGGAACGCTTTTCTCGGCCTTCTGGATTTTGTCGGCCAACAGCTGGATGCAAACGCCTGACGGCTATGTGATCGAAAATGGCCGGGCGGTTGTTTCAAGCTGGATCGATGCGATTTTCAATCCAAGCTTCCCGTATCGTCTGGTGCATATGGTGCTGGCCGCCTACCTGACCACCGCCCTTGTGGTTGGTGCGGTTGGCGCATGGCATCTGATGCGTGATCGCGAAAACCGGGCGGCCAAAATCATGTTTTCCATGGCGATGTGGATGGCGGCCATCGTCGGCCCGATCCAGATTTTTGCCGGCGATTTACACGGGCTCAATACCCTTGAACATCAACCGGCCAAAGTGGCCGCGATGGAGGGGCATTTTGAAACCCGCGAAGGTGCACCGCTGATCCTGTTTGGCATGCCCGACATGGAAGAGGAAGAAACCAAATATGCACTCGAAATCCCCAAGCTGGGCTCGATGATCCTCACCCATGAATGGGATGGCAAGATCACCGGGCTTAAGGACTTCGCCCCTGAAGATCGCCCGAACGCGGCAATTGTATTCTGGACGTTTCGCATCATGGTCGGGTTGGGTGTTTTGATGGCACTTCTGGGCATGGCCAGCGTCATCGCACGTCTGCGCAAGAAACTTTATAGCTGTGGCTATCTGCATCGCTTTGCCCTTCTGATGGGACCAAGTGGCTTTGTTGCCATTCTGGCCGGCTGGTTTACCACCGAAGTCGGGCGTCAGCCCTGGGTGGTCTATGGCCTGATGCGGACATCCGAGGCCGGGTCGCCCGTCGCCCCGACCGCCATTGCCGGATCACTGATCGCCTTTGTCGTGGTCTATGCCATCGTGTTCGGGGTCGGCACGGCCTATATCCTGCGCGCCATGGTCAAGGATCCGCGTAGCGCCCATACCCCTGAAGAAACCGAAATCTTGCGGGCTGGTGGCCGTCAATCAACCGCCGCACATCCCCCTGTGGCAGGAGAATGATCATGGATTATCAACTGATCTGGGTTCTGCTGATTGCTGTTGCCGTTTTTGCCTATGTCACGCTGGATGGCTTTGACCTTGGCATCGGTATCCTGTTTCCCTTCATCAAGAACCCGAAAAATCGCGGCCGAATGATGAATACCGTCGCCCCCGTGTGGGACGGCAATGAAACCTGGCTGATCCTGGGCGGGGGTGGGCTTTATGCCGCCTTCCCGCAGGCCTATTCATTGCTGATGACCGCTTTTTACATTCCGGTCTTTACCATGCTGCTCGCGCTTGTTTTCCGTGGTGTGGCGTTTGAGTTCCGGTTCAAAAGCAAGAACCACCAGAAACACTGGGACTTTGCCTTTTCGGCCGGCTCGATCATCGCAGCCGCGATGCAAGGTGCGATGCTGGGCGGCTTTATCGAAGGCATCGCCGTTGAAAACGGACGCTTCGTTGGCGGTGCGTTTGATTGGCTAAGCCCGTTTTCGGTGTTCTGCGCGACGGCGGTTGTGGTCGGCTATGCCCTGCTTGGCACCGGCTGGCTGATCATGAAAATGGAAGGCGACTTTCAGGGCAACCTGCGAAAGCTCGCCAAACCGGCCGTGATCTGGATGGCGGCCAATCTTGGCGTAGTGTCGCTGATGACGACCTATGTCAACCCGGCCTATGCCCAGCGCTGGTTTGAACTGCCAAACATGCTGTATCTCGCCCCGATCCCGCTTGTGACGGTTGGTCTGCTGTATTGGCTGTGGCATGCGGTCAAGAAGCGTGAAAAGACCGTGTTTGGTATTACGCTTGGCATTTTCTTCCTGAGTTACCTTGGCTTCGGGATCACGCTTTATCCCAATATCGTGCCGCCGATGATCACCTTCCGCGATGCGGCCGCACCGGAAAACAGCCTTGCCTTCATGCTGGTGGGGGCGGTGGTTCTGCTGCCGATCATTCTGGCCTACACCGCCTATGCCTATTGGGTGTTCCGCGGCAAAACCGGGGATGAGGGGTATCACTGATGACCGTGCTTAATTCCCGCAAAGCCCGCAGATGGCTATGGTTTGTCGGCCTTTATGTCGGCGGGGTTGTCGTCCTTGGCGCAGCATCCTTGCTGCTGCGCGCCCTGATGGGGCAGGCATGACCATGCACATACCCTGACCTCAGACCTGACCCATGCAAACTCCCGTGACCTGCTTAATACCCCCGACAGCAGGTCTCTACCCGGCAGCACTCCCCACCCGCTGCCGGGTTCTTTTTTGCTTACTGATTGTCCTTGCGCTTGATCAGATCGGCCAGACGCGTGATGCCATCCTTGATCCGATCAACCTTCTCGGTCGAGAAGCTCAGCCGTGCGGTGTTCTTGCCACTGCCATCGGTAAAGAAGGCCTGACCGGGGACGAAAGCGAAATGTACATCCTCAAGCGCCTCTTCAAGAAGCTGACGTGCATTGATGTGTTCGGGCAAGGTCAGCCAGACAAACATGCCACCTTCGGGCTTTGTCCAGGACACGTCACCCGGCATGGTTTCCGCCAGGGTTTGCAGCATGACATCGCGCTTGGTGCGATAGGACGCACGCAGCTTTTCAAGATGTCCCGGGAACAGTTTCTTGGCAGCACGCAGGGCGGCTTCCTGATTGACGGTGGAAACATGCAGGTTTCCGGCCTGCATCATCAAAACCAGCTTGTCGATGACCGGACGCGGCGCACAGACCCAACCGATGCGAAGGGCTGGCGCGAGCGTTTTTGAAAACGTGCCGAGCTGAATGACATTGCCTGACGCCGGGTCGCTGCCCTGTTCGTCAAGGCTTAGCAGTGACGGCAGGCTTTCGGCCCCGTTATAGGACAGCTTGCTATAGGCCGCATCTTCAAGCAGCACCGCACCATAACGGCGCGCCAGTTCCAGAACGGCCTTGCGCCGCGCAACTGACCACGACCGGCCGGTCGGGTTCTGGAAATCCGGGGCGACATAGGCCACACGTGCCCCATTGGCAAAGGCATCTTCCAGCTGACTTAACACCGGGCCGTCTTCTTCGGCATCGACACCGACATAGTTTGGCAACCGGGTTGAAAAGGCCTGCATCGCGCCAAGATAGCTTGGCTTTTCAACAATCAGGTCGCGCCCTTCTTCGAGTAACAGACGGGCCAGGATATCAAGCCCCTGCTGTGCACCATTGGTGATCAGGACATTATCAATGGTGCGCGTGGCCCCTTGGTCTGCCAGATCATCAATAATCCACTGGCGCAAGGCCGGCAGACCTTCGCTAACGGAATATTGCAGACTGCGGCGCGCCTGCGTACCGTCCTGCATCATCGCGCCATAAATCTCGCTGAATGTATCGACCGGAAACAGATCGGGGTCGGGCACACCACCGGCAAAGGAAATCACTTCCGGGCGCTCGGCCACTTTCAACAGATCACGAATTTCCGAGGCCACCAGCACCCGCGCATCGCGCGCAATCAGGTCATTCCAGCTTACAGACATTTCAAACTTCCAATTAGGTCAGTATTCATGTCCTTTAAATGAGGCTTTTTGCCCGCTGGAATCAAGTTATTTTCAATACCAGCATCAAATTTGAAATAAAATTATCCAAAATTCGCCAATTAAGCATAATTCCGGAATGCGAAATAAAGCCAAAAGTAGCAACCTCTGATGTTTGCGCATGGCAGAACAGCGGCAGAAGAAAAGCTTCCACCGCTGTTCCAATACGCGATCTTGTAAGATCTGGTGTTGATGCTACTCAGCCGCGCGCACGTTAAAGCGCGGCAATGACAAAACAAGGCCCGAAACCAGCATGACAAGGCTGAACACAAGAATAAGCCAACTGGTCTGCGCCAGACTGCCGGTAAGCCCGACAAGAAGCCCCGCGATTGGCTGTGTCATGTTGTTAAATAGAATAATCACACCAGTCGTCTTGCCATAATCGCGCGCCGGGATGATCTTTTGCCGGACGGTGCGGATATAGATGTTAAACATCCCGTCAAATCCGAGCACCACAGCAAAGCCAACCATATAAAGCCAGTAATCCGGACTGATCGCCGTCAGCACGCCACCAAGGAAGACACCGGCAAATGATATAAGCCCGATACGCCCCACCGAAAGTCGGCTCGCCCCAACCAGCATCAGTACAATGATGGTGAATGCCGCACCGACAGTTTGCAAAAGGGCGTAATGTTCTTCGCTTTGGCCATGAAGCCCGGTGACCATTGCCGCCGAAGTCGCAAGCGTAATGCCAAAAACAAGGTTTACGCTTGCGGTCAGCGCGATCACACGCTTCAGCCCCGGCAAGGAAATCAGATGTGAAAACGCTGTTTTAAAAGGTCCGATCCAGGACGGGTTTTCATCCGTTGCCGAAATCGGTGTTTGATTAAAATGGCGCCAGATCATCATTGATAGTTCGGCAATTGCGAACAGAACCGCCGCGACAACGACAACGGCTTGCCAGTTGCTGATCGCAAACAGGGTGGCGGCAAGAAGCGGCCCCAGAACGATGCTAGCCTGATTGACACTTTGCGAAACCGACTGGATTTTCTCAAACCGGGCACTGGCAAAGATCTGCGGCAATAACACTTCGCGCGCCATGAAGCCCTGCGTGGTCAGAAGACCGCAAATGGCAGAAATACCCACAACCCAGCCAAGCCCGTCAAACAAGACAAATCCAATCAGCCCCAGCACACAGATCACAGCACGCCCAATCTGGCTGAGCTGCATCAAGCGCAGTGGTGAATAGCGATCCGACAGAACCCCACAAACGGGATAGAACAATACGCGCGGCAATGTTTCGGCGGCATAAGCCAGGCCCGAGAGCGAAACACTTTGCGTGGTCTGATAGACCACCAGCGGCACAACAAACAAAAGAAACTGATCGGCAAGCCTTGCGGCAAACATGGATGTGAAAAACAGAGAGGCAGGCTTACGGAAGTCAAATCGCACCGCGAAGCATCCTTTTGAAATCAGGGCAAAAAGTCTGACGCCACCCTGCGTCGATTACACTGGTTCCAAAAGCCGCAATCTTGCATGCCTGCCGCGCAACTTTGGGGCGTGACATTGCCAAACTCGTCGCACAGACAGAGTCCGCGGGCGCAAATAAACTTGCCCTGCCACACATTTCAAATTAAACACAGTTACTGGTGTTGATAATTATTCGACTGCAAAATTTTGTGTAAAAATGGAAATCACACTTGCGTTGCGGGGCATTCCATATTACCCATCAAAGGCAAGTGAAATACTTTTATGAACACAAAATATTGTGTTGATTGCCATAATTATGATTGATCGGCAGGAAAGAGAATGCAGCCCAACCTGACTCATCTCCGCCAGCTCGAGGCAGAGAGCATCCACATTATCCGCGAGGTGGCGGCATCGTTTGAACGGCCGGTGATGCTTTATTCCATCGGCAAGGATTCATCAGTTTTGCTGCATCTGGCGCGCAAGGCATTTTACCCTGCCCCGCCGCCCTTTCCGTTGATGCATGTCGACACCACCTGGAAATTCCGCGAAATGATCGAGTTTCGCGACCGGATAGCCGCAGAATATGGCTTTGACCTGATTGTGCACATCAATCAGGACGGCGTGAAACAGGGCATTGGCCCCTTCACCCATGGATCGAGCCTGCATACCGACGTCATGAAGACGGAATCGCTTAAACAGGCGCTGAACAAGTACAAGTTTGATGCAGCCTTTGGCGGTGCGCGACGTGACGAGGAAAAGGCACGTGCCAAGGAACGTGTATTCTCCTTCCGCACAGAGACCCATCGCTGGGATCCGAAAAACCAGCGCCCGGAATTGTGGGATATCTATAACGCCCGGATCAACAAGGGCGAAAGCATCCGTGCTTTCCCGATCTCCAACTGGACCGAGCTCGATATCTGGCAATATATCTATCTTGAGCAGATCCCGATTGTGCCGCTGTATTATTCCGCCAAACGTCCGGTGGTCGAACGTGACGGCATGCTGATCATGGTCGATGACGACCGTATGCCGCTTAATCCGGGTGAGACCCCGGAAATGAAATCGGTGCGGTTCAGGACCCTTGGCTGCTACCCGCTGACCGGGGCGGTTGAGTCCGAGGCCGCCACCCTGCCCGAGATTATTCAGGAAATGCTTCTGACCCGTTCAAGCGAACGTCAGGGCCGCATGATTGACCACGACCAGGCCGGGTCGATGGAGAAGAAGAAGCAGGAAGGCTATTTCTGATGTCACATAAATCCGACCTGATTGCTGAAGACATTCTTGGTTACCTCAAGGCTCAGGAAGAAAAAAGCCTTCTGCGTTTCATCACCTGCGGCAGCGTGGATGATGGCAAATCGACCCTGATCGGGCGTCTTCTTTGGGATTCCAAGCTGATCTTTGAAGACCAGCTGGCCGCCCTTGAATCTGATAGCCGCAAAGTCGGCACCCAGGGTGGCGAGATCGATTTTGCCTTGCTGCTCGATGGTCTGCAGGCTGAACGCGAACAGGGCATCACCATTGATGTGGCCTATCGCTTCTTCTCGACCGACAAGCGGAAATTCATCGTCGCCGATACCCCCGGCCACGAACAATATACCCGCAACATGGCGACGGGTGCCTCGACTGCTGATGTTGCCGTCATCCTGATTGACGCGCGCAAAGGCATTCTGACCCAGACCCGCCGCCACAGCTTCATTACCTCATTGCTGGGCATCAAGCATGTGGTTCTGGCGGTCAACAAGATGGACCTGATCGACTATGATCAATCCAAGTTTGATCAGATCGTTGCCGAGTATCAGGAATTCGCCAAACAGTTGAAGTATAGCTCGATCACGGCGATCCCGCTTTCAGCCCTGCGTGGCGACAACATGATCGAACCGAGCGCGAATACGCCCTGGTATTCCGGCCCGACGCTTCTGGCCCATCTGGAAGATGTACAGGTCGAACAGGACGCGATTGAAAAGCCGTTCAGACTTCCCGTTCAATGGGTGAACCGTCCCAACCTTGATTTCCGGGGCTTTTCGGGCACCATTTCATCTGGCCGCGTCAAACCGGGTGACGAGATTGTTGTGACCGCATCGGGCCAGACCAGCAAGGTCAAGGAGATCGTTACCTTTGACGGCAACCTGGATGTTGCCATTGCCGGTCAGGCGATCACCCTGACCCTTGAAGATGAAATCGACATTTCGCGCGGCGATGTGATCGCCGAAGAAAAAGCCAAACCCGATTTCGCTGATCAGTTCGAAGCCCGCATCATCTGGATGCACGAAGATCACCTTCTGCCTGGCCGCCCCTATCTGATCAAGATGGGCGCACAGGTTGCCAATGCGCAGATCAGCGCACTGAAATACAAGGTCAATGTCAACACGCTTGAACATGAACCGGGCAAAACGCTTGAACTCAACGAAGTTGGCATTGCCAACATTTCGGCCGACAAGGCCTTGGCGTTTGACCCCTATGACGAAAACCGTCATTCGGGCCGCTTTATCATCATTGACCGCTATACCAACGCCACTGTTGGGGCGGGCATGGTCAACCATTCCCTGCGTCGTGCGACCAACATCAAATGGCAGGAAATGGACATCAACAAGGGCGCGCGTGCCTATCAGAAAGGCCAGAAATCGGCCATTCTGTGGTTCACCGGCCTGTCGGGAGCGGGCAAATCGACGGTTGCCAACCTGGTTGAGAAAAAGCTCCATGCCCTTGGCAAGCACACCTACACCCTTGATGGGGACAATGTGCGTCATGGCCTGAACAAGGATCTTGGCTTTACCGATGCCGATCGCGTGGAAAACATCCGCCGTGTTGGTGAAACCGCCAAGCTGTTTGTTGATGCGGGCGTGATCACGCTGGTGTCCTTCATCTCGCCGTTCAAAAGCGAACGCCAGCTGGCGCGCAGCCTTGTCGAAGATGGCGAGTTCATCGAAGTCTTCATCGACACCCCGCTTGAAGTCTGCGAGCAGCGCGATGTGAAGGGCCTTTATAAAAAAGCCCGTGCGGGCGAGATCGCGAACTTCACCGGGATCGACAGCCCCTATGAGCGGCCTGAAAATGCCGAAATCGTGGTCAGCACCGCAGACCAAAGCGCCGAAGAAGCCGCAGAGATCATCGTCTCCAAGCTTGAAGAATTCGGTGTTCTGGGTGCGTGGTTCCCGGAAATCTGATCTGCGTTCACATATTGCGGCCCGACATTATTTAAACTCCGGCACTTTGCCGGAGTTTTTTTTTTGACCCGTCGCAGATACACGACACCCCCTGAAATCCGCCAATATGCATCCTATATAAGACATAATTGATCAAACGATACGAACGGGGGATCGTTGAATGACGTTTGATAGTAAACTTGCATCTGAGCTATTTGATGCAGCAATTGATGAGAGCCGCTGGGTATCACTTCTGGACCGGGTTGCAACCAATTGCGGGGCACGTTCAGGTGCCGTTATCTCCGTAAACATGGCGGGGGACAACAAGTTTCAGGGAGTATGGGGAAGTTCACTTTTTACGCCAGAAGTGTCCCATGCCTATAACACGAAATTTTCCAACTATGAATCTGACGGCATTCCCGTCATCCGAGACAGTGATCGTTTTGCCATTTTGACTGAGCACGACCTTTGGCCGAACGAGCCAAACTTGCGCGACCGTCCAGATTTTGTTGGTCTGCGCGATATGATAGGCATTGATCACAGAATTGTCGCGCGCATCAACGAAGATCGAAGCTGGTTCAATACCTTTACCTTGCAATTTGCGATTGGCAAACCACAAGCCACGGAAGCACAAAGACAAATTTTTGCAGCCTATTTGCCCTTCATGAGTCAGGCTGTCAAACTCGCTAATATATTCAAACAGCTCAAATCCCAGTTTCACGCGGTTTTAAAGGTACTTGACCGATATGCAGTGCCGGTTTTTGTTGTTGATCAACAGGGACACGTCGTGATCGCCAATGATTCTGCTGAAGTGATTATCTCACAGCAAAATGGCGTTCAACGTGATCAACAGGGACGCATTCGCCTTTCTGACAGCGATGCCCAAACAAGACTTCTTGGCGCCATTCGCGGTGCCTGTGCCTCGGCAATTGGCGATAGCAATCAAACCGAAAGCATTTTTAATGCTCAACGGCTAACGCGTGACGATCCGTTTTGTATCGAAGTTTCGCCCTTGCGTGATACGGACATGGAATTGGCTGGCAGTTTCTTTTCCGGTGCCTTGGTCAAAATCTATGATCCTGCTTATCATCCGGTTATCCGCATAGAAGCTTTTGGAACCGTCTATGGACTTACCCCCACCGAGATGAGCATTGCCGAATTGTTGGTTCACGGCGCGAAAACAGATGAAATTGCCGAAATACGCGGAACAAGTCCGGCAACGGTCAGCACACAAATCAAGACCATTTTGCACAAAACCGGCTCACAAACCCGAACAGATCTGGTTCGACGTGCGCTAAGTGCCCATTTGCCGATCATAACTGACACCTGATTTCATCGGCGTCGCAGAAATTCATACCCCGTACGGGGTATGACAACCGACAGATATCAATTTAGGGTTTATTATCCATCCGGGGTGGACCAATCCTGATGGGGGACAGGGAAGGAAAGACTTTTCACTAAAACTCCCCGTGCGATTTACGGGATGTTTTATGATCTTCGACTTCGAAGGTGCCACCGGCTTTCTCTCCGCTGTGCGATGCAAACCATACATAGAGGAAGATCATGATCGGTAAATTATCCAAACTGTTTGTTGGTGTGGCTGCTATGGTATCTCTTGCTGCCTGCCAAACAACAACTGAAATGCTGGCAGAGGACGGTGCAGCCAAACTTACCGGCTGGGAAATCCATTCTACCCTTGATGACACCACCCGTGCCTGGGCTAGCGGTAATGGCATGTCCTATTATGCGCCTGATGGCACGTATCTTTGGAAAATGAACAGTGGCGAGGGTGGAGACGGCACATGGATGGTCAATGAAGATGACCAGATGTGCTTTACCGTCGCAGCATGGAATAGCGGCAATCCGGAATGTTACACCATGTACAAAAAATCGGACGGCACGATCGTCTCGGTTGATGATGGCGGAAAACTCTATCCTCTCGGTGCTTTCCAGAAAGGCAATAAACTCTGAGCGCAAGGCCTAAGAAACCTTGTGGAACTCATGACACGATGCATCTGTGAAAGATTAAAGCCTCTCCGACCTTCTGCCTCAGGGCAGAAGGTTTTCTTTTGCCTCAACCACATATCCCTACATCTGAATGAAGTCCCTTTGATACGCCTTGACTCCTGTTCCGCTTTGACCACATAAAAAAGAACAAAACAGGAACAATTAAACATGCCAGACAGACGCATTCATCAGGCGCGTGCAGCTTTGGCCCGCGCCGAGCAGCAATGGAAGGTTCAGGTTTCCTGCCTGTCCGGTGGGCCAGATCGGGCAGACGGGGTGATTGCGCGTGCCTTTGGTGGCACATTCCTGCGCGATCATATCAGCATCGGCGGCCTTGCCCCGACTGGCCTGCATGAAGTGTTGTGCGGCCATGATGATTGCGCCGCATCGCTTCTGGCCTGGTATCTGGCGACATTGTCTGTGGATGCGTCCTCTGATGCCCCATCTGCCCCGCCATCCGGCAAGGGCATCTTCTGGATCCGGCAGCGTCGCGCGCTGGATCAGGGCGGGTTTTATGCCCTGTCCCTGCCAATGGCGGCCCCTAAACCCGAACCGTTGATGATGACGGTGGATCAACAGGCCACCGCCCTTTGGACCTGTGAGGAGGTGGCAAAATCCGGTCAGGTTCGTGCGGTGATCATTGAAACCACCGACTATGACCTGACCACGGCACGACGCCTGCAACTGGCCTGTGAAAGTGGTGGGACACGCATCATTGTTTTGCGCCCGCTTGCCAGAAACGGGCGCATTCCGACCTCAAGCGCGTGGACGCGCTGGCAAATCACACCTTTCAACGCCTCACACTCATCACACCCAACAGAACGACCAACAGGAAACGACCATCATCTCAGCCTGATCGGGGGACGCGGGGTCCGACCGGGAAGCTGGAAAGTCAAAACCGATGCAACAACGTTTTCTTTATCTGTGGCTGACCCACTGGAAAACCGACTGTCAGAAGACAACCCCAAAGACAGGCACGCCCACGCCTGATCAACCCCGCGATGCTGCAGCCACAAAGCCCCCACAGGCCTCAAAGGCACAAGACACCCCGCACGTGATCACGCGCAGCGATCACAAGGGCGTGCTCGTCTGCGGCCTGAATGCAGCGGCACAAAAGGCCGGGCTACAGGGCGGCATGCGCCTTTCTGATGCGCGCAGCATCCTGCCCGATCTTCAGGACAGCCCTGAAGAGCCAGAACTCTGCGATGGCAAGTTTGCCCGACTGGTGCGCTTCATGGACCGCTATAGCCCATGGATTGCGCCGGATCGGGACCTGCATGCGCATGGGCTTAATGGGGATGCCGGCATGTGGCTTGAAATCACCGGCGGCAGTCATTTGTTTGGCGGTGAAAGTGCAATGATCATCCAAATCCTGCACGACATGAAAGCCCAGGGCATTGCTGCCCGCGCCGCCATTGCCGATACCGCCGGGGCGGCATGGGCCGCGGCGCGTTGCCATCCATCGAACGAACGCATTTTATCCCTGCCGCGTGATCACGGGGTTGCAGCGGGTTTTCCGGTATCGTGCCTGCGGCTGTCTGATGACATCATCGCGGTTTTGTCGCGGCTTGGCCTGAAACACCTTGGCGATATCACGCCCCTGCCGCGTGCCAATATCACCACCCGCCTTGGCCCGGATGTGTTGCATCGCCTTGATCAGTTTTATGGCCGCCTGCCCGAACATCTGAATTTCGAGCTGCCTGATGCCCCATGGCTGATCAAACAAAGCTTTGGCGAACCATTGGGGAGTGCAGACACGCTGGCGCATGCGATTGAAAGCATGGTGGCCGAGCTTTGCGCCAAACTGCGCGATGAAAACCTTGGTCTGCGACGCCTGATCGTCCGGTCCATTCGGGTCGATGGCCATGCCCATACCATCACGACCACAACTGGCACGCCCTGCCAGTCCGAAAGCCATATCCTGCGATTGCTCGCGGAAAAAATGCCCGGGGTTGATACCGGCTTTGGCATCGAACAGGTGATTGTCTATGCCCCCTGGGTCGAACATGTTGCCTTTCGTCAGGTCCGCCTGGATCGCAAGCAGGATGACAGCAGCGATGCCATTGCCTTGGCCGAGTTGCTTGATCGCATCGCCCACCATCTGGGCCCCAAGGACATTTTGTATCGCCCGGCCCACCATGCCAGTCATCTGCCCGAACGGGCCGCCATCCGGCAATCGCCAACCGGATCGGTCAAACCGGCACGTCTTGCGGATGCGCCCTTGCCCAAACGCCCGGTGCGTCTGATTGATCCGCCTGAACCGGTCGATGTCATGGAACGCGGTGCGACCGGCGCGCCGACAAAGCTACGCTGGCGCAAGATGATGATTGATGTTCTGCGTGCGGACGGGCCAGAGCGCATCTGCCCGGAATGGTGGACCCATCTGGACCGGGATAATTACGCCCTGTCGCATATGACACGGGACTATTTCCGCATTTGTGATCAAAAAGGCCGGTTGATCTGGCTGTTTCGCAGCGGTCATGCCGGGCAGGATATCTGGTCGGTGCATGGTTTGTTTGCCGGGTGATGTGATTTGATGCCATGACCAAGCAAACCAACAGTACAGCCGATCCGGCCTATGCCGAGCTGCATGTCAGCAGCAATTTTTCATTTCTGCAAGGCGCATCCCATGCCGAGGAACTGGTGCTGACCGCCGCCACCAAGGGCCTGCATGCAATTGCGATCACCGATCACAACACGCTGGCCGGGGTGGTGCGCGGCCATACCGCCCATCGCAATTATACCGACCGGTTGAACTACATTGTCGGCTGTCGGCTGGACCCGATGGATGGGCCCTCCTTGCTGTGTTATCCGACGGACCGGCAGGCTTACGCGCGGCTGTGCCGGTTGCTGACCCTTGGCAAGCGCCGCGCGCCCAAGGGATCGTGCGAGATTTATCTCGCCGATATCGTCACCCATGGCGAAGGCCTGCTGTTTATCGCCGTGCCGCCACAGGTGCCGGGTGACGCCTTTCGCACTGAACTGATCAGTTTGAAATCGCATTTCCAAGATCGCCTTTGGCTGGCGGTCGGGCGGTTTATGGACGGGTTTGACAGCGAACGTCTTGAGTTTACCGAAATGGTCGAGGCCGATCTTGGCATTCCGGCCGTGGTGACCAATGACGTGCATATGCATTTACGATCACGCAAACCATTGCAGGATGTCCTGACCTGCATTCGCCATCACTGCACGATTGAGGATGCCGGATACCGTTTATTTCCCAATGGCGAACGCCATATCAAATCGCCGCGTGAAATGGCGCGTCTGTTTCCGGGTCACCCGCACTGGTTGGCCCGCACCGTCGAGATTGCCGATCAATGCACCTTCAGCCTGAATGAGTTGCGCTATGAATACCCCGATGAAAATGACGGATCGGGTGAAGGCACCCAGGAACGTTTGACCCGCCTGACCTGGGAAGGCGCGCATAAACGCTATCCCGATGGTGTGCCCGACAAGGTCAAAAACCTGATCGAGACAGAGCTTAAACTGATCGACGAGTTGGGCTATGCCCCCTATTTCCTGACCGTGCATGACATTGTCGCCTTTGCCCGGTCCCGGGGCATTTTGTGTCAGGGGCGCGGGTCGGCTGCCAATTCATCGGTGTGTTTTTGTTTGCATGTCACCTCGGTCGATCCCAACAAGGTGGAATTGCTGTTTTCGCGCTTCATCAGCAATGCACGTAATGAACCGCCTGATATCGATGTCGATTTTGAACATGAACGCCGCGAAGAGGTTATTCAGTTCATCTATGAACGCTATGGCCGCGACCGGGCCGGGTTGACCGCCACGGTGATTTCATACCGATCGCGTAGCGCCATTCGCGATGTTGGCAAGGTGTTTGGCCTGTCGGAAGACACCATCGTCAAACTGACCAAAACCATCTGGGGATCCAGCAGCAAGGGCGCGCATGACAATATGATGCGCCAGTCTGGCATTCATCCCGATGAACCGCGCCTGAAGGCGGTGCTTGATATCGCGGGCGAGTTGACAGGCTTTCCGCGCCATTTGTCGCAACATGTTGGTGGTTTTGTCATTACGCGCGGGCCGCTTTGCGAACTCTCGCCAATAGCAAATGCCGCCATGGCGGACCGGACCACCATTGAATGGGACAAGGATGACATTGATGCGCTGGGTATCCTTAAGGTCGATATCTTGGCCCTTGGCATGCTGACCTGCATCCGAAAAGCGCTTGATGAGCTGCGCACGCACAAGAACATCGATTACGATCTGGCGACCCTGCCCAAGGAAGACCGTGCGACCTATCGCATGCTGGAAAAGGCCGACAGTATCGGCACCTTTCAGGTGGAATCACGCGCGCAAATGAGCATGCTGCCCCGCCTTAAACCACGAAGCATTTATGATCTGACCATTCAGGTCGCCATCGTCCGCCCCGGCCCCATTCAGGGCGGCATGGTCCATCCGTTTTTGCAGCGGCGCATGGGCCGCGAAAAGGTCGACTACCCGTCCCCGGAACTCGAAGCGGTATTGAAACGCACCTGCGGTGTGCCGCTGTTTCAGGAACAGGCGATGCAGATCGCCATTGTCGCCGCCGGCTATTCCGGCGGAGAGGCCGATAACCTGCGTCGTGCCATGGCAACGTTCAAGCGCACCGGCACCATTGGTGAACATCGCACCAAATTCATCAATGGCATGCTTAAAAACGGCTATGACATGGAATTTGCCGAACGCTGCTTCAAACAGATCGAAGGCTTTGCCGATTATGGCTTCCCCGAAAGCCATGCCGCGAGTTTTGCCATTCTGGCCTATGCGTCTTCCTGGCTGAAATGCCATCACCCGGATGTGTTTTTATGCGCACTTTTGAATTCGCAACCGATGGGCTTCTATGCCCCGGCGCAACTGGTCAATGATGCGCGCAATCACGGGGTGCGCGTGCTTGAAATCGATATCAATCATAGCTTCTGGGACAATCAGCTGGAACGCGAACTGGGCCGAACGGCGGGGTATCATTCCGTGCGGCTTGGGTTCCGGCAGATCAAGGGGTTTGGCGAGCTTGATGCCCTTGCCCTGATTTCCAACCGGCCCGCTGGCGGGTTTCAGGATGTCTATCTGATGGCGCGCCAGACAGGATTATCCCCGGCCGCGCTTGAAAAACTGGCCGAGGCCGATGCGTTCGGATCGCTGGGCTTATCAAGGCGCGAAGCGCTTTGGGCTGTGCGGCGGTTTGGCAAGGGGCGCAAGGCCCCAGCGAGCCTGCCCCTGTTTGAGGCAGCCCAGAACTTTAACCACAATATGGGGGTCTCGGCCGAGTTCGGCGCAGAAGCGCCGGTGGATCTGCCGATCATGGGCCCGGGCGAAGAGATCATCGAAGATTACGCCAGCCTGCGCCTGTCGCTTAAGGGCCATCCGATGGCGATGCTACGCGATGCGCTTGGCGCTGCCGGGGTGTGCACGGCAAGCGATATTGCCAACGTGCGAGACGGCCAACGCCTGACCCATGCGGGGTTGGCAATCGTTCGTCAGCGCCCCGGCACGGCATCGGGGGTTGTTTTCATCACGTTAGAGGATGAAACCGGCATCACCAACCTTGTGGTCTGGAGCAAGGTGATGGAACAACACCGCCGCGAGGTGATGACCGCCACCGTTCTGGGCGTGACCGGCAAATTGCAACGCGAAGACGGGGTGACGCACATCATTGCCGACAAATTGGTCGATCTGACCCATATGCTGCAATCCATGAGCGAGAACACAAAAATCGCGCGTGATGCCAACAACCATCCGCGCAACCTGCGTTGGGCCTGCCCGCGCACCGCCCTGCCCACACAGGATAATGCGTCTGCCACCAAATCCCGCCCTGCTGGTGATCTTGATCAGCTGGACTCAAAACCGGACAGCAGCACCAACAGCCACAAGCGGCTTAAGATCGACAGCCATGATTTCCACTGATTGATTGGCAGCCACGATTGGCACCATCACATTTGTAAAACTGGCACTGGAACAGAGGACCAATTCCAACCATCCTCCTGATCAGAAACCACACTCTATCAGACCAACAGGAACCACCATGACCAAGCCCCACAAAGATATCTTTGGCAAACCTGTCGGCCACCCGGTTGAAAACTGGACCGGATGTGCTTTGCCACCGCGCAGTGACATGACCGGTGCCCACGTCATCGTAAGCCCGCTTGATATCGCCCGCGATGCAAGGCAACTCTTTGAGGCCAACGGCAAGGCGTCTGACGGATCACGCTTTACCTATCTTCCGACCGGGCCGTTCGCGGACTTCGATGCCTACAAGGCATGGCTTGCAAGCATGACAGCCAACGATGACCCGATGCTGCATACCATCATCGACAAATCCACCAACATGGCCGTCGGGGTTGCCGCCTTCATGCGGATGGATCAGAACAATGGCGTGGTGGAAATCGGCAATATCAACTATGCCCCGGCCCTGTCGAAAACCATTGGCGGAACAGAGGCGATGTATCTGATGATGAAGCGCGCCTTTGATGAGTTGGGCTATCGCCGCTATGAATGGAAATGCGACGATCAGAATGCCCCGTCACGTGCCGCCGCCACGCGATACGGCTTTACCTATGAAGGCACGTTTCGCAATCACATGGTCTATAAGGGGCGCAACCGCGACACCGCATGGTTTTCCATAACCGATATGGAATGGCCGGAAATCAAAGCCGCGTTCGAGGCGTGGCTGGCAGCTGAAAACTTTGATGCGGATGGCCTGCAACGCACATCACTTGGCACCTTGATGTCCACGCACAGATCATAAATACCCCGACCGTACTCCGGTCCAATCCCGGCAACGTGAAACAAAAAACACCCCTTGTCCGTGACAGGGGGTGTTTTTGCGTCGTTGATTTATCTGTTGATCATCAGACCGGGCAGGAAGGTCGCGATTTCCGGCCAGATCGTAATCAGGATCAAACCAAACAACAGCAGGAAAAAGAACGGCAATGACGCCTTGGTAACGGTCAGAATGTCCCGGCCACTCATGCTTTGTAGAACAAACAGGTTAAAGCCGACCGGCGGGGTGATTTGCGACATCTCGACCACCAGCACCAGATAGATGCCAAACCAGATCGGATCGAGACCGGCACTCTGGATCATCGGCAAGGCCACCGATGACGTCAGAACAATCATCGAAGTCCCTTCAAGGAAACAGCCCAGCACGATGTAAATCAGTGTCAGAACAAAGATCAGCATATAGGGCGACATGCCCATATCATTGATCCAGTTCGTCAGTGCAACCGGAATACCGGTAAAGGCCATGCCGACCGACAGGAACGCCGCACCCAGAATGATCAGAACAATCATGCAGGTCGTGCGGGTTGCTGACATCAAACTGCTAATGAAATCCGGCCAACCGAACGAGCCGGTGATTTTTGCAAGGATCAGCGCCCCGACAACCCCCATGGTTGCCGCTTCGGTCGGGGTTGCAATACCGCCATAGATCGCCCCGATCACACTGGTAATCAGGATAATCACCGGAATCAAACGACGGGATTCCCAAAGCTTGTTTGCAAAGCTCATCTTGATGTCACTGGCGGGAACCTGTTTGGGATTTAAGAGCGACCAGATGATCACATAGCCCATAAACAGCGAAACCAGCAGCACACCGGGCAAAATGCCCGCAATAAACAGACGTGAAATCGATTGCTGCGCGACGATGCCGTAAACAATCATCATGATCGATGGCGGGATCAAAAGACCAAGCGTGCCCGACCCCGCAAGCGTTCCGATTGACAGGGACTGGCTATAGCCGCGCTTTTGCAGTTCCGGCAGGCTCATCCGCCCGATTGTCGCACTGGTCACCGAAGACGAGCCCGCAACGGCGGCCATCACCCCACAGCCCAGAATATTGACGTGCAACAAACGCCCCGGCAACCAGCTTACCCATGGGGCCAGTCCCTTGAACATGTCCTCGGACAGGCGCGAACGAAACAGGATTTCCCCCATCCACACAAAAAGCGGAAGTGCCGTCAGCGCCCAGTTCCAGCTATGATCCCAGACCGTCGTTGCAAGCAATGACCCGGCCGGTGATGGCGTAAAACCCCAAATGGCAACAAAGCCAACAATCAGTAACGTAATCCCCACCCACAAGCCGCTCGCCAGCAATCCAAGCAGCAAGGCAAAGAGCGTAATAACAATAAACAGCTGATCCATTAGTCCCCAAATCCCCCAGATCGAAAATCGCCTGCCATGCTGTATTGCGGGCTAATGTGTATCGCCATCAGGCACATCGGAAAGCGCGCCTTCGGCTTCCCCCGCATAGGCCGGGGTTCCACCTCTAAGGGCGATCCAGAATTCATCAAAAAATCCAATTGCCAGCACAACAAGCCCGACTGTCATACCGGTTTGCGGGATCCAAATCGGAAGGGCGAGAAGACCAGGGCTGAGTTCCTTGTATTGATAGGACTCAACCGTGAGCCAGAAAGCCTCCCAGGAGAAAAAGGCAATGGTAATCCCGGCAACGCCACAGCACCAAAGCTGCGCAGCCTGTGCGGCCCGCCCTTTCAGATGCCGGATGAACAGGTTGATCTGGATATGCTGGCCACTCTTCAATGTATGCGCCAGACCAAGGAAGGTTGTCGCCGCAAGGCAAAAGCCACTGCTTTCGACAGAATCAATGGTAATGGCAAACAAGCGCCCAACAATCTGGGCAAGAATTGTCACTGCAATCAGCGACAAAAACAGCGCAGCCAAGGCCCCGCAATATAAATAAATACCGTCCAGAATTCGGCGCATTCGATTTGTCCCCCAGCCAAAAGGGGACCCTCAAAATCTGAAGGTCCCCTTTTGCTCGTACTATGTTCGCTTATTGGCTCGCAAGGAAGACATCGACAACCTTGTTTGCCTCATCGCTGGCATTTGCCCGCCAGTCCGCAAGCATCTTGGTGCCGATCTTTTTCATTTCCGCAGTGACCTGTTCGGGTGCGTCGGTAACCGTCATGCCTTTTTCGGCAAGCATCCCCATTTGGGCTTCAAGCGTCGCTTTGCTCATTTCCCAGCCGCGTTTGGACGCCGCTTCACCGGCTTTGACAAGTGCGGTTTGAACATCTGCCGGCAGGGCGTCAAATGCTTCCTGATTTACCACAATCGCGTTCTTGCTCAGCAATCCACCGGCATAGGTGAAATAGCTGGTATTGTCCCAGGCCTGAATATCAATGCCCGTCTGCGGGCTGGTGAACAGGGCCTCGATCAAACCGGTTGCAAACGCCTGGGGAATTTCCGCAAACGGCAGAATGGTCGCATTGAAACCAAGCATGTTGCCCATATCCTGGGTCGGCTTGGAATAGATGCGCAATTTCTTGCCTTCGAAATCTGCCGTCGAGTTGACCGGATCCTTGGTATAGAAGCCCTGCCCCGGCCACGGCTGATAAGCCAGAACCTTCAGACCGGTTTCGCCAAACAGCTTGTCAAAATAAGGGGCCTGCGCATCTTTCAGTTTCCACGCACTGTCATAATCCGGTGCAAGGAATGGCACCGCCGCAAGCGAATACATCGGGTCTTCGTTGCTGTAAGAACCAAGACGGATTTCACCGATCTGCACCTGATTTCGCTGAACTGCACGACGAATACCGTCAAGTTTGATCAGCGTACCGTTCGAATGCAACGTGATATCCAGTTCTCCGCCGGTGCTTTCTTTGACCTCTTCAATGAACTGACGAATGTTCTGGGTCATGAAGTTTCCGTCAGCATAGCCGCTTGCCATCACCCAGTTGCTTGCTGCCTGCGCGGATGACGCAATCAACATTGCTGCCGCCGCCGACATCAAAATCTTGGAAACCGATTTGATCATAAGCCTACCTTCCTGTTTTTAGTCGAGAGCCGGTTTTACGGGAGTTTTCAATTGCTTCTTATTCTTGGCTCTCCTGCGATGAATTAAAGGTTAGGCCAACTTCGTATTATAAATCAATATAAAATCGTATACTATTTTGTATCTTTATGTTGTGCGATATCAAATTTTATTAGTATAGTGACCTTCAACTGCAAAACCCCAAAGGATGAAAATCCCTTTATTTCTTTGGGGTTTCCCTGCTTCATGGCAGCTGATCAGCAGCGCTGAAAAATGAGTAATGGCCACAATGAAATCGACAAAAACAACCTTGCCAAGGAAACGTCCGGTCAAATCTCGGTCCGTGTCTGACGAGAGCATCTATTGGGAAATCTACAACGCGATTGTCGAACATCGCCTGTTGCCGGGTTCGAAACTGGGTCAGGATGAACTTGGCAAGCTCTTCGGGGTTAGCAAAACACGTGTCCGCCCCATTCTTCACCAGCTTGCACAACAGAAAATCGTCGTCATTGAACCAATGCGCGGTGCCTTTGTTGCCAAGCCGTCCGTCGAAGAAGCCCGCGAGGTCAATGTTGCCCGCCAGTTACTGGAAGATGGCATTGTTCGCGAAGCAGCCCGCCGGATCACACCGGCCGACATTGAGGAACTCAAACGCAATGTCGAACAGGAAAAGGATGCCCGTCTAAAAGGCAAGACCGACGAGGCCCACCGCCTGACGGGCGAATTTCACATGAAGGTTGCCGAGATTGCGGGCAACAAGATTGCCGCAGAAGTCATTCGGGATCTGATTTCGCGCGATTCACTGGCGGTCGCAATTTATCAAAAGTCCCATGGCGTGGGCTGTTCGCTTGATGCCCATCAGGATTTGATCAACGCAATTGCATCGGGGGATGAAGTTGTGGCGGCGGACTGCATGAAAAAGCACCTCGTGGAAATTGGTAACAGCCTGAAACCTGACACCCCGGCACCGGGCAGCGGGAAACTCGGCAAGGCGTTCCCGAACATAAAACAGAAATAACCAAAACATTTCAGAACAGGCACAGAATATGACCACCTTTGTCAGGGATTTTGTCGGCTATAACGGAAAGCCGCCCGCCGCCAACTGGCCCGACCATGCGCGCGTTGCGGTTTCTCTTGTAATTAATTTCGAAGAGGGCGCGGAACTTTCCATTTCCGACGGCGACGAACGCAACGAAAGCGTTTACGAGGTCACAGAAGAGGTCAAAAACGTCCCTGACCCCTGCATGATGTCCCATTTCGAGTATGGCACACGCGCAGGCTATTGGCGGATCATGGACATCCTTGAAAAGTACAATGTCAACGCCACGATCAGCGCTTGTGGGCGTGCTGCTGAACGGTCACCGGAACTGATCCGCGATGCGGTAAGTCGCGGGCATGAAATTGCGTGTCATGGCTATCGCTGGGAAACCCATTCGGCGATGAATGAAAACGAAGAACGCGATATCATTGAACGCACCTATACGACCATTGCCCAAACCGCCGGGATCGCGCCGGTCGGATGGCATACGCGGTCTGCTTCGACCCCCAACACACGTCGACTGCTGCGTGAACATGGCGGTTTTCTTTATGACTCCGATGCCTATTGCGATGACCTGCCGCTGATCAGCAAACGCGAACCGGCCCCGCATGTCATCCTGCCTTACAGCTTTGATACAAATGACATGCGCTTTACCGCCAATGGCGGTTTTGTCTTTGCTGATGACTTCGCACATTATTGCATTGATGCCTTTGATCGCCTTTGGGCCGAAGGGGCAACTGCCCCGAAAATGATGTCGGTCGGTCTTCACCTGCGCATCATCGGGCGGCCAGCACGCATCGCCGGTCTGGAACAATTCCTTGAACACGTCACCCAGCAAGGTGGCGCATGGTTCGCGCGCCGCGACGAGATCGCCCATCACTGGCGTCAGAACATGGCAATGGATCCATGGGCTCCGCAAGCCCAGGCTGTGTAAGACATCCTGATGAGGATTCTAATTGTAAATTCCAATACCAGTCAGTCTGTCACTGAAACGGTCGCCAAAGAGGCCGCCAGATCATGCATGGCAACAACCGAGATCGTCGCGCAAACCGCACCATTCGGTCCATCCGCAATCGAAAATGCACAAGACGCCGAAATCGCAGGTGAAGCCACCCTTTCTGCCTTTCTGGACAACGGTGATGGTTTTGATGCCGGTATCATCGCCTGTTTTAGCGACCCCGGACTTGATGCCTGTAAACAATCGCTTTCTTATCCGGTGGTTGGCATTGCAGAGGCATCAATTGCCGAAGCAAGTATCCTTCGCGGACGGTTTTCCATTGTCACTGTCGCGCCAACAACGATTGCCCCCATCCGGGCCCTTGTCGAGAAATATGGCAAGACCAGACAACTGGCGAGTGTACGCGCACATGACCAGGGGGTTTTGGGGGCACATTCGGACGTCGATGGAACAATCGCGGCCTTCCGTGAGCTGATCGACAAAGCCGTTCATGAAGACGGTGCCGAGATCATCATTCTGGGCGGTGCTGTCACAGCGGGGATGAAGCGCGAATTGCAACCGACATCGCCGGTTCCGATCCTTGATGGCCTGGACTGCGCCATTCGATATGCCGAAAAGCTTCATTCTTCCCGCGCCTGACCGGCCTTGGACAAAACATGGTAAATACATGCCCTTGGGGTTAGACTTCGCATAACCAAGTGCGGGAGAAAAGCCATGTTAAACAACACCCTTACACGAATAAAAACGTGGATTGCAGGCCTTGTTCTGTCAGCTGTGGCCATTGCCAGCCAGACGGCACATGCCGATATAACCTTACCGCCACCAGCCGAACGTGACGTCATCGAAGTCAATATTCATGGCTATGATCAGCTGGCCCACCTGTTTGATGATCTGAACTACACACTGGAACAATGGAACGCTGGCGAACGTGTTGTCCCCCGCCTTTTCCTGCAAACGATCCCGACAGTCTGGCGTGACGAACTTGCCGATCAATTGACGGTCGAAGCAAAGAAACGCACCTTCTTTCGCACACTCGGACCGCTAACCTTGCTTGCGAACGAGGAAATCGCCCTGCAACAACGCGCACTTCGCGAAGCCATCGACAATAATGACAGCGACATCATTGCCGAACTGGCCAAACAATACCGTGTTGAAACCGCCCCCGACGATCCCGCCACAATTGCCGAGCTTGAAAAACGCATTGCACCGGTTCCCGCATCCCTTGCCATGGCCCAGATGGCGATTGAAAGCGGCTGGGGAACGTCGCGATTTGCCGCCCTGGGTAATGCGTTATTTGGTCAGTGGACATATGGCGACGAAGGCATCACACCAAAAGAACAGCGCAGCCATCTTGGTGATTACAAGATCGCGGCGTTCGACACGCCGTTCGGGTCTGTTCGGGCATATATGAAAAACCTGAATACAGGTTCGGCCTATCAGGAATTTCGAGACAAGCGCGCGAAAATGATCGCAAATGAAGAACCGCTTTCGGGAACCGCCCTTGCAGAGACCCTGACCCGCTACTCCGAAAGGGGTGAAGAATACATCAAGGACGTTAAGGCTGTTATTCGCCAGAACAACCTTGGCCATGCAGACGATGCCGTGCTTGACGACGGCCCCTACTACTATCTGATCCCGAAAGGTGACTAAGCACGACTGGCGCCTTTTGCTTCACCAGAAACCAACGAACTGGTGATTTTGATTAAGCCATACTTGCGCTTATAGTCGCCGTTCCAACGCATTAACCGGAAAAACCATATGTTTGACGCCCGCCTGCGCCCGCTGATCGATGTGCCCCTGAATGCAATTGCGCGCTCGCTTTCGGGCACGGGCATTACCCCCAACATGATCACAGGGTTCGGGTTCTTGCTTGGCATTCTGGCGGCAGTCTGCCTTGCGCTTACCCTTGATTACGCTGCCCTTGCGCTGATCCTTGCATCGCGTTTCATGGACGGTCTGGATGGTGCGGTTGCCCGGCACGCGGCACCGCGATCACGCCATCCCGGTGCCAAAAGTCAGGAAAGCGACCTGGGCGGGTATTACGACATCGTATCGGATTTTCTATTTTATTCCGGCATCATTCTGGCCTTTGCCATCGGTCGGCCGGAACACGCGTTGATGGCAGCTTTCCTGATTTTCTGTTTTGTCGGGACCGGGTCGAGTTTTCTGGCGTATGCGATCATTGCCGCCAAACAGGGCCGGAGCGACGACCAAAGCCAGGGCAAAAAAAGCTTCTATTTTCTGACCGGCATCACCGAAGGCAGCGAGACGATATTCGTTTTATGCCTGATATGTGTTTTCCCGGCCTGGTTTGACACAATTTCCGCCATTTTTGGCGCCCTTTGCCTGATGACGACCTTTGGGCGCGTCAGCCAGGCCAGACGTGACTTTGCATAAAATCAGGACTGATAAATTTTAGTGCAATGGCAACAGCTTGAAACGCATTCGTGAAACAGCCATATCGAGCTTATCAAGTACCCCTGCCCGCCCGGACAGGAAACGTTAAAGCAAACCGTTGCCCGAAAAAGCCAAGCGCCCCGGCCGCTTGGGAAAAACAGCAAGGAATAGAATGCGATCATTGAAGTTTCTATGCGCTGCCCTTGTCGGGTCTTTTTTGCTGGTTGCCTGTGATCAGTCAGGCCCGATCAAAATCGGCTTCATTGCCGGCCTGTCGGGCCCGGGTGCAGATGCAGGTACTGACGCACTTGATGCGCTGAAACTCGCAGCCCAGCAAGTTAATGGCGAAGACGGCATTAACGGCCGCATGGTCGAAATCATCCCCCGTGACGATCAAAAAACGCCAGAAATTGCCCAAAGTCACGTTCGTGAATTCAAACGCCTGGGCGTTGATGCAGTTGTTGGCCCGATCATCAGTTCTATCGGTATGGCAATGCTGCCGGTGATCAATGAACTGGGTGTGGTCACCGTTTCCCCCACCATTTCTGCCGCCGACTTTGCCGGTTTTCGCGACAACCTGTTTCGCATGAACTCCACGACCCGCGAAAATGCGCGCGCCTATGCCCGACGCTATATCGCGTTGGGTCATGAACGGGTCGCTCTTGCGCTTGACGGACAAAATCAGGCATTCGCCGATAGCTGGTATCGTGAGTTCCTTCTGGAACTTGATGCCCTTGACGGGCGCGTGGTTTCAAAGGTCTGGATCAATGTCGACGATGCCACACACGCCAGCGCAGCCGCCGAATTGCTGAGAAATAATCCTGATACCATTGTCCTGATCACCAATAGCGCAGATGGCGCCCGCATGGCACAGGAAATACGCAAGCTGGCACCCGACATTCCGTTGGCGGCGGCTGAATGGGCCGGCTCGCAGGCCCTGATTGAATTGGGGGGCGAGGCGGTCGAAGGATTGGAACTGGTACAGGCCTATGATCGCTATGACACCAATCCGCGCTTTCAGAAATTCATCAAAGACTTCAGTGATATGTTTGGCCGCCAACCCGGCTATACCGCTGTCCTGACATATGACGCTGCCACCGTTCTGTTTGCCGCACTGCGCACCAAACACCCGGAACAGTCACTTGCAGACGCCCTGACTAATCTGCCGCCGCAACAGGGTTTGCATCAGGAACTGGTGTTCGATGCCTTTGGTGATGGCAATCGCAACATCTATTTCGTGGCCATTCAGGACGGAAAGTTCATCCGGATCGACTAAAAAAGCCCTGCACAAGCAGGGCTTTTCGTATCGGCTTGGTCAGGATCCTTGTGACCAGTCCTAGTGATCACTTTCCTCAAGGAAATGATCGCCAAGGCCGGTATCATATTCCATGCCTTCCTTGGTCAGAACGATACTGCCCGGATAACCTTCCTTGACCAGTCCCTTGCGGGTCAGTGCGACCCAAACAGCCGGGTTATCAAAACCGCTGGCATCGCGCGCAGCCACAGTAAATTTGCCGACATGAACATGATCGCCATGGGCGTGGGGCACACGCAGAAGCGTTGCTTCGCCGGTGGCCTCGTCAATCTTCCCGGAATTGGGGTCTTTGGCAATGACCTGTGCGAGCACAAGGGTGCGCAGCTGCAGCTTGTTGAGTTTCAGCGGATTTTTGCGAACGAATGCCATGATGAATGATACCCCGGTTTAGATGCGTAATTTGCTAGAGCCTGTTGCGATTAGCTTGTACCGCTTTTGCCAAGGGCAGTCCTCTGTCCAGCAAGGAAAGGGTCGCAGAGCGCAGCGGTGCTACGGTCAAGCCCCCTGACGCTGCAGGGCTGAGGAATGTCCCGGCCCGAAGGGTTCGCCAAACGCGAACAAACGTTATGCAAGCTAATCGCAACAGGCTCTGGGACATATCTGTTACTTGGCGCGATGATGCAAGTGCTGATTTGGGCAACATCAAAAACGGCCTAACCGCCCGCCAGCATCCGGCGCAACTTGCGATCCCGCTTAAGATGCCATTCGCGGCTCATCGCCTGCCCGAATGTGCGGAACCGTTCGACATAAACCAGTTCCCACTGGCGTCCACGGGTGGTCTTGGCCCCCTTGCCGCTATTATGCGTGGCAAGACGGGCCTCGACATCGGTCGACCAGCCAACATAGGTCCGGGGCAAAGTGGCCTTACCCTGCCCCGGCCTGAAATCACGTTCGCGCAGCACATAAACAAAGGTGAATGACGCCATGCTAGCACCACCCTTTGTGTTGGGCACTTGGTGATATGTTGGATTTCGTCACAGGGCGTGTCGAAAATGCCTGTTTGCAAGAACCGGCAAGCAGCGTACTTGACGTACGTGAGCACCGGAAGCGCAGCAAATGGGTGTTTGCAGACCGTCCTGTGACGAAAGGCGACATATCAGCCCATGGTGGAGTTGAAGGCTCCGCCATCAAGCAGAACATTCTGCCCGACCATGAATTTCGCATGCTCGCTGCACATGAAGGCACAGGTCGCCCCGAAATCAAGCGGATCACCAAAACGTCCCGTGGGAAGACCCGCCTGGGTTTTGGTACGTGCCTCTTCCAGCGAAATGCCTTCGGCCTTGGATTTGTTGGTCATCAGCGCGTTGATACGGTCCGTATCGTGCTGGCCCGGCAAAAGGTTGTTCATGATCACACCATCCTTGGCCACCTGGCGCGAGGTGCCGGCGACAAAGCCGGTCAGACCAGCACGGGCACCGTTCGAAAGGCCCAGATGCGGGATTGGTGATTTAACCGAACCCGACGTGATATTCACAATCCGGCCCCACTGGCGCGAAATCATGCCCGGCAGAACTGCAGTCGCCAGCAGGATCGGGGTGAGCATGTTCGACTGAACGGCGGCTTCCCATTCCTTCTGGCCCCAGTCGGACCACACACCCGGGGGCGGACCACCGGCGTTATTGACCAGAATGTCCGGCGCATCGACAGCGGCCAGAACCTTGTTACGGCCTTCTTCGGTGGTGATGTCGCAGGCAACCGTTGTGACATTCACGCCATAGGTATCACGGATATATTCCGCTGTTTCGTTCAGCGGCCCTTCGGAACGCGCATTGAGCACAAGATCGACACCGGCTTCGGCCAGTTTGATCGCGCAGCCACGACCAAGCCCCTTGGATGAGGCACAAACGATGGCCTTGCGGCCCTTGATTCCAAGATCCAATGGATCCTCCCATGTTCAGGAATTCAGACAATGGCAGGAATTTAGCCCGCACGCCCCCAAGGGTCAAACGCACTTCCATAATTTGGAATTATTTCAAAACCGAATCTTCCGGAACGGGCCCTTCAGCCAAACACCGCATCATGGGCGCGGACATAGGCAATCGCCGCCTTTGAGACATCGCCCGCCGTCATGCCGGGCTTATAGATGCCCGAACCAAGGCCGAAACCATCGCAGCCCGCCTTGGCATAGACGCTAAAATCATCCGGGCCGACACCGCCAACGGCATAAACCGGCACATCTTTCGGCAGGACAGCGCGCATTGCCTTGATGCCCTCAGCGCCGATGATGCTGGCCGGGAAAATCTTAAGTCCGTCTGCCCCGGCCTTGATCGCGGCAAAGCATTCGGTTGGCGTCAAAACACCAGGCCAGGAGCCCATGCCAAGTTCCTTGGTTTTGGCGATCACCTCGATATCGCAGTTGGGCGATACGACGAATTCACCGTTCACCGCCTTTACATTGGCAACGTCATCGGTGGTCAAAACCGTGCCCGCCCCGATCAGTGCGGCCTCCCCGACCGCCTCTTTCATCGCAGAAATGCTTTTAAGCGGTTCAGGGGAATTTAGCGGCACCTCGATCATCCTGATCCCGGCATCGACCAGCGCGCGCGCCATATCGGTGGCCTCTTGGGGCTGAACACCGCGCAGGATCGCAATCAGGCCACGGTGATTTTTGCCAGTTGCGGCATCGGTAATCTGTTCTGCGACATAGGAGGGTGCCATGGATCAATTTTCCTTTGAGGCCGATGAGGCCGAAATAAGTGTGCCATACGCCTGACGCAGGCCCGCAAGCGTAATCGCCGCCCCGTCCTGCAGGGAGGCCTTGTGATGATGCACGGCCAAGGCCGCCTGATACAGCGACGCCAGCTTGCCCGTCCCGATCAGGGCTATATTCTCGCCCGGTTGCAGCAGGCCAAGAACATCCGCGACTTCCGTACCAATCACGGTTCCCGACAAAACCGATGCCCCCGGCGGCACCGAAGCACCAGCGGGCGCAACAAGTGCCCCGGCCCGCACGCCAAACAAGCTATGCAAGAATGCCGTCGGCTGTGTCGCCGCGCGCCTTACCGCATCGGCAAAGGCACCATCGTCCCAGCCGTCATTCACCGAATGCTGCAAAATGGAGTTTTGTGATAACAGGGCAAAGACTTCACCGCTCATATAGGTGCGAAACGCCGTGATCTTGCCGTCTGAAACCCGGGCCCATTTCGAATGGGTTCCGGGCAAACAGACCCACCCGGAGAATTCAGGATGTCCGGCCATAAAGCCGACCAGCTGGGTTTCCTCCCCGCGCATAACATCGGCATCGCCGCGCTGACACAGACCGGGCAGGATAAAAACCGAAATGCGAGGATCACTCACCTTTGGCGCGACCGCCCCCTGTGCCAGATCCGAAGGCCGTGCCGGCACATCGCAATAAGGCGCTTCCAACCAGCCTTGCTTGGCGCCGGCCATACCACAAATCACCACAGGCAGCTTTGCCGCATCCGCCGTCAGCCAATCCTCGATCAAACCGACCAAAACGGTTTCAAATGAAAGTTTCGGATCGCTGGCAATCGCATTCATGCCAAGCGGGCTTTCAACGGTCCCAAGGATGTTACCGCTATCATCAAGCCCCCAAACCCGAAGATTGGACGTGCCCCAATCAACCGCGATCCATGAAAGATCCCCCATGGTCGTGCTTAAATTCTGTGAAGAAGCGTTCAACGCCCTGCCCTTTGATAATTGTTTTCCGCGACCTGTCGCGGCGTTTTATTCCTCATACAATTTGCAGCATCCCCGGTCAATCACAGAGCCCATCCCCAAACACCATGCATGACCGCGCAAACGCACGAGATATCATCGTAAAAAACTATCATAAACACATAAAATAACTATTTCCCCTATCATACTTGGTGTTGGTAGCCTTCATACATTGATGGGAAACCCCATCTCATCGGATTGAACATACCGTGTCATGTTGCGATCTTTGAGTTGAGCATTACCTACAACATGAAACCTTAACGCATATTATCTGGTTTCATCACGCCGGTTTTGGTTAAATCAATTCAGGGAGAAACGACCAAAGGGTGCCGTAAACAACGGATCGGAATTTGTTGTTTGCCAGAACGAAGTCAAGGCACCCCACTGCGACGCGATACGGGTCCAGGAGCTGTTTAAAACATCTCAGCCACGACGGAGAGAGAAAAAATGGACGGAAAACATACCGCAGGGAAATGTCCGGTAATGCATGGTGGCATGACCGAGACGGGCAAATCAGTAAGCGACTGGTGGCCAAAGACGCTTAATCTCGACATTCTTCACCAGCACGACACCAAGGTGAACCCCTATGGTGAAGACTTCAACTATGCCGAAGAATTCAAAAAGCTCGACCTTGAAGCCGTCAAGACCGACATCAAGAACCTCATGACCGACAGCCAGGACTGGTGGCCGGCCGACTGGGGCCATTATGGTGGTCTGATGATCCGCATGGCTTGGCACTCTGCCGGTTCTTACCGCTTGGCCGATGGCCGTGGCGGCGGCGGCAAGGGCAACCTTCGTTTCGCCCCGCTGAACTCCTGGCCTGATAACACCAACCTTGATAAGGCGCGCCGTCTTCTCTGGCCGATCAAAAAGAAATACGGCAACAAGCTTTCCTGGGCTGATTTGATCATTCTGGCCGGCACCATGGCCTATGAGTCCATGGGCCTTAAGGTCTTTGGCTTTGGCGGTGGCCGTGAAGATATCTGGCACCCGGAAAAGGACACCTACTGGGGTGCGGAGCGCGAATGGCTCGCCCCGTCTGACAATCGTTATGACGATGTCTCCAAGCCTGACACCATGGAAAACCCGCTGGCTGCAGTTCAGATGGGCCTGATCTATGTGAACCCGGAAGGGGTGAATGGTCAGCCAGACCCGCTCAAGACCGCCGCCCAGGTGCGTGAAACCTTTGCCCGCATGGCAATGGATGACGAAGAAACCGCCGCCCTCACCGTCGGTGGTCACACGGTTGGTAAAACCCATGGCAACGGTAATGCCGACCTGCTTGAAGCCGAACCCGAAGCCGCCGATGTCCATGAACAGGGCTTTGGCTGGATGAACCACACCAAGCGTGGCATTGGCCGCGATACCGTAACGTCGGGCATCGAAGGTGCTTGGACCACCCACCCGACCAAGTGGGATAACGGCTATTGCAAGCTTTTGCTGGGTTATGAGTGGGAGCTCAAGAAAAGCCCGGCCGGTGCCAACCAGTGGGAACCGATCGGCATCAAGGAAGAAGACATGCCGGTTGACGTTGAAGACCCGTCGATCCGCTGCATGCCGATCATGACCGATGCCGACATGGCGATGAAGATGGACCCGACCTATCGCGCCATCATCGAGAAATTCAATAACGACTTTGAATATTTCTCCGATTGCTTTGCCCGTGCATGGTTCAAACTGACCCACCGTGATATGGGCCCGAAGGCCTGCTATCTCGGCCCGGACGTGCCCTCTGAAGACCTGATCTGGCAGGACCCGATCCCGTCAGTTGATTACACCCTGAGCGATGCCGAGATCGCCGATCTCAAATCCAAGCTGTTGGGTCTTGGCGTTTCCGCAACCGATCTGATCAACACCGCATGGGATAGTGCCCGTACCTTCCGGGGTTCTGACCGCCGTGGTGGCGCCAATGGCGCACGCATCCGTCTTGCCCCGCAGAAGGACTGGGAAGGCAACGAACCCGCACGTCTTGCCAAGGTTCTGAAGGCACTTGAAGACTTCCAGGCAGGCCTTGCCAAGAAAGTCTCGATTGCCGATCTCATCGTGCTCGCCGGTACGGCTGCGGTTGAAAAGGCCGCGAAAGATGCCGGGGTCAACATCACCGTCCCGTTCGCACCGGGCCGTGGGGATGCAACCGACGAGATGACCGATGCGGATAGCTTCGACGTCCTCGAACCGCTGGCGGATGGCTTCCGCAACTGGTCGAAAAAGGACTATGTCGTCTCACCAGAAGAAATGCTGCTCGATCGTGCACAGCTCATGGGCCTGACCGCCCATGAAATGACCTGCCTGATCGGGGGCATGCGCGCACTTGGCACCAACCATGGCGGCACCAAGCACGGTGTCTTCACTGATCGCGTTGGTGTTCTGACGAATGACTTCTTCGTCAACCTGACCGACATGGGCTACAGCTGGAAACCGGCTGGCGACAACCTGTACAACATCGTTGATCGCAAGTCCGGCGAAACCAAATACACCGCCACCCGCGTCGATCTGGTGTTTGGTTCAAACTCGATCCTGCGCGCCTACGCCGAAGTCTACGCCCAGGACGACAACCACGAGAAGTTCGTCAAGGACTTCGTCGCGGCCTGGACCAAAGTCATGAACGCCGATCGCTTTGATCTGGCGTGAGGGCTGATGGATTGATGTGATTTGGAGCTTCAGGGCTTCGAAACTAGAACACCCCCGGTTGTGAGGCCGGGGGTGTGTCTACTGAGCAGACACTATAGACATTGACATCGCTATTATAGCCAAGCACTGGCTGACATACTGCTCACCCTATTTAAGGTCATACCAATCAACAAATACACATGCTTCCCTGATTGCTTCTACGTTGTTTTTGGACGTCCACCGGACCGTTTGAGTGAAAGAGGTAAGAAACAATCAATTTCGTCATCATTAAATGTCAAGTCCTCCATCTTTTTCAGACGTTTTTGCGCCTCGGAGTAGGCCTTTCCATTAGTTTTCGGTGCCGATTGATAGATTGCGGCCAACGCCTCATGTAATTCATCACGCCTTTCGATGGCAGCGTTTCTATCAATCTGAGGTAAATCTGTAAGAAGAGAAAGATAGCATTCGCGGATATTCCAGAGCCGCGCCGCAACATCGCTATGTTGTTGAGCCATGGAACCAAGATCGAAATTCTTAAGATAGGTCGATACAAATAGTGTCAGAAACGACAATATAGCGGTCGCAACCTCGAAGAATTCCTTTTCTTTCCCCAGCAGAACGCCAACTGCACCTGTACTGGTCAACCCCGTAAGAATGATTTGTGCAACTTTATAGTTGTTAAGCTTGTTGAGACACCGGTCAGCCATACGTTCATGCGTTTTGTGGGTGTAAACAACTCGCCCAAAGCACTCCCTAAGCTGGTCCTCAAGAGCAACATCATATTCACACGGCATGGCTCACGGCTCCTCTACGCGAATAGGAACAAGGATTTCGTCTCGCGCGACCACTACTCCGTTGTACACTGCATAGCATTCAACTAGGTGATCGCCTCGAAAATCCGTATCCTCATGCTTCTCCCATTTTCCTTCGTCACGTATGATTTGGCCTCGGATCATATCGCGGCGTTCTGCCGCCTTTCCACGATTAAGAACTTTCCAATAAATCTCCACGTCCTTCGGCAGTTCTTGTTTGTCCACTATGAAAAAGTGCAGGCTTTTTTGAGGAAGAAGAAAACCATGGCCTGTTAGAATATTAAGCAACCGCATTGGCCTAAAGCCTCTCTGTGTCACTTCACAATCAATACGCATATCGTATCGAACATCCACAGGAAACAAATCCTCTACAAACTCTTCAGTTTGGCGGAAAGTTGGCTCGTCGCTTGCTTTTTCAACCACCTGCGAAACAGGCGCCGGATATGCATTACCAAAAACTTCGCGCCACTTTTGACGCTCGTTCGCCTGCCCTGCGGCGTTGATGGCGTCTAAGCAAAGCTCATGTGCTTTTTCTGCCTTTTTCTCAAACCGCTTCTTTACTCTGACACGCTGTTTACTGCCTAAAGCAGCATACTCAGACTGTTTTGGTTGTTCAGACAGGAATTTGAAGAAATCCCGGCACATATGGTCGTAATAGAGATAGCTTTTACTATCAAATTCGTCAGTTTGCTCCATAAACTTATACGCAAGCGTATCTATTAGAAGTCCACCCATCCCTACGCCGTATTTATTCTTCCACGCCCGAACCATCTTACATAAACGGCGTAAGTTACGGTTTTTACGTTCGTTGGCGTCTCGCATTTCGTCGAGTTCAGCCTGAGGCTTAGTAATTTTCCATGCCCCACCATTTGCTGTGTCAGGATACTTGTAGCTTCCGTCAGCCAACTTAAATGCCGGCATGACTTCAATATGAAAATCGTTGTAGAGGACTTGTACGACAAGTCTATCAACCCGAACAGTCGTCAATGGATAACGCCCTTTGATAGCATCTTTGCTATCGGTCAGTAACTTTGACTGGCCACCATCCTTATATGTATCCCATTTAACATTTGGGACCACATAGATCATGTCTAGGTCGGAAATTCCCTTAATCGCTGTCCATCGCCCGTAAGAACCTACTTGCAGACTATTTGCAGTTTTGGAATCTGTATCCCTAAATTTTCTATTCAACACCGAGGTGATTTCGCCATAGCGCAAAGAAATAGTGTTTGAGTTATCAACTTTAACGTTATCTAGGAACGCTTTAAAATCATCTGCTATGCTCATTATTCCTAATCCGTCTTTCTTATGTGCACTGAGAATAAGGCGCTCAAACACTCAACTCAAAAAAAACAATACAACCTTTTCACTAGTAGTCATACACGTGCACTCGCAATAATTTCTAATATTAACAATTTTGTTGCGCGTCATTGAAAGATTAAGGCTGAAGGAAAGAACCATTGGGATATATCCGGGACCACTGGAACGGAAAACACGCTCTACTATTCGCGCTGTGCGTCAACCTGATCCTTGTCCGGGCTCTGATCCTGTTTGCCGATCGCTATACGCTTCCGCCCTATATCCCTGATCGCATCCCCGCACTGATCGCGACGGTTGCGTTTATCCTTCTTTTTCATGGCATTGTTTTTGTCTGGCAGGTGGTTGGCGTGCTGCGCGCCACCCAACATCAATCGAGCATTCTTGCCAATATCTGGACCGTTGTGGCCTATGGAGTGATCGGGCTTTCTCTGGTCTTTACCGTACTCAGCATCGCGGCTTCTTTCCGTGCGCTTGCCCCGGAGCGGTTTATTCCGATCAACCTGACCGAGCTTGAAGATGCGCGCGCCAGCCAATATGCGCTAACCCTCAGCCCCGATAACACCCGCATTCACATCACCGGCACCTTTGCCCTTGGCATGGCGCAGCGGTTGGCCGCCTTGCTTGACGAAAATCCGGGTGTGACCGGCATCGTTTTGCACAGTGATGGCGGGCATGTCTATGAAGGGCGCGGTGTCGGCTTCCTGATCCGCGACCGGGGCTTGGACACCTATGTGTTTGAGGCGTGTAGCTCCGCCTGCACGACCGCCTTTATCGGTGGTGCCAAACGTTACCTCGGCCCCAAGGGCCGGCTGGGCTTCCATCAATACAAGATCGATCTCGACTACCCGGTCCCGCTTTATGACATCAAGGGCCAGCAGGAAAAGGAAATCACCTTCTATCGCAGCCAGGGCATTGCCGAGAGCTTCCTTGAACAGGTCTTCCTCACCCCGCATACCGGGATCTGGTTCCCGGAGGCGGCGGAGCTGATGGAGGCGGGTGTTGTCGATGGGGTGGTTGAGGAGTGAGGTTGTGGCTCCTTTTGAACCTGCGCAGTCTGCGCGCGGCTTCACCGTGCTCGACCTTCAGACTAAAAACGTGCCACTGGCACGTTTTTTAAACGCCCTTTCTCAGGACTTACGCGCACCCACTGGGTGCACGGTTCCTTCGAAACCATCAAGTTATGAGCACAGGCTCAAAACGCAGGAAGATCAGAGTTCAAAGCGTCTTCACGTGATCAAATAAAAAAGCCCGCCACAATGGCGAGCTTTTTTGATGTTGGTTGCGGGGGCAGGATTTGAACCTGCGACCTTCAGGTTATGAGCCTGACGAGCTACCGGGCTGCTCCACCCCGCGTCAGTGGGTGTGTTCTGTTTTGGCTTTG